>Ga0308157_10002291_pt1 | contig 32271 bp, 22 predicted proteins | sample PhyBR1_FD_201035 | JGI IMG/M metagenome (GOLD analysis project Ga0308157, IMG submission 201035) | Phyllosphere microbial communities from UC Gill Tract Community Farm, Albany, California, United States - DLSLB.R1 | ecosystem: Host-associated > Plants > Phyllosphere > Unclassified | place: USA...
TTGCCCAGAAAAAAGGCTACTCGGGCGTGGGCATCTACACCCGCCACGAGCCCAGCGACGTCATCGTCGGCTACGGCTCGGGCGAGTTCGACGCCGAAGGCCGCTACGTCGAGCTGCGCTTTGACCGTCCCGGCCGCGCGCACAGCCCGAAGCTGTCGATCGTCAGCTGCTACTTTCCCAGCGGCGCCTCGGGCGAGGAGCGCCAGGCGGCCAAGTTCCGCTTCCTGGCCGAGCTGTCCCCGCACCTGGCGGCGCTCAGGCGCTGCGACGGCACGCCGCGCGAGTTCGTGCTGTGCGGCGACATCAACATCGCGCACCAGGAAATCGACCTGAAGAACTTCAAGGGCAACCGCAAGAACAGCGGCTTCCTGCCCGAGGAGCGCGCCTGGATGAGCACGCTCTTGCAGGGCGCCGACCCGGCCGCTGCCCTGCCCGGGGGCACGGGCGGGGGCATGGTGGACGTGTACCGCCGGCTGCACCCGGCCACCACGGAGGAGGCCTACACCTGGTGGAGCAACCGCGGCCAAGCCTGGGCCAAGAACGTCGGCTGGCGCCTGGACTAGTCACTGAGGCAAAAAACCCACGTTTTGAGCGGGCGCTGACTCGGCAACGCGTGGCCCTTCGGCTACGTGTTGCGTGGCCGTACGCTGGACCTCGTCGGTCCGGACAGGCAGGCCGACATCGGGCCTTCGGGAATTACGCTGAGAACGCCTTCGGGCGCAGGGCTGTGGTTATTTACAGCCACAGTGCGGGCGCCAACTGGTGAGTACCGCCAGTTGCAGGTCATGCGGCGCTAAAATGCCCTGCATGAAAAGAACATCGAAACTCAGCGGAGGAACCCCTGCCCACTTCTCAGGGCACGAAACTTTTCCCCTGCGTCAGATGTGGCTGAAGAAGGCCTTCGACCAAGCGGTGGGAGGGGGCGTGATCAGGAAGTCGACTTTCTCTGATGAGAATGCGATTGCTTCGTTCGGCGTTGGCAAGAACATGGTTGCGTCGATCCGTCATTGGGCTTTGGCATGCGGCGTCATGCATGAGATCGAAGACGGATTTCGTGTCGGCAATCTTGTCTCAGAAATTCTTCAAGACGGTGGCCTCGATCCTTATGCAGAGAGTCCATCGACCGCGTGGTTAGCCCATTGGCAGCTCGCAGGTCGGTGCATCCGCTCAACTACTTGGCATTGGTTGTTCAACCATGTGACGGCCCCAAGCTTCACGCGTCAAGAACTTGAGGAACCGCTCGCGCGCTACGCCCGAGAGCTTGACCCTAAGCATCGCCTCTCCGTCTCGACAATCTCTCGCGACTTGGAGACCTGCCTTCGCAGCTACGCCCCGCGCGCGGCCGGCGGCTCGCCTGAGGACTTCGCCGAGCCGCTGCTTGGCGAGTTGGGGCTCCTGCAAGAAGTCCACAAAGGGCAATACGCCTTCCGCCGCGGGCCCAAGGCTTCTCTTCACGATGGCGTCTTCGCCTATGCCCTCGTCGACTTCTGGGATCGCGAGGCCGAAGGTCAAAGCTCGCTGGCGTTCGAGACCGTCGCATACGCCGAAGGCTCTCCGGGACGGGTCTTCAAACTCGACGAGGAGTCGATCGCGCAGCGGCTCATCGCCCTCTCCGACTTCACGGGACGCAGGCTCGAATGGACTGACTCCGCGGGACTGCGCCAGGTCCATCGCAAACACATGACCCGGGAAGACATCAAGAACATGATCAGGCGCGCCTATGACTGAAAAGAAGCATCAGGCTCTCTCTGACATCGTTCAGATTTCGCGCCAGTACCAGCGCTCCATCCGCGTCGACGCGGACATCGGCCGAGCCGACGCCCTCTCCGGCTACATCTGCCATGCAACCGCGGCCTCCGTGGTCGACGGGATGTGTAGGCAAATCGCAGACACAAATCAACGCTGCTTCACATGGACCGGTCCGTTCGGCGGGGGCAAGAGTTCGCTGGCGGTGGCTCTGGCGAGCGCGCTGCACCCCGACAAGGCTCTGCGGGTCAAGGCTCGCCAAGCTCTGCATCTGGACTCCAAGCCGGACTTCGACAAAGCCTTCCCTGTTCAGAAGGGATGGCTGATCGTCCCGGCCGTGGGCCGGCGCGGCAGCGTCGTGGCCGAGCTCCATGCCGCACTGCGCAAAGCTCAAGGCAAGACGGTCGACGGCCGCAGCAAGCCCAACTCGCAAACGCTCATCGCCGATCTGCTCGAGGAGGCCAAGAGCCGCCCACGCGATGGCGCGCTGGTGCTCATCGACGAGATGGGCAAGTTCTTGGAAGCTTCCGCGCTGGGTTCTGGCGATGATGTCTACTTTTTCCAAGAACTTGCCGAAGCCGCCGCCCGCTCCGAAGGCCGCCTGGTGGTCGTCGGCGTGCTGCATCAGTCCTTCGCGCAGTATTCATCGCGTCTAGGCATCGATACCCGCGACGATTGGGCCAAGATCCAAGGCCGCTACATCGACTTGCCCTTCGTGGCCGCAAGCGACGAGGTCGTTGAGCTCATCGGCCGCGCGATCGAAGCGAAGGTCACGCCTCCGTGGATGCGCGACGCGTCCAAATCGATCGCCGAAGCCATCCGGTCCCGCCGCCCCGCGGTGGGGCAAAACTTTGCCGCCGCGTTGGAGGCCTGCTGGCCGCTGCACCCGGCCATGGCCGCGCTGCTGGGCCCGATCTCGAAGCGGCAATTCGGACAGAACGAACGCAGCACCTTCGGCTTCTTGTCATCGGTGGAGCCGCACGGCTTCCGCTCGTATCTGAACTCGACGCTGCGGGAGAACGCCAGTTGGTATCGCCCGAGCGATTACTGGGACTACTTACGCTCTAACCTCGAGCCCGCGATCCTGGCTTCTCCTGATGGTCATCGCTGGTCGCAGGCTGTTGAAGCCGTGGAGCGAGCCGAAGCGAAGACCGGAGATGACCTGCTCGTCTCGCTGATCAAGAACATCGCGGTCATCGACATGTTCCGAAATGGCTCAGGTCTTGCGGCCGATGTCGCGGTGATTGGAGCTCTCTTCTATGACAAGACGCGCGAGCAGCTGGACGAGGCGCTGCGGAAGCTCTCCGACCTCAAGGTCGCCCTCTACAAGAGCTACACCAGCGCATGGTCTGTATTCGAAGGCAGCGACTTCGACATCGACTCCGCCATCGCACAGACGTTGGCCGCGTCGCCTGGCATCGACTACGGCCGCTTGGCCCAACTCATGGGCATGCATCCGGTGGTGGCCAAGCGGCACTATCACGAAACCGGCTCCATGCGATGGATGGAGCTATCGCTGTGCAGCATCGAGCAGGCCGAGAAAATGGCGGCGGACTACCGCCCCAAGAAAGGCGAATTCGGCGCCTTCATCCTCGCACTGCCTAGCAAGGGTATGAAGCCCAGGGACGCGAGAAAGCGAGCGCAGGCCTGCGCGAAGCTTCGCCCATGGCCAGTCATGATCGGCATCCCTGAGAACCACACTCGCATTGCAGAGCTCTCCGCGGAGCTCGTGGCGCTGGAGCAGGTCAAGGATCGCCACGAGCTCTCGGGCGACGCCGTGGCTCGCCGCGAGGTCTACGCTCGCCTTGCGGCCACACGCGCGGATCTGGAAGACCAACTGCAAGCGGCCGTGTCGCTGGCGAAGTGGCATGACGGAAGCGAACAGATCGTCGAGCCTGGCTCGAAGCTCTCGCCGGTGGCGTCGAACCTAGCCGAACACATGTTCTCCGACTCGGCGCCAGTGTGGAGCGAGCTGGTCAATCGCGACAGCGTGTCGAGCAACAGCGTCAAGGCTCGCCGCGATCTGCTGCACGCGATGATCAACGCTGAGGCCCAAGAAGCTCTGGGTTTCGAGGGCTTCCCGGCCGAACGCGGCCTCTACGAGACGCTGCTCAGGAGCACGGAGCTGCATCGCCAAGACGCGTCTGGCGCGTGGCGCTGCATGCCGCCGGACGATCAGTTCGCGCAAGGCTTCAAGAACATGTGGGACGCAACACGCGCTCTCTTCTCGGACGCCGACGCTCGTGTGGGCGCTCACGAAATCTATGAACTCTGGAGCGCGCCGCCCTTCGGCATGAAGTTGGGCATTCAGCCGGTGGTCTTGACGGCCTTTCTGTTGGCGCACAAGGCAAACGTCGCCGTCTACAAGGACGGGATGTTCGTCCCCCGGCTCACCGACTTCGACATCGATGAGTGCCTGCAAGATCCTGACCGGTTCTCGCTGCGTTGGGTGGCTATCGACGAGGACAAGAACCAAATCCTTGATGGCATCGCCGAGGTCCTGGCTGAGATTGGCGAGAACGCCGGCGCGGCCGACCCGCTCGAGGCCGCCCGCGGCTTGGTGGCTATGGTCTTCAACCTGCCTGAGTGGGCTCGGCGCACCTCGCGCCTGGGCAAGACTGCCCGGGAGATGCGAGACATGCTTCTGAAGGCCAGCGACCCGCACAAGGTGCTGTTCGTCGACCTCGCATCGCTGCTCGAAGCCGCCGATGGCAAGGCTTACGTCAAAGCGCTTCGCGCGCCGCTTCAAGAGCTCGCCGGCGCTTACGGCAAGATGCTCTCGGAAGTCGAATCCAAGATGCTCGCTGCACTCGACGCGACCCGAGATGACCTGGAAGCACTGCGTGAGCGGGCGAACGCAGTCTCCGGCATTTCGGGTGACTACCAAATCGATGGGTTTGCGACGCGCCTGGCCAACTACGACGGTTCGCGCACGGCCCTCGAAGGCATTCTGAGCATGGCAGCCGAGAGGCCTCCTCGCGACTGGGTGGATCGGCACATCGACGCAGCCGTACTGGAACTAGCCAAAATCGCCCGACGCTTTCGCGAGTCGGAGGCCTTCGCGGGCGTGCAAGGCCGCGCTGCGCACAGTGAAGCGTTCGCGGTGGTCATCGGTGCGGGCGCGGACACCAAGACGATCTCGCGCTCGTTCGCCATCTCCGATCGTTATCGCAAGACCGTGGACGCCAAGGCGGACGAGCTCGCCACGATGTTGGAACGCCAAGGCCTAGGGACAGAAGTATTGCTGGCGATCTTGGCCAAGACTGGGATGAAGCTGGCGTCCATCGACAAGGAGACAGCCAATGGCTGACCGGCACGTTCTGGGGATCTCGGGCGGCAAGGACAGCGCCGCTCTGGCTGTCTACATGGCCACGAAGCATCCTGAACTCGACATCGAATACTTCTACACCGATACCGGCGAAGAGCTGCCTGAGGTTTACGAGTTTCTGGCCAAGCTCGAAGGTAAGCTGCACAAGCCGATCCTGCGGCTGAACCCCAATCGCGACTTCAGGTTTTGGCTGCGTCAATACAACCACTTCCTGCCGAATCCCAACTCGCGTTGGTGCACGCGGAAGTTGAAGCTTGCTCCGTTCGAGGAGTGGGTCCGGCCGATGCTGGCGGCCGGCGACAAGGTCACTTCCTATGTCGCCATCCGTGCCGACGAGGACTTTCGCGAAGGCTACGCGGCCAAGGCCGACAACCTGTTCGTGAAGCTTCCTTTCCGCGAGGCTGGCATCGACAAGGCCGGAGTCATCGACATTTTGGAGAACTCCGGCGTCGGTTACCCCAAGTATTACGAGTGGAGATCGCGGAGCGGATGCACCTTCTGCTTCTTCCAACAGAAGATCGAATGGGTGCGCCTGCGCGAGAAGCATCCCGACGCCTACGAGGCCGCGAAGGCCTTAGAGAAAGACGCCCTTGAGCACGGCTCGCCTTTCACCTGGTCCAAGGGCGAATCGCTCTCAGACATGGAGCGGCCTGAGCGCGTCGCGGAGATCCAAGCCGAGTATGGAATTCGTCGGGCTCGTATGCTCAAGAGCATCCCCATCAATCCGCTAAGGCCTGTGAAGGCCTGCCCGGACGACATTGACGACATCTATGGGGTTGATGAGGGCAACGGCTCCTGTGCCATCTGTCACAAATAGAAGCGGCCAGCTTCACTCGCGAAAGAGGGATGACAGCAAGTGTTCAGAATTACCGCACGCACGGTCTTGGAGCTTGGCTCCGAACTCATTAGCTCGGACATCATTGCCTTCTATGAGCTGATCAAGAATGGCTTCGACGCAGGCACAAAGTCTGGTGTCGAGATCCACTTCAACATTGTTCTGCGTCGAAATCACTATCTTTCGGCGCGCGATCGCGCATTGATGCCGGGGGGGTTCAGCCGTGACCTCATTGAAGAGACGTTGGACCGGCTCAATCCGGAGGCTGCAACTCACCTCCTTGAATCGGCTCGTAGCAAGCTCAGCTCGTCAAAGACCCGCGATAAATTTCTTGCCGGGTTAGAAGACGTATATGGATTGAGCGACATCACGGTCTCGGATACCGGTAGTGGCATGTCATTGCGCGGCCTGACGGAAAACTTCCTAGTGATCGGAACGGCGTCGCGCAAACGAGAGGTTGAGACTGCATTGAAGCGGGGGGACGCCAAATCGCCCTACTTGGGTGAGAAAGGCATCGGCCGACTTTCAGCTATGCGATTGGGTGAAAAGCTACACGTCGAAACGGCGACGGCGATAGACGATACGCTTAACGTGCTCTCGATTGATTGGGCTGAGTTTTCATCGATCGACGCAATGCTGAGCGACATTGATGTCAGGCCGAGCATCGGCGGCACTAAGCCCACCCCTTCTTGGTCGGGCACGCGCATTCGGATAGGAACACTGGCTGAGGACTGGACCAAAGCACGCGTAAAGAAGATGGCGGAGTACGACTTCGCGCGTCTAACTGACCCATTCAACGATCCGAAACGGCGACCACGTGTCGCGCTCTTTTGGAACGGTGAGCGATTGGACATACCTTGGATGGAACGGGCGCTCCTCAATGCCTCGCACGCTTCCATCAAGGGTGTTTATGCGGTCGAAGACGGTGCTCCCGTTTTACGATGCGATCTGGCGGCTAGCAATCTTGGCTTCGAGCATCCCAGAGAAGCAGAGAGCTCCACTATTCGATCAATGGACCTCCAGGCGTTGCTCGTCGGCAATGAGCGGGAATTGCCGGCCAGCGCCATCTCCACCATTGGTCCCTTTAAGTTTGAGATGTACTGGTTCAATAGGCGCCTATTGAGCCGGATCGAAGGCATAGGCGACTTAAAGGCCGTTCGGAACCTGCAAGAACGCTGGTCAGGGATCTTGCTCTTCCGCGACGGCTTTCGCGTGTTTCCCTACGGTGACGATGACGACGATTGGCTCGGACTTGATAGGAAGGCGCTGCGGCGTTCTGGATATACGCTGAATAAGACCCAGTTCATCGGCAGAGTCGAGGTTTCACGCGGCGCTAATCCCCAACTGGTCGACCAAACCAATCGCGAAGGACTGCGAGAGACCTCTGAACAGCAAGTGTTGATCGAAATCCTTCAATACGCGATTCAGGACCAGCTGTTCCGCTTCATGAAGCATGTCGAGGGGCAATACAAGGGTCAGAAGCTTGATCTGACAGAAGCGAAGCTGGAAGTTGAGGATCTCAACAAGCGAGCACGCGCGGCGATTATTCGGCTGCGAAAGCTGGCGCCGCAGGCAGCGACTGAGGTCGAGACCCTTCAACAAGCATTGTTGGAGTTTTCTGAATTCGCGGATAAGGCTCGACAACGTATCGAAGAGGTGGAAAGGCAAAGCAAGCAAATGATCGAAATGGCCGGCGTTGGCTTAATGGTTGAAATCGTGGCGCATGAGTTGGCCCGCGCATCTGAGAATGCTCTGCAAAACATCGAAGCGCTCAGATCCAAAGCGACACCACCCGACATTAAAGACAAGCTCGCCTCACTTCGCGATCAGATGCTTAGTCTAAGCAAGCGCATTCGCGTCCTAGATCCGCTGAGCGTATCCGGGAGACAGACCAGCGAGACCTTTGATCTACATCAGTTGATTCGCGAGACGCTCTCTGCCCATGAAGCGCAATTCGCTAGGCACCGCATATCCGTATCACTTCCGACGCAGGCCATGCCAGTGAAGATTCGGGCCGTGAAGGGGATGATCATCCAGATCCTCGAGAACCTGATATCCAACTCCAAATACTGGATGGACATGAAAGCATCGCGGGAGCCTAGCTATAGGCCCAAGATCACCATCGAAGTGCTGGATCACCCGCCAACAATCCTCTATGCCGACAACGGACCTGGCATCGCGCCTGAGAATAGAGAGCGAATCTTTAGGTCGTTCTTTTCCCTCAAGGAGAAGCCTAAGCGCCGAGGACTGGGCCTCTTCATAGGTCGTGAGTGCGCGGAGTATCTCGGCGGCACGCTGACACTAGACGAAGCCCCCTCGCATGAGACAGGAAGGCTCAATCGGTTTGTTCTCGAATTGCCTGAGAGTGCGGCGAAATGAAGGAACTCAAAGAACTACTTGAGTCGACCGGCGTGAAACGAGCTCTTGTAGTGGATGATGCATTCGACACCACGCCCCTAGCCTCAGACATGGCAGTGGATTCAGAGGCGTGGACTAGATTCTTCGCAGACATTTCCGAAGCCGATCACGGCGTCCTTGAAGAGTTTTACCCCGCTTATGGCGAGACCTCCGCCGACGAGCTGAAGGAACGAGACACGTTCGTCGAGGCGGTCTGGACGGCTCGTCCGCGTCTTAGCAAGGAAGCTGTCGATGCCCTCTTTGCGCGCTTTGATAGCGATCGAAGAATGGATCTCTCGTTTGCATCCGCACTCCTGGCGACGCTCAAGGAGCTAGGCCTTGATTGCCAAGGTACTGGACGAAATTTCAAAGATAAGGCAGCTGACGTTCAACTAATCTTCGTCGATCTATTCCTAAATACAGCGCAACGCGACGAGGACATGGAATTGTCCATTGAGGGCGTCCGCCAAGTGATTGAACAGCGCCGACACGACCATCCGCTAGTGGTCCTAATGTCCCGAAGTAGCCGACTTCCCGAGCGTCGCGTTCAGTTCCAGGAGAGGACCAAGCTCTTCGAGACGAACTTCAGAATCATCAAGAAGTCCGAGCTGGAGAAGGCGGACGCTGTCGCCCGCCTGTTGATACGACTCGGGACCCATTTCGAGGATTCAAAAAAGCTACTGGCATTTGTCAACGCCTGGGAAGATGGCCTTAACAAGGCGAAAGACAACATGATGGTGCTGATCCGAAAAATCGGATTGGCCGAGATCGCTCGAATTCACCAGTTGCTGCTTTCCACGGAAGGTGAGCCACCTGGAAGCTACCTTGTGGACATCTTCGACAAGGTTCTACAGCACGAGATCGAGGGGCTCGATCCGATCATCGAGGCCGCAAAGGTCATGAACACCCTAGCAATGGATGGCTATCCGCCCCCTTTCGTACCAGGCGAAAAGGATTTGCAGGACTTCGTTCAGAGATGCTTGTTTCAGAATCCTGCTCGCCTGTCCTTGTCAGCGTCTCTCGGCTCGAAAATCGCATTTGGAGACGTGCTTCGGCGAAAGAAACGTGATTTCGCCGAGGCCGGGAAAGACGACGCAGAGAAACCTGCGCACCACGATCCTCTCAGCGACATAAGCCATGAAATGGTTGCAGCCGTTTTGACACCTGCCTGCGATCTGCAGAGAAAAGGTGCCAAGCGCGTCCTCCTATTGGTAGGAGCACTCAAGCCGCTAACCGCGGCAGACTGGTCTTACAAGGACGAGGGCGCAAAGACCCCCGTCATTCAAATGAATGACGGCTCTCGCTCTTGGATCAAATGGGACCTGAAGCACATCGAAACCCTCGCTCACAGCCAGCTCGAAGTGCTGCTGTCGGATGCGGGGAGCTTTGAGGTTGCAGCACGACTAAGAGAATCCCACGCACTGGAACTCCAGCAGAAGTTGCTTTCGAACCTCGGACGGATTGGGCTCGTCGCTCCCATGCCCGCAACTTTCAATATGCGGATTGAGGCCTTTGTTCCAGACGCGGAGGGCGTTTTGATACGAGCTGAAATCTCGACGCTGAACGACGGCGGCGTTTGCTTTATCGGTCGTGATCCCGACGGTAAAAAATCCGAGGAACGTTTGATCTTGACGGAGAACGCATGTGAGGCCGTCTGGACGTACGTGTGCAGCATCGACACGGCAACGATCCATGAAAGAACTCGCCCACTCGTTAACGAGGTGAAGTTCACCGCAGACGTGCTCCAAGCGCTTGAACAAGGATTAAGTCTCCCAGCAACTGCGGACTCTTTTAAGGAAATCAAAGCGCCGTCCGGAAAGGCTATCGGACTCGTCAAGCGCTCGAGGATTCAGGCGGGTGTTGACAAGCTCGATCGACAGCAGCTGGCAAAAGCGGCAGTGGTCTTGTCGATCTATACACCAAAGGAGCCCGAGCCGAGGGACGCAAATGAGCAGGCCACCGAACTCATGGGGGAGATGGCGGCAGACATCGTCGTCGCAGTCACTGAGCTTGCAAATGCAAGTCCCGATCCGGTGGCGCCGGACCATGCCGCTGAGATCAAGCCTGCCCGACCGATCCTTGATAACCCGGGTGGATAGGTCCGGTCAATCATGCCTGGGCCGGCATCCGTGATCGAAAGCGCGGCCCATCTCGCTTGAGCTCGGCTACGGGTTATCGGCGCTAATGGCAGCCACAGCAGCCTCGATGTCCTGATCGGATAGATACGGAGCTTGCGCGAAGACAAGGCCCTGCTCACCATTAAGCTTAGCGGCCAGATGTCCGCGGCCAAGCAGGAGCTCTGCACCCGGGCGGTCCAACGCGATCTTGGAGGTTGCCTCGCTAGACACCTTCAATATCAGCCGATTACCCAAGTTCTCGCGCAGCTGCATCGGCATCACGTCCTTGTCGGGGCGCTGCGCCGCGAAGATCAGATGGATACCGGCTGCACGTGCCTTCACGCCCAAGCGCTGCACGGCCGCCCCAACCGCCCCCTTGTATGAATCATCGAGCATCCAATCCGCAAACTCGTCGTGAACGAGGAAGACCATGGGCAAGCGCTCTTGGGGCGCAGCCTTGGCGTTGTAGGTCGGCAGATCTCGCGCCCTGGCCTTGGCGAACGCTCGGTAGCGGTCCTCCATCTCCTGGACCAATGCCTCCAAGACCTCGCCCGCCTTCTCCTTCGTGGTGACGATCTCGTCGCGCATGTGCGGCAAGTCAGCCAATGGAGCATAGTCCACGCCCATTTTCGGATCGATCAAGATGAGCTGAGCCATGTCCTTGGAGTTGGTCGCTGCGATGTCCAGGATCAAAGCCTGTATCAAGACCGATTTGCCGCTGCCGGTCGAGCCGGCCACCAGCGAATGCGGCTCATGCGACGACAGCCCGCCGAACTCCGAGCCGAGATTGAGGTACAGCAGCGCGCCGTTGATCTCTTGGAGGCCCAGGAGGAATGACGTGTTGATGCCGGCGACGTTGCGGTTGAGCTCGCGACGAGACCATAGCTCCCAAAGCGACACGGCCTGCCGCTTGGTGCCCGCGATCGTCACCACGATTTCTCCCGGCTTGGGCTGGACCGTCACAAGGTTGATCGCATGCGTCGTCAGAAGCTGCATGCGCTTGTTCTCAATGTCTTCGACGCGCAGCTTGTCGGAGCCAGCCAGGCGGACGAGGCAGCCATTGGGCGTCAGTCGCGTGCCGAGGATAACGGCCTGCAGCCCATAGCTATTCAGGGCGACTTTGAGCTTCTTGCTCACATCCTCAGCCCATTCCTCCCGATCGGCATCGGACTGCGCTCCGCCCGCGAACTTGGCGGCGACCAGCTCCGAGAGGCCAGCGCCAGTGTTCGCGCCCACGAATGCCGGCGCGACTGGAGCCGGCGCCGGGGTTTCGGCTGGTTGGACCGAAGTGGGGGTGGGCGCTGGCGCCGCAGGCTCTCGCGTCGGGGCGCTGACGGTCACGGGCGACTCCGCGTCCGCTGGCGTTGCCAGGGCCGCCTCGCCTGCGCCATCTGCGAGTTGACCCATCGCAGAAAGCCAGGCGACCCGCTTCGCGGGCTTCTTGAAGCTGTGGCCAGACCAAGGCTCGAGCGGGCCGAGGCCGGCTCGGGCGGTCAGGCTACCGGCGTTCTTCGCATAGGCCTCGACAAGCTTTCGCAGGTCTTCCCGGTCGAAGACCTCTTGCCAGGCCTTTACGCCGCTCTCATCGAGCAGAAGCTCTTGCTCGGAGGCCGAGCCAGAACCTGCGTCCGAAGTGTGGATGTAGACCTGCGAGTAGCCGCGAAGCGAGATCTCCACGTTTCCCTCGCGAAGCTTCGATCGGGCGCGTTCCATCAGGCCGGTCAGGCCTGGCGGAATCTCGGCATCGATGAGCATGTCGGCCAGGCGAGCCAACCAAACGTCTCGGTCAAGCCGACCCGGGTCGCCGAAGAGCGCTTCGCGGAATTTGTCCAGCGTCTGAAGCAGTTGGTCCTTCGAGCTGCGACGCGCCATCGCCAGGCCATCGGCGCCGACGTATTTCGACTCGACGATTGAGATGACGATGCGGATTCCCTCTTCCTTCTCCTCGACATTGATCGCCAGGATGTCGGCGATTCGGCTCTCCGGCTGCGAAAGCCAGCTTGCGTAGTCGTCGAGCAGGAAATAGGCCGTCAAGGCTTGGCCGCCGCCGGCCTGCTCTTTGAACTCCTCCGCCAACAGATGGCGGCTGAGGACCAAGCCGATCATTTCGCCCGCAGACACGCCACGCTTTGCCGCGCGCAGCACGATGTCTCCGGAAACCGAGAGCGCATCGCGTTTGGCTTTTTCCGCCGTTTCAGCAAGCTCCTCGGCCGTAAGCGGGAGCTTCAATTCGTCGAGTCGGCGGCGCACCAAAACTCCCAGCAGCCGCAGCTCGGAAGTCGAGCTCACAATCATGTTGCGGCCGTTGGTGGATCCGCGGCGGTAGCGGACGACGGTGATCTTGTTGTGCTGGAGCTGTCGCTTGTCGAGAAGTTCGTCGTAGGTGGCGACCCATTCGGCCAGCTCGTGCGCGTCCTTGATCAAGGCGGCCAGATCCTGGCTTTGCAGCGAGATGCGCCGAGCCGGCAAGAATCGCTTCTCTTGCTCAATGTCCTTGGCCATGCAGACGGAGGCCACTGACGTGACGTAGGCCCACCCCGAGGCTGTCTGCCATGGGCAAGTGAGGAACGTGGTCGATTTGAGCTCGTCCTCGCCGGAGACGCTGCGATAGGACCAACGCGATGGCGCGTGATCGAGGCTGGGGCGATCGTTGGTCCAAGCAACCTCCAACCACTCCTCTCGGGCCGAGCGAGCGACCACGTCATGCAGGAAAGCTACGTCGAAGGCTTTGAAGCCCTGCGCGCTCTCGCTGGGAGTCGAAGAGATCGGACTCACCGCGATACGCAGCTTCGAGATGAAGTTGTCGCTGATCTCGCTGACCACCGGAAGGTCGGGATCGTCGCCGGCCTTGTTGACCAGTTCGCCGTAGACGCTCCGAAGCTTCGCCTGGTCGGCATGGCGCACCGACACGCTGCATTGGAACTTTCCATCCTCCTGGATGGAGGAGAGCTCGCGCACCGTGGCCAGCGGCAGCTCGGCCGCGTCAGCGTTGTAGAGCACCACGCTGAGGTTCGAGGCCTCATGGGGCTGCAAGTCCACATAACGCTCCAGCAGCTCGCGCGCCTGCTTGGCCGCGGCGGCCGGATCCACATCCGACATGGCGTCTTCTTCGCCTCGGATTGGAGACTCGAAGAGGCTGTAGCCGTTGACCGTGCTGCTCTCGCTGACCAACTTGGGCGAGCTGCCCGCATTCAACACAGCGATCTCCGGATAGAACGGGTGCGCGATCTCATCGGCGAGCTCGCGCATGAAGATCTCGCGGTCCCCATAGAGAATGCTATTGCTGGAGAGCAGGTGCGTGGCGAAGGCGGCCACGCGACGCGACTTCACCGCCAGAGCCTTCATGCGCTCCGGATGCCACGGCGGAATGATCAGCGACGGGTTGTCGCCCGCCACGCGGGCCGTTCCCACCGAGAGGACCTCGGCAACCAGCTTCGAGCGACAGATGTCGCCGCGGGCCTGCGTCAACAGCGTTTTGAGAAGCGCGCCGAACGACTCAGCTTGGCGTGTGACTGCCTCTCCATGCAGCCCAAAGCCGATGAAGTCCTCCATCGCCTTGATGTAGTCCGCCTCGAACAAATCCCAAGCGGCGCGCACCTCGTCACGCTGGGCCTTGTTGAGCCGACCGTCGTCCTCGAGCTGCTTGATCCGCTTCTTGATCTCTTGCCGCAGGCTGCCAAACTTGTTCGTCGCAGGAACGAGCGAGCCAGAGTCGGTGGAATAGGTGGCCTCCAGCGAGTTGGTGTCGTGAAGCGATACGTTTTGAACGCCGCCCTTCTTGCTTACGAGCCGGCGATGGACTTCCGTGCAGCCGACCGCGCCCTTCTCAAACAGGCGGCGCATGTCCGCGACCATCGACAGTCCGATCGCCCCGGGCTTGTAGATCCAGACGAGTTGTGTCTTGTTGATTCTGGTCTCGGCGCCGCCAACGACCTTGATCAGCTCCACATCGAACTTGATCTGCAGCGCCGCGCGCCCGACCCCGGTGAAAGGCTTGAACTTCTTGTTGCGGCTCTCGGCGATCTCACGCTCTTTGGAGATGAACTTGTCGAAGTCGAACAACGGATCAGGGAGATCGGCCGTGGTCATCTTCGTGACCCTCCAGTCCACCTTCGATCCCATCAGCCCCCTAAGACCGCGATACATGGCCGAGAAGTAGCTTCCGGCATCTTGGTTGAAGCGCTCACGCCACTCGGTCCGCCCCTTGTTGACGGTAAATCGCAGACTCCGCTCGCCGTTGGCGTCGTCCAAACCTGCATGAAGGTTGTTGACTACCCGCACAAAGCCGTCGAAAAAGTCCACGCACTCGATCGGCTTGCCGAACAGAGCCTTCTCCCAGCGCGCCATCAGCTTGGAGTCGCGTTCGAGGAACCGGCGGTGAGAAGCGAAGAATTCTTCGTCCTCCGGCGTGAATTCGCCACGGCGCTCCCGCGTCTTCAAATCTTCGAGATGCTTGCGCCCGTCCTGCGACAGCGAATCCTCTTCTTCGCAATCGTGCTCGAAGAATCGAAGCGTCGTCTCAGCCAAGCCCTGGAGCTTCTCCTTCGGCTTGTCGAAGGCGAGATAGACCCCGTCGACCTCCCACTCGAATTGAGCCAGCGCCGCGGCGGTGGTTTGGTCTCCCGCCGAGGCCGCAGCGAAGGCCAGCAAGGCCTTGCGCGCGCCTTCATCGATCTCGTTGACGTTTGCGTCGATCCGCTCTTGGATTTCATCCGGATCCAGGGGCTGCCCATTCTGACGGAGCTTCTTGAGCAGAGGAGCGCGCTGGTCGAAGAGCTTCGCGAAGGCCTTCTGCCAGGGGCCTCGCGCTGTGGCGAACGTCCTGGCGTTGGTGAAATAGCCGCTGTCCTTGGGCAGTCCGACCCTGGGCAGCGAATAGCCCACGGCGTCCCGAATCGGCAAGCCGCCGGTGGAGATGGCTTCGACGATCTCTGAACAAAACTCGCCGAGCTGCACCAGAGAGACCTCGGTGGCATTGAGCAACCCGCCAATTGCGGCTTGGAAGGCCGCGCGATCGTCGGCCACCGGCGAGAGGCCGCCGGTAAAGAGGGCTGCGTCCACCCAGGGCTGCGGCTCGGCGCGCATCTCCTTGGCGCCGATCGGCGTGACGTGCGCGAGCGTGTCGGCGAGGTTGTGCTCGCTGCCGCTGGCTGTGAGGATCGCCTCCTTCTCCGTGACGGCGTTGTTTCGCACGTAGCCGGCGTTCTCGGCGATCAAGATCTCTGGCGGCAGACCCTGCCCGACCACCAGCGTCTCGGGGATCATCAGATCCATCCGGGCGAACAGATCGGTCTTGGCCATGACCGCGCGCGCCACGGCGGCGACCTGGCTGGACGAGAGCCTGTCGAGGCGGAACAGCGCGATGGTGTCATCCGCTTCGGAAGGTTTTGCGAGGCGCTTGGCGAGGATGTCCGCGCCGACGCGCCCGATGATGCGATCGGTCAGCATTCAGCCTCCACCTCAGACGCGAACGGGTTTTCAACAAAGGAACAGGAGTCGGAAAGCCTGCGAACCAGGCCCAAGCCAACAAGGCGGGCTTCGAGGTGGTCGCGGTTCTCAGTGAGCTCCGATTCGTCGATGGATTTGGTGTCCATCAAACGGGCGCCTTCGACTTCGCCGATCACCAGCCCATAACGGATTTTGGCCGCGGCCAGGAACTCATCGAATTGCATGCGCTCGCCCACGAGAGCGATGACGATGGATTTGAGCAGCCGATCGTTGGGCGCGTAGCGGTAGCGGCGCGAGAGCCTCCGAGAACTGAGCCCGATCGCTCGCGACCATGAAGCATGGATCTTTCCGACGTGCTGGGAATGGCGCGGCAGCGCATCCTTGACAAGCATGTCGATCAAATCGTCTGGCTTGCGGCTCGCAAGACCCTCTTCATCTTTGTCATCGGCCGGCGGCCATTGGAAGGCCTCGCGCAACAGCTTTACCCGCTCAGCATCCGGGAATTCAGCCGAGTCCGCATCGATCCAGGCCTTCTCTCGTCGGATGGACTCAATGTGGGCGCGGATCGCCTTCTCGGGACAACCCTGGTTCTGCAAGTAGCTGTCGCTCGACAGCGCCCGCACCTTTCGACCATCCTTGGAGACGATCTCGCAGACGAACTCGACGGGCACGTCGTCCCCCGCGGCGCGCTTGGCTCGCTCGAGGAAGTAAAGGAGCATATGCAGGCCCGTGATCGCAATCAGATGCTCCAAGGCGTCGTAGACCGGCATGTCCCTCGACAAAATCGCGAGCCAGTCTTCGCATATCAGATCGAAGCGCTGATTGGAGACCTCGGGCAGATAGCCAGAAGTGCGCGGGTCTTCGGGAAGCTGCGGATCTCCCTGCAGCGCGCGAGTCAGCCGATTCATCGGCGCCGAGCGATCGAAGAGGCGCTTGGCCAGGATGTCGCCGAGCTCGGCGCCCTTCTTGGCGCGGGTCAGCATCAAATAGAGCAACTCGCCGGAGCGCGCGAAGAAGCGCCGGTCATTGCTCATGCCGCCCTTCGCGTCGATCTTCAGATCCTCGAAGAGCGCATCCGGGCCGAAGGGAAACACGAACTTCGAGCTCCAGCGCTTGTTGCTGCGGTCCTCGAATGCGGATGAGCGCAGCAGCTCGATCGCCTTCGCGAAGTCGTCGAAGCTGGTGAAGGATTGGCGGAGGTAGGCCACATCCTCTTTCGAGTCGCTGTTGCCCGTCTTGCCCTGGTCGAACTTGTCCAACCACTGCCGCCACTTCTCCTCGTCGGGGAGCCGGCTGTCCGCGATCGACGCGACGTAGGGGTTGTTGAAGAGCAGCCCTCGCAAGCGCATCTGCCGCTGCGGCTTGAACCGCACCGCGCCGTCGAACCCTTCATGGGGACGCAGAGGCTTGTCCAGATTCGATCCCAGGACGCCCAGGAATTCGAGCACGGTCAAATGGGGCAACTGCTCGTCGTAGAGGCGGTGCCCCCAGATGTTTTCGTCGACGCAAAACTCGACGCCCTTGATGTAGGGACGCTTGAAGATTTCACTCATGCCGGGGCCCTCACCGTCACGGGGCGAACCAAGCCGCGCCCGCCGGGTTCAATGTCGATGAAGTCAAGGGTCATGGCCGAGTCCTGGCCCCCCACCTCGTCGTCATCCGCGACGCCGTTGCGGCGGACGTTCTCAGCCTTGCGCAGGAGCTTCGCCTTGAAAGCCAACAAATCCTCCAAGCACTCGTTGGAGAAGCTGGCGGGAAGAGCTCCCTCCGCGACGCGGGCAAGGAACTCATGGCGAATCGGCGTTAGATCGAACTGCACACGGTTGGCTGCGCCCGCGGCGAGCTGAACCTCCAGATAAGGGCGACCCGTCAACTCATGGAGCTTGATCGCCATGCCGAGGCCTTGCTGGCGCCGAGCGGTGGTCTCGTGGTCGCAAAGCACGCTCACCCGGCTTTGAGTGAAGCCGCCGGAGCTGGCGATGAAGATGCGATCGGCGTTCTCGAGCAGAAGGCCCGTCAGCACGCGGTTGAGACCCTTGGCGATCCGCGCTCGGACCGCCTCGCTTACTTGGGTCTTCTTCTCCTTCAACGTTTCGATGACGCCGAGGTAGTCGCCCGCGAAGCGGTAGACCGTCATCGACCAGCGCGCGTAGCCAGGCTCTTCGCTGGGCAACGTGAAGTAGAGCCTGCGGCGTTGGTCTTCCAGCATCTCCATGAACTCCGCCGCCCCGCCATCAACCCGGGCCCCCTCGTGGCCTTCGAGGTAGTTGTGTTGAGCTTTAAGGTAGTTCGACGTGGCCCCGTAGACTGGGTCGCTGGCCACTAGCCGAGCAAAATCGGACTGAAGCCGGGCGTCATCCTTGCCGTAGACCAGCAAGCCATCGGCCGCGTTCGAGGTCTCCTCTCCGACCCCGAAGGACGCCATGGCCTTGAAGACAGGACCATCGAACACCCGGCGCTTGGGGAGGTTCGCGCCGAAAGCGTTGGCGTAGATGCTAGCCTTGCCGATGTGGCCCGCCTCTTGGATCTGAGGCACGTCGGCGCAGGTCATGAGATTCTCCTTCGCCTCCTTGGCATCGGAGTATCCGAGGACCATGTTCGCGCAGAGCGCGAGCAGATCCCGCACGGGAAGATGCAGGCCATTCAGGCGCGCGATCTCCACCAAGTCGCCGAGGCGACCGGCGAGTTGCCCGCCATCGGCCTCGCCGAGCAGTCGGCGGCGGTTCTCATCGATCGGGCAGACCTTGTCGCCGGCCTTCAAGGAACAGCGGGAGCAATTGTTCCACTGAGGATGCCCCGCCACGGCCTTGGCCACCTCTTCGATGGTCTTTCGGGTGGTCGTGCGGCTGAGGTCGAACACCGCCAGGCGATCAGGCGCCGGACCAGCTTGCACGAAACACTCTTGCAGAGGCGTGCGCAGCGGATGCCTGCCGCCTTGGCGCTTGCCGAGGATGCGCAGGCGATCCAAGACCTGGCCATGGTTCGCGGCCAGGATAACGACCTCGGAGTCATCGCCGCCGAGAACGGACTTTTCGAGGCGCTGCATGGACAAGTCGCTCGACTCGCCCTCGAATTCGGACAGGTCCTTGACGAACACCGCCAGGCGACCATCTGCCAGAGCGAGTTCCTTGACGTTGCCCTTAGCCGCCCAAGCCTTGGCATCTCCGCCAAGGCGAGTCCACAAGGCCCGGCAATGGTAGGTCTTGCCGTCGCCCGCGGTGCCGGCGATCAGCATCGATCCAGGAACCCTTGACTCGATATGCGCGACCATCGCTTCGAGCATTGGTGTGGCGAGCTTGATCGGCTCGACCTTAGCCCGGCTGACCGCTGCCGCCACATACTCGTCGAAGAGGGTAAGGTTCTGCGGCGTCGGGCCGTAGCTGCGCAGGAGTCGCACCCAGGCACTGGCCGGCGTTGCGCCACTCTCTGCTTGACCCTGCGGGCTTGCATGCATCATTTTCTCCTCCCCAAAAAAAGTCATTTTTCGAGCAGCGCTTCTCTTTGGAAACGCACCGTCCGGTTCTCGCAGTCCCACGGAGGGGACTGCATTGCACACTGCACATAGCACTGCGCTCGCATCAAGGATCATGCGCCGGCGCTGTCCGCACGTTCGACAAGTTCCTTATGCGCGCGTTCGAACTCGCGCGCGAGTATGGGAAGGCTGCAGCCAAGAGACGCTGCAATTTTCACCACGCCCACCAAATTCGGCACTGAGCGACCGTTCTCGATCGCCGACATATTCGAGCGGCCGATAGACGCGCCCAGGCCGACGGCCTCCTGTGAAAGCCCTCTCGCTGTGCGCAGCGACACCACTGCCTTGCCGAAAGCCTTCGCGATCGTTGGATCGGCTGACTTGGTTCCGACGGGCCTGCCCCGGATGATTTTCTTACTTGGTGTCGTCATCCCCGCAGGGTCGACTGACGTATGTAAAAAAACCACGCTTAATTAAATACGTTCGTGGTAGAGTTTATCGGTCCGGCGGCCTGTCGTGACGTTAGCGGCTCCTGCAGCGTCGAGCCTGTAGTGAGAACGCCAGTTTTGGGAATCCATCAATGAAGTCAAAGCGCGAACTGAAGACTCTCGCATCGAGCCTAATCATGCTGCTCTGCATCACCGGGCCGGGGGCTGCGCACGCGGAAGCTGAGGGCCAGCATGCAGTACCGACCAAGGTGGTGCCTGCAGTTGCGGTCAGGCCGTCTGCAACGCAGGGATCCGCATCCGTCGATGTTTCGGTGATGGCGCGCGCGGCACTCGCAGCCCAGCGGGACGTGGACCCGCAAGTCAATGGCACGGTGCGTGACGTGCCGGGCGTAGGTTCGAGCAGGTAATGCTCAACGTCCTGGCCTCTATCTCTATCGCGTCAGTCCACTCTGACGTGAGTTCTGAACGGGCCTGCGCTGCTCGCGAGAAGGAGAGACGCGCTTCCATACCCCTATGAGCACCGCCTGCGGACGCACTTGTTCAAAAACTTCAGGGGTCGCTCGTGCTCGAATCTTTTTTTCTCGTTCTGTACGCTGCCGCATCAGTCGTGGCGGCCGTGTGGATCCGCCGCCTTTCTAAGCTAAAGCTCGATTGGGCCGATCCGGACATGCATCGCCCTGTCTTCACCGGGCACGCTCGCAGCATTGGCGGCGAGGGAGCGCTGGGAGCAGCCGATGCAGTCAGCACCGCCGCATTGGGCAGCGCGCCGCCGAGCGTTGTGATGATGTTCATCATCGCCGTTGCGGGGCTCATTGGGGGAGTGATCGGCGCCGGTGTACTGCCCGCATTGATGGGCGGCATCACGCAACCTACGGCGATTGGCATGGTCGCGCTAATGGTGGCGATGCTCGCCTGGGTTTGGATCGGCGGCTGTGTTGCGCTGCCGCTGTTTGCAATGGCGTTCAGCTTGGGTCCGATCCTCATCGGACTCGGGCTGGCCGCGTTTCTAGCGATGGCCATCTGGCAAACCTTCAGTTCCGGCCCAAGCATGTTCGACGGCTCTGCAACGTGGCGGGCCGCTTTCGGCGCTAGGATGGATCACAACCTGTGTGCGGCTGGCACGAGCCTGATCACGGTCGGAAATCTTGCTGAAATCAACCGCAAGTGCAAGCAAAGCACGCTGGGGCCCCATCCGATCGAGGGCAAGTACGCGGGCGTGTATAGCTGCAAAGCTGGAGAGCGGATTGCTGCGATCGTCGAGGTCAGGCCATTTGGTCCGCGTCATGGCGGGGTCAAGGACGCGGAGTTTCTGTTCAGCGATCGTCCCGAAGTGGCGTTTCCTATTGGTGTGTTCGCCGGCTTTGTCCGGCCTAGCGGCACGAAGGATGAGTTCTCGTCCGATGAGCTGAAATGGACCCAACGGCCAAGTGGCAATTGGGGCAAGCCAGATCGGCTGTCTCTCACTGCGCAGCCTGACGGCAGCATCAGAGTGAAACTGATGAACACGCCGTGCAGCACACTGCAGGCCCGCAGATGCGAGCCCACTGAGGCTGGACGAGTGGCCACATGCCAAAGGGAGTTCGCCCAGCAGGGGGTGGATCTTTTTCCTTCAAAGACGCTGAATGATCTGGGCAAGACGTTGACTGAACAAGAAGCTCAGCGAGCGCGCGCTCGATGACTTGCCCCGCACGAATGCAACGCTCGCCAGCATCGACCAGAAGGATGCGGCGGCGGTTTCTGTTCATCGAGGCAGACTGAAGCAGTTTCGCGATCTGCGGCGAACATTTCATGGTCGCCCGCGCGTCTCTTCTACGCTTCGTTGTAAGCCCTGTTCTCTTGGCGAATAGCCATTTCGAATCTACATTTTCATTTCGATCCCGCGATCAACCCACATGTATCTTCACCTCACCCTAAGCATACGGACCACGCAGGCTAACTAGACCGCGCAGGTTTCGTCGACGCGACCTTTTTGATCCCGATTGGGGGTCGTCGCGTCCACGAGGTGAAGATGAACCACTTATTGATCGGCCAACTTGGCCTGGTCGCCGTACCACTGGCCGTTATTCGGTCGGCTGACCACATTCATGCGCTGAGTAGCGGGCGTGCCGCTGGCGCGCCCAACTTGCGAAGTCCGGCGCTATTGGCGGCGGCAGTTAGCGTCTCGTCAACGCTTTACGCGCAATGCATCGATTCTGACCTGCATCTGCTTAGCGCGGCGCTGATCAATGCATGCACCGCAATCATGGATGTCGTGATGCCGACGATGGTGGTTGGTCCGTCGCAGCCAGAGACCGCGATCGCTACGAGCTCCGAGGAGGCTGTGTGATGCACCGCCCTCTCAAGAACCGCTGTCTGGTGCCGCCATGGCTTCGCTTGAAGTTTCGCGAACGGATCCCGGATACATGGACGGATCTGCTGTACGAATTCGTCGGGCTATTGGACGAGATGTACCGCGAGCACCCGCGCATTGCTGCGGTGCTGGAGACAGGAAATCACGGCGGCCGATTGCTGCTGCGCTTTCGCTGCCGCCCGGCTCCGACACCGCGCGAAAACGAGGTGTTCCGAGGCATTGCGTTTCGGCTGAGCCAGCTGTCGGCGTACAGCGCACCGGCTGCCGAGCAGCCGGTGCGGCAAGAGTCTCCGCAGCCCGCTGGCTGGACTCACCACACGACACACACGGTCGATTTCGACCTTGATGACTACATCGCAGACCGCATCGAGCGGGCTTTGCGGCCCCAGGATGTCACCGTATTCGACTGGGGCACGGAAGAGCACCTTGAGCAGTGCGCGTCGGCCCGTGACGGCGATCATGCGCGCCGCACGGCCCAAGCCCTGAAGCGCCTGAGGGCCACCGGCCCGACCCGTCCGCTGGCCAAGCCGCCGACGGACTGGGCCGAGCGCCTGGATCAGCTGCAGCGGGAGGCGCCAAATTTCGGCGCGGTGCTCAAAGGCGTCGTGCGCCCTCACTTGGCGCTATGCGAAATCGGCATCCGTCACCGCATGCCTCCCGTTCTGCTCCTGGGCCCACCCGGCGTCGGAAAAACGAGATTCGCGCACGCACTGTCCGCGTTGCTCGGCGTGCCGCCGCCGCTGGTGGTCACCTTCGGCGCCGAGACGAACGCCAGCGCGTTGAGCGGGTCGTCGACCTTTTGGAGCAACAGCTCGCCTGGCAAATTGTTTGAAACGCTCGCCTGGGGAACTGGAGTATCTGCGCCGGTCGCGAATCCGGTGATCGTGCTGGATGAGCTCGACAAGCGAACGAGTTCGACGTATGACCCACTGGGCGCTCTCTATGGCTTGCTCGAAGCGGACACAGCGCGGGGCTTCAGCGATCAATCAATCCCTGATGTGCTGATCGACGCCAGCAGTGTCAGATTCGTCGCCACGGCGAACGATATCGCCGACCTGCCGGAGCCCCTGCAGTCACGCCTCATGACCTTCAGAATCGAGCCGCCCACGGAGCAACAAATGGTTGTTATGGTCGCCGCCATCCACCTTGGGCTGATCACGGCCATGCAGATCGCCGTCTCGTCATTGCTCCCCAACGAAGTGATGCGGCGCGCCGTGTTGCTGAGTCCGCGCATCATCAAGACGCGCCTGGAGACGTGCATCGCACACGCGGTGCTAGCAGGCCGCAGCGAAGTTCAACTTGAGGACTGGGAAGCAGCCGGCCAGGGCCTGGAGCCGGTCACACGCCGGCGCATCGGATTCACTGGCACCTGAGTGCGTTCAATCCGTCAGGCGTGCCCGCATGGTGGGCGCCCGAAGCGCTCGTCCATAGCCTGCCGGATCAGCTCGAACGCCGGATGCGGCTCAAGGCGCAGCCGTGCCTTTACCCGCTCAGCGCGCGTCAGAACAATCTGCGCGTACGCTGGATCTCCCACGCCGGTGCCGCTCGATGCTTTTCGAATACACACTCGGCAGGTGAGATCGTGGTCGGTCGGTTGCGTCCAGCGTATCAGCTGAACCCTGCAGATGGCCGTGGAGCGGAACGGCCTCGCCAGGTGCACCCGGCCGCGCTCGTCCATGACGCGCTCGAAGCGCAGGTGCAGTGCGTGCCGACGCTGCACTTCGGCTTCGGCAAATGCTCGGATGTGCCTCCGCAGATCCATTCCGTCGTGGGCGACCGTCCGCAGATCCTGTGCCTCGGAATCCGGCGGCGCTGGCAAGGGATCTTGCGACGTGCAAGTCGCCGTGACGCACAGCTGCCGATGTACCCAGCGAAAGCGAAAAACAAGTCCGCGCGCCATTTCTTCGGTCGTCAATCTGGGGACATTGTTTTCGCAGAATTCCGCCCACGGCACCGGCGCGAACACCTCAAGCATGACATACCTCCGGATCGTCATCGTCTAGAGCCGAGTCAATATCCACCTTGTTCGCAATCGGCGACGGACGAACTCCAAAAACCGCGCGATCCTGCTCCCGCGTCAGTCCAGCTTTGACGGCTTCGACAATGTCCGGGCGATGCTGCTGAATCCAGGCACCAATAATGATGCTGCGGCGTGTTCGCCTGCGCCGCTCGGCCGCAGCTTCCTGCGCGAGAACTGCCGTTCGCCGGTCTTTAAGCCGCTCGATCTGTCGATCAATTGAGGCGATGTCATTGCTGCTCATTTGGACCACCCTTGTCGCTGATTCCAGTATATTGATCTGGTCGCGCATTGGGGCTCAAACGTCCGCGTAAGCCACCCCTTATTTTGGCCGTCTTTTACCAAGGGCGCACTTAGAGTATCGACTTCGTCGATACGTGCGATTGGGGCGCTGCCCCAATACCCCATAAATGGACCCTCGCCGTGGCCGTCTATCATCTGAGCGCGAAGCCGCCCATCAAACGGGCCGACGGCCGCAGCGCCACGGCAGCAGCGGCCTATCGCGCCGGCATCGCCATCCTCGACGACCGCACGGGCGTCACGCATGACTACCTTCGCCGCGGCGGTGTCGTCAGTGCCCGTCTGCTGCTGCCGGGCGCTGCGGAACTCGCTGATCGCGCCGCTTTCTGGAACTCCGTCGAACGGCACCACAAGCGGCGTGATGCCGTGGTTGCGCGGGAAGTGATCATCGCTCTGCCCGTGGAGCTGCCAGCAGGTGAGCGCGCCCGGCTCGCCCACGCTTTTGCCATGGCAATCGCAGATCGCTTTGGCGTTGCGGCGGACTGCGCGATTCACAAGCCCTCAATCAATGGTGACGACCGAAATCACCACGCGCACATCCTCATCAGCGCCTGCCACGCCGACGAAGCTGGCCAGCTAGGCGCCAAATGCGTGCTGCTGGACCCCATCCACTGCAAGCGCTCCGGCCTAGACGATTCCGTCACCTGGCTGCGCCCTCAGTGGGAAAAGATGGTGAACGCCGCGCTGCGGCGCGCCGGCTCGCAGTCCCGCGTCAGTCACCGCAGCCATGCGGCGAGGGGCATCGGACGGAGGCCCAGCATCCATGTGGGCGTTGGTCCGGGGGCGCCCCAGCGTAGGTATCGGAATTCGCTCCACCGGGAGCGCAATCGGGAGTGCCATGAGATCGATCAGGCAATCACACGCCTGTCTGCGCTGAAGATCAGGCTCCAAAGACAGCAGGCCGAAATCGCTGCCGCCGAACGCAGCAGGTCTCAAGCAAAGCGGGGTGTTCAGCGGTCACCCATTGCTCCTCGCGAATTCAGACCTCCGATGCCCCGTCTACGGCGTTGAACAGGCTGCTTTCATGTAACACCTTCGATCGTTGCTTCGACGCAACATCTGCGAATTGCACGTTCGTCCTTGATGGGCGCTTCGATAAGTTGTTGCATTGATTGAAGAATTTCCCGTGCAGTTCCAAGAGAAATAAACCACTCTGATTCATTCTTCCGCCGATACAGCCATCACATTCAAGCGCAGGCAGCGCGAATGATCGAATGTTTCTTGGATGTGGCGAAAGTCCATCCTAGTATTCGCTCAAGCACTGCACATTTCATTCGATCAACCAACAAGGCCCGGGTCTGACGACGCCGGGAGGGATCCACGCAGAGCACCGCGGTTGTGGCCACCGCATCTACCCACTTGCTCAATTCCGGGCAGGGAGCGCGCTTATGCACGCTGGCGGGTCGATGGCGGCAACACTCAATCGCGCAATCGATTCGTCGGGTTTTCCAACGCACTGGAGATCCTGAATGAATATCCAACACATCTTTAATGCCCTCGAAATTGCTAAAGGGAAGCAAGCCCGCGACGGTCTCGTCGACATCCTGACGAAGTACGCCGAAACCAAAAAGCAGCTCGAGCAAATCGCCCCGGATTTCGCGCCGTGCTTTCATGAGGAACACGATTCGACTATGCAGCAGGTGTCGCGCGCGATCTCCGCGATTGACAATGCATACACCGCGAAAACTCCCTTCGATCAGACCGCGTGGGTCATCACGATGCAGCGCGAGTTGATGCTGCTGGACAACGTGCTCGACATTGCGGAGATGCAGATTTCTGCAACGGCCGCTGTCTTGACAGGCAACATTACCGTCGTGGAACCGACGCCAGGCATTTGCGAGATTCGCTTCTCCTACCCCGATGATGAGGTCTAAGACGAGCACCTTAGAGCATGCAGAAACTTGCATGCGGCGCTCGCTAGAACTGACTGAGCATCACTGAATCCCCCACAACGATGGGCCATCGTGCCCTAGTTGAATCTCCTCCTTGGAAGTGCGCTCGCCGACTTCCTTGAAAGTCGCGCCGCAGTCCTTCCTTGAAAGTACGGGGGACTACGCCGCGACATAAGAGTAGATAGAACAGCGGAAAATGCGGAAATTCAGAATTTTCCAGTTACTTCAACAACTTGGCCACGAAAGTGTGATGTCTTCGACTCCGCTGGACTGGATTTTCAGATCAACGCCAAATTCATTAACAAATCATGAGTCAACCACTATTAGTCAATGACGCCAATGCTTCGCAGCGCATGGCAAAGGTCAAACTCGATGAAGAATCGGAGGCGAACGCGGGAAAGAACGACAACTTCGTACAGTTCCGAAGAGACGCTTTCAAGCCCTTTCGGGGCCTCGTTCGGCGGTCCGGCGTCAGCGCACAGGTCCTGCTGTGCCTCGTGGCAGATATGTCGTTCAGCAATTCGATCGCGTACAGCGTGGAAGCACTTGAGGAGGAAACCGGTGCTTCTCGCAGTGCTATTTTCGACGCGCTAGCTCGGCTTGAGCGCGAACGTTGGATCGACAAGGTGACGGACACAGCCGGTACCTTCTATCGCGTCAACTCGCGTGCGTTCTGGGCGTCAAGCAAGAACTACCTCGGCGGCAGCTTCAGCGGTGCGCTGGAGGTTCCTGACGAAGACAAGCCGGTGAAGTCCAAGCGACGCACGAACAAAGTCGTCATTGCCAGAGTGGTAGCGAAGAAGGCGAAATCGCGTTCTCGCAGTGGAACTGGTCGAGACAAGGATGCAATCGACCTGCCACCAAGTCCCCAACTCCGAGCCGGAGACACGCCATGTCCGCCCTCATACAAGCCGAATCAACGCTGACTGACTGCTACCAGACCACGGTGCCTGAGGCCGTGCGCCGGGCACTGCGCGTGGGCAAGCTCGACAAGATCCTTTACACGATCCGTCTTGATGGCGAAGTCGTGCTGGCGCGGGGAGGAGCCAGCAATAGGGACAATCGAGCGCAGGGGCGACTGCTCGTGGCGGATTCGGGCTTGGCGCAACGCATCAAATCCCTCGTTGGCATGCCTCAGCTCGGTGCGCAGCTGTCGACTGATGACAAGTGATCGACGGCAAGGCCTCTCGTCGTCAATCTTGGGGCACCCGATTTAGCCTGGCTAGGTCGGGGTCTACTAAAAGCGCACCGTCTAAACTGGCAGACTATGAGAGTCATAACCGCCAATTTGAACGGAATACGTTCGGCCGCCTCCAAAGGCTTTTTCGAGTGGCTTGATCTACAGCGCGCAGATGTCGTCGGTGTTCAGGAGCTCAAGGCGCAGACCGATCACGTTGAAGGCATCCTTTGCAAGGCGGGGCTGCTTAATGGGCACTTTCACTACGCCGACAAGAAGGGGTATTCGGGCGTCGGCCTGTACACCGCGGCCGAGCCCTCTGACATTCTCGTGGGCATGGGGACTTCCGAGTTCGACCTTGAAGGTCGTTGGATCGAAAAGCGTTTCGACAAGCCGGGGCGCAAGCTGAGTCTGATCAGCTGCTATTTCCCGAGCGGATCCTCAGGCGAGGAACGCCAAGCTGCAAAGTTCCGATTCCTGGATGTCATCTACCCGCACCTGATGAGCCTGAAGCTCGCGGGTCGCGAGTACATCCTGATGGGCGACGTCAACGTCGCGCACAAAGAGATCGACCTGAAGAACTGGCGCAGCAACCAGAAGAACAGCGGCTTTCTGCCGGAAGAGCGTGCCTGGATGACCAAGCTCCTCGGCGACGGCGGGCTGATCGACGTCTACCGCCGCTTGCATCCTGACGTTGGCGAAGACTGCTACACGTGGTGGAGCAATCGCGGCCAAGCCTGGGCCAACAACGTTGGCTGGAGACTGGACTACCAGATCGCCACGCGCGGCCTCGCCGAACTTGCGAAATCGGCTTCGATCCACAAGGCCACTCGGTTCAGTGATCATGCGCCACTGACGATCGACTACGACTTCAAGCTCTGAGTTGCTCGGTCTCGCGCTTTCTTCGCCTACGTGAGTCCTCTGCCTTGGCGAAATAGCTTGCGTCGGGCTTCACAGCGAACGTCACGCCGTCTTTCAGGTAGATCATCAGGTAGCTGGTCCCGCTCCATTCGATCCGGTCAACGATCCGCGCGATGCTGAGCGCCAGTTTGTGCCGCTCCGCGGATTTGCTCTTGTCCTGGATGATCTTCGCAGCCTGAGCAACCATCTCTTGACCGAATTCCGCACCCTTGCTCGGTGTGGCCGCCATTTCCAGCTTGGCCGCCTCCGCGTCTTTGAGCGCCACTTCTCGTTCTCGTTCAAGCTTGGCCAGTCGTTGTGCGAGCAACTCGCTTGATCCGCCTTGTTCCAACGCGGCAAGGATGCGTTCCGCACGTTGCAATAGATCCGCGGCCTGCGCTTGGGCATGCGCCAACTTCTCACGAGCTTTGTCGACGGCGCGCTCGGGATTGAAGTGAGCCTGCTTGCCCTGAACGAGCATTTCGAGGACAGGACCAGTAAGAACACGCTCAGCCAAGGGCGTGCACTTCGACACGCCAGCCTTTCGGCCGATGCAGTAGTAGCGCGCGTAGCCGCGGGCCGACGGGGCCTTGCGTTCCATTCGCTCGCCGCAATCGCAGTACAGCAGGTTCGCGAAGACGTCTGTTGAAAGGCCTCGCAACCGCTTGGGGCCGGGGCGGCCTTCCAGCGCCAGTTGGACCTTTGTCCAGAGCGTCTCCGGGATGATCCTGGGAAAGTAGTTCTGCACCGGTTCGCCGTCTGTGACGAGACGACCTCCCACCATCCGTTTTGGTTGCCACTCACCCAAGACGCGCCGATCCCTGAGAAGTCGGCTGACACCCGTGTGTTCCCAGCGGTGGCTTGTGTTCGCCCGCTTGCGCCACGGAAGCACCCACCCCTGCTCGTTCGCCATGCGGGCAATCGCTACTCCACCGAGCCCCGAGGCGGCGGCATCGAACGTCTTGCGCACGGACTCGGCCTCGTCCTCCACGACCAACCATCCGCTTCTGTCAGCCGCAGGCTGTGCCCAGCCCGGACCATGACCTGCAGAGACGACGGGTAGACCAGCTTGTCGCTTGCTCTGAAACTTGGCACTGACGCGTTTGGACTTTGTCGCGCTCTCTTCATGACCGCGTGAGAACAGCAACACCGATGACATGAACGAGACAAAGTCTTCGATCGTGGTGTTGTTCCACTCCATGCCATCGATGAGCGAGACGACCCGCACGCCGGCACGAACGATCGATGTCAGCAGATTGACGGCTTCTGGCAACGCTTCGCGGCTGAGACGATCCAAGCTCTCGACGAGGAGGATCGAACCCTTCGGTACGACGCCAGATTGAACGGCATTCAGGAACCCCGATAGCGCCCCCCGATTGACGTTGTCGCCAGTGAATGCCGACACGCCAAGGTCCGACAAGACGAGGCCGTCATCTAGGTCGTAGGAATGTTCCAGGCACCATCGTCTGGCGGCTGCTGTCTGCCGTTCTAGGCTGTGTCCTTTGGCCTGTCGGCCAGACGAAAAACGACGGTAGGAGTAGACGCGCACCGATGATTCTTGCATCGGTGTATTGTGCGGGTAATATGTGCGAGTGACTACCACCTGGCCACGCCGGCCTTCGGCGCCACGGCCCGCGCGGCGGCCATCCACAAGGCCCAGCGCTTCAGCGACCACGCGCCGCTGACCATCGACTACGACTGGGCGATGTGAGCGCCCACGCGCGCCGGCAGGCGAACGGCCGCCCGGCCCGCGGCGCCGGCCGTGCCAGCCCCTAGAATCGGGCATGCCCTTCACCTCCTTGAGCGCCGGCCCCGACCCGCTGGCAAGCCCGCCCGCCCCGGCGGACGCCCTGCTGGCGGGCCTGCTGGATGCGGCCATGGACGCCATCGTTGCCGTCGATGGCCAGCAGCGCATCGTGTTTTGCAACCCGGCTGCCGAAGGCCTGTTCGGCTGGCCCCGGCAGGCGCTGCTGCAGCAGCCCCTGGCGCGGCTGATCGAGGGCGACTTCTTCGGCGCCCAGCTCCAGCCGCTGGCCGCGCGCAGCCCGGCCGACCCGGCCGCCCGGCAGGCCGCGCGCCGCCGCATGCGCGGCCTGCACCGCAGCGGCCAGGCGCTGGCACTGGACGCCTCGGTCTCGCGCAGGGACACGCCGGCAGGCACGCTGTTCACGCTGGTACTGCGCGAGTGCGCCGACGCTGCGTCCGTCCCGGCGCCAACGGCAGCGCCAAGCACGGCGCCCGGTGGCGACGCGGCGGCGCTGGCCGAAGCGCTGCGCCTGGCCAACGAGGAATTCGCCGCCTTCTCCTACGCCGTCTCCCACGGCCTGCGCTCGCCGCTGAACATCATCAACGGCTTCAGCCACCTGCTGGCCAAGAAGCTCGGCACCCACGAGGGCGCGTCGGTGCAGAACTACCTGACGCGCATCCAGGACAGCGCCACGCAGATGGGCCAGCTGATCGAGGGCCTGCTCACGCTGTCCAAGGTCTCGCGCGCGGTGCTGCAGCGCGAGCCGCTGGCGCTGGCGCCCATGGCCGCGCGCACGCTGGAAAAACTCCAGGCGCGCGACACCGCCCGCCAAGTGGCGGTGCAGATCGAGAGCGATCTGCAGGCCGATGGCGACGCCCAGCTCGTCGCGCTGGCGCTGGAGCACCTGCTCGACAACGCCTGGAAGTTCACCGCCAAGACCGAGGGCGCGCAGATCGCCGTCGGCCGCCAGCGCGGCCCGGACGGCGAGACGGTGTTTTTCGTGCGCGACAACGGCGCCGGCTTTGACATGGCGTATGCCGACAAGCTGTTCAAGCCCTTCCAGCGGCTGCATGCGGTGACGGATTTTCCGGGCGCCGGCATGGGCCTGACCATGGCCAGCCGCCTGATCGGGCGCCACGGCGGGCGCCTGTGGGCCGAGGCAGCGCCCGAGCAGGGCGCGCAGTTCTTCTTCACCCTGCCGGGCTGAGCGGCGCCTTGGGCGACGCGCCCAGCGCGACGAACACCGAGGCGCCGTTGCCCGGCGTGGACTCGACCCAGACCCGGCCGCAGTGGCGCGCGGCGATGCGCTGGCAGGTCGCCAGCCCGATGCCGCTGCCGCTGAACTCGCTCAGCGTGTGAAACCGCTGGAACGGCTGGAACAGCCGCTCGGCGCCGGCGCTGCTGTCAAAGCCCGCGCCATTGTCCTGAATGCAGAAGGTGGGCACGGGCGCCTGCGCTTGCAGCCTCAGGGCGATGTGGGCGTCGGCGCGCTTGCCGGTGAATTTCCAGGCATTGGCCAGCAGGTTGACCAGCAGCGGGCGCATCAGCCCCGGGTCGGCCCGCACCGGCAGCGCCGGGGGACATTCGAAACAGACCTGGCGCCCGGGCTCCTGCTCGCGCAACTCCTGCACGATCTCGCGGGCCATCGGCGCCAGGTCCACCGCCTGCAGGTTCAGCGTCGCGGTGCTCAGGCGCGAGAGCGCCAGCAGGTCGGTGACCAGGCTGGCCATCTGCCGGGCCGAGCGCTCGACACGCATGACCAGCTTGAGCCCGTCCTCGCCCAGGGTGGCCGCATGGCGCCGCTGCAGCAGCTGCGTGAAGCCGGCCACCGACACCAGCGGCGACTTCAGGTCGTGGGCGATGGTGCGGGCAAACGCATCGAGCTCGCCATTCAGGCGCACCAGCTCGGCCGTGCGCTGGGCCACCTGGCGTTCGAGCTCGACATGGGTTGCCGCGCGCAGCGCCTCCAGCTCCCGGGCCGGCGTGATGTCCTCCAGGATGCCGCCCATCATCACCACCCGCCCCTCGTCGTCCCGGATCAGCCGCTTGCGGTCCGACACCCATTTGACCTGGCCCGAGGCGCTGCGGATGCGGTA
>Ga0308157_10002295_pt1 | contig 32219 bp, 34 predicted proteins | sample PhyBR1_FD_201035 | JGI IMG/M metagenome (GOLD analysis project Ga0308157, IMG submission 201035) | Phyllosphere microbial communities from UC Gill Tract Community Farm, Albany, California, United States - DLSLB.R1 | ecosystem: Host-associated > Plants > Phyllosphere > Unclassified | place: USA...
TCATCGGTGAAGAGCACTACACCGTCGCCCGCCGCGTTCAGGAAACCCTGCAGCAGTACAAGGCGCTGAAGGACATCATCGCCATCCTGGGCATGGACGAGCTGTCGGAAGACGACAAGCTGGTCGTGTCGCGCGCTCGCAAGATCCAGCGCTTCCTGTCGCAGCCCTTCTTCGTGGCCGAGCAGTTCACCAACTCGCCGGGCAAGTTCGTCGAGCTGAAGGACACCATCCGTTCGTTCAAGGCCATCTGCGACGGCGAATACGACCACCTGCCGGAAGCCGCCTTCTACATGGTCGGCACCATCGAGGAAGTCGTCGAGAAGGCCGCCAAGATGGCCTCGGAAGCCTAAGTCATGGCCGGTAAGCTGAACTTCTCCCTCGTCGCCCCGGAACGCGAAATCTTCGCCGGTTCGGTCGATCAGGTCGATGCGCCGGGCGTCGAGGGCGACTTCGGCGTCCTGCCGGGCCACGCGCCCTTCATGACCACCCTGCGCGAGGGCGTCGTGACCGTCTATGAAGGCGCTGCGCGCCGTCAGTTCTCGGTCAAGGGCGGCTTCGCCGACGTCAACGCCCAGGGTCTCAGCATCCTGGCCGAAGAAGCCTCGGAAATCGTCGAAGCCTGAGGCTTCCGCGACGCCGACAAGATCAGGGCCCCTCGCTTCGGCGGGGGGCCTTTTTCTTTACGTCGAGCATTGGCGCGCCATCACGCGTGTTGTCTCCCTCCCCCCTCGAGGGGGAGGGCTACTGGAGGGCTAACGGCGGCCTCAGCTTTTCGGCAAGTCCTCGAACGCCGCCACCACCTGCTGATAGACCTCGCGCTTGAAGGGCACGATCAGGTCCGGGGCTTCTTCCAGCGCGCCCCAGCGCCAGGCGTCGAACTCCGGCTCGCCGTGGGCTTCCAGATCGAACTCGGAGTCCTCGCCAGTGAAGCGGAAGGCGAACCAGACCTGCTTCTGGCCCTTGAAACCCTGCCAGGATTTCGGTCCGCCCATGCCCTCGGGGAAGTCATAGACGATCCAGCCGCCGGTCCGACCGATCACCGAGACCGAACGCGCCCCAGTTTCTTCCTGAAGTTCGCGCAGCGCCGCCGCCTCCAGGTCCTCGCCCTCGTCGACCCCGCCTTGCGGGAACTGCCAGTTCCACGGCTCGGGCGTCCGGGCGCGACGGCCCAGCCAGACCTGACCGGCGGCGTTGAACAGCACCACCCCGACATTGGGACGATAGGCGGAAAGATCGGTCTGGCTCATCCGTCCCGATTACGCCCCCCCGCGACCGCCCGCCAGCCGTAACCGGGCCTTAAGCGCGCAAGGGTTAGGGGAGGGCATGGATCGTCGCGCATTGATCGGCCTCGCCGCCCTGAGCACCGCCCTCGTCGCCGAGGCCGCCGAAGCCTCGGGCAAGAGCGAAGGCGGGGGCGCTCCCGCCAACGCCTACATCCCCCTGCCCACGGCCACGGCCACCATCCTGCGCCGCGACGGGCGACGGGGGGTGATGACGGTCGAGGTCGGGGTAGATGTCGCGGACACAGCCCTGCGCACCCGCGCCGACCAGTCCAGGCCGCGCCTCAGCGCCGCCTACAACGAGGTCGTCCGTCTGGCCGGCGAACGCCTGCTGCCCGGCGCCCCGCCGGATGTGGAGTGGCTCAGTCGGGCCTTGCAGGCCGCGACCGACCGCGTGCTTGGCAAGCCGGGGGCCAAGCTGCTGCTCGGGACGGTGATGGTGGTCTGACGCCGCCGTTCTTGATCCTCCCCCGCAAGCAGGGGAGGATGAGTGGCGCTAGTCCTGCGTCGGGCTCGGCCGGCTCGTGTCGCCATAGGTCATGGCCAGGAAGACGTCTTCCAGATCCGGGTCCTCGGTGGCGATGTCCTTGATGGTCACGCCTGCCGCGCGCACCGCCGCCAGCACCTGCTCGACGCTGGATTCGCCCGTGCGATAGGTGACGACGAAGGCCCCGTGCGGGCGCGGCGCGACCTGAAAGCCTTTCAGCACAGGCGGGACCGCCTGCGGGGTTTCCGGCGTCACCACCACATTGCGGGTGTCCAGACGTTTCAGAAGGGTCTGCGTCGGCTCGCAGGCCACGACCTCGCCCCGGTTGATGATGGCGATGGTGTCACACAGCTCCTGGGCTTCTTCCAGATAGTGGGTGGTCAGGATGACGGTGACGCCTTCCTCGTTGATCTTGCGCACATAGTCCCACAGCTGGCGGCGCAGCTCGACGTCCACCCCCGCCGTCGGCTCGTCCAGGATCAGCACCGGCGGATTGTGCACCAGGGCCTTGGCCACCATCAGGCGGCGCTTCATGCCGCCGGACAGGGCGCGGACATAGGCGTTGGCCTTGTCCGACAGGCCCAGCGCCGCCAGCAGTTCGTCGGAGCGGCGCTCGTTGGCGGGCACGCCATAGAAGCCGGCCTGGACCTCCAGCGCCTCGCGCGGGGTGAAGAAGACGTCGGCGACGATCTCCTGCGGCACGACGCCGAGGGCGGCGCGGGCGTCGCGGGCCTCATGGTCGATGTCGCGGTCCCAGATGCGGACGGTGCCCTCGGACTTGTTCACCACCCCGGCGATGATGTTGATCAGGGTCGACTTGCCGGCGCCATTGGGGCCCAGCAGCCCGAACATGGAGCCGCGCGGCACGGTCAGGTCGACGCCGCGCAGGGCCGTCTTGGCCGGCGACTTCTTGTTGCCCGCATAGGTCTTCTTCAGGCCCCGCACCTCGATGGCGTTGACAGGCAGGGCAGGGGTGTCGGTCATGCGGGCGTTCACTCGGACGGCGGAAGCGTGCGGCATAGGTAGGGGGCGCGGCGGCTTTCGCCAAGGCGCTGTTACGTCCGTTTCGGACAAGTGTGCGCGTCTTTATGTAAATGATGCTTGACGCGTGTTTCTGTCTTGTCTAGCCTCCTTGTCATAAAGACAACCTGCCTTGATGGAGAGACGCTGATGACCGCCCTGCAAGTCCAGATGAAAAAGCCTCTGACCAAGACTCGCCTGATCGGCTTTGCGGCGCTCGGCGTCTGCGCCGTCGGCTACACCGGCATGGGTCTGGCCCTGCTGGCGGGCAAGATGGACTATCTGGACATGACCCATGCGGCCCTGCTGGCCGCCGTCGCCGCCTTGATCGGCGAGATCGGCCTGTGGGTCGGTGCCGGCTGCCTGGGCCTGACCCTGTTCAAGAAGCGCAAGGCCATGCTGGACAAGCTGTTGGGGCGCTCGCCCAAGCCCGCGACGCCGACCGCCGAAGTTTGACCTCCCAAGTTTGACCAAAGGGGCCGGTCCGCCTAGGAACGGCGCAAGCCTTCCAGACCGGACCGGACCCCATGCCTCCCCGCCATACCGACGCCGTCATCCCCGCCCCTGAAGAGATCGTCGTGCCGACGAAACGTGTCGCCTGCGATGGCGGCGGCGTCCTCGGTCACCCGCTGGTCTATCTGGAGATGGGCGACGAGGACTCGGTCGAGTGTGGCTATTGTGACCGCCGCTTCGTCCTGTCGGCGCATTCGCACCCGGAAAACGAATACCTCGACCCGGCGGCCCGCCCGCCCGAGGCCCACTGAGCGATGCGCTATCTGCACACCATGGTCCGCGTGAAGGACCTGGAGGCGTCGCTGCACTTCTATCGTGACCTGCTGGGTCTGGTGCAGACGCGCCGGATGGACAGCGAGGCCGGGCGTTTCAGCCTGATCTATCTGGCCGCGCCGCAGGATACCGCGCGCGCCGAGGCGGAAAAATCGCCCGAGGTCGAGCTGACCTTCAACTGGGATCCCGAGGACTATCAGGGCGGCCGCAACTTCGGCCACCTGGCCTTTGAGGTCGAGGATATCTACGCCGCCTGCCAGCGTCTGATGGACGGCGGGGTGGTGATCAACCGCCCGCCGCGTGACGGCCACATGGCCTTCGTCCGCTCGCCCGACGGCATCTCGATCGAGTTGCTGCAAGGCGGCGAGCGTCTGGCCCCGGCCGAGCCCTGGGCCTCCATGCCCAACGTCGGGGCCTGGTGATTTGACGTCTCAGCGCCTGATCGTCCTGCTGGCCGCCACCGCCGTTTTGGCCGGTTGCGCCTCGGTGACCGAGACCAATCCGGCGCGGACGGCCACCGACATGCTTCTGGTCAACCGCGCCGCCGACCGCGCGGTCGAGGGCCTGACCCTGCCCATTCCGCAAGGGGCGCGCGTCTTCGTCGACGAGACCTATTTCCAGGCCGAGAACGCCCGCTATGCGCTGAGCGCCATCCGCGCCGCCCTGTCGGACGCCGGCTACGCCATCAGCCGAGACCGCGACAGCGCCGACGCCATCTTCGAGGTCCGCGCCGGCGCCCTGTCGCTGGAGCAGATGCGCCGCGTCTTCGGCATTCCCGACATGCGGGTGCCGATCAATGAGACGCTGAACGTCGTCTCCATCCCCGAGTTGTCGATCTATTCCAACCGCGACCGCATGGGCGTGGCCGAGTTTTCGGGCTTCCTCTACGACGGCCGCACGGGCCTGCCGCTAGGCGCTGTCACGCCGATGATCGGCCAGTACAAGATCCGCAGTCACAAGGCCCTGATGGTCGTGACCTGGGGCCAGCAACTGGCCCAGCCGGGCGAGCGCGATCCGGGCTCGAGCTGGAAAGAGTTCTGAGACTTTCGTCCGTCCGCTGACGCGAGACAGAGCCGTCACGGCGTGTTAGGGCGCGGGTGAGCATAAGTCCGCCCTCTCGTCGTCGCCGCCAAAGAGCCGCCCTTGTCTTTCTTCCACGCCGGTCCCGCGCCGAAAGGCCTTGGCCCTCGACCCGGCGCCCTGCGCGACGGCCTGGGCCTGCAGGCAGGCATGAAGGTCGGTCTGTTCGGCGGCTCCTTCAATCCGGCCCATGACGGCCACGCCCATGTGGCCGAGACGGCGATGCGGCGTCTGGACCTGGACCGGGTGGTCTGGCTGGTCTCGCCGCAGAACCCGCTGAAGTCGAACCACGAGACGGCGCCCCTGGCGGAACGCATGGCCTCGGCCCGGGCCGTCGCCGCCACCGTCGGCCCGGCCATGATCGTCTCGGATTTCGAGACCCGCGCGGGGGTGCAATGGACCGTCGACACCCTGCGCCTGCTCAAGGCCCGCTATCCCGGCGTCCAGTTCGTCTGGTTGATGGGGTCGGACAATCTGGCCAGCTTCCATCGCTGGCGGGGCTGGACGGACATCATGCATCTGATGCCGGTGGCGGTGATCGCCCGGCCCGGCAGCCAGTTGGACAGCCGCACGGCGCCCGCCGCCTCGCGCTACGCCCGGTTCCGCATTCCGGCCCCCAGGGCGGGCCTGCTGCCCAGCCTGGCGGCGCCGGCCTGGACCTATCTGACGGCGCCGTTGAATCCGCGATCGTCCACGGCGATTCGGCGGGGCGAGGCGCCGAATCGCGGCGATGGGTGACCTTTCGGCCGGAACGTGCTAGGTTGCCCCTTTAGTAATCTCCCCGGAGCCCTCCGCTGACCCCCTCGCCCGCGCACGATGCGCAAGACGCCGCCGTTTCCAACGCGGCCCACGAAATGGACCCGATGGATTCCGTCCATTCCGAAGACGGTCAAGCCGAAGGCCCCAGTACCGCCGATCAAGCCCCGCTTCCGGTTGGCCTGACCGAGCTGGAACGCGCCGTCATCGCCAAGCTTGACGACGATAAGGCCCTCGACATGGTCCTGATCGACCTGCGCGGCAAAAGCCCGATGTCCGACGCCATGATCGTGGCCTCGGGTCGGTCAAACCGTCACGTCGGGGCCCTGGCCGACCACCTGCTGCGCCTGTTCAAGGAAATGGGCCTGGGCAAGGTCAAGGTCGAGGGTCTGCCTCACTGTGACTGGGTGCTGCTGGATGCGGGCGACGTCATCGTCCACCTGTTCCGCCCCGAAGTGCGCACCTTCTACAACATCGAGAAGATCTGGGCCGTCGACAGCGCCCACCGCGGCGCCGGCGCCGCCTGATCTCTGGACTGAGCTGACTCCATGAAGCTGGCGATCGCGGCCATCGGCAAGCCGGGCCGCGGTCCCGAGGCCGCTCTGGCCGACGACTACGCCCGGCGGGCGACCCTGGCGGGTCGTCCGTTGGGGCTGGGTCCGCTCGAACTGCTGGACCTCGAACCCCGCAAATCGGGCAAGGCCCCGGAGGCCGAACTGATCCTGGCCGCTGCCGAGGGCGCGCATCTGATCGCCTGCGACGAGCGCGGCAAGACCTATTCCTCACGCGCCTTCGCCGACCACATCGCCAACTTGCGCGACCAGGGCGAGCGCCGTCTGGTCTTCGCCATCGGCGGGGCCGACGGGCTGGACCCCAGCGTTCGCGCCGCGGCCCGTTCGACCCTGGCCTTCGGGCCCCAGACCTGGCCCCACGCCCTGGCCCGCGCCATGCTGGCGGAACAGCTTTACCGCGCCGTGACCATCCTGTCCGGCTCCCCCTATCACCGCGACTGATGCGCCGGGGGGCGGGGCTTCTTCTTCTGTCGTCGGGGCTGGCCTTGATGCTGGCCGGGCCGGCGTCGAGCCAGCGCGCGGCTGCACCCAGTCCTGAACTGACCCGGTTGCAGGCTGAATATCGCGACGAGACCGCGCGCGCCCGTCGTCTGCGCGCCGAAGCCGCCGCCGCCGGCGACGAGGTCGTCGATCTGGACCGCCAACTGGCCGAACTGCGCCGGGCCGAGGCGGCGGACGACGTGCAGATGGAATCCCAGCGCGCCCGGCTCAAGGAACTGGGCGACCGCGAGGCGGCTCTGGTCGCCTCGCTTTCCCGCGAGCGCGCCAGTCAGGGCCGGCTGCTGTCGGCCTTGCAGATGATGAGCCGCAAACCGCCGCCGCCCCTGCTGATCCCGGCGGACAAGGCAGTCGACACGGTGCGCGCCTCCATCCTGATCCGCGCCATGACGCCCGAGTTGCAAGACCGGGCCAAGGCCCTGGTCGAGCGCCAGGCCGAGGTCATCCGCATCCGTCGTCTCGCCGCCCTGTCCAGCGAGCGCCTGTTCACTGTCGAGAGCGCCCAGGGCGACCGCCGCGCCGAGATCGAGAGCCTGTCGGCGCGCAAGGTCGCGCTACGCGCGGTCCTGCGCGCCGAGGCCGCCCGCGCCGAACGCGCCACCCGGTCGCTGGAGGCCCGCATCCGCGAACTCGGCGGGCAGGCGCCGGTCATCGCCGACGCCGTGGTCGAGGCGCCTGCCGCCCGTCTGCCCGCCGGGCGCAGTCGCCTGACCGCGCCGGTGCAGGGCGCGCCGTCGCAGCGCTTTGGCGGCGGCTCCAGCGGCTGGCGCTGGCGTTCCAGCCACGAGGTCATCGCTGCGCCTGCGCCCGCTCGCGTCGCCTATGCCGGACCGTTGAAGGAATGGGGCGAGGTGGTCATTCTGGATCTCGGGCCCGGCTGGCGCGTGGTCGTGGCCGGGCTGGATCAGTTGTCGGTCGACACCGGCCAGCGCGTCGCCGACGGCCAGGCCCTGGGCCGGACCGGCGAGGACGGCGAGGCCTATTTCGAGCTGCGTCGCGACGAACGCCCCATCGACCCCGCGCCCTGGCTGCAGTAGCCGCCATAAACGCGCGAAAGTCCTTTCAAATCCGCGCCGAGGCTGATTGTATCGGCGCATCTGACGTTGGCGTTCCGAATGCCTGCGCCTCCCTGGACGACCGGAGCCCGCGCGGGTCCGATGGAAAGACACCGAATGCGTAAACTGCTTCTCATCGGTTGCGCCGCCCTGGCTCTGGGCGGATCGGCCGCGGCTGTCGCCAGCCAGACCCCGCGCAACGAGACCTTCCGCATGCTTCAGATGTTCGGCGATGTCCTGGGCATCGTCGAGCAGGCCTATGTGGTGCCGGTCGACAACAAGAAGCTGATCGAGGCGGCGCTGTCGGGGATGATGACGGCGCTGGACCCGCACTCCAACTATCTGCCGCCCAAGTCCTATGGCGACCTGCGCGAGCGGACGACGGGCGAATATTCCGGCGTCGGCCTGACCATCACGTCCGAGGGCGGTCTGGTGAAGGTCATCTCGCCGATGGACGACAGCCCGGCCGGTCGCGCCGGGGTCCAGGCGGGCGACGTCATCAGCGCCATCGACGGTCAGAACGCGGCTGGCCTGACCGTGTCCGAAGTCTCCGAGAAACTGCGCGGGGCCATCGGCGCCAGCGTCACCGTCACCTTCCTGCGCGACGGCGAGGAGCCGCGCGAAGTGGTCCTTGTGCGCGAGGTCATCAAGGTCGAATCCGTCACCGGACGTCTGGAAGGCGACTTCGGCTACCTGCGCATCTCGACCTTCAACGAGAACACCGGCCGCGAACTGACCGAGACCATCGAGCGGCTGAAGCGCGAGAAGCCCGGCCTCAAGGGCTTTGTCCTGGATCTGCGCAACAACGGCGGCGGCCTGCTGAACGCCGCCATCGATGTGTCGGACGCCTTCCTGGAACGCGGCGAGATCGTCAGCCAGCGCGGCCGCAAGCCCGACGACATCGAACGCTATGCGGCCAAGCCGGGCGACCTGACCGGCGGCCTGCCCCTGGTGGTGCTGATCAACTACGGCTCGGCCTCGGCCTCGGAAATCGTGGCCGGCGCCCTGAAGGATCAGGAGCGGGCGACGGTCGTCGGCCTGACCAGCTTCGGCAAGGGGTCGGTGCAGACGGTCATCCCGCTGCGCGGGGGGCAGGACGGCGCCCTGTCGATCACCACGGCGCGCTACTACACGCCCTCGGGGCGCTCGATCCAGAAGATCGGCATCGAGCCGGATCTGGAGGTGGCGCGTTCCGAGGCCGAGGCCCGCATCGTCTCGCGCTCCAGCTTCATCTATTCCGAAGCCGCCTACGCCACGGCGCTGGACTCTTCCATCGGCGCCGAACGCAAGGGGCCGCATGTCCCGCACGAAGCTCCCGGCAAGGACTTCGACAAGACCAAGGACTACCAACTGCAGCGCGCCCTGGATGTGCTGCGTGCGGGCGGCGACCTGACCAGGCTGGCCGCTGCGCCGGATACGATCGTGGTCACCGCGCCGGGAAGCAAGCCGGTCGAAACCGCAGAGGCCGATACCGATACGCCGGACGAGGCAACTCCGGACTGATCCCATCCGGCCCGATCCGGGGGGAGGGCGTCAACGTGGTGAATGGACCGTTAGGGTTTCTTAACCGGCGCTGGGGATAAGTGGAGGCGAGGGGAACCGTGTCGCGCGGTTCCCCGCCCCGTCACCGTCGTTCGAGCGCCGCCCTGTCCATGTTCGCCAAGCGCCAGTCCGCTCTCGCCGCCGCCGCCGGTCTGCCGCCGGAGGACCGCTCGCGCCTGGGCCTCGACGCCGTCCTGGCGACGTTGAAGAAGCCGCCGGTCGCCGCGGGCGCTGCGGCTGCCTTCGTTCTGGCCGCCGGGGTTCTGTTCGTGGCGGTCCTGGGCGACCCGCGCGCGGGCGCGCCCTCCGCCCGCGTGGCCCTGCAGCGCCCGGCCGTGACCGAGACCGCGCCGACCGGCGCCGACGCATTCGCCATGAGCGGGCTGGACCTCTATCAGGATCTGAGCGATCCGTCCCTGCTGGACCCCAATGGCGCCGCTGGCGGCGAGGCGCTGATCACCCTGCCGGACGGCGCCAGCGTGGCGGGCGGCTCGGCCATCGCCGCCCCGGTGCGTGCGCCCTCGAATCCCCTGCCCAAGGCCCCGATTGCGGGCCTGTTCTCGCCCGGCCCCAACGGCCCCCTGCCGCGCATCGCGCCCGACGGCCGCGTCCCGGCCCAGGCCTATGCCCGGCCCTTCCGCTCGAACGGCAAGCCCATGGTGTCGCTGGTCGTCGGCGGTCTGGGCCTGAACGCCGTCACCACCCGCGCCGCTATCGAACGTCTGCCCGCCGAGGTCACCCTCAGTTTCGTCCCCTACGCCGAGGGGCTGCAGGCCTGGATCGACATGGCTCGCGCCCAGGGCCACGAGGTGATGATCGAACTGCCCATGGAGCCGACCGGCTATCCCGACAATGACCCCGGCCCCTACACCCTGTTGTCCAGCGGCGGCGCTGACGACGTCGAGGCCAAGCTGGACTGGCTGCTGGGCCGCGCGACGGGCTATTTCGGCGTGACCAACTATCTGGGCGACCGCTTTGCGACCTCGGACGAGGGCATGGGCGCCATGCTGGGCGTGCTGCGCCAGCGCGGGGTGGCCTTCCTCGACGACGGCTCCATGCGCAGGAAGCCCGGCGCCTTCGCCCGCGCCAGCGCCGACCGCATCATCGACGAGCAGCAGAGCCCCGCCGCCATCATGGGGCAGTTGAACGCTCTGGAAGCCGCCGCCAAGACGCGCGGCGCGGCGCTCGGAACGGGCTTCAGCTATCCCGTCACCGTCGAAGCCGCCGCCCGCTGGACGGCGGGCCTCGAAGCGCGCGGCCTGCAACTGGCCCCGGCCTCGGCCATGACCCGGCGTCCGGGGCGGTAGCGTCCGCGAAGGCGGTGCGGTCGGTCGAGGGCCGCGCCGCATTCATTTGGCTTAGCGCTCGTCCTTGTAGATACGCCCGTCGCGCATGACGAAGGCCACGGTCTTCAGCGTGGTCACGTCGGTCAGCGGGTTGCCCGCCACGGCGATGATGTCGGCGCGCTTGCCGGGCTCCAGCGTGCCGACTTCATCCGATACGCCCAGCAGGTCGGCGGCGTTGACCGTGGCGGCCTCGATGACGGTCGCCGGGGTCATGCCGTACTTGACCATCAGTTCGAACTCATCGGCGTTGCGGCCGTGCTTGGACACGCCCGCATCGGTGCCGAAGGCGATGCGCACGCCGGCGGGCACGGCGCGTTGCAGCGACTGGCCGGTGATCTCGATGCGCCAGCGCACCTTGGCCAGGACGTCGGGCGGATAGGCTTCGGGGTCGGCGGCCAGACGCTCGATGTAGCCGTTCACCGTCGACAGGGTCGGGACGTAGAACGCGCCGGACCGCTGGAACAGCCGGATGGTCTCGTCGTCGAACAGGGTGCCGTGCTCGATGGAATCCGCGCCCATCCGCAGGGCCAGATCGATGCCGTCGGCCCCGTGAGCGTGAACCGCGACCTTCTTGCCATAGAGGTGGGCCGTGTCGATCAGGGCCTTGGCCTCGTCCTCGAACATCTGGGCGCCGACACCGGCGCCGACGCGGCTGTTGACCCCGCCGGTGGTGGCGATCTTGATGACGTCGACGCCGCGCCCGACCTGAAGCCGCACCGCTTCACGACAACTGTCCACGCCGTTGCAGACATTGTCGTGGGCCATGTGAGCGCGGAAGTCGTCGTTGAAGCCCAGCCTCCCGTCCATGTGACCCGAGGTGGCCGAGATGCTGGTCCCGGCGTCCAGGATGCGTGGACCGGGCAGGCGATGTTCGGCGGTCGCGTCGCGGAGCGCCAGGGTCACGCCGCCGTCGTCGCCGAGGTTCCTGACCGTGGTGAAGCCCGCCATCAGGGTTTTTCGGGCGTTGTCCGCTGCATGATAGGATTGGGCCGGCAGGCTCTCGGTCACAGACGACACCAGCCAGGCCTGACCGGCCAGGTCAGAGACCAGATGCACATGGCTGTCGATCAGGCCGGGCAGGACGAAGCGGTCGCGCTGATTCACCACGGCGGCGCCGGGGAAGGCGGAGGCGTCGATGAAGCCGTCGCGGATCTCGACCACCTTGCCGTCGCGCACCACCAGGGTCGAAGGCCCGCGCGGCGCCCGGCCGGGGTGATCCAGCAGCCGGCCGGCCTGGATCAGGGTCACGGCGCCCGTCTCGGGCGCGGCGGTCTGCGCCCTGGCGGGCAGGGCCGCCGCCAGGGTTGTGGCGAGCGCCACGGCGCAGACGGCGCCGGTCAGCATGGTCTTCATGGTCGAAACTCCCCCTTCGAACTGGGGGGAGTTAAGCCGCGTCCGCGGCTGGACGCCAGTGCCTAAAGCGGGCTCAGCCCACCGCGCGCAGATGCGGGGCGGCGGGGCCGCGATCCAGCCGGAAGCGGCCGACCTGTTGGTTCAGGCTGACGGCCTCGTTGGCCAGTTGGCGGGCGGCGGCGGTGGCTTCTTCGGTCATGGCCGCGTTCTGCTGGGTGATGTCGTCCATCTCGCCCATGGTGCGGCGGACGCGGGCCAGACCCTCGGCCTGGTCCTGGGCCGAGCCGGCGATGCCGCTCGCCAGGCCGTCGATGGCCACCACCCGGCCGCCGATCCGCTCCAGCGCCTCGCCGGTGCGTTCGACCAGATCGACGCCGCGCGCCACCTGGGCCGAGGAGGTGGAGATCAGGGTGCGGATCTCGCCCGAGGCCTCGGACGAGCGCTGCGCCAGGGCGCGCACTTCCTGGGCCACGACGGCGAAGCCGCGACCGGCGTCGCCGGCGCGCGCCGCCTCGACCCCGGCGTTCAGGGCCAGAAGGTTGGTCTGGAAGGCGATCTCGTCGATCAGGCTGGTGAAGCGGGCGATGCCGGTCGAGGACTCGGCGATGGCGTGGATGGCGTTGACCGCCTCGCCGACCACCTGGCTGCTTTCCTCGACGTCGACGCGGGCGGCGGCCAGGGCCTCGGCGGTCTGGCGGGCGTTGTCGGCGGTCGAGGCCACGGCGCGGGCGATGGCGTCGGCCTCGTTGACGGTGCGCTCCAGATTGGCGGCCTGACGCTCGGTGCGGCTGGCCAGGTCTTCGGAGGCGGTGGCCAACTGGTTCGAGCCGGCGCTCAGGCTCTGCACGCTGTCGGACACGGCGCGGACGGCGGTGCGCAGGGCGCGGGTGGCGGCGTGGAAGTCGTTCTGCAGGCTGCGGTACTGTTCGGGGAAGACGCCGGGGATGGTGGTCGACAGGTCGTTCTCGGCTAGGTTGTGCAGGGCGGCGCCCAGGGCGCGGACCACCTCGGTCTGACGCGCCTCGGCCTCGTCATGGGCGGCCTGAACCTTGTCGCGCTGTTCCTGCAGCACGTCGAGGTAGATGGAGATGGCCAGGTCCATGTCCAGCATGACCCGCTGGGTCAGTTCGGCGACGGCCTCGGCGGTGACGCGGTCGTGCTCGTGCCTGTTGGCCCAGAACTTCCGGGGGCGCTGGGCGATGGCGCGGGTCAGATGGGCCAGGATGACGCTGTAGCCGCCGATGTACCAGCGCGGCTCCAGGCCGATGCGGGCGTGGACATGGCCGATGGTGCGCACGGACTTGGCGTAGTCCTCGTCGGCGCGGCCGTCGATGATGGCGTCCCAGTGGCGCTCCTGGGCCTTGCTGGCGGCCGCGATATGGGCCTCTTCGCGGAAGAAGCGGCGGGTCGTCGGCTCGGCCCGCACCCGGTCATAGAAGGCGGCCAGGGCCAGGGGCGTCTCGCGGCGCAGCAGCGGCCCCATGGCGCGATAACCGCTGGAGGCCTGTCCCAGGCCCATGAAGCCCATGCGGTGGCCGATGTTTTCGCCCGCCATGATGTCGTCTCGCTACCTACGCCGGCGCAGGGGAGCGCGCCTGCTTATCCCTTTGAACCTTAGGGGTATTGCGCCTCTTAAGAGGGGTTTGCGTAGAAACACGTAAGCGCGACGGTTCGTGTCGCGGCGGCGGTCATATAAAGACATCCTTATGGCTTGATTGCCCCGACGCGCCGGGCGCGCTATAGCGGCGCCTTGAAAATCCTCGCCGCGAGAGCCCCTTCATGACCGACTACATCGTTCGCGACATTTCCCTGGCCGATTTCGGCAACAAGGAAATCGCTATCGCCGAAACCGAAATGCCGGGCCTGATGGCTCTGCGCGAAGAATTTGGCGCCGCCAAGCCGCTGAAGGGCGCCCGCATCGCCGGCAGCCTGCACATGACCATTCAGACGGCGGTTCTGATCCAGACCCTGGAAGCCCTGGGCGCCGAAGTGCGCTGGGCCTCGTGCAACATCTTCTCGACCCAGGACCACGCTGCCGCCGCCATCGCCGCCAACGGCACCCCGGTCTTCGCCACCAAGGGCGAGACCCTGGTGGAATACTGGGACTACGCCCACAAGATCTTCGAATGGGCCGACGGCGGCTATCCGAACCTGATCCTCGACGACGGCGGCGACGCCACCCTGCTGTGTGTGCTTGGCCCGAAGGCCGAGAAGGACATCTCGGTCCTGTCGAACCCGCAGAACGAGGAAGAAGAAGCCCTCTTCTCGGTCATGAAACGCTACATCGCCGAGAAGCCCGGCTTCTACTCGGCCATCCGCGACGCCATCGGCGGCGTGTCGGAAGAGACGACCACGGGCGTTCACCGCCTGTATCAGATGGCCGAGCGCGGCGAACTGCCCTTCCCGGCGATCAACGTCAACGACAGCGTCACCAAGTCCAAGTTCGACAACCTCTATGGCTGCCGTGAGAGCCTGGTCGACGCCATCCGTCGCGGCACCGACGTCATGCTGTCGGGCAAGGTGGCGGTGGTCTGCGGCTACGGCGACGTGGGCAAGGGCTCGGCCGCCAGCTTGCGCAACGGCGGCGCCCGCGTGATCGTCACCGAAATCGACCCGATCTGCGCCCTGCAGGCCGCCATGGAAGGCTATGAGGTCCAGACCCTGGAAGACGTCGCCGACAAGGCCGACATCTTCGTCACCACGACGGGCAACAAGGACGTCATCCGCGTCGAGCACATGCGCGCCATGCGCAACAACGCCATCGTCTGCAACATCGGTCACTTCGACTCGGAAATTCAGGTCGCCGGCCTGAAGAACTTCAAGTGGGACGAGATCAAGCCGCAGGTTCACCACATCGAGTTCCCGGACGGCAAGAAGATCATCCTGCTGTCGGAAGGCCGTCTGGTGAACCTGGGCAACGCCACGGGCCACCCGTCCTTCGTGATGTCGGCGTCCTTCACCAACCAGACCCTGGCCCAGATCGAACTGTGGACCAACGCCAAGTCCTACCAGAACCAGGTCTATACCCTGCCCAAGCACCTGGATGAGAAGGTCGCCTTCCTCCACCTGGCCAAGCTGGGCGCCAAGCTGACCACCCTGACCCAGGAACAGGCCGACTACATCTCGGTCCCGACCGAGGGTCCGTTCAAGCCGGAACACTACCGCTACTAAGACCGGCTCAAGGTCTGAATGCAGAAACCCCGCGCCGTCGCCGGCGCGGGGTTTTTCTTGGGCCGTTCTGCGCTCTGGGCGTCAGCGCGTGGCGCCGGGCTTCCACAGGATGTCGGCGGCGCCGTTGGCGTTGGCGCGACGGGCGGCGACGAACAGATGGTCGGACAGACGGTTCAGATAGCGGACCGCATCGGCGTTCACGGGCTCGCCCGATTCCATCAGACGAATGGCGTCGCGCTCGGCCCGGCGACAGACGGTGCGCGCCAGGTGCAGATGGGCCGACAAGGGCGAGCCGCCCGACAGGATGAAGCTGTCCAGCGGCTTCAGGCTCTCGTTCATCCAATCGATTTCGCTTTCCAGCCGCTCGACCTGAGAGACGATGATGCGCAGGGCCTCCCACTTGGGGGCCGGCTCCAGCGGCGTGGCCAGGTCGGCGCCGAGATCGAACAGCTCGTTCTGGATGCGGCCCAGCATGGCGTCGATGCGGTCGTTCTGGCCGCTGTTCAGGCGGGCCACGCCGAGGACGGCGTTCAGTTCGTCCACTGTCCCATAGGCCTCGACCCGCAGGTCGGTCTTGGACACGGGCGCGCCCGAGGCCAGTCGGGTTTTCCCGCCGTCGCCGGTGCGGGTGTAGATCTTGTTCAGCGTGACCATCAGCCTGTCCCCTGGTTATCCATCAGCCGCCGTGCGTGGATTTCCACCACAACCCGCCCATCAGCAGCAGCACGGCCACGGCCTGAAGCACGACGCGCAGGCGCATCAGCTTGTTCGAGTTGGTGCGGGCGAAGTCGCCGCCGCGATACAGGGTATAGACCCCGAAACCGAGGGTGATGGTCACGGCCGCGATGGCGACGAGGATCAGGATGTCGAAGATTTCCATGTCCGCCTTCTAGGCCTGCCGCTCGGGCCGCGCCAGCGCCGTGACGCTAGGACGCAATTGCGACCTATTCGCACACCCCGGTTGTCACACCCTCATCATTGCTGTTGAGAGGCGCTCGCAAATCAACCGGGGCCATTCATGTCTTCCTTCACCGCTTCTCGTCGTTCGACCCTTCTGGCCGCCTCTGCGCTGGCCGTCCTCGCTACGGGTCAGGCCGCGATGGCGGAAGAGGTCGTCATCGACCAGACCCAGACCACGACCCAGGTCGCCGACGTCGTCGTCACCGCCGCGGGCTTCGAGCAGCGCATCACCCAGGCCCCGGCCTCGATCAGCGTCCTGACGCGTCAGCAACTGGAAAGCGAACGCCATCAGAGCCTGGCTGAGGCCCTGGCCAACATCGAGGGCGTCGACGTCGGCGCCTCGGCGGGCAAGACGGGCGGCCTGAACATCTCCATCCGTGGCATGCCGTCGGACTACACCCTGATCCTGATTGACGGCCGTCGCCAGAACGCCGCCGGTTCGATCACCCCCAACGGCTTCGGCGAGACCACGACCAGCTTCATCCCGCCGATGTCGGCCATCGAGCGCATCGAGGTCGTGCGCGGCCCGGTCTCGACCCTCTATGGGTCTGACGCCATGGGCGGCGTGGTCAACATCATCACCCGCAAGGTCGGCGACGTCTGGAGCGGCGCCTTCAGCGCCAACGCCACGCTTCAGGAAGACTCCAGCTTCGGCAACATGCACGGCGGCGACTTCTACGCCACAGGGCCGCTGGTGAAGGACCTGCTCGGCATGGCCGTGCGCGGCCGCTATCAGACCCGCGACGCCTCCGACCTGACCTATGACAACGACGCCGGGACGGAAGTCGGCGTGTCCAAGCGCGGTCCCTCGCCGGTCGAGAACGAGATCTGGTCGCTGGGCGGTCGTCTGACGCTGACACCCCACGCCGACCACGACCTGATGCTGGACTATGATGTCACGCGTCAGTGGTACGACAACTCGGCGGCCCAACTCGGCACGCTGGGGACCTCGGGCTACGGCCCGGAGATGGAGTTCAATCAGGAAGAGCTGGTGTTGTCGCACAACTGGCGCCTCGGCTTCGGCGAACTGCAGTCCAGCCTGTCGCGCAATGAGCGCGAGACCCTGGGCCGCATCCTGCCGTCCAACGTGCCCGGTGGCGGCATGGCTGGCGACCCGCGCACCCTGACGGCGACCAACACCGTCTTCGACACCAAGCTCTTCTCGCGCTGGAAGAACCACACCTTCACCGTCGGCGGCCAGTACTGGGACGCCGAGATGGTCGACGGGGTCGCCCCGGCCCCCTACGAGCACCAGCAATGGGCCCTGTTCGCCGAGGACGAGTGGCGCTTCACCGACACCCTGGCCCTGACCCTGGGCGCCCGTTACGACGAACACAACATCTTCGGCGACCACATCAGCCCCCGCGCCTATCTGGTGTGGAACGCCACGCCTCAGTGGACCCTGAAGGGCGGCGTCAGCCAGGGCTTCAAGACCCCGCGTCTGGATCAGATCGCGCCGGGCATCACCGGCTTCACCGGCCAGGGCACGCGCCCGACCATCGGCACGCCGACGCTGCAGCCGGAAACCTCGACCTCGACCGAGTTCGCCGCCTTCTACGACAACCAGGACAATTTCCGCGCCAGCCTGACGCTGTTCCACAACAGCTTCGACGACAAGATCGCCAGCGGTCAGCCGCTGAACAACTGCTCGTTCGGCCTGACGCCTGAAGAATACGCCGCCGGCCAGCAGGCCCTGCCCAACTGCGCCGACTACGGCTTCTGGCCCAATGTCGAAACCTTCTCGCAGACGGTCAACATCGACGAGGCCGAGACCCAGGGCTTCGAGGCCTCGTTCCGCTGGAACCTGGCCGAGGCCTGGAGCCTGACCGGCAACTACACCTACACCGACACCGAGATCAAAAGCGGCGATGACGCCGGCCTGCCGCTGTCGGACACGCCCAAGCATATCCTCAACAGCGCCCTGCGCTGGAATGCTACGGACCGTCTGAACCTGTGGCTGCGCGGCGAATATCGCAGCGAGCGCTATCGCAGCGAGGACAGCGCCGCCAGCCGCGCCAAGGCCACCTGGGGCGACTACAAGGCCTATGAGGTCTTCCACCTGGGCGGGTCGTACAAGGTCAATGACGCCGTCACGATCAACGGCGCGATCTACAACCTGTTCGACAAGGACTTCGTCTCCTACGGCTCCTACGTCAGCAATGTGAACACGGGGGCGATCGCCTACACCAACCTCTACGCCAACAACCAGGAGCCGCGTCGTCTCTGGCTGTCGGTGACGACCACCTTCTGATCCGCCTCTTTTTCCCCAAGCTGAACAGGGCCGTCTCCGTAGAGGCGGCCCTCTTTCTTTGTCAGCTAAGCCGTTAGTCATGTTTTGCGGGCAAGCTCGCCGTCATGACTGATCGCGCCGTTCGAAATCTGGAACACCTGCGTCGCAGCGCCTCGACCGCGCGGGTGCTGAATCTGCTCAAGGTCTATGACGAGCATGGCGAGACCGACGACTGGCATGATCGCCCCATGTTCCGCACGCCGGCGCTGAACACTTCGCTGATCATCAAGCATCGGCTGCGGCGCAACGAAACGGACTCCTTCCCGGGGCGCCGCCAGGTGGCGACCAAGGTGGTGGTGCCGATCGACAGCACCGACCTGAAGACCGGCGGACGCTTCGTCTTCGTCAATCAGATCGGTTTCGAGCGCGCCATGCAGGAGGCGTTCGGCATCGCCCCCGATCATCCCGACCTGAAGACCCTGCGGCTGATGGACCAACTGCCGTCGCTGGACCCGTTTTTGCTGCGCGAGCAACTGCGGCGCGGCGAGGTGGATGCGGCCCCCTGCTATTTCGCCCTCAGCGAAGCCGACCTCGAGAAGATGCTGGCCTTCGTCCAGAGCGAAATCGAGCCCCTGGTCACGCTCAGCATGGGCGGCGACGTGGCGGCGGTCGGCTCGACCGCGCGCATGGCCACCAAGATCCTGTCCAATGCGCCGGGCGACCGGCTTGAGGCCCTGCGCGCCACCCTGCGGCTGGAGCCGGAGCAGTATCAGGAGGGCGTCTTCTGCTGGAAGGGCTTCCTCTATTACAAGTGGGCTCTGGCCAGCCTGATGAACGACATCGTGGTGGTCGCCGACGAGGTGGGCTCGGTCAAACCTGTCGGTCCCAGCGATCGCGCCGCCAAGGAATATATCGACCGCGGCCGCTCCGTCCTGCGCGGGCGGATCATGAAGACTTGCGACGAGGTCAGCCGCACCCTGCGCTATTACGACGACGCCTATGCCGGGCTGACGCGCGACGGCAAACCCCTGGCTTTCCGCGACTTTCTGCTGGAGGCGCCGGCCCTGTTCGCGCGGCTGGGCGACCAGTTGGGCGCGGTGCAGCACATCGTCAGCTTCTGGCGCTTCCGGTTCGGTCCCAAGGCGCCGCCGGTCGGCGTCGACGAACTGATCGACATTTTCATGGATTTCGAAACGGGTCTTATGGGGCGCGAAACCGACGCCTACGACCCGCGCGACGCGGCCTGAGATCTTCGTCCCCACCCCTCGCTGTTCAAGGGGGAGGGGAGGAGGCCCCTTATCGTTGCTGCAAGGCGGCGACCCGTGCGCGTTCCGCCTCGGTCGCCGCGGCGCGGGCGCGCTTCTCGGCGTTCAGCTGATCCTCGATCTCGACCAACTCCTTGTTCTTCTCGGCCGAGGCCTGGGCGCGGGTCACGCCGATGGGGCGGCCGGTGATTTCGGCGATGGAAATGGGCTGGGCGCAGGTGCGGCTTTCCATGTCGTACCACTTGCCCTCGGCCTCGCAGCGCTCGCCCGGCTCCATCCAGTAGCGCTGGAACACGAAGACGCCCGCGATCATCAGGCCGAAGATGCCGAAGAACAGGACGCTGAGGCGGCGGATCGTCAGAAAGCGTTTCATGCAGGTCTCATAGATGAAAAATGCGCCCGCGACACGACCGCAGTTCACGTAGCGTTACGTTGACAGGCCGGTTTCGTCGGTCCAATCCCTCGGGCCATATTTCGATGACCAAGTGGATAGGCTCATGAAGGTACTCGTCCCGGTGAAACGGGTGATCGACAGCAACGTCAAGGCCCGCGTGAAAGCGGACCAGACCGGCGTGGATCTGGCCAACGTCAAGATGAGCATGAACCCCTTCGACGAGATCGCCGTCGAAGAGGCCGTTCGTCTGAAAGAGGGCAAGGAACACCATGCCGCCGGCACGGCGACGGAAATCGTCGTCGTCTCCATCGGCGTGACCCAGGCCCAGGAAACCCTCCGCACGGCCCTGGCCATGGGCGCCGATCGCGGCATTCTGGTGCAGTCGGACGCCGACCTGGAGCCGCTGGCCGTCGCCAAGCTGCTGAAGGCGGTCGTGGACGAAGAGAAGCCGGACCTGGTCCTGCTGGGCAAGCAGTCGATCGACGGCGACAACAACGCCGTGGGCCAGATGCTGGCCGCCCTGCTGGACTGGCCGCAAGCCACCTTCGCCGGCAAGCTGGTGATCGACGGCGGCAAGGCCGTGGTGACGCGTGAAGTCGACGGCGGTCTGCAAACCGTGGCGGCGACCCTGCCGGCGGTGGTCTCGGTCGACCTGCGCCTGAACACGCCGCGCTATGCGTCGCTGCCCAACATCATGAAGGCCAAGAAGAAGGAGATCGCCATGAAGGCGGTCGCCGACTACGGCGTCGATGTCGCGGATCGCCTCAAGGTCCTGAAGGTGACGGAGCCGCCGAAGCGTTCGGCGGGCGTCAAGGTCGCCGACGCGGCCGAACTGGTTTCCAAGCTCAAGTCCGCGGGGGTCCTGTAAATGGCCGTTCTCGTCATCGCCGACCACGACGGTTCGGTTGTTCGCGACACCACCCACAAGACCGTGACGGCCGCCCTGGCCCTGTCGTCGGACGTGGACGTTCTGGTCCTCGGCAAGAACGCCAAGGCCGTGGCTGACGCCGCCGCCAAGATCTCGGGCGTGCGCAAGGTTCTGCTGGCCGAGGGCGACGCTGTCGCTCACGGCCTGGCCGAGGCCGTCGAGGCCACCGTCCTGCCGCTGGCCGCTGGCTACGACGCCATCCTGACCCCGGCCAACACCGACGGCAAGAACTTCGCCCCGCGCATCGCCGCCAAGCTGGACACGGCGCCGATCTCGGACATCGTGGAAGTGGTTTCGGCCGATACCTTCGTGCGTCCGATCTACGCCGGCAACGCCCTGGAGACGGTGCAGTCGGCCGACGCCAAGAAGGTCATCACCGTGCGTCCGACGGCCTTCGCCGCTGCCGCTGAAGGCGGCTCGGCCCCGGTCGAGAGCGTCGCCGCCGGCGAAGCGCCCAAGACCGCCTTCGTCTCCGAGGAAATGGTCAAGTCGGACCGCCCCGAACTGGGCGCCGCCAAGATCATCGTCTCGGGCGGTCGCGCCCTCGGCTCGGCCGAAGAGTTCCACGCCGTCATGGAGCCCCTGGCCGACAAGCTGGGCGCCGCCATCGGCGCCTCGCGCGCGGCGGTCGATGCGGGCTACGCCCCCAACGACTATCAGGTCGGCCAGACCGGCAAGGTCGTGGCCCCGGCCCTCTACATCGCCATCGGCATCTCGGGCGCCATCCAGCACCTGGCCGGCATGAAGGACTCCAAGGTCATCGTCGCCATCAACAAGGATGCCGACGCCCCGATCTTTCAGATCGCCGACTACGGCCTGGTCGCCGACTACAAGACCGCCGTGCCGGAACTGATGGCCGCCCTGGGCTGATCGGTTTCACAGGCTGAACATGAAGCGCGCCGGGCGAGGGATTGTCCGGCGCGTTTTCTTTTGCGTCCTCCTACTGCCGTCATCCCGGAAAGCCCGTAGGGCTTATCCGGGACCCAGACTCTGGCTACAAAACTGACATCGCCAGGCAAGGCTCCACCGCCTGGGTCCCGGATCTTCGGCTCGCGGGCGAGCCTTCGTCCGGGATGACGGCAAAGGGGTTGGCCGGATAGGCCGAATGGGTCAGACCAAGTCTATGACCGCCCGCCTCGCCATCAAGCTGACCCCCCGCGCCGCCGCCGATCGCATCGACGGCTGGGACGTGGACCCCGACGGTCGCCCGGTGCTCAAGGTCCGCGTCCGCGCCCAACCTGTCGAGGGCGAGGCCAACGCCGCCCTGACCGCCTTCTTGGCCAAGGCTCTGAATGTTCCCAAGCGCGACGTGACCCTGGCGCGCGGCGGCCAGTCGCGACTGAAGATGATCGAGGTCGAGGGCCTCAGCGACGCCGAGGTCCGCGACCGCTTGTCCCCCCACTGAACAAGATGGTCTGACAATTCCCCTTTACGGCGACGCTGAACCTCCTTTGTATGCCGTCCCATTGTCTGCCCGCCGTATGCGGGCGCGAGGGGGTCTCGCTCATGTTGCTTAACCGTCTGCGGGGCCCAAGCCTCGCTGTCCTCACCTGCGCGATCGGCGCCCTCAGCCTGTCGGCCTGCGCCACGACCGGCGACGCCAAGCCCAGGACGGAGGCGGTTTCGACCGCGCCGGCGTCCAAGGACCGCAGCATGGCCCCCGGCCTGGACGGCTGGGCCAACACCGACCCCTATCCTTCGACCTATCGCGGCCTGCCGCGTGAAAACCTGGCCCTGGTCGGGGCCACGGTCCTGACCGGCACGGGCCAGAAGATCGACGGCGGCGTGGTCATCGTCACCGATGGCCGTATCGCTGCGGTCGGCGGCGCCGACACTCCCGTCCCGGCGGGCCACAAGGTGGTTGATGCGCGCGGCCGCTACGTTACGCCCGGCGTCATCGACATTCACAGCCATCTCGGCGTCTATCCCTCGCCGGGCGTTCAGGGCATGAGCGACGGTAACGAGGCCACCAACCCGAACACGGCCCAGGTCTGGGCCGAGCATTCGATCTGGCCGCAGGATCCCGGCTTCAACACCGCCCGCGCCGGCGGCGTGACCACGCTCCAGATCCTGCCCGGCTCGGCCAACCTGTTCGGCGGTCGCGGCGTGACGGTGCGCAACGTGCCGTCGGTGACCATGCAGGGCATGAAGTTTCCAGGCGCTCCCTATGGCCTGAAGATGGCCTGCGGCGAGAACCCGTCGCGCGTCTATGGCGGCCGCAACCAGTCGCCGGCCACCGGCATGGGCAATGTCGCCGGCTATCGCGCCGCCTTCATCGCCGCCCGCGACTACAAGGCCAAGTGGGACAAGTGGCGCGAGGACGGTCAGGGCACGCCCCCGACCCGCAACCTGCAGCTGGAAACGCTCGCCGGCGTTCTGGACGGTTCGATCCTGATTCAGAACCACTGCTACCGCGCCGACGAAATGGCGGTCATGCTCGATGTGGCCAAGGAGTTTGGCTACAAGGTCACCACCTTCCACCACGCGGTCGAGGCCTACAAGATCGCGCCCCTGTTGGCCCGTGAAGGCGTCTGCGCCGCCATGTGGACCGGCTGGTGGGGCTTCAAGATGGAGGCCCTGGACGGCATCGAGGAAAACGCCGCCCTGACCGACGCGCCCGAGGGTTCCTGCGCCGTCATCCACTCCGACGACGCCGAACTGATCCAGCGTCTCAACCAGGAAGCCGCCGCCGCCCTGTCGGCCGGTCGCCGCGCCGGGATGAATATCTCCGAAGAACACGCCATCAGCTGGATCACCCTCAATGCCGCCAAGTCCATCGGCATCGACAAGGAGACCGGCTCGCTGGAGCCCGGCAAGCGCGCCGACGTGGTGATCTGGAGCGCCGATCCCTTCTCGATCTACGCCCGCGCCGATCAGGTCTTCATCGACGGCGGTCTGGCCTTCGACCGGTCCAACCCCGCCTTCCAGCCCGTATCCGATTTCGAACTGGGTCAGCCCGGCTTCGGCCAGGCCGCCGCCGGCGTCGCCCAGGGAGCTCGCTGAACCATGCGTATCCAAACCTTCCTCGCGGGCGCAGTCGCGGCCCTCGCTCTTGTCGGCCCCGCAGCGGCCCAGGACGTCGCTATCACCGGCGGCCGCGTCCTGACCGGAACCTCGGTGATCGAGAACGGCACGGTGGTCGTGCGCAACGGCCGGGTCGTCTCGGTCGGAACGGGCGCGGCCCCGGCCGGGCTGCGCACCCTCGACGCGCGCGGCCAGATCGTGACGCCGGGCTTCGTCGCCGTGGACTCCGGCCTCGGCGGTTCGGAAGTCGGCTCGGTGCGTGGCTCCAACGACCTGTCGAACAACGCCAACACCCTGAGCGCGGCGTTTGACCTGTCCTATGGTCTGGACCCCTGGTCCTTCACCCTGCCGGTCGCCCGTCTCGGCGGCGTCACCCGCGCCGTGGTCACGCCCCAGCACGCGGGCTCGGGCGGCGGCCACAGCCATGACGACAGCGACTTCGCCGGGGCCGGCCATGGCGGCTTCCAGTCGCCGGGCCTGTTCGCAGGGCAAGCGGCGGTCATCAAACTGGGCGGCGCCGACATTCTGGTGAAGCCGCGCGTGGCCATGGTCGCGCCGTTCGGCGAGGCCGGGAAGGGCGTCGCGGGCGGTGCGCGCGGGGCCGAGTTCGTCCTGTTCAAGGAGACCCTGGCCGAGGTCCGCCTCTATGCCCGCAACAAGGCCGCCTATGACCGCGCGGCGCTTCGCGACCTGTCCCTGTCGCGCGCCGACCTGGAGGCCCTGATCCCGGTGGCCAATGGCACGATGCCGTTGATCGTCAGCGTCAACCGCGCCTCGGACATCCAGCAGGTCCTGCGTCTGGCCCGCGAGGAGGGCGTCAAGGTCATCCTCGACGGGGCCGCCGAGGGTTGGTTGGTGGCCAATGAGATCGCGGCGGCCAAGGTCCCGGTCCTGCTCCACCCGATCACCAACCTGCCCTCGAACTTCGAAATGCGGGCGGCGCGGATGCAGAATGCGGCGGCGTTGAACGCAGCCGGCGTGGTCATCGCCATCAAGGGCAATGAGGGCTCGACCCATCGCGCCCGCGACATCCGCTACAACGCTGGCAACGCCGTCTCGCACGGCCTGCCCTTCGCGGCCGCCATTCAAGCGATCACGGTCAACCCGGCGCGTATCTTCGGCTTCGACGGCCAGTTCGGTGAACTGAAGCCCGGCGCGGCGGGCGACGTCGTGGTCTGGTCCGGCGATCCGCTGGAGCCGTTGAGCCAGCCCTCGGCTGTCTTCATCGACGGTGTCGAGCAGCCGCTTCAGGCCCGCAACCTGCTGCTGCGCGACCGCTACCGCACCGGCGGCGAAGGGGCCATGCCGGTGGCCTATCCGCAGTAATATCCCCTTCTCCCCTTGTGGGAGAAGGTGGGCGCCGAAGGCGCTCGGATGAGGGGTGTCAGCGCCGCGATCGAAAGGTCGCGGCGCTTTCTTTTTGAGCATGAAGTGAGGGCAGACGAGACCCCTCATCCGTCTCGCTGCGCGAGCCACCTTCTCCCACAAGGGGAGAAGGATTTTTGGAGCGCTACGCCTTCGGCTACTTGAGCGCCTTCTCCCGCAAGGGGAGAAGGGCCATAAGACCCCTCATGCCCACCACCCTCTACATCGACGCCGACGCCTGCCCCGTGAAGGAGGAGGTCTATCGCGTAGGCCGCCGCTACGGGCTCAAGGTCTTTGTGGTGTCGAACGCCTGGATCAATGTCCCGCGCGAGCCGCTGATCGAGCAGGTGGTGGTCGACGCCGGACCCGACGTGGCCGACGACTGGATCGCCGAGCGCGCCGTGACCGGCGACATCGTCATCACCGCCGACATTCCCCTGGCCGACCGCTGCCTGAAATCGGGCGCCCAGGCGCTGAAGTCGAACGGCCAGCCCTTTACCCCCGATTCCATCGGCTCGGCCCTGGCCGGGCGCATGGTGGGCGAGCATCTGCGCTCCATCGGCGTCGCCACCAGCGGCCCGCCGCCCTTCTCCAACGCCGACCGCTCGCGCTTCCTGCAAGCCCTCGACACGGCGGTCGTCCGCGCACGGAAGGTCGGCCCGTGAGCCGCATTCCCGAGGATGAGCTGGAGTTCCGCTTCTTCCGTTCCGGCGGGCCGGGCGGGCAGAACGTCAACAAGGTGGCCACCGCCTTGCAGATGCGGTTCGACGTCAAGAATTCGCCCAGCCTGACCGAGCCGGTCAAGGCGCGGTTGATGAAGCTGGCGGGCAGCCGTCTGACCCTGGACGGCGTCATCCAGATCACCGCCGTCCGTTTCCGAACCCAGGAACGCAACCGCGCCGACGCCATCGCCCGGCTGGAGGAGATGGTGGCCGAGGCCTCGATCAAGCCGGTCTATCGCGTGCCGACCCGCCCCACGCGCGCCTCCAAGGAGCGGCGGCTGCAGGCCAAGTCCACTCGTTCGAGCATCAAGAGCGGGCGCGGCAAGCCCTCGCTGGATTAAGGCTTCAGTCGCCGCTGGCGGGGCGGAACAGCAGGGCCGCGATCTGATCCTCGTCATTGAAGGCGATGACCCAATCGGTGGCCTGTTTTTCGAACACCACGCGGAACAGGTCGGCGCCGTCCTGCTGGCCGCGATGTTCGATGCTTTTCAGCGGCCCGAACTGACGGATCAGCGGCGTGATCTCGTTGGCCTTGCTGCGGATCTGCGTCGCCAGGTCCTCGCTGAACGCCGAATAGTCGATGGGGTCGGACGTCAGAGACCCGATGGCCGCACGCAGCGCCGTTTCCGATCGGGCGATGTCCGGGGCCACGGTTGTCGGGGCCGGGGCCGGGGGCGGGGCAGGGCGTCGAGCAGGCGCTGCAGGGGTCTCGCCAAAGGCGTTGGGCAGGGTGGCGGCGGCGGTCCCGCCGGGCGTAGTCGTCGTCTGGGCCGCGACGGGCAGGGCCAGCAGGCTGGCGCCAAGCACGGCGGCGAGGATCGGGGTCTTCATAGGCGGCAGGCTCCGAAGAAACGTCAGGCGACGATCATCGGCCAGAGTGTCAGGACCAAGGCGGCGACCGACGCACAGACAGCGACGGTGACGGCGGCGACCACCCAGGGCCGGGTTCCGGCCTTCTCGATCACTAACGTCTGAGATTGCGGCGGGTTCTGCGCCAGATGCGACAGAGCCTTCAGCGTCGCCAGGGCCTCTTCCACCGTCTCCCTGATCTGCGCCTGCGGACCCAGCTCGCGCTTGATCCAGCGTTCGACCACGGGCTTGGCCGCCTCCCACAGGTCGTGATCGGGGTTGAGGCGACGCGCCACCCCCTCGACCGAGACCATGGTCTTTTGCAGCAGCACCAGTTCGGGGCGCATGTGCATGTCGAACAGGGCGGTGATCTCGAACAACTGGCCCAGCAGACGGCCCATCGACACCTGGCTGGCTTGCCGTCCGATGACCGGCTCGCCGACCGCGCGCAGGGCCTGGGCGAAGGTGTCGACCGAGTGGTGCGGCGGCACATAGCCGGCCTCGAAATGGACGCGGCTGATGCGATCATAGTCGCGGCTGATGAAGCCCCACAGGATCTCGGCCAGGTAGCGGCGCTCGGCCGGGCCCAGACGCCCGACGATGCCGAAGTCGATGGCTGTCAGCTGCGCCGGGGCGTCGGCGAACAGATTGCCCTCGTGCAGGTCGGCGTGGAAGACGCCGTGGTCCAGGGCCTGGATCAGGAAAGCGCGCACCACCTTGTCGGCCAGGGCGTCGGCGTCGAGGCCCGGCAGGTCCATCAGGGCCGGATCGGTCATGGGCAGGCCCGACGCCCACTCCAGGGTCAGCACCCGCTTGCCGACCCCGTCCCAGACGATGGCGGGGGCCGACATATAGCCGTCCTTGGCCATGACCTCGGCCAGTTCCGAAGCCGCCGCGGCCTCCAGCCTCATGTCCAGCTCCAGAGACAGGGCGCGGGCGATGATCTCGACAAAGGCCTGCGGCTCCAGCCGTCGGGCGGGTTCGACGAACTTCTGCACCAGCTTGGCGCCCAGACGCATGGAATCCAGACCGCGCGCCACGCGGCGCTCGACGCCGGGACGCAGCACCTTGACCGCCACCTTGCGGCCGTCGGCCAGATAAGCGGGATGGGCCTGGGCCAGGGAGGCGGCGGCGACGGGGGCGCCCAGATCGCGGAACAGGCTCTCGACCGGACGGCCCAGCGAGCGCTCGATCTCGGCGCGGGCCTCGTCCAGCGGGAAGGGCGGCAGCTTGTCCTTCAGCCGGCCCAGGTCCTGGGCGAACTGAATGCCGAAGATGTCGGCGCGGGTGGCCAGCACCTGACCCAGCTTGATGGCCACGGGGCCGAGGTGTTCAAACGCCTGCCCGACGCGCTGGCCCGGGCGACCGGCGCGGTGCTTGCGGCTGGCTGTCAACTGCACCAGCCGCGCGAAGGGGCGGGTCCAGGCGGGCAGCAGCGGATTGACCTCGCGCGGGATCAGGGCGTCGTGCCGCGCCAGCACCCAGCCCCAGCCGATCAGGCGAAACGTCGCGCCCAGCGGATCGCGGACGGGTTCCGGGCTCGGCGCGGGCGGCGGGGTCTTGACGGACAGCCGGCTCAGATCGCCCACCCGTGGTGGATGGCCGCAATCCCGCCCGACAGGTTGGTGACGCTGACGCGGCTGAACCCGGCGTCCTCGATCATGCGCTTGAAGGTCGACTGGTCGGGGAAGCGACGGATGCTCTCGACCAGATACTGATAGCTGTCACGATCCTTGGCGACCCATTCGCCGATGCGCGGAATGGCGTGGAAGGACCAGGCGTCATAGGCCTTGCGCAGGGCGCTGGTCGTGGGATGCGAGAACTCCAGGCAGATGAAGCGGCCGCCCGGCTTCAGCGCGCGCCGCGCCTCCTTCAGGGCGCCCGCCACGTCGGAGACGTTGCGGATGCCGAAGCTGATCGAATAGGCGTCCAGGCAGGCGTCGGGGAAGGGCAGGTTCATGGCGTCGCCGACGCCCCAGGCCATCTCGGGCTCGCCGCCCTTGGCCACGCCGTTCAGGATCATCTCGGCGTTGTAGTCCATGACGATGACGGTGGCGTCCTCGCCGCCGCGACGCTGTTGCGCCGCGCGCGCCATCTTGGAATAGCGCCGGGCCATGTCGCCGGTGCCGCCGGCCATGTCGAGGATGACCTCGCCAGGACGGGCGTTCAGCTTGGCCGCCGTGGCGTCCTTCCACAGCCGATGCACGCCCGCACTCATCAGGTCGTTCATCAGGTCGTAGTTCGACGCGACGGAGTTGAAGACCCCGCGCACCATCTGCACCTTTTCCCTGGCGTCCACGTCGCGGAAGCCAAAGGAGGAGGTCTTGCCAGAGGGGGAAGAGGGATCGGCCTGGGTCATGACAGGGGGTGTAACGCCTCACGCGCGCGGCGTCATCCGGGGAAGCGTCGCAGACATCGACGCGATGACGCGGCGTCACGGCTTGTCGCTCCCTCAGGCGCGCGATACGCCTGAACAAAATCAAGGAGACGCTCATGACCGCCGCCCTCGACGTGACCGAAGTTCTGGCGGGCCTGCCCGACTGGCGCCGCGCTGACGACCCGCGCCCGGCCATCGCGCGCTCGCTGAAGTTCGCTGACTTCAACGCCGCCTTCGGCTTCATGACCCGCGTGGCCCTGCTGGCCGACAAGGCGGATCACCATCCCGAATGGTCCAACGTCTACAACCGAGTCGAAGTCCTGCTGACCACCCATGACGCGGGCGGCGTGACCGAGCGCGATGTCGCCATGGCCCGCTTCATCGACGACGCCGTGAAAGGTTTGGTCGAGTGAGCGGCCGCGTCGCCGGCAAGGCCGCCCTGATCACCGGGGCGGCGGGCGGTCTGGGTCAGGCCATGGCGCGGATGCTGGTCAAAGAAGGCGCCAAGGTCGCCGTCTCCGACCGTGACCTGAACGGCGCCAAGGCTCTGGCCGAGGCCATCAACGCCGAGCATCCGGGCGCGGCCTTCGCCTATGAGCACGATGTGACGCGCGAGGACGATTGGGTCCGCGTGGTCGCCGCCGCCGCCGAGGACATGGGCGGCCTGTCCATCCTGGTGAACAACGCCGGCATCGGCGGTCAGCTGGTCTGGGCCGAGCAGGACACGCTGGACAACTGGCGTCTGGTTCAGGCGGTCAACATCGAGTCCGTCATGCTGGGCTGCAAGCACGCCATGCCGCATCTGCGGGCCTCTGGCGCGGGCTCCATCGTCAACATCTCGTCGATCGCGGGGCTGGCGGCGGCGCCGGGCATGGGCGCCTATAACGCCACCAAGGCGGCGGTCTGGCTCTACACCAAGACGGTGGCGCTGGAGTGCGCCAAGGCCGGCTGGAACGTGCGCGCCAACTCGGTCCATCCGGTCTTCATCAAGACGCCGATCCTCGACCCCTTCATCGCCATGGCCGGCGGCGACGAAGCCAATGCCCATGAAAAACTGGCGCGCGGCATCCCCCTGAAGCGCATCGGCGAGCCCGACGACGTAGCCTATTGCGTCCTCTATCTGGCCTCGGACGAGTCCAAGTTCGTGACGGGGGCGGAGTTCAAGATCGACGGCGGCATGACGGCGCAGTGACTTCCTCGGAAGGATAAAGAAAAACGCCCCGGTCGTTCGACCGGGGCGTTCTCATATTCAGGCCACGCCGTCGCGGAGGCGCTTCAGGTCCGGCGCCAGGGCCTCATCGGTCAGGATGGCGATGGCCTCCTCGACGGTGACGATGGTCTGGGCCTGGCTGCCCAGGCGGCGGATGGCGACCTTGCCTTCCTCGGCTTCCTTGCGGCCGACGACGGCGATGGCGGGCACCTTGCCGACCGAGTGTTCGCGGATCTTGTAGTTGATCTTCTCGTTGCGCAGATCGATCTCGGTGCGCAGGCCCGCGGCGCGGAACTTGGCGACCACCTCTTCGGCGTATCCGTCGGCGTCCGAGGTGATGGTGGCCACCACGGCCTGGGTCGGCGCCAGCCACAGCGGGAAGGCCCCGGCGTAGTTCTCGATCATGATGCCGATGAAGCGCTCGAACGACCCGAGGATCGCGCGGTGCAGCATGACCGGGCGGTGCTTCTGGCCGTCCTCGGCGATGTAGGTCGCGTCCAGACGGTCGGGCAGGACATAGTCCAGCTGGATCGTGCCGCAGGTCCATTCACGGCCGATGGCGTCCTTGACGATGAAGTCCAGCTTGGGCGCGTAGAAGGCGCCGTCGCCCTCGGCGATGACCACATCGACGCCGGCGTGGCGGGCGGCTTCGGCCATCTGGGCCTCGGCCTTGTCCCAGAACTCGTCCGACCCGGCGCGGACGTCGGGACGGGTGGCCAGGTTGATGTAGGCCGTCTCCATGCCGAGGTCGGCGTGGACCGACTGGGCCAGCTTGATGAACTCGGCCGTCTCGTCGACGATCTGGTCTTCGCGGCAGAAGATGTGGGCGTCGTCCTGGGTGAAGCCGCGCACCCGCATCAGGCCGTGCAGCGAACCCGACGGCTCATAGCGGTGGCAGGCGCCGAACTCGGCCATGCGCAGCGGCAGTTCGCGATAGGAGCGCTGGCCCTGATCGAAGATCTGCACGTGGCCGGGGCAGTTCATCGGCTTCAGGGAAAGGGTCTCGCCCTCGACCGTCTCGCAGACGAACATGTTGGGACGATACTTCTCCCAGTGGCCCGAGGCCTCCCAGAACTTGCGGTCCAGAACCTGCGGCGTCTTGACCTCGACATATCCGGCGGCGTCCAGACGGCGGCGCATATAGGCCTCCAGCACGCGCCACAGGACCCAGCCCTTGGGGTGCCAGAAGACCATGCCGCGGCCCTCTTCCTGCATGTGGAAGAGCTCCATGGCGCGGCCCAGCTTGCGGTGGTCGCGCTTCTCGGCCTCCTCGATCCGCAGCAGATAGGCGTCCAGGTCCTCCTTGGTCGCCCAGGCGGTGCCGTAGATGCGCTGCAGCTGGGCGCGCGAGGAATCACCGCGCCAGTAGGCCCCGGCCAGCTTGGTCAGCTTGAAGGCCTTGCCGACGAACTTGGTGGTCGGGAAGTGCGGACCCCGGCACAGGTCGGCCCATTCGCCCTGCTTGTAGACGGTGATGGTCTCCGTGCCCGGCAGGTCGCGGATCAGCTCAGCCTTGTAGGTCTCGCCGATCTTTTCGAAGTGGGCGATGGCCGTGTCGCGGTCCCAGACCTGACGCTCCAGCGGGGCGCCCCGGTCGATGATCTCGCCCATCTTCTTTTCGATCTTGGCGAAGTCGTCGGTCGAGAAGGGCTCGTCACGGGCGAAGTCGTAATAGAAGCCGTCCTCGATGGCCGGGCCGATGGTGACCTGGGTGCCGGGGAAGAGCTCCTGCACGGCCTGGGCCAGGACGTGGGCGGCGTCGTGACGGATGGTCTCCAGGGCCTCGGGATCGTCGCGCATCAGCAGGCGGAATTCGCCGTTCCCGTCGATGACGCGGTCCAGGTCGCGCTGCTCGCCGTTCCAGACGACCAGGGCCGCCTTCTTGGCCAGCGAGGGCGAGATGGCGGCGGCCACGTCGCGGCCCGTCGAGCCGGCCGGATACTGACGCA
>Ga0308157_10002297_pt1 | contig 32203 bp, 25 predicted proteins | sample PhyBR1_FD_201035 | JGI IMG/M metagenome (GOLD analysis project Ga0308157, IMG submission 201035) | Phyllosphere microbial communities from UC Gill Tract Community Farm, Albany, California, United States - DLSLB.R1 | ecosystem: Host-associated > Plants > Phyllosphere > Unclassified | place: USA...
TGCAGAATCTTTTAATGCTAAAATAAAAGCATTCAGAAATCAATTCAGAGGAGTCAGAAAAGTCGATTTCTTCTTATTTCGATTAACTAAATTATTTGCCTAGTCCCCAACTTTTGAACTTGATCCACTGTTTTGTGCTTTTTTAAATTTTATCTAAATCCAGATTACTCTAAAGTGCATAAAAAAACCTCCTTGGTTTACAAGAAGGTTTTGGTCGGGGTGGCAGGATTCGAACCTGCGGCCTCCTGCTCCCAAAGCAGGCGCGATAACCGGGCTACGCTACACCCCGTAACGCGGGTGCAAATATAAAACTTTATTCCGTTTATCCAAAGCTATTCTTAAAAATAATAAATAATATTGTTTTAAATGAAAAAACACGTTTTGTATAATACTGAACTAAAACACTTTATACAAAAACAAAACACACAAATCCTCTTTCATTTTCTTTTCAAAAAGCAAAGATGTATAGTTTTAACAGAAATTAAAACCTATTCTCAGGAACAAAGTCACCCCCAAGACTAAACAATCCAAGTATTAATCGATAAAAAATATTTTAGCTTTATAAGAAACTTAGGTCTAAGAAATCTATTTTTCTGAATTGACTTCAAACACCTTTAAAACTAATTACAATATCAATAGTTTTATTTCTATTTTTGCAACACAAACAATCAATTTAGTTATATGCTCATCATAGGAATCGCAGGAGGAACAGGGTCAGGAAAAACAACAGTGGTACACCAAATCATGAATGAATTGCCCGAAGCTGAAGTGGGAATTATTTCTCAAGATTCATACTATAAGGAAACACACGACTTAAGCTATGAAGATCGTTCCAATATTAATTTTGATCACCCCAGAGCTATTGATTTCGAATTATTAGTATCACATCTCAAGGAGTTAAAAGCAGGAAACACTATCAATCAACCCGTTTATTCTTTTGTACAGCACAACAGGACTGACGACATTGTTATAACGCATCCTCGAAAAGTGATGATTGTGGAAGGAATTTTAATCCTGACAAATCCTGAATTGCGAAATCTTTTTGATATCAAAATATATGTACATGCCGATTCGGACGAACGATTGATACGTCGCTTAAAAAGAGATATTGCTGAACGGGGAAGAGATATGAATGAAGTATTAAACCGCTACCAACATACCCTAAAACCAATGCACGAGCAATTCATAGAACCCACAAAAGCTTTTGCTGACATTATAATTCCAAACGATAGATTCAATACAGTAGCTATAGATGTGGTTCGTGCAGTAATTAATCAGCGTATTTTATAATTTTGTTGTAATTTTATTGCATGCTAAAAAAGTAAAAAATCTTTACTTATTTAAAATCAAAGTAATCTGTAACAAAGTTTCACTTTTCTATTAAAATTAGGCAAAACCCAATGAAAAACCCATTTAAAAACAGCTATTGGTTTAAATTTTTCAGCAACAAATACGTTTGGGTTTCGTTGTCATTTTTAATTTGGATGGTTTTCCTGGACAATTATTCTTATTTCGAACATCGTTTCTTAGACAAGCAAATCAGTGATTTAGAAGACAATGCCACCTATTATCGCGGAGAAATCAAAAAAGATGAAGGAAATATCAAACAGTTAAAAAACCCTTTGCTAATAGAGAAATATGCCCGTGAGAAGTACTATATGAAAAAAGATAGTGAGGACATTTACATCATTCAATTTGATGATGATTCAGTCAAGAAAAAATAATCCGATCGCATAGCAAATCTAATTACAATTAAAATGGCAAAGAATTTATTCGACGATTTCGGCCCAGTTTCTGCCAAGCTTTGGAAACAAAAAATTCAATTTGAACTCAACGGAGCCGATTATAACGAAACCTTAATCTGGAATTCTCCCGAAGACATTAAGGTAAAGCCATTTTATGACAAGGAAGATTTAGCAAAAAAAAATTCCGTTTTCACGAAAGCCTCACAATTTAAAATTTGCCAGAATATTTTTGTCTTTGATCTTGATAAATCAATCGAAAAAGCGTTAGACACTCTCAATCGTGGAGCAGAAAGTCTTCGTTTTACCATTCCATCGGAAAATATAGATATTATAAAACTATTGAAAAAATTACCTTTGGAGAAAATAGTGATTTACTTTCATTTCCAATTCGCTTCAATCGATTTCGTAAAAAAAATTAACGCTATTGCAAAAGAAAAAAAGGCAACAATCTTTTGTCTTTTGGATCCAATTGGCCAATTAGCCAAAGATGGAAACTGGTACACCACACAAGAAAAAAATAATTTCGATACTCTAAACATACTTTCAAAGGAAGCCCCGTCGCTTTCACTCATTAGTATTAATAGCAGTTTGTATCAAAATGCGGGAGCCAACATGGTACAGCAAATTGCCTACAGCCTTGCTCATGCCAATGAATATTTCAACAGAATAGAAATTATAACCAAACCTATTGTTTTTCAAATAGCAGTGGGAACTAATTATTTTTTTGAAATTGCAAAACTGCGTGCTTTTCGAATTCTTTTCAAAACCATAGCAAAGGAATACAATCACGATTTGGATTGTCATTTATTGGTTACACCAACAAAACGTAACAAGACCATATACGAATATAACGTCAATATGCTTCGCACTACAACCGAATGTATGAGCGCTATTTTGGGTGGAGCTGACGCAATTGCCAATTTGCCTTATGACGCCTTGTATCATAAGGACAATGAATTTGGCGACAGAATTGCTCGAAATCAATTGCTGATTTTAAAAAACGAAAGTTATTTTGACAAAGTAGATAATCCGGCAGATGGTAGTTATTATATTGAAAGTCTAACCAATCAGTTGGCAGAAAAAGCATTGTTATTATTCAAGGATATTGAATCCAAAGGCGGATTTCTAAAGCAATTAAATGAAGGTATCATCAAAAGAAAAATTCAAGAAAGTGCAGATGCAGAACAAGCCTTGTTTGATTCAGGTAAGGAAACGCTGTTGGGAACCAATAAATACCCTAACAAAAAAGATAGCATGAAACAGGATTTAGAATTGTATCCTTTTGTAAAAATCAAACCTAGAAAAACATTGATCATACCAATTATTGAAAAACGACTGGCAGAAAAGTTGGAACAGGAACGACTGGCAAATGAGTAAAATTATTTTAAATGTCTTTATTTGATTTATACTGTAAAAAATGAAAAGAAAAGATTTACAACATATCAAGCTTGAAAGTTCCAGTAATGTAGAAACAGCTTCCTTGGATACAAAACAGCATTTTCTAACCGCAGAAGGAATCGAACTTCATAAAACCTATTCTGAAAAAGACATTCAAACACTCGAACATCTTGATTTTGCAGCGGGATTTGCACCTTATTTACGTGGACCATACACTACCATGCATGTCCGTAAACCATGGACAATCCGTCAATATGCAGGATTTTCTACCGCACAGGAAAGCAATGCTTTTTACAGGCGAAATCTTGCCGAGGGTCAAAAAGGGCTTTCCATAGCTTTTGATTTACCAACACACAGAGGCTATGATTCGGATCACGACCGTGTAACAGGCGATGTCGGAAAAGCGGGAGTAGCCATAGACTCGGTCGAAGACATGAAAATATTATTCGACCAAATTCCACTCCATGAAATGTCTGTTTCAATGACCATGAATGGAGCTGTGTTGCCAATCATGGCTTTTTATATTGTTGCTGCCGAAGAACAGGGAGTTAGTCCAGAACAACTTTCGGGAACCATTCAAAATGACATCCTGAAAGAATTTATGGTACGCAATACCTATATTTACCCCCCCGCTCCTTCGATGAAAATCATCGCCGATATATTTGAATTTACACGTAATAAAATGCCAAAATTCAATTCTATTTCCATCTCGGGATATCATATGCAAGAAGCTGGCGCAACGGCAGATATCGAATTGGCTTATACATTGGCTGACGGATTGGAATATATTAGAACAGGATTGGCAACCGGAATGAAAATAGACGAATTTGCTCCCCGTCTGTCCTTTTTCTGGGCGATTGGAATGAATCATTTCATGGAAATTGCCAAAATGAGAGCTGGGAGAATGATTTGGGCAAAACTCCTAAAACAATTCAGCCCTAAAGATGAAAAGTCCTTGGCACTTAGAACCCATTGTCAAACATCGGGCTGGAGTTTGACGGAACAAGATCCCTTTAATAATGTTGCTCGTACTTGCATAGAAGCTGCAGCAGCGGTTTTTGGAGGAACACAATCCTTACATACGAACGCACTCGACGAAGCAATTGCACTACCAACCGACTTCTCTGCTCGAATAGCCCGAAATACTCAAATTTATCTACAGGAAGAAATCAAAATCACCAAAACTGTAGATCCTTGGGCAGGCAGTTACTATGTAGAAAGTTTAACCAATGAAATTGTAGAAAAAGCGTGGAAGCTTATTGAAGAGATAGAAGAACTAGGCGGAATGACCAAAGCCATTGAAACAGGTATCCCTAAAATCCGAATTGAAGAAGCCGCAGCACGTAAACAAGCCAGAATAGACAGCGGACAAGATATTATTGTTGGTGTTAACAAATACCGATTGAAAAAAGAAGACCCTTTGCAAATTCTAAACGTGGACAACCAAATGGTTCGACAGCAACAATTGAAGCAATTAGACCAAATCAAGGCATCCAGAGATTCAAAAAAAGTAGAAACATCTCTTCAAAAACTAATAGAATGTGCACAAACCGGTGAGGGAAATTTATTGGAAATTGCCGTCGAAGCTGCCAGAAATCGTTGCACATTGGGAGAAATCAGCTATGCCTTGGAAACAATTTTTGGAAGGTATAAAGCGCAAATTAAATCTTTTAGCGGAGTATATAGTAAAGAAATGAAAAACGATAAAAGTTTTGAAAAGGCCAAACAGCTAGCTGACACTTTTGCTCAACAAGAAGGCCGCCGCCCCAGAATCATGATTGCCAAAATGGGACAGGATGGCCATGATCGCGGAGCCAAGGTAGTAGCGACAGGCTATGCAGACCTAGGTTTTGATGTTGATATTGGTCCATTATTTCAGACCCCTGCAGAGGCAGCCAAACAAGCAGTAGAAAACGACGTACATATTCTTGGCGTTTCTTCACTTGCCGCAGGACATAAAACATTAGTACCACAAGTTATCGAAGAATTAAAAAAATACGGACGAGAAGATATCATGGTAATTGTTGGAGGAGTTATCCCTACACAAGATTATCAATTTTTATTTGATGCCGGAGCAGTGGCTGTTTTTGGTCCTGGAACAAAAATCAGCGAAACTGCAATTCAAATTTTAGAGATTCTAATAGATTGAACGAATAGTACAGTCTGACATTTTCGTTTTTAAATCAAAAGCGTCCAAATGAAAATTACTTTCAATGGACGCTTTTTAATCGAGAATTAAAAAATTAATCTAATCGACGCTGGCATTACTGTCTGCTACAATAAAAGAAGTATCATAACCTCCAAATCGCAGCATATAGCTTTTTAACGAAGTACCGTAAGCGTCTCTGAAACATCTTTTCCCCTTGTACCTGAAATACTTTTTGACAGAACCTACACCTGCAAGGTGAGCGGCTGCCAAAATTCCAGATTCGGTAACACGGGTTCCGTTCAAAACGGTCCCTTCATACCTTTTGATAATGTTTCTAAGTTCCCATTTGTTTTTGGATAGCAAGGCGACAAAAGCTTTTTCTTGCATTTTGGGACTATTAAGGAAAGCTGCGCTATCGTGTATACCGATAGTTTTTAAAGTTTCAACACCAAATTGGTATTTTCCTAAATAACCAAGAGAATTAATTTTTCTGTATTTTCCCTGTGACTCCTTGAAGCCGATTGCTTCTTTATATCCAATAAAGAAAGTTCCGGTATATGGAATTTCAGAATTGGTATAATCAGTCACATTTAATGATGGTAGCAAGTAGGATGTATCATCTGATTCGTTAATTAGAAACCATGGGGTAGATTCTAATTTGGATGGTTTAAAACCTAAGCTTAAAAAAGCCACTACAACAATTAAAGTTGTGTAAAAATACCATTTTTTTATCATAAAGTAGTTTTCTTCAAAACCTGTCACGTTATTGAAATTTCTATGCCCAAAGATACGACTTAAAAAAATAAAGCTGAAAATCAACCTTTTAAACTTATCAACCACTCTTATAAAAGCACCGTAAGTAACTAGAACTACGGACGTTCTGCTGTTAACAAAATTTCAAAAAAAGGATGAAAATTTCAAAAAAATGGTCAATTAAAATAAGTTTATTCCTGCTTATAAAATGTAAAAACGTCGTGAAAACATAAAATTGAACACAAAATAGTACTAAATTCTGTTTTTACGATAACGTTTTAGTATAAAAAATAAGAAATTTCAGCCAATTAAGTTCTTTTTTGACCATACTCACGAAAGTTTAGGCTATACATTACATTAGAATAATAGTACACACCAACCATTAAAATATTAAGGTTCATTGAGAAATAACACCCTAATGAAACTTATATCTTTATGGTTTAAAAAAATAAAAACTTAAAAATCTGCAACGCTTTACAATTGAACAAAAAAAAACTTCAAAACTGTCATAACAATTTTGAAGCCTTTTTAAAATTAAACAATAGCAGTTATAAAAAAACTAACGCTGTACGCCTTGGCTTATAATCCAGTCTGAATATTTTTTGGCATTAACATTATGCTCTGCCAATGTAGCGGCAAATTCATGATATCCGAAACGGTCTACACTTGCACAGAAATAAATATAATCATTTTTTTCAGGATTCAAAACCGCTTCTAAGGCTGAGATATCTGGCATTGCAATTGGTCCTGGAGGAAGACCGACATTCACATAGGTGTTATAAGGATGCCTCATAATTAAATCATTATAAAAAACTCTTTTTATTACTTGATTAAAATCATTCGACTTCTTTTTCATCGCAAATATTACGGTGGGATCTGCTTGTAATGGCATTTCTAATTTCAATCGATTCAAATAAACTCCAGCAATTCGAGGTCTTTCATCTTTCTTAACTGATTCTTTATGTACTATCGAAGCTAATATTGTTGCTTGAATTGGTGTCAGACCTTGTGCTGCAGCTTTTGCAGTTCTTTCCTTGTTCCAAAAGTTATTATATTCCTTAATCATTTTATCACGAAACTTCACAGCCGAAGTATTCCAGTAAAATTCATAGGTATTCGGAATAAACATTACAAAAACGTTTTCTTCGTTAAATCCGTTTTCCTTCAAAAATACGGTATCTTTAAACGTATTCAATAATTCTAAACTGTCCGGTTCTAATTGGGAACCAACACGTCCTGCCAAATCTTCCAATCGTTCCTGATTGTTGAAAGCCAAATTTACCGGATCGTTATGTCGCATCGCTCTGACCAAATCGTAGCTGCTCATTCCTTTTTTAAACAAAAAACGTCCTGGTTTTACATTTTCCGGATAACTCGCTTTATTAGCTACCAATTCAAAACGATCTATACTTTTTACATAAGGAGTAATGATTTTCTTTACTTGCTCATAATCCGAGTCTGTGGGTACATACACATATACCTCATCTTCTGCAAATTTTGTGTTGCCGCTAAAAACCTGATACATCAAAACAGCCCCACAAACGATTAAGCCCGAAATTATTGCAACTGCGACTAGTGAAATTATTTTTTTTTGATTCAAAATATAAAAATTTTAAAATTACAGCGTCTGTTCGTTGTCGCCCATGTTATTATTAATTAATTGAAAAATGGCTTCATCCTTGTAAACTCCATTTACTAGAGTCCAATCTTTCTTTACGCCAATTTTTTGGAAACCAAATTTAGTAAAAAGAGCAATACTAGCTTCATTTTCGCACCCGATATTTGCATATAATTGATGCAGATTAAGATTATAAAACGAATAATGAATAAGCAGATCCAAAGCTTCTGAACCAATGTTCTGATTTCGATGTGCATTGTCCTGAATTACAATACCTACACCTGCCCTATTGTTCTTTGGATCAAAATCAAAAAGATCAATCAGCCCCAAAGCAGGAAAGTCTTCGTCTTGACAAATTGCCAGTCTTAACTGTTTGGCTTCATAAATATCCTGATGTGCATTTTCCAAATACTGTTTTACCAAAAACCGGCTGTAAGGTGTATGTGTGTTGCTAACTTCCCAAATTCTTTGATCGTTCTCTATCGCATAAATAAACTCCAGATCATTGGGTTCAAGTGCTCGGATGTAAATGGTATCGCCTTTTAATGTTTTCATTCTAATAAATTACGAATTACAAAACTCGAATAACCTTAAACTTTTAAACCTCAACCGTCCCCTTAAACACAAATTCAGCTGGTCCTTTTAGGAAAACATTTGAAAAACCATTTTCATTTTTATCAAATGAAACAATCAGTTTTCCTCCTTCTACATTTACATTAATGGAAGTAGCTTCGGTTTGCCCTATAGCATTCATGGCAATGGCAACCGCTGTAGCACCTGTTCCGCAGGCCAAAGTTTCATCTTCAACACCTCTTTCGTAAGTACGGAGTCTGAAAGTTGAGTCGTCTATTTTTTTTACAAAATTGATATTACTTCCTGCAGCACCATACAATTGACCGTAACGAATCGCTGCTCCATTATCCTTTACATTGTAATGTTCTAAATCATCTACCATTTGTACATGATGCGGTGAACCTGTATTCAGGAACGAATAATCAGCTTTAATGTCTATAGCTGAAACATCAATCATTTGTAATGAAACCAATTTGTCTTCAAATGAAGCATGGTGCAAACCGTCGGTAGCAATGAAAGTAGTGGCATTTTCAATCACATCCAGATCTTTGGCGAAAGCCACCAAACAGCGTCCTCCGTTACCGCACATCGAACTCTGATTCCCATCCGAGTTGTAATACACCATTTTGAAATCAGTTTCAGAATCATTTTCCAGTAAAATAAGTCCGTCACCTCCTATTCCAAAGCGCCTGTTACACAAATGAGCAACCAATTGTGTATTGTCTTTTGGAAAAAAACCGGAACGATTGTCAATCATAACAAAATCGTTTCCAGCACCTTGATATTTATAGAATTCTAATTGCATTTTTATTTCAATTTTAGTCTCACAAAAGTACAAACTATTAATGAATTGTTAATCATTGTTAAAGAGCGTTAAACCATATTGTGCGAAAAAAAAATTGCCATAAATTCGTAATTAAATAACTAATAAAAACGAAAAGCAAAATGAAACAAATTTCAAAATTATTCTTGGTATCCTTGTTGAGTGGCGCAACAACTCTTGGCGCATATAAATTATTATTTGACAGCAATGGTTATTTTTCTTCAAACAAAAACGGAATTACGACAACTGCCCCTGAATTCTATGCAAGACAAACGAGTTTTGGTGCAGAAAACATTGATTTTACAGTGGCAGCAGATAAAACGATTCACTCGGTAGTACACGTAAAAAATGTTTCCATGAGAACGATTTCCAATCCTATAATGGAATACTTTTATGGTTATGGCGGGCAGCAGCAACAGGAACAAGTTGGAACCGGTTCTGGAGTAATTATTTCTGAAGACGGTTATATCGTAACTAACAATCACGTTGTAAAAGACGCTTCGGATATTGAAATCACTCTGAACAACAAGAAATCATACAAGGCAAAACTCATAGGAACTGATTCAAAAATGGATATTGCCCTGCTAAAAATTGATGCCGATGAAAAACTGCCATATTCAGTATTTGCAAATTCCGATTCGGTAAAAGTGGGTGAATGGGTACTGGCAGTTGGAAATCCATATAACTTAACCTCGACGGTAACAGCAGGAATTGTTTCAGCCAAAGCCCGAAATCTAGACACGAGAGGCATTCAATCCTTCATACAAACCGATGCGGCAGTGAATCCAGGAAACAGTGGTGGCGCATTGGTAAATACCAAAGGAGAATTAATCGGAATCAATACAATGATTTCGTCAATGACAGGTTCTTATGTAGGATATTCATTTGCCGTTCCTTCTAATAATGCACGAAAAATTATAGAGGACATTATGGAGTTTGGAAATGTACAAAGAGGAATCCTTGGTGTAGAAGGCGGTGAACTAAATGGAACTGCTTCCAAAGAATTAGGTGTAACCCAAACCCAAGGTTTCTACATCAATAGAGTATCTAAAAATTCGGGAGCTGAGAAAGCCAATTTACAAAAAGGTGATATCATCATCAAATTAGACAATCAGGACATTGCTACTTTTGCTGATCTTTCGGGCTATGTAAACACCAAAAGACCAAATGACAAAGTACAGGTGACTATTATCAGAAACGGAAAAAACATGGTTGTTCCTGTTGTTTTGAGCAAAAACGAAAACTTCAATACCGAATTCAAAGGAATAGAACTTGGTAACATTGACAGTGCTGACAAAAAGAAATTTAAATTGGATTATGGTGTAAAAATCAAATCAATCACCAATGAAAATTTGGCACAATACAGTGATGAACTTGTTGGGAATATCATTTTGAGCATTGACAATGTTAAGGCAACCAATGTGGAAACTGTTTCTAAAATTTTGAATAATAAAGACGAAAAACAAAGTATCCGTATTGAAATGATAAATAAAAACGGAGAAGTGATGCGAATCATTATCTAAAAATAAATTCATTTAACCTACAAGCCAGTCTGCAATTGCATGCTGGCTTTTTTATTTCAAAAAAACTCATTTAAATATTTTGTTGGTCTAAATTTATTTTTTTTTTGAACTATATTTTAAAAAACAACTGCCCTAAAAAGCACAAGAGTCAAGATCAAGAAAGAATAAACAATTATAGATTATTGAAATACAATAAAACTGCAAACATAAAATTACAAAACACACATTCTTAATTATTTGCAATATTTTAACTAAAATAGAATTAGTATTTTTATTAACTTCGTTTTCATGCGAATTACTATTTTACAATTAGAAAATGAACAGAGAAATTCAAGAGTACAATAATAAACAAGCCCCGAGCGACAAGGCAATTTGTAACCTGCTTGCCGTCGTTATTGACAGCGAACTAATTGAAGCTGAAAGCAAAATCTGGCATGCTATTCCAGTTTGGTTTATTGATGGCAATCCAATTGTAGGTTATGGCAAACTTAAGGACAGTTTACGCCTTTTGTTTTGGAGCGGTGACACTTTTGAAGAAGAGAAACTTCAAAAAGAAGGAAAATTTAAGGCTGCCGATATTCGCTATACTTCAGCTGATCAGATTGATTTGGATGATTTGTCCCGTTGGCTAAAAAAATCAAGAGAAATTCAATGGGATTATAAAAACATTGTAAAACGTAAAGGCCAGCTTGAACGATTAAAATAAAAATTAACCAAAGATAATTCTTTACCTCATACTTCGTTAATTGACAAAACTCTCAAATTACATCAAATCTTTAAATCGGCAAAACCGTTGTACTCTTCACTTCCGAAATAATAAAAAAACTGTTGATCAAGGACACTTCGGGCAAAATGGATAATTTCATTTGGTGAAAATGATGATAGCTTTCCATGTCTGGCAACACAATTTTCAGCATATAATCAAAATTTCCGGATACAAAATTACATTCTACTACTTCGGGTAAACTCAAAATGGCCTGATTAAAACTTTCCGAAATATTGTAGGTTTGTTTTACCAATGTTACTTGACAATAAACCGTGAGATTTTTGCCTAGTTTTTTTTTATTCAAAATAGAAACATACCGCTCAATAATCCCATCTTTCTCAAGACGTTTCACCCTATCATGAACCGGAGTTAGCGAGAGATTTATTTTATTGGAAATATCTTTTAAGGTCAAATGAGCATCTTCCTGCAGTAGCCGCAATATTTTTCTATCAATTTCATCAAAATTCATAACAAAAATCAGTTAAAACAATTAAAAAATAACAAAGTAAATCCGATTATTTTTCTCTTTTAAAACAGTTAAAGAATTAAAAAAAGAATTATTTTTTGCTAAAATACCAAATAAAAATAATATTTTCTTATTTTTAATTACAATAAATAAAATTTTTCTTTATCACTTAAATTTGTATCATAATAGTATATCAACCATAAAATAGTATAGTTATGATAATCGGTGTACCAAAAGAAATCAAGAATAACGAAAATCGCGTTGCTCTAACCCCGGCAGGTGTAGCCGAGTTGATAAACAACGGACATAGTGTTTATGTACAGATAACTTCTGGTGAAGGAAGTGGTTTTGCTGATTCGGAATATGCAGAAGCAGGAGCAAAACTATTATCTACTATTGAAGAAGTATATGAAGTAGCAGATATGATCATCAAGGTAAAGGAGCCAATTGCTTCTGAATACAATTTGATCAAAAAAGACCAATTACTTTTCACCTACTTCCACTTTGCATCATCGGAGCCATTAACTCATGCAATGATTGAACGTCAAGCCATTTGTTTGGCATACGAAACTGTAGAAAAAACAGATCGCAGCTTGCCATTACTTATTCCGATGTCTGAGGTTGCAGGTCGTATGTCAATTCAGGAAGGTGCAAAATACTTGGAAAAACCATTAAAAGGAAGAGGAATTCTTCTTGGTGGCGTTTCAGGAGTGCCTCCTGCAAAAGTAGTAATACTTGGTGGCGGAATCGTAGGAACCCAAGCCGCAAAAATGGCTGCAGGTCTAGGTGCTCAAGTAACCATTATGGATGTGAGCCTGCCACGTTTGCGCCAATTGGATGATATCATGCCAGCCAACGTAACAACTGTTATGTCTAACAATTATAATATCAAAAAAGCAATTGTTGACGCTGATTTAGTTGTTGGAGCAGTATTGATTCCAGGTGCAAAAGCACCACATTTAATTACCCGAGACATGCTAAAATTAATGCGTCCGGGAACAGTTCTTGTTGACGTAGCAGTTGATCAAGGCGGATGTATCGAGACTTGTACTCCTACAACTCATGAAAATCCGACTTTCATCATTGATGATATTGTACATTACTGTGTGGCAAATATGCCAGGAGCAGTTCCTTATACTTCAACATTGGCACTTACTAACGCTACTTTACCGTATGCAGTACAATTAGCCAACAAAGGATGGAAAAAGGCTTGTGCAGAAAACGAAGAATTAAATAAAGGATTAAATATCGCTAACGGAAAAATCCTTTACAAAGGAGTAGCCGAAGCTTGGGATTTACCCTTTAATGAAGACCTAATACTGGAAAACATTGTTTCCTAGTATTATATAAGTGCTTACTACACTAGAAAAACCCGTCTTTTAGGCGGGTTTTCTGTTTATTATCAAAAATAAAAAAATCCGTCTCTATATGATATGAAACGGATTTATTTAAACACTTTTAAATTACAAGTTCACACCTGCAAAACAGCCTAGCTCAAAACACCGAATACTGCAATCTAAATACTAGCCTTTCGGTTTAGTCAAATAAAACACTGGAATTCCAGTAAGCATTATCAACACACCCCATCCGCAAGTAGAAAACTTGGTCAATAATAATCCCATACAAATAGCGGCTGCCACAACTATATAAACCAATGGCAAAAATGGATACCCAAAGGCTTTATAGGGTCTTTCCGCTTCCGGCATTTTCTTTCTAAGAATAAAAATACCATAGATGGTAAGGATATAAAAAATCAAAACAATGATGATTACATAATCCAATAAATCACCATATTTCCCAGTCAAACACAATACCGAAGCCCAGACACATTGAACCCACAAAGCCCAAGATGGCACACTAGCATCATTAAGAGTAGCGGCTTTCCTTAAAAATAAACCATCTTTTGCCATCGTGTAATACACTCTGGCTCCTGCCATGATCAATCCATTGTTACAAGCAAAAGTCGAAATCATAATCATCAATGCAATGATAATGGTTCCCATATCCCCAAAAGTATATTGAGAAGCAACCACGGCAACCCTATCAGACTTTGCAGTCGCAATTTCCTGCATTGGGATTACGGCCAAATACATCAAATTGGTCAAAATATAAATGATTGTCACTATAAATGTGCCCAAAAACAAACTCAATCCTACATTACGTTTTGGGTTTTTAATTTCCGCTGCAATAAAGGTAACTCCAACCCAAGCATCACTTGAAAATAAAGAGCCCACCATAGCTGCAGAAATTCCTGTCAACAAAGCGGTTCCACCAATAGAACTCCACAATCCGCTATCAACATCAAAAGATCTTGCTCCCCAAGCATTGGTCCAGTTAGCATTCCAGATATCAGCCTTGGCAGCCAAAATAAATCCAAAAACTATCAATCCAAATAGTGATAAAATTTTAATAACGGTCAAAACCGTTTGAAGGGTTTTACTGTTTTTCACTCCTCGGCTGTTGATATAAGTCAATAAAACAATTGTAATGATAGAAACAATTTGAGCTGCATTCAATTGGAACGAACCCAATTCATACAAAATATTTTCGTTACTCAAAGGAGGATACAAATAGGCAGCAAACTTTGAAAACCCGACACCAACAGCAGCAATGGTACCTGTTTGAATTACGGCAAAGAAACTCCAGCCATACAAAAATGCGATGAGTTTATTATAAGCCTCTTTAAGGTAAACATACTGTCCGCCTGCTTTCGGAAACATGGCGCTCAATTCTCCGTAACTAACGGCAGCAATCATTGTTATTAAACCCGAAATAAGCCATATCAATATCAACCAACCTGCAGATCCTACTTGTCTGGCTATATCGGCACTCACGATAAATATTCCAGAACCAATCATCGATCCTACCACAAGCATGGTTCCGTCAAATAATCCAAGTTCTCTTTTAAATTCTTCTGGTTTGTTTTCTTCCATTTTTTGGTTTATTTTTTAGTTGGCTAAAGATATACTTTTTTTTAAAATCCCATAATTTGGATTGCTATATTATTGAGTCTTTCAAAAATTAAGTTTCTAGTTATTTGTTAGGAATTAAAAGAGCTAAGTACTCAACAAACAAAACATGCAATTACCTTATTTTGGCATACCTCTGCGTTTTTTTGAAAAAAATTTCCTTATAATATTTTAAACTCTATATTTACAAAGAAATAATAACAACCAAATTAACTAACATGAAAATCACTTCTACTGAATCACAAGAATTAATAGATCAGCATTATAAACTTGCCGCAAATCTTATTTTAAATCAAAGAAAATCTGGTTACGAAACAAAAAACACATTAATTGAACAAGGATTGAATAGCGAAACTGCTTCAATGATTGTTACCAAATTGGAAACCCAAATATTTGAAGCAGAAATAGAAGTCGCTAATCAACAAGCAAAAAAAGATATTCTTTATGGAGCCTTGTGGTGTATTGGCGGTACTATTCTAACGTTAGCTCATATTGGTTTTATATTCTGGGGAGCAATCATATTTGGTGGTATTCAATTCTTTAGAGGATTATCAAATTACAGTTCCTAGAACTACAATTTCTTCCAAATCCAATAAAAAAATAAAAAAAGCTGCAATTTTCGACGGTTGCAGCTTTTAAAATATAAGAGTTTAAAAAATCAATTCTCCAAATATGATTTTTTGAAGATTATTTTAAAACACGGTTTATCTGAGCAAAATTACGTTGATAATACGGTTCCTTGGTTGATGAAATAATTACACCCGAATGTGTTGACGAATGAATAAATTTTATTTCATCCTCAACCACTTCGATAACCATTCCTACATGATTAATTCGACTTCTTCCATTAGTCCTAAAAAAAATCAAATCCCCTTTTTGGACATTCTCATCAGCAATTTTTTCTCCTATTGAAGATTGTTCTATTGATGATCTAGGCAATTTTATATCAAAAGCGCCAAAAGTAGAATACATCAGTCCAGAACAATCAAATCCAGCTGTCGAAGTCCCACCACTTCTGTAACGAGTTCCAATTTTATCTGACGCAGATTGTATCAATTGATTAATTAAATCTTCATTGGCAATTGGTAACTTTACAATTGCACTATCCTGTTTTTTTTCAGTTTGAGCTATTGTTTTTGCTTCCTGTTTTATTGGTGTTACAATTGAATTATTAGGAACTTGAATACTCAATTTTGCACCAATTTCTAATTTTTGTTGAATGGCAGGATTTTGCTTTTCTAAAGTGGCAACAGTTATCCCGTATTTTTTTGCAATTCCATATTTGGTTTCCTTAGGCGAAACTTCATGAATAATTTCAGAAGTTGGAACTTGAGAATCTATATTTGTAATTTTCTCCTTGTTTTTGTTTTCAACAATAGCAGGAGTAATTTCTTTTTTTTCAGCAACTACGACTGGACTCTCTTTTGTTTCCGACTTTATTTCTTCTGTAGCTAACTCTTTCGATACTTGTTTCCCGTTACTTGGAATCGTAATTACTTGTCCGACACTCAAACCTTTTTTTCCTACTTTTGGATTGGCATTCTGCAGTTCCTTCAATGTAACGCCATACTCCTTTGCGATTGCATACAAAGATTCTTTGGCTTTCACTTCATGAGTTAATGGCTCGGCATTTTCAACAATTTTTTCTGACTTTGAATTAGACAAATCTGCTATTTCTTTCTTGGATAAACTCGTTGGAATACTAATCGTCTGTCCTATTTTCAATCCTTCGGACTCCAATTTCGGATTGGCTTTATAAAGTAATTCCGCAGTTGTTTTATATTGTTTTGTAATGCCGTACAGTGTTTCTTTTGGTAGTACCTGATGATTAATTTGGGTTGTCTTTTCCGAATCAGAGATAGCCGGATCATTTATCTTTTGTGATTCAGAATTTGGAATCAACAAAACCTGATTAAGCTGTAAAGTTTTTTTAGCCTTAGGATTTAACTTATATATTGAAGCGATTGAAACATTATATTTTTGGGCAATACTAGAAATTGTTTCACCTTTTGCTATGCTGTGTTTAATAGTACTGTTTTGTGAAAAAACATTTATGCTGCATAAAAAAAAGGCTATAATAATTAATCTAAAATACTTCATCGCTTTTTTGTTTATTCCTCATTTAAACAATACACGCATTTTTTGAGGGGTTATATTATTTGCGTGTTTGTGTTTCATTTTTTTTGAAGAATTACAAATATAACCCAATAAATAGAAACAAAAACTAAAACCTTGCTAAAATTCTTAAAAAAAACAAAAAATTAAGCCTTTAATCGTCAATATTAACACTTTGTTAGGTTTTTTATTCTTCCTCTTTATAATCCAATTTCTCTCCAAAAAAATCATATAAGTTACTCATTGTAAATTAAAATTCGTGAAACTAATACCTTTTAGAAATATAAAATAATCCCATTTTAAGTTCCTCGCCTTTGGAGAGAGTTGGGTTGAAGTTAAACAAAAAAGCTGTTTTATATTTCTAAATGGTATGACTTGTACTTCTTCCCGATATAAAAAAACTCCCAAGTTAACCTTGAGAGTTTTTGACATATATTTTTTTTAAAAAACTTATGAGTTGTCCGCAGCAGCAATTAAGTTTAGGGCAGAACCTGCTTTGTACCAACCAATTTGACCTTCATTATAGGTGTGATTTGCCAAAATAATATCCTTGCTACCATCAGCATGAACAAATTCTAATGTTAATGGCGTACCTGGAGCAAAATTAACCAAATCAATGAAGTTGATTGTGTCATCTTCTTGAATTTTATCATAGTCAGCTTCGTTGGCAAATGTTAATCCCAACAAACCTTGTTTTTTAAGATTGGTTTCGTGAATACGGGCAAATGATTTTACCAATACTGCTTTAACACCCAAAAATCGAGGTTCCATGGCCGCATGCTCACGAGAGGAACCTTCTCCATAATTATGATCACCAACAACTATTGAGGGCACTCCAGCAGCTTTGTAAGCACGAGCTACTGCAGGAACTGCATCAAATTCTCCTGTCAATTGATTTTTAACTGAATTTGTTTTTTGATTGAAAGCATTGATTGCACCGATAAGCATATTATTGGAAATATTATCTAAATGCCCACGAAAACGCAACCATGGTCCAGCCATAGAAATATGATCTGTAGTGCATTTTCCGAAAGCTTTAATCAACAATTTTGCCCCAGTAATATTTTTACCATCCCAAGCTTCAAAAGGCGCTAACAATTGCAGTCTGTCTGAAGTTTCAGAAACGGCAACCACTATATTGCTTCCATCTTCGGCGGGAGCCTGAAAACCAGCGTCTTCTACATCGAAACCTCTTTTAGGCAATTCATCACCATAAGGAGCATTCAATTTTACCGCTTCGCCATTATCATTCAATAATGTATCTGTCAATGGATTAAAATCCAATCTTCCTGAAATTGCCAATGCAGCAACCATTTCGGGCGAAGTTACAAAAGCGTGTGTATTTGGATTACCATCTGCCCTTTTAGAGAAGTTACGGTTGAATGAATGTACAATTGTGTTTTTTTCTCCTTTATCGGCACCAGCTCTATCCCATTGCCCGATACAGGGGCCGCAGGCATTTGTAAACACTTTGGTTCCCATTTTTTCGAAAGTCGAAATAATACCATCTCTTTCGATAGTGTAACGAATTTGTTCTGATCCCGGATTGATTCCGAATTCCGCTTTTGGAGTAATTCCGTGTTCTACGGCTTGATTTACAATTGATGCTGCACGAGCCATGTCTTCGTAAGAAGAGTTAGTACAAGAACCAATTAATCCCCATTCTACTTTTATTGGCCAGCCATTAGCCGCAGCTTCAGCTTTCATTTTAGAAACTGGAGTTCCGCGGTCTGGAGTAAATGGTCCGTTGATGTGAGGCTCCAATTCGGATAAATTGATTTCGATAAGTTGGTCAAAATATTGTTCGGGATTAGCGTATACTTCTGGATCTGCAGTTAAATATGACGCCACTTTATCGGCAGCATCAACTACATCTTGACGACCTGTAGCTGCCAAATACCTACGCATAGAATCATCGTAACCAAATGTAGATGTTGTTGCGCCAATTTCGGCCCCCATATTACAAATAGTTCCTTTTCCCGTGCAAGACATATTTAAGGCTCCTTCACCAAAATATTCAACTATAGCTCCCGTTCCGCCTTTTACGGTAAGAATATCAGCCACTTTTAGGATAACATCTTTTGGAGCTGTCCAACCAGATAATTTGCCAGTTAATTTTACTCCGATTAATTTCGGAAATTTTAACTCCCAAGACATTCCAGACATGACATCAACAGCATCGGCACCACCAACACCAATTGCCAACATCCCTAATCCACCAGCATTTACGGTATGCGAATCGGTGCCAATCATCATCCCTCCAGGGAAAGCATAATTTTCCAAAACAATTTGATGGATAATTCCCGATCCCGGCTTCCAAAAACCAATTCCATATTTATTTGAAACTGATGACAAGAAATCAAAAACTTCCTTGGACTGTGTATTTGCTACTGCCAAATCAGATTGAGCACCATTTTTAGCTAAAATCAAGTGATCACAATGAACAGTTGTTGGAACTGCCACTTTTGATTTGCCTGCGTGCATAAATTGCAACAGTGCCATTTGAGCGGTTGCGTCTTGGCAAGCAACTCGGTCTGGAGCAAAATCAACATAATCTACACCTCTTCCGTAGGCTTGATTGGCAATTCCATCCCAAAGATGGCTGTATAAAATTTTCTCCGTTAAAGTAAGGGGACGACCAACTATCTTATGTGCTGCATCAACACGGCTAACCATGTTGTCATACACTTTTTTAATCATTTCAATATCAAAAGCCATAGGATTTATATTATTGTTAGTACTAAAATTATTTTAAACATTACAATTTACAAAAAATAGAACAGTTATTAAACAAAAAGCCCGAGTTTATGACTCGGGCTTTTGAAATATGATCAAATTAATCTATTGATTACAAAACCAATTGCTTATTAGAAGGTGCAAACTTAGTCAAGTTAATACCATCTACTGCTGCAATATACTCTTCAATTGTAGGGGTTCTTCCAAGTACTGTTGACAGTACCACAACTGGAGTAGATGACAATAAAGATTCTCCTTTTTTAGCATCAGTATCTTCTACAACTCTTCCTTGGAAAAGACGAGTAGAAGTTGCCATTACAGTATCTCCTTTAGCTGCTTTTTCCTGATTCCCCATACAAAGGTTACATCCTGGACGCTCTAAATACAGCATTTTTTCGTATTCTGTACGCGCTGCACCTTTAGGAGCATTATCATCAAATTCGAAACCTGAGTATTTCTGTAAAACTTCCCAATCACCTTCAGCTTTCAATTCATCTACGATATTATAAGTAGGAGGTGCAACTACAAGCGGCGCTTTAAACTCTACCTTACCGTTTTGAGCTTCAATGTTTTTAAGCATTTGAGCAAGGATTTTCATATCACCCTTGTGTACCATACAAGAACCGATAAATCCAAGATCTACTTTTTTATCTCCTCCATAAAAAGATAGAGGTCTGATTGTATCGTGAGTATATCTTTTGGAAACATCCGCATTATTTACATCCGGATCAGCAATCATTGGCTCAACAATAATATCAAGATCAACAACAACTTCAGCATAATATTTAGCATTAGCATCTGGAGTTAAAGCTGGTTTATCACCAGATTTAATCTCAGCGATTCTCTTATCTGCTTTGTTGATCAAACCTTGTAATACTTGGTGTTTATTATCCATTCCCTTGTCAATCATTATTTGGATTCTGCTTTTCGCAATTTCCAATGATTCGATCAAAGTATCATCTTCAGAAATACAGATAGATGCTTTTGCTTTCATTTCTGCAGACCAGTCAGTAAATGTAAATGCCTGATCAGCAGTAAGTGTTCCAATATGAACTTCGATAATTCTTCCTTGGAATACATTTTCTCCGCCAAATTGTTTCAACATTTGAGCCTGAGTAGCATGAACCACATCACGGAAGTCCATGTATTCTTTCATTTCTCCTTTGAAGGTTACTTTTACAGAATCTGGAATTGGCATTGAAGCTTCACCAGTAGCTAATGCAAGAGCAACAGTTCCCGAGTCAGCACCAAAAGCAACACCTTTCGACATTCTTGTATGAGAGTCACCACCAATAATGATAGCCCAGTCGTCGATAGTAATATCGTTAAGTACTTTATGAATAACATCAGTCATTGCGTGATAAACGCCTTTAGGATCACGTGCAGTAATCAAACCAAAGTTGTTCATAAATTTCATCAATTTAGGAATGTTTGCCTGAGCTTTTTTATCCCATACTGATGCAGTATGACAACCTGATTGATAAGCACCGTCAACGATAGGAGAAATTACCGTAGCAGCCATAGCTTCTAATTCCTGAGAAGTCATAAGACCTGTAGTATCCTGAGAACCTACAATATTTACCTCTACACGAACATCAGAACCAGCGTGCAATATTTTACCTGGAGTTGAACCAACTGCATTTCTGTTGAAGATTTTTTCAACTGCCGTAAGACCTTGTCCTTCATGAGAAATCTCTTTTGATGGAGCAAAAACTAATGGAATATCTATACCTAAAACTTTCGCTGCGAATGTTTGAAGTTTTTTACCAAATACAATAGCATAAGACCCACCAGCCTTAATAAATTCCATTTTTTGTGGAGTAAATGCCTTAGAAATATCGATTAGTTCTTTATCTCCGTTATAAAGTTTTTTTGTTTTTGTATTGATTGTCAAAACTGTTCCAGTAGCAACAGAATATGCCTGCTCTAAAACCGGCTCTCCATTTTCGTTACGAATAACGTTTCCTGATGCATCTGTTTTTTTTACCCAGTTTTTAAGGTCAAGACCAATACCACCAGTAACGTCAACAGTAGTTAAGAAAATCGGAGAGATACCGTTTGTACCTCCAACTATCGGAGCAAAGTTTACAAATGGAACGTATGGACTTGCTTGTTTACCTGTCCAAAGTGCCACGTTATTTACACCTGACATTCTTGATGAACCAACTCCCATTGTACCTTTTTCAGCAATTAACATCACTGATTTATCCGGATGCTGTGCTTGAAGTGCTTTAATTTCCTCTTGTGCCTGAGGAGTAATCATACATTTACCGTGCAATTCACGATCTGAACGCGAGTGAGCTTGGTTTCCTGGAGATAATAAATCTGTAGAAATATCACCTTCTCCAGCAATAAAAGTAACCACTTTAATTTCTTCAGGTGCTTCAGGAAGTTTAGTGAAAAATTCTGCTTGTGCATAACTTTCAATAATCTCTTTAGCAACTGCATTACCGTTTTTGAATGCTTCCTTTAGACGATCTGTATCTGCATCATAAAGGAAAACTTGTGTCTTAAGAACATTTGCAGCCTCTTTAGCAATAGCAGCATCATTACCCAAAGCCAAATCAAGCAATACTTCAATTGAAGGCCCACCTTTCATGTGTGACAATAACTCAAATGCAAAAGCAGGTGTAATTTCTGCAACTACAGATTCCCCAAGAATGATCTCTTTTAAAAACTTAGCTTTCTCACCAGCTGCGCTCGTAGTTCCAGGCAAAGTATTGTAAATAAAAAATTTAAGGGAGTCTTCTCGATTAGCGTTATCTAAATCTTTGATTTGTGCAATGATTTCGCTTACCAATGCAGCGTCGTCAATTGGTTTTGGGTGGAGTCCCTGAACTTTACGTTCTTCAATCTCCTTGATGTAATCGCTATAAATATTCATAATTGGAGTCAGGTTAATGGCTTATTTTATTGAGTATTTCAATATCAAAACCATAATAATTAAGTGTTTTTTTATTTTTTTGTCCTGCAAATTTAATAATTAAAGATGATAATTTAAAGAAATTTAATGGATGTACATTTTTCAAAAAAAAATATTGCAAAATAAACGATTTCACTGCGTTAAAATAAGAAATACACATGTTTCATCTATCAATTTTACAAATTCAATAATTCAAAAATGGATTTTAACAAAAAGAAAAACTATTGTTAAAACAAAAAGTGCCACATTCCCAGTAGAATGTAGCACTTTTCGACAATTTATTATTTTTCACTTTTAAAGCAGCTTACCAATTATCATTTCCTCAGAAATTCCTTCGGCATCAGCCTTATAATTTTTAATGATTCTATGTCTCAAGATACCAACGGCAACAGCTTTAACATCTTCTATATCGGGCGAAAATTTACCATGAAAAGCCGCATTTGCTTTGGCTGCCAAAATCAAATTCTGCGAAGCTCTTGGTCCCGCTCCCCAGTCCAGATAGTTCTTTACAAATTCATTTGAAAGTGCATTATCAGGGCGGGTTTTACTCACTAATGTTACCGCATATTCAATCACATTATCTGCAACTGGAATGCGACGGATTAAATGTTGAAAATCGATAATTTCCTGAGCCGTAAACAATGGCGTAATTTTAGTATCCGAATCGGCTGTTGTGCGTTTTACTACCTGAACCTCTTCTTCAAAAGAAGGATATTCTAACTTTATGGCAAACATAAATCGGTCCAATTGAGCCTCAGGCAATGGGTAAGTTCCTTCTTGTTCTATTGGGTTTTGAGTCGCCAATACAAAATAAGGCAAACTCAGCTTATGGTTCGCACCAGCAATAGTAACCGAACGCTCCTGCATCGCTTCCAACAAGGCCGCTTGTGTTTTTGGAGGTGTTCTATTTATTTCATCTGCCAAAATAATATTTGAAAATATAGGTCCTTTTATAAATTTAAACTGTCTGTTTTCATCCAATATTTCACTTCCTAATATGTCCGAAGGCATCAAATCAGGAGTAAACTGAATTCTTTTAAAATCCAAACCTAAAGCCTGAGCCAAAGTATTTACCAGCAAAGTCTTCGCCAATCCTGGAACTCCAACAAGTAAGGCATGACCTCCAGAAAAAATACAAAGCAAAATCTGATCTACAACAGCTTCTTGCCCTACGATAATTTTGGATATTTCTTTTTTTAATTCATTACGTTTTTGAACTAAATTTTGAATAGCTGTTACGTCAGACATTTTATGTTTTTTTTAATTAAAAAAGAGCTAGCGTTATGAAAACATAAAACTAACCCTTTTATTTATTTAATGAAAATTATTTTTTGAGCCAATTGTTAGTAAAAGGACAATCTCTATATTCATCAACAATTTTAATATAAGTATCCTTTATTTTTACATCGAACCATTTTGCAATCGCCTTAATTTGCTTTTCTTTCAAAGCCAAATCTTTAATTTTAATATAATCTTTGGCATAATCAGCAGTATGAGAATCGATTCTATTTGTTACTATCATGATTTTATAATACTTCTTTCCATCCTTATCTTCAAGAGAAGGCATCGAAATCTCATTATCTTTCAAATTAGAAACCTGATTATATATACTAGGATCCATATTGGTTAACTCAAAGTGTGTATCTTGCGTCTTAGAGTTTACCAAAGCTCCACCATTAGCTCTTGTTTCTTTTTCATCAGACATTGTTCTAGCAGCTTCAGCAAAAGTAATTTCCTTATCAAGAACTTTTTTTCTAATTAAGGTAATTTTCTCTTTCGCTTCCTTTAATGATTCCTGAGAAACAACTGGAGAAATTAATATGTGTCTTAATTCTATCTCTTGTCCTTTTATTTTTTCTACATAAATAATATGAAAACCAAATTGAGTTTCAAAAGGCTCTGAGATTTCACCTTCAGCAAGACTAAAAGCAACATCCTTAAACTCTTTAACGAAAGGTGTTTTTCGGGTCATTTTATAATACCCTCCATTTTTACTAGAACCTGGATCTTCTGAATATAAAACAGCTTTGGTCGCAAAACTCGCACCTTCCATACAATCTTTCCTAAAACCATTTAGCTTATCAATGACTCTTTGCTTATCAGCATCGGTAACTTTTGGTTTTATGACAATCTGAGCTACTTCTAATTCAGCGCCAAAAACTGGTAAATCTGCAGTTGGTATTTTTTTAAAAAACTCCCTAACTTCTTCTGGTGTTATTTCAACTTTTTCTATAATTCTTTTGGTCATTTCACTGGTAAGCTTCTGTTCTTTCAGTACATCAAAAAAATAGGTTCTAAACTCTTCTTCAGAATCTTTTTGATAATATTTCACCAACTTATCCATTGTTCCAATTTGTTGCAACATATAATCCAACCTTTCATCCATCAAGCCTTTCACTTCGCTATCGCTCACTATTATACTATCCTGAACAGCTTGGTGGGCATATAATTTTTGCTCAAGCAATGTACCCAAGACTTGGCATCTTGTTACATCTTTTGTAGAACCTCCTTGACTTGTAATTTCCAAAAATCCCTTATCTATATCCGAATCCAATATTATATAATCTCCAACGGTTGCAACCACTCCATCTATTTTCAGTTTTTTACCTGTAGGCGCTTCTACTTTAGCAACCGCAACAACACTGTCTTTTATAATTTCTTGTGCGTTTACAAAAGTTAAAACAGAAAACAAAAGAAAAAAAGTCAACACAACCTTATTGGCCATGGCTTTCATTTGTACATTTTTTAAAGGCATTTTTATATTTTATTATATTATATTATTTAAAAAAAATCAATTTTAAAACCAGCATCAAATTGAAATACAAAGCATTAAAACCAAAGATTATATTTATTCTAAATTTCGAATAACCAAAACTAATAATTCTACAAAATACTTACAATTATCCGAACTTGAACCGAACAAAAATAACAATTCGAATGCATTAAACAAGTTTCCTCAGTACTATTAACAAAAAATTATTAAGTTACAATGTAGACGTAATATTATCAAAGTAAAATCCAAAGAAATTCATACTCTATTAAATTTATAACAATCTAAAGCTTCACCAATCATTACTTTCAAATTTAGCTTAACAAACATTTCCAATTAACAAATAACTCATAACCAAAAACCACAATAACATTTCAAAACAACAATCACCAATCTATTTTTAAAATTCACCCTCATCCTTTGCCAAATATTCATTGTTCAAACAAATAACAAAAAAATAGTGTTTCAATCATGATTAAGGACAAACATAGCATTCATCATTTTTTACTATTAAATTCACAGCGAAACTTACTATAAATAACAGCCTTAAATCTACTTTTATTAAAAACATATATTTTTTTAAAATAGCATTTATAAATAGTACTTTTGCAGACAATTGATATACTAATATGAGTTTTTTAAAAGAAATAGAAAGAAGACGCACTTTTGGGATTATCTCACATCCAGATGCGGGAAAAACCACCCTTACTGAGAAATTACTACTTTTTGGAGGAGCCATCCAAGAAGCAGGTGCTGTAAAAAGTAATAAAATAAAAAAAGGAGCTACGAGTGATTTCATGGAAATCGAACGTCAAAGAGGAATTTCTGTATCGACTTCCGTTTTAGCTTTTAATTATAAAGAAAAGAAAATAAACATTCTCGACACACCTGGTCACAAGGATTTTGCAGAAGACACTTTTAGAACTTTAACAGCTGTTGACAGTGTAATTGTTGTAATTGACGTAGCAAAAGGAGTCGAGGAACAAACCGAAAAACTAGTTTCAGTTTGTAGAATGCGAAAAATCCCAATCATTGTTTTTATTAACAAATTAGACAGAGAAGGAAAAGATGCTTTTGATTTAATGGACGAAGTAGAACAAAAACTTGGCTTAACAGTTACACCTCTTAGCTTTCCTATTGGAATGGGATATGACTTTCAAGGCATTTACAATCTTTGGGAACAAAACATCAACTTATTTAGTGGTGATAGCCGCAAAAACATCGAAGAAACAATCGCTTTTTCTGATGTCCAAAACCCTGAATTAGAAAAGATAATTGGTCAAAAACCAGCTGATCGTCTGCGCGAAGAACTTGAATTGATTAACGAAGTATACCCTAAATTTGATCGTCAAGATTATTTGGAAGGAAAATTACAACCAGTATTTTTTGGATCAGCATTAAATAATTTTGGAGTTAGAGAATTATTGGATTGTTTCGTAACTATCGCACCTTCGCCAAGACCAAAAGATTCTGAAACTAGATTAGTCGACCCGAAAGAAGAAAAAATGTCTGGATTTGTTTTTAAAATCCATGCCAATATGGATCCAAAACACAGAGATAGATTGGCTTTTATAAAAATTGTTTCAGGAACTTTTGAAAGAAACAAGCCTTATTTTCATGTACGCCAGAAAAAGAATTTAAAATTTTCAAGTCCAAATGCGTTCTTCGCCGAGAAGAAAGAAATTGTTGATATTTCATATCCTGGAGATATCGTGGGATTGCATGATACTGGAAATTTCAAGATTGGAGACACTTTGACAGAGGGAGAAATCATGAGTTTCAAAGGAATTCCAAGTTTCTCTCCTGAACACTTTAGATATATCAATAACGCAGATCCTATGAAAGCAAAACAGCTGGATAAAGGAGTTGATCAATTGATGGATGAAGGGGTTGCGCAACTATTTACTTTGGAGATGAACAATCGAAAAGTAATAGGAACTGTTGGAGCACTACAATATGAAGTTATCCAATATCGATTGGAACATGAATATGGAGCCAAATGCACCTACGAAAACTTCCCTGTTCACAAAGCATGTTGGGTAAAACCAGATGATTCCAAAAACGAAGAATTCAAGGAATTCAAACGTATCAAACAGAAATTTTTAGCGAAAGACAAGTACAATCAATTGGTTTTCCTTGCAGATTCCGACTTCACAATTCAAATGACTCAAAGCAAATATCCAAGTGTAAAATTATTTTTCACATCTGAATTTGATTAACATTAAAACAAAAAAAAACGCCAATTTAAAATTGGCGTTTTTTATATATACAAATTAAATTCAACCTTAAATACTCGCTAGCAAGATTTAATATTTAGTGCTTTTTTCAAAAGCGTTTTTACCATCAAATGATTTGGCTCTCTGCCTGAAGTCATAAAACTTTTCTTTGAATACATTCCATCATCAGAAAAAGATTTTCCCATATCTTCTTTAGTTCCCATGAACCAAAGTATAAAATTCACATTTGAATTTGAAACTGAGTTAGAAACTTTAGCCGGACTCTCAATTACTAAACTATTTTGATCCATCAACATTCCATCAACAGGAACATCTGCAGCTTTTTGAGCAAAAACACTACTATTTGAAAAAAAAGAAAACAAAACAACCAATAAAAACAAATTTCTTTTATTCTTGTTTTGAATCACATTTAAAACTTTACTCATCTTTAATTATCGAATATATGGAATGACTGACATATATCGGCGGCGAAATTATATGAATAGGAAATCCTGTAGAAAAATAGTCGTTGAAGTGCGTGAAAAGTCGTTGAAGTACAAAAACTCCACTAAACTTAACGCAATAATAATATTAAGAAAAGGTAGTAAATAAAAAAGACCCCATTTCTGGAGTCTTTATTTTTTTTATTATGCTTGTCCCGCAGGACCAAAATTTAAAGGAATCGGAGCTTGCTCGCCCTCTTTTATTTCGCCATGGGCTAATTCAAAGCGATGAACATTTTCACCAATTGCCTTGAGTAATCTTTTGGCATGTTGTGGAGTTAAAACAATTCTGGATTTCACTTTAGCCTTAGGAACACCAGGCATAATGCAAACAAAATCTAATACAAATTCAGATGAAGAATGATTGATAATAGCCAAATTTGAATAAATACCTTCAGCTATTTTTTCATCTAATTCAATATTGATCTGTTCTTGTTGTTGGTTAGAATTGCTCATAAAATTTAAATTTTTCAATACCCTCTCCCTACATTAGGCAGGGAGAGAACATTGAGGAAAGAATTAATAAATATACTCTTCTTTATTTGCCATCATATCATTGTAGTCTTCTCTAGAACCTACAATTGCATTGTCATATTCTCTCATACCTGTACCGGCAGGGATTCTATGACCTACAATTACATTTTCTTTCAATCCTTCTAATAAATCAACTTTACCTGCAACAGCAGCTTCGTTTAATACTTTTGTTGTTTCTTGGAAAGAAGCAGCAGAAATAAATGATTTAGTTTGAAGAGAAGCTCTTGTAATACCTTGTAAAACTGGTGTTGCAGTAGCAGTAATTACATCACGTGCAACAACAAGATTTTTATCAGTACGTTTCAATAATGAATTTTCATCACGTAATTGACGTGGAGTTATAATTTGACCCGCTTTCAATACACTTGAATCTCCAGCATCTTCAACCACTTTCATTCCGTATAGCTTATCATTCTCAACGATAAAATCTTTAGTATGAATCAATTGATCTTCTAAGAACAAAGTATCTCCCGGATCTTCCACTCTAACTTTACGCATCATTTGACGTATTACTACCTCGAAATGCTTGTCGTTAATTTTAACCCCTTGAAGACGGTATACCTCTTGAATCTCATTTACCAAATACTGTTGAACAGCAGCCGGTCCTTGAATTCTCAAGATATCATCCGGAGTAATAGCTCCGTCAGACAATGGCACACCAGCTCTTACGAAGTCATTTTCCTGAACTAGAATTTGGCTTGATAATTTAACCAAGTATTTTCTAACGTCACCAAATTTAGACTCAATAACGATCTCACGGTTACCTCTTTTAATTTTTCCAAAAGAAACAACACCATCAATCTCAGAAACTACAGCTGGGTTTGAAGGATTACGAGCCTCTAATAACTCGGTAATTCTTGGTAAACCTCCTGTAATATCCCCAGATTTAGAAGAACGACGAGGAATTTTAACCAAAACTTTACCAGCCTTAATTTTCTCTCCGTTTTCAACCATCAAGTGAGCTCCAACCGGTAAGTTGTAAGAACGAATCAATTCACCTTCTTTACCATAAACCAATAAAGTAGGGATTAATTTTTTATTTCTTGCCTCAGAGATTACTTTTTCCTGGAAACCAGTTTGCTCATCGATTTCAACCATGAACGATTGTCCTTGCTCTAAATCTTCATAAGCAATTTTACCAGTAAACTCAGAAACAATAACCCCATTATATGGATCCCATTTACAGATTACAGCACCTTTTGCTACTGACTCACCGTCATTCACAAAAATACTTGAACCGTAAGGAATATTATGAGTACTTAATAGAATACCTGTTTTTTCGTCAATTAATTTCAATTCTGTTGAACGAGAAACAACAATGTCAACTGAATTACCTTCGCTGTCTTCACCTTTTACAGTTTTTAAATCTTCAATTTCTAGTTTACCTGCAAAACGAGTTACAATACTAGATTCTTCAGAGATACCTCCTGCAACCCCTCCAACGTGGAAAGTACGTAATGTCAACTGTGTACCTGGCTCTCCAATGGACTGTGCAGCAATTACACCAACAGCCTCACCTCTTTGAGTCATTTTTCCAGTTGCTAAGTTTCTACCGTAACATTTAGCACAAATACCTTTAGTGGCCTCACAAACTAATGGAGAACGTACTTCAACTTTCTCCACTGGAGAAGCTTCGATAGCTTTTACTAAAGCTTCAGTGATTTGTTGACCTGCACTTACTAATATTTCACTAGTCAAAGGATTAATTACGTCTTGCAACGCAACACGTCCTAAGATTCTTTCTCCTAATGATTCAACGATTTCTTCGTTTTTCTTCAAAGCAGAAACTTCAATACCTCTAAGAGTACCACAATCCTCAATGTTTACAATAACATCTTGAGAAACGTCATGCAATCTTCTAGTCAAGTATCCAGCATCAGCCGTTTTAAGAGCCGTATCCGCAAGTCCTTTACGAGCACCGTGAGTAGAGATAAAGTACTCAAGGATCGAAAGACCTTCCTTAAAGTTAGAAAGAATCGGGTTTTCAATAATTTCACCACCACCAGCAGTAGATTTTTTAGGCTTAGCCATCAAACCACGCATACCAGTTAATTGACGAATTTGTTCCTTAGAACCCCTCGCTCCAGAGTCAAGCATCATATACACAGAGTTGAAACCTTGTTGGTCTTCTCTAATGTTTTTCATCGCTAACTCTGTCAATTGAGCATTTGCTGAAGTCCATACGTCAATAACCTGGTTGTAACGCTCGTTATTGGTAATAAGACCCATGTTATAGTTAGCAGAAATACCTTCAACTTGCTCTCTGGCATCTGCAATTAATTTTGGTTTTTGTTCTGGGATTCTAATATCACCAAGAGAGAATGATAATCCTCCTTTGAATGCAAATTTATAACCCATATCTTTCATGTTGTCCAAGAAAGCTGCTGTTTCAGGTACACTAGTCGAACTCAATACGTGTCCGATAATGTCTCTTAAGTTTTTCTTAGTCAATACATCATTGATATATCCAGCTGCTTCAGGTACTACTTCATTAAACAATACACGTCCAGCAGTAGTTTGAATGATTTGGTAAACTAATTCACCAGCTTCATTAAAATCTTTTGCTCTAATTTTCACTTGAGCATTCAATTCTAAACGACCTTCATTCAAAGCTATATTTACTTCTTCTGCAGAGTAGAAAGTAATTCCTTGCCCTAAAATAGTTTTCTCAGGTGTAGACAAACGTTCCTTGGTCATATAGTAAAGACCAAGTACCATGTCTTGAGAAGGTACTGTAATCGGAGCACCATTTGCAGGGTTCAAGATATTATGAGAAGCCAACATTAACAATTGAGCTTCCAAAATAGCCTCTGGTCCTAACGGTAAGTGAACCGCCATTTGATCCCCATCAAAATCCGCATTAAATGCAGTACAAACTAAAGGGTGTAATTGAATCGCTTTACCTTCAATTAATTTTGGCTGGAACGCTTGGATACCTAATCTGTGCAAAGTAGGAGCACGGTTCAGTAATACTGGGTGTCCTTTAATAACGTTTTCAAGGATATCCCAAACTACTGGCTCTTTTTTGTCAATTATTTTCTTAGCAGATTTTACAGTTTTTACAATTCCTCTTTCTATCAATTTACGGATAACAAAAGGTTTGTAAAGTTCTGCAGCCATATCTTTTGGCAAACCGCATTCGAACAATTTCAACTCTGGTCCAACAACAATTACCGAACGAGCAGAATAATCCACACGTTTTCCAAGTAAGTTTTGACGGAAACGCCCTTGCTTACCTTTAAGGGAATCAGATAATGATTTTAATGGTCTGTTAGATTCCGTTTTTACAGCAGATGCTTTACGAGTATTATCGAAAAGTGAATCTACTGATTCCTGCAACATACGTTTTTCGTTTCTTAAGATTACTTCAGGAGCTTTAATCTCGATTAATCTTTTCAAACGGTTGTTACGGATGATTACACGACGGTATAAGTCGTTCAAATCTGAAGTTGCAAAACGACCTCCATCAAGAGGCACAAGAGGACGTAATTCTGGTGGAATAACCGGAATTACTTTCATAATCATCCATTCTGGACGATTCTCTCTGTTCAACGTTGACTCACGGAAAGATTCAACAACTTGTAATCTTTTTAAAGCCTCAGTTTTACGTTGTTTTGATGTTT
>Ga0308157_10002298_pt1 | contig 32201 bp, 31 predicted proteins | sample PhyBR1_FD_201035 | JGI IMG/M metagenome (GOLD analysis project Ga0308157, IMG submission 201035) | Phyllosphere microbial communities from UC Gill Tract Community Farm, Albany, California, United States - DLSLB.R1 | ecosystem: Host-associated > Plants > Phyllosphere > Unclassified | place: USA...
GGTTAATAATCTGTTATTTTCAGTGACAGATCATGGTGAAGGGATTCCTGCTGAGGAAAAAAAACTTATATTTAATAAGTTTTACCGAGTAGGGAGTGAAGCAACCCGTAAAACCAAAGGAACTGGTTTGGGGTTATATATTGTTAAAACAGTATTACAAAAACACAACGCGACCATTCGGGTAAAAGATAATAACCCTACCGGGAGTATTTTTGAAGTTATTTTTGAAAATTATGCAAACTAAACAACGTATACTACTAGTTGAAGATGAAGAACATCTGTTAGAAGCGATTAAGTTAAACTTAGAGCTTGAGGGTTACCGAGTTACAACCGCAACAGATGGCAAAAAAGCATTAAAAATTTTTAAGGAAGAAAGATTCAATCTGATCATCTTAGACGTGATGATTCCAGAGATCGATGGATTTCAGGTTGCTGAGACAATAAGACTTCAGAATTCTGAGGTTCCTATTATGTTTTTAACGGCAAAAAATAGTTCTGAAGATCGTATTACAGGTCTTAAAAAAGGTGCTGATGATTATTTAATTAAGCCCTTTAACCTTGAAGAGCTAATCTTACGTGTCAGTAATCTAATTCGTAGAGGAATGAAAGGAGAGGATTTAAAAGAGTTGAATTCTTATACAATCGGAGATAAAACCATCTACTTTAATTCCTTTGAACTGCACCATGCTGATGGTAGTATTACCTCATTAACAAAGAAAGAAACGATGTTGCTTAAATTGTTAATAGAGCGCAGAAATGAAGCTGTATCTCGTGAGCAAATATTAGAAACAGTGTGGAACTATGATGTTTATCCTTCTACTCGTACGATCGATAACTTCATCCTTACATTTAGAAAGTATTTTGAACCTGATCAAAAACATCCGATTTATTTCCATTCCATCCGTGGAGTAGGTTATAAATTCACAGATAATCAGAACTAGAAATTCGATGACCAATCAAGCTCGAAAAATAGTAATCGCAATTGCGATTGCTTTTCTATTGTATGCTATCTATGCAAAGCACTATAATATCGCTGTTTATATTTTTGGTGGTATAACGTACCTTGTATGGAGTTATTTGAAAGAAGGAACAGTCTATCTGGCCACTCAAGCTTTTCACAAACAAGACTATGAAAAGACCAAGAGGTTATTAGCACAGATTAAGAATCCAGATAAATTAAGGAAGGGCAGACGCAATTTCTATGAATTTATGATGGGTAATATTTCATTGAAAGAAGAAAGAATTGAAGATGCTGAATACCATTTTCAGCTGGCATCCAGATTACCTTGGCGAAAAGACAATGAGAAGGGGATGGTTTTGATCAACCTGGCGAATATAAACCTTAGAAAGAAAGATTACGAGCGTGTTGAGGCTTATATTGAAGTTGCAGAGAAATTAAGACTTACTGCCCGTCAGCAATCTATTATTGAGAAAATAAAAAACGAAGTAAATAAGCATAAATAGTGGACAAAAATTTAAAGAACGATTTATTGATCCGTGCTGCGCTTTCGCAGCCTACGGAGAGGCCTCCAGTATGGATGATGCGTCAAGCAGGACGATTTATGAAGGAATATTGGGAAATAAAAAACAAGTATTCTTTCCTTGAAATGTGTAAAACACCTGAAATTGCCGCAGATGTTACTATGTTGCCTATTGACTTATTAGGTGTCGATGCAGCTATTTTATTTTCCGATATTTTGGTTACCGCCGAAGCAATGGGAGGAGATTTGTCTTTTGAACAAGGAGTTGGACCCCGCTTTTCGAATCCTATCCGGTCAGTAAAAGACGCTGAAAATCTATCAGTGGATTGTTTGGATAAACTTCAGTATGTAGGTGATGCCATAAAAGTTATTCAAGGCCGCTTAAATGGTCGTGTACCTTTGATTGGTTTTGCCGGCGCTCCTTTTACTATCTTAAGTTATTTAGTTGAAGGAGGATCTTCTAAAGACTTTAAACTAACAAAAACATTGTTGAATAATCAACCGGATTTAGCGCATAGTATTTTGCAGAAAATAGCGGATGTAACGGTTGCTTATTTAAATATGCAGATTGAAGCCGGAGTAAATGCATTGCAACTATTTGATAGTTGGGCATTGGCTTTATCTTGGAATGATTATCAAGAATTCTCTCATAAATACAATAAATACATTATATCTAAATTGCATAGAAAAGATGTTCCTATTATATCTTTCTGTAAAGGTAGTTCTGTATTTGCACCTCTAATGGTAGATGCTCAACCTGATGTAATCTCTGTTGATTGGAATGCTGATCTATTGAATATTAAGCAATCTTTGCCAGCTAACATAGCTGTTCAGGGAAACTTAGATCCATTTGTTTTGTATGCAGATAAACCCGTGATTAAAAAGAAGATTTTGGACTTATTTGAACGAATGAGAGGGGAGAATGGGTTTATCTTTAACCTTGGTCATGGTATTATGCCGGATATTCCTTTCGATAATGTTGAATATGCTATCGAAACCATAAGAGAATTCAGATACTAGTAGAATTCGACTAATAACTTAAAAGAGCTGCACGTTAGAGCAGCTCTTTTAAGTTATTCCAGTCTTTTAATTGATTATTATAACATCAACATTATTTTCATTGTTTTTTCAGATACTAATCAAAAGTTTCAGGAATGAAAATATAATAATCCTTTGCACTACTTACACTAAAGTATCCTAATACATCATTTCTAATATTGGAAGTTGGATTTCCTGGGGCGATTGAAAATCCGACCAATATTTATGAACATCTTCTGCAATAACCTGCCCGCGAATGTGAATCTTATCTCCTGCTGAACATCATTTATATTACCGGCATTGAGTCCATGAATTATCGTGTTTCCATCATTATATTTATCCCGCAGTGCAGATTTAAATTTAAAAGGCTGATCATTTACTGCCACACTGTACCGATAATAATTTGAGATTCCTTTCGGATCTAAGAAGTGGAATTTTACATAATAATATGTATTTGAATATGCATACTCTTTAATAATAGTTAAATAATCTATTTCAATATAATCATACATTTTAGTGGTAGAGGTAAAACCCACATTATCTAAAACAACTTTTAAAGTATAATTAGATGGTGGGTTTAGAGGTATATTATTATTTATATAATCACCATCACCTACAGAATGAAATAGAAAGTATGATCCATTATCAGAAGAAACAGATACTTTAGCGTTAGCAATGGAATGCCTGGGAGATTTGAATTAGAAAAATATCAAAAAAACAAACTATCTGATTTTTAATCATTTTGCTTTTGTTAATGAAATTTTGATTAAAAATCAGCCTAAGAACCACATTAAAACAGGAGGAACAATAAATGTTTAGGATAAGCGAAAAGTGCCACACATAGATTTAAAATACCAGAAGTAAAATGTGCAATATCCGCTAATGATTTTAATTATAGAGTGCCCCAGCTCTTGTCCGTTTCTTGTTAAATTTGATGGAGACTTATAATAGCATATCGCTAATTGCTGATTTAATTTCTATTTTTGGGTTATTAATTTGATATATGCTCTATCTATACGCGAAAGCAATACATATTATTTTTGTTATTTGTTGGATGGCAGGTTTATTCTATATGCCAAGATTATTTATCTATCATACTGAAGCCAAACAAAAGTCTGAAGTTGAGTATCAGGTTCTGCATAAGCAATTTGTTATCATGGAGAACAGACTTTGGTGGGTAATTACAACGCCGGCAATGTATATTGCAGTAATCTCTGCATTATTACTCTTACATTTAAATCCCGCTCTTTTAACAGCAACATGGATGCAAATTAAACTTGGGTTTGTAGCAGCTTTAATTGCTTATCATTTCATTTCTCAAAAGATTATGTATAGATTAAGAGATGAAGAGTCCAACTGGACATCCACCCAATTAAGATTATGGAACGAAGTATCTACTATTATCTTATTTGCTATTGTCTTTTTAGTAATTCTAAAATCAGCAATGGGCTGGGTGTTTGGGGTAGTTGGTATTTTAGGATTGGGAATTTTGCTAATGGTACTTATCAAACTCTATAAGAAGTTTAGAAAAAGTAAAGGAGAACAAGTTGACTAATATATATGCTATGAAGAAATTACTTTGGGTTATTATTGCAATTCTAAGTCCCGTGATCTTAAATGCACAAGAACATGATTGGGCCTTTGGTATTTATAGTGATCTTAAATTAGATGATGCATCTTATGATGCTAGTTTTGGTATACAGGGTAAATATGATTTTACAAATAGGCAATCCATTCAGGCTCAATTTCATGGTAGAGGCGATTTATTAGCAGTAGGTGCAGATTATCTGGTCAATATCCTTAATAAAGAAAAATCTGATTTTAATATCTTTTTAGGAGCAGGTCTTGGACAGGAATTCTTTACTTACGATTATTCTGTAGAAGGCGACAATGATGATCCGATAAAGAGAAAAGAAAATTTCACTAAAGCAAATGGACAGGTAGCTATTAGTTACTATTTTCCATCGGTAGATTTATCCTTGTATACCGGTTACAAAGTAAAATATCAATTTAAAGATGGAGTGACTGAGCCCAATTATATTATGTTAGGGCTAAGATATCATATTTGGTAATGTTTGGAGGGTTAGTTCCCTCCAAAACATACATATTTTATTTCCATATATTCATCTAAACCATATTTAGATCCTTCTCTACCTAAACCAGATTGCTTGATTCCCCCAAAAGGAGCAGAAGCATTGGAGATTAAACCGGAATTAACGCCTACCATACCGGCTTCTAAGTGTTCTGAAACACGAAAACATTGATTGACATCCTGACTATAGAAATAAGAAGCCAATCCGAATGGAGTATTATTTGCTAACTTAATTACTTCTTCCTCTGTTGTGAACTTAAATAAAGCACAGACCGGACCGAAGGTTTCTTCGTTAGCTATAATGCTATCCGTAGGAATATTAGAGATGACAGTGGGCTCATAAAATAAATCTTTCATGGCTTTGCCGCCGGTTTCTATTTTAGCACCTCTTGAGACAGCATCTTTTACATGTTCTTCTACTTTTTTCAGACCGTCAGCATTGATTAAAGGACCAACCTGAGAATTCTTTTTCAAACCATCGCTAACGATTAATTTCTTAACTGCTGCAGTCAATTTCTTTGTGAATTGATCATACACGGAATCCTGAACGTAAAACCTGTTTATAGAAACACATGTTTGTCCGGTATTACGGAATTTTCCCGCAATAGCTCCTTCTACAGCTTTATCAATATTTGCATCTTCAAAAACGATAAAAGGGGCATTACCACCTAATTCCAAAGAAACACGTTTGATTGTAGATGCAGCTTGTTCCATCAATGTACGTCCAACAGCAGTAGAGCCTGTAAAGGAAATTTTTCTAATTTTTTCATTTGTTGCTAATTCTTTTCCTATGCCTTTGCTATCTTTTGAAGTGATTACATTGAAAACACCTTTAGGAACACCCGCTTCATCAGCAAGTTTAGCAAGTGCAATTGCTGAAAATGGTGTCTGAGAAGCAGGTTTTAAGATAACAGTACAGCCAGCTACAAGCGCTGGTCCAACCTTTCGCGTAATCATTGCCAAAGGGAAATTCCAAGGTGTGATGGCCGCAACCACGCCTACACCTTGTTTAATAGTCTGCATTCTTGTATTTCCAAGCAATGAAGGAATTGTTTCTCCATAGGCACGTTTCCCTTCTTCTGCAAACCAATCAATGAAAGAGTTTGCATATTCAACTTCTGTCAATGATTCTTTAATAGGCTTGCCACTTTCGAGCGTCATTATTTCAGCGAGCTCATTCTTATACTGATTAATTAGGTTATACAGATTTCGAAGAATTTTAGATCTTTCTCCAACAGGTGTGGTTTTCCATAATTCCCATGCTTTATGTGCCGCATCAATAACTTTTTTGCAATCTTTTACCGTTAAATCTGGTAAACTACCTATTGCTTTTAATGTTGATGGGTTTATTATATCAAATGTTTTATCTGAACTGATAAAAGATCCATTCAAATAAGCTTTTTCTATCAATAATGAATTTCTCATAATGTATTTTTTTATTCGAACAAAATAGGGGATGATATTGTTTAAAATAGTGTGATAAGGGGCTTTAAAAGCAAAATGGAGGTTATAAACCTCCATTTTTGTTCTATTTTTAAAGATTGTTGAGGGTATGACCCATTCTATCTCTTTTTGTTTTCAAATATTCTTCGTTGTATTTGTTGGGATGGATTTCAATAGGAACATTATCTACTACTTCTAATCCGTATCCAATCAGGCCGGCACGCTTACTAGGATTATTAGACATTAATCTCATTTTGGTAACCCCCATATATCTCAATATTTGAGCACCTACACCGTAATCACGTAAGTCGGGTTTAAAGCCTAATTGAAGATTAGCATCCACTGTATCAATGCCACTTTCCTGCAGTTTATATGCATGAAGTTTATTAACCAATCCTATACCTCTTCCTTCTTGGTTCATATAAACAATGATTCCCTTTCCTTCTTTTTGGATCATTTCCATCGATTTGTGAAGCTGAGGTCCACAATCACAGCGACAAGATCCAAAAATATCACCTGTAACACAAGAGCTGTGTACTCTAACCAATACAGGCTCATCTTCTTTCCATTCTCCTTTATAAAGTGCCAAATGTTGTTCTCCGGTGTTTTTCTGAGTGAAAGCTTTCATCTTGAAATCACCATATTCAGTTGGCATTTCTACACTAACTTCTTCCTGAATTAAAGTGTCGTGTTTTAATCTGTACTCAATTAAGTCTTCAATACTTATAATTTTGAGATCGAATCTTTCCGCCACTTTAATTAAATCCGGTAGGCGTGCCATTTCTCCATCGTCCTTTAGAATTTCTACCAAAACACCTGCAGGTTCAAAGCCAGCAAGGCGAGCTAGGTCTACAGTAGCTTCAGTATGCCCAGTTCTGCGCAAAACTCCTCCATCTTTAGCGATCAATGGAAAAATATGACCAGGACGACCAAGTTCCTCAGGTTTGATATTGGGATCTATTAATGCTTTGATTGTTTTTGAACGGTCAGAGGCAGAAATACCTGTGGTACAGCCATAACCTTGTAGATCTACAGATACAGTAAAGTTCGTTTCATATACTGCTGTATTATTATTAACCATCAGTCCGAGGTTTAACTCTCTACAGCGTTCCTCTGTTAAAGGAGCACATACAAGACCTCTACCATGAGTGGCCATGAAATTTATAATTTCTGGAGTAGCATTTCGAGCAGCGGTCACAAAGTCTCCTTCATTCTCGCGGTCCTCATCATCAACGACAATGATTACTTTTCCCGCTTTTATATCCTCGATTGCTTCTTCAATCGTATTTAACTGAATTTTCATTTGTTTTTAAATATTAGTACAAAGGTAGCTGTAATTAACCATTATTTTATAAGTATGTTGTCAAAAAAGCCCCTGTTGAATAGGGATCCCCGATGTATTTATTTTGAAATGGAATTTTTTAGAACGTCTTACGAGAAGCAAAGCTTTATTGTAATAAAGATGTTTAACTCCTTATGCTTTTGAAAACAAGCTGTTTAACTGAAGGAGTTAGGATATTTGACTTCTATGTTCACTTGGAAGATGTTTATAATGATTGAAATACACCTTACTAAAATGGTGTGAATATTTAAAACCTGTAAGGAATGCGATTTCCTTTATTTCCAAGTCCGATTTAATAAGTAAATCTTTAGCCTTCTTTAAACGTTGTTTTCTGATGTATGAAAAAACAGTTTCACCAAACAAATCTTTAAATGCATTCTTTAGTTTAAATTCATTAATACCAAATTGACGGGTTAATGTCTTTAAATGTAATTCTTTATGAAAATTCTGATCAAGAAAATTCCTTAGATTCATCATAATATCAACATCATTTTCGCTCCACTTCACTTTACTGAGCTGATTAGAAGCTCCGGAAAACACGGTCAAAATTAACTCAATCGCTTTGATTCGAATGAACTCCCTCGCAAAGTCGGATTGGTAACTATGTTGAATAAGATCTTGTATTAATCTCTTTTGTTGTTCAGAAATTATGGAAGCCTTTCGATAAAAGGTGTAATTCTTTAATAAAAAATGCTCCTTCAGGTGTTGTTCTGAATAACCTTGAGTGTTTAACAACTGAAAAAGATACTGCTGTTTAATATGGATATCAAGTACTTTTCTCGAACTTGTATAAGTTAAATACCCATCAGCTTTGGGAATTTGTATGAATTGATAATGCTTGGAAGGGATGTTAATAACCTCATTATTTAAGCTTTCGAAACAAGAATTTCCTTCAATCTCAAACTGAACTTTGATTAACGGAATGTTGTGCCTAATTCTAAGTCTAAAAGGCTGTAATAGGTTCCAATCCTGGTAAAATACATCTATTGCCTCATCGTGATAGGATAATAATTTGCAAGAGACAAATTCATTATTTATCACTGTTGCTGAAAACCCATTTGAAACATACTGTAGATCAGTGAAATAAAACAAATCTGGTAACTCTTCTTTATCATAAAGTTCTTTCAATGTTATTGTTTGCATTTTATCCCTAATGTGTTACTGAATATCCTTAATATGTTATCAATTCGTTTTCAAATGTAATACTTTTGCGGCATTATTTATATTTAATCTAAATAAGTTTATGCAAAAAACATATACATCTATTTTTATCAGAATCTTTCAGGGGATTCTCTTTATTTTAATGTTTCCGGTGTTGTTACAGGCACAAAATGCAGTTTCCATTAAAGGTGAAGTTTTTACAATTGACGGAAAACCTTTATCCTACGCATCTATCCGATTAAAAGACACAAAGTATAATACGGCGGTATCAGAGGAAGGAACATTTGTTCTAAATGCACCTTCCGGAAAATATACGCTACAGGTTACTTATGCCAACTATATTGTTTCAGAAGTTTCTATCATTGTTACATCCGGTAATGAAACCACTGTAGATCGAATTACAGTTCAATCTAATTCTACTCAATTAAGAGAAGTTATCGTTTCGGATATTCAACGCAATAAATACGCTAAGAAAGAAACCGAGGATATTGCAAGAATGCCACTTGCTAATTTAGAGAACCCTCAGGCCTATAGTGTTATTACCAAAGAACTGATGTTAGAAACTGCTGCAGCAGATTATGTATCTGCATTAGCGCAGGTTCCAGGAGCTGTTGTTACTAATGGTGTTAATGATAGTGGTAATGGGATTTTATTAAGGGGTTTTTCTTCTACAGGATCAGGTACGGTGAGAAACGGGCTACCAATTAATAGTCGTGCGGTATCTGAAATCTTCAATTTAGAGAAAGTTGAAGTATTAAAAGGTCCTTCTGCTACACTATTCGGAGCAGAGGTTACCTCCTATGGTGGGGTCGTTAATAATGTAACCAAAAAACCATTTGAATCATTTAGGGGAGAGGTAAGTTATTTGACCGGAAGTTTTGGAATGAATCGTCTTACAGCTGATGTCAATGCGCCTTTGAATAAAGACAGAACAGCATTAGGCCGTTTCAATGTTTTAGGTATGACGAATAACGGTTTCCAAAATGAAGGAAAGACTACTGCATTTGGTTTCGCAACCAGTTTATTATTTAAAGCTGGTGAAAAAACGAATGTAAGATTTGATGCAGACCTTTATAATTCAACGAAACCTCTAGTTGCTTACTTAAGAAATACCAATAAATTGACGATGTCTAATTTAAAAGATTGGGATATGCCTTATGATCGTTCCTTAACTTCAAATGATATTGCTACAAATCGGACTAATATTAATATAGGAGCCGAAATAGAGCATCAAATATCTGAAAACTGGACCTCTAGAACTTCTTATTTGTATAATAATTCCGGTGATAAAGGATCGATTTTTATGGTTCCCATGATCGTTGATGATAATAGAATCGAACGTAGATACAGAATTTTCGATGATTTCAATTTAAATTTCTCAGTTATTCAACAAAATTTTAATGGTTCGTATAAAGTAGGTGAAGTTGAAAATAAAGTGTTGTTAGGGTTAGACGCAACTTTCTACACCTCGAAAAACTTATATATGGTTCCATATTTTGCTATATATGATACCGTGAGTGTTAAAGATCAGGTTTGGAAACCATTAACTCGCTCGGAAGTTGATTTATCTCGTGGCGATAGAAGTTATGGAGATGGAATTGATGATAGTAAATATAATGTTTCAAGTGCCTATGTATCTAACGTAACAAATATTTCAGATCAATTCTTTGTGATGCTAAGTGCTCGTGTAAACAGGTTCCAACAAGGTACTATTAAATCATATAATCCCGGACAACCTGAAATTAAGGATGAAAATGGCAACGTAGAACAAAGGGAGACTGCTGAATCCTACACCGAGACAGAAGGCTACACACAAATGAATATCTCACCGAAAATTGGTTTAGTATACCAACCTATAAAAGATAAAGTGTCCATTTTTGCGAATTACATGAATAGCTTCACCAATATTGCTGCTTCAAGAGGTATCAACAATGTAAATGATGATCCCGAGAATGCAGAGATCATAAAGTGGAATCCGGAGCAAGCTAATCAGATTGAAGCCGGTGCAAAATTGGAACTAATGGATGGTCTATTTAACGCTACTGTAAGTTATTATAATATCAAAGTAAGCAATCGCCTGATGGAATTTACCACTGGTGTAAATATTCAAAATGGAGAGCAAAAAAGTGAAGGTTTTGAAGTAGACTTTATTGCAAATCCTGTGAGAGGCTGGAATATTATTGCAGGTTACGGATACAACGACAATAAGTACACTAAAAGTGAAGAGGATATCCAAGGAAAAAGAGAAGCTTGGACTCCAAAACATGTAGCCAATTTATGGACTTCATATAAATTCTTAGACAATGGTGTTAAAGGACTGGGATTTGGTGCTGGTGTAAACTATGTTGACAAAGTTTTAATGAATATCGGGGATGATTTTTATGTTCCGTCCTATACTGTATTGAACGGAACTGTGTTTTATGATCAACCAAAGTACCGTGTAGGTTTGAAACTAAACAATATTACAAATATTAAATATTGGGATGTCTTCGGAAAACCGCAGAGGCCATTTGAATTTTTAGCCAATTTATCATTCAAATTCTAATTTGATTTTTCTAATACCAAACTACTATAGGGCTTGCCCTATAGTAGTTTATTTTTAAAAAGACCTAAAATGGAAGAAATGCAAAAATTTGAATTAAAGACTAAACCAAGGCCTGCGCAAAGTACGGTCCCGCCAAAGAAGAAGGGTAAGAACTGGTTTACAAGATTAAATGCCTGGCTACATTTGTGGCCTTCTATTGTTTCAGGAATAATTGTTGTTTTTGTGTGTTTAACAGGAACAATAATTGTGTACTGTGATGAAATTTTAGATTTTACTGCAGGAGATGCCAGATATGTTGAAGTTGGCAAAGAGCGGGTTTCCGGGAAGGAAATTGTAGATGCACTTTATAATGAAGATCCCAAACTCAAACTTTCAGAGATCGTGTTTTTTAATGATCCTAAGCGTAGTATCCGTGTGAGAGCTTTTCATTCTGACACCCAAAAATTGAATTTTACATATGTCAACCCTTACAATGCAGAGGTTATTAAAGTTGATTACACCGGGCATTTCTTTTATGTAATGGCTCATCTTCATTCCCATTTATTGATTAGGGGATATGGTGGTTGGATTGTCTTGATTTGTACAGTAATATTCCTGATTAGCTGTATTACGGGATTAGTCCTTTGGTGGCCAAAACGCTGGACAAAAAAAAACAGACAAGATAGTTTTACCATTAAATGGAAAGCCAAATTCAAACGTTTTAATTACGATTTGCATAATGTTTATGGGTTTTATTCTCTGTTGTTGTGCTTCATTTTAAGCTTAACTGGAATCATTATCTTCTTCCATTCTTTTGCGGATGTTATTATAAAATCTTTCGGAGGTTCCGAAGAACATATGGATGCGGTATTACCTGAAGTTGTAGAGAGTCGTGAATCTCTGGATTTTGCCCAATTTGCTTATAAAAGCCTGGCGGAAAATCCGGATAAGAAAAATGCCGGTATATGGGTGTACAATCTGGATAAGGTAGGTGCCTTTGTTTATAATATGGGTGTAGCAGGATTAAAGAGTACTGAAAACTTAGATCATACCGTATATAATCGCTATACCGGTGATAAAATTCAAATTGAGAAACCATATATCACCCATGAAAAGGTTGAAAATGCTGTTTGGCAACTGCATATGGGCCAATGGTGGGGGCAGTTTGGTAAGTTATCGACTTTTCTGGCAGGTGTAATTGCAACATCACTTCCTATTACAGGTTTTCTAATCTGGTGGGGTAGGAGAAAAAAGAAAAAGAAAGTATCCCGTGCTTAAAAATATCTTCCTATGAAAACAACAAACTGTTTCAATATTATTAATCTATTTGTATATGCTATTAAACATCAAAATTTGTTTGCTATTCCTGTTGTTTCCAACTATAATGTACGCTCAAACAGGAGTCCAAGGCACCATCCTGAACGAAAATAATGAGGCCCTAAATCAAGTCACTATTGTTTTAAAATCCAAAGAATCTGAAGAGTCTAAATCTATTGCTACAAATGATAAAGGTTTTTTCAGACTCCATATTCCATCCGGATTCTATGAGCTAACTATATCTTATTTAGGCTACTCTAACTATCATAAAGATAATCTTCACATAACTCATGAACTATTGGATCTAGGTCAAATTCATTTACTTCCTAAATCACAAGCCCTCGACGAAATTAAGGTCATAGGTCAGAAAAAATTGATTGAGCGAAAGTCGGATCGTATGATCTTAAATATTGAAAATAGCATTCTTGCTGATGGGATGACCGCTTTGGAAATTCTGCAGAGAGCTCCCGCAGTCAAAGTAGATGATGATGGGAATATTAATATGAGAGGAAAGTCTGATGTCGCTATTATGATCAATGGTAAATTATCTTATCTGTCTCCTAAGGATTTAGCTACTCTGCTGAAAGGGACTCCATCATCGTCCATAAAAAGTATTGAACTGATCACAAACCCGTCTGCAAAATATGATGCTCAAGGAATGGGAGGGATGATCAACATTGTCATGAAAACAGAAAAGAAAAACGGATATAACCTTTCCGTGAATACATTTGGCGGAGCCGGTAGAAAAGAACGTTATGGTGCCGGGTTTAATTTTGCTGGTCAGGTGAAAAAATGGAATATTAATTTCGGTTACGATAGAGGATACCGAGGTGAAAGAGAGTACAGAAACTTTGATCGATTCTTTGAGAAAAATCCACAAGATGAGTTCGCAAGAAAATCTCTTCAATATTCAAGTACAGATGAACCACTGGAAACGAATAATGCAAAAGCAGGGATAGATTATCAAGCGAATGATCAATTAAGCTTAGGAGTAGGCTGGACCGGTAGTTTTGGTACTTATAAAAATCTCAATCAGGGCTATAATAATATTCTCTTTAGCAATGAAGAAATGATTTCAAATTCCCTTACTGATAATACCAATATTAGTAAATGGAATACAAATACCCTCATGGCTAATTTTCAGCAGAAAATTGGAGAGAAGGAACATTTGCTTAGCGGAGATTTCGAGTATTTGCATGCGGACTATAAGGCAGATCAAGAACTAATATCGGATTTTCAACAAACCAATCATCAGCATCCCTTTTTATCCAAAAGAAAAAATAAAACGCCATCTTTAACTAAACTATATGTGGGTAAATTGGATTATCTACATCAATTCAGTGAAAACCAAAGAATAGAACTAGGTTGGAAAAGTAGTTTTATGAATGCAGATAATAATGCCATTAATGATACATTAAAAGTAGGGGAATGGATTAGGGACTTAAGTACCAGCAATCATTTTTTATACGAGGAAAAAATTCATGCCGGTTATGCAAACTACCATGCTGAATTCAATGATTGGAATGTAGTTGCTGGTCTTCGAGTCGAAAATACACATTCATTTGGAAACCAACTTACCTCAAGCATTCAAAATAACAGGAATTATACGAATTGGTTCCCGAGTACATCTATCAGTAAAAAAATCAGCGAAATGCATAATCTTCAGTTTTCTTATAGCCGAAGAATCAATAGACCTGATTATGAAGTTTTAAATCCTTTCCGATACTATGTTGACGCATTTGTCTTTTTTGAAGGTAATCCATTATTGCAACCCGAATTGGCGAATACCTTCGAGCTTAATTATGGATTCGGTAAAAATCTGCATGTGTCACTCTATTATACAGATGTAAAAGACGTAATGACAAGTGTTTTGACTCAGTTGCCAGCTCAGAATGTTACGATTAGGTCTGTTGCAAATATTGATGGGTTTAAAAATAAGGGGGTTAATATTAATCATTCATATAATCTACTTAGTTTCTGGACGAGTATAAATAATGCGAATATCTATGAAAACTATTATTTCGGATTCTTTAATGACGAGAAAATTGATAATAGAGAATGGTCATATACTTTACAATCCAATAATATATTTAAGCTTCCTAAGAGTTGGTCTTTCGAAATTAACGGTCAGTATAATTCTGCTCAAACGGATGGCGTCTTTCGTCAAAAAGGATTTGGATTTGTATCTGCAGGTGTAATGAAATCAGTTTGGAACGATAAGTTATCCTTAAAGCTAGCAGCAAATGATATTTTTAAGACCATTACGTATGAGACGGAATCAAATGCAGGCGGTGTGTTAATGAATCAGCGATTTAATCTGGATAGTAGAACCTTTATTTTTTCTGCATCTCTAAAGCTTGGGAAAGAGGTTAGAGGGAGAGATAAAGCTAGGGATGGAAACGATGAACAAAAGAGAGTTCGAGGTGGAAATTAATCAATCCATTATATAAGTTAACAAAGTAAAATGGCTTCAAATCTCTGAAGCCATTTTTGATATCTATATGCTTTATACAGGAGTTGTCGTTTTCTCTTTCTTCCGCTTAAAGAAAGCGACCACTTTATACCAAATAGCTTGTGCTTTTATTTTGTACTGATCGACATCAAATAACGCCGAGTCTGATGTAGACTTATAGGTTAAGAAGATTGCTAAAGGCGTCAAAACGATAATTGCCATCCACATTCCCCACATCGGAGTCAAACTAGCATCTCTTGCAGCTTTTTCAGATAATGTCGCAATAACATGGTAAATCAAGAAAAAGATAATGGCCATTACCACAGGTAAACCTAATCCTCCTTTTCTGATGATGGCACCTAATGGTGCACCAACACCGAAAAGTAAAAGACAGGATACCGCAAGCGTAAATTTTCTATGCCACTCTAAATCATAACGGATATCTTTCTCTATATATGGGTCAAATTCTGCTTCCCGATTGACTGCCATATCTTTCACCTGTCTGGCTTGGCTTAATGCATTGTTAATCGCTATTCTCTGTTGACCATTCTTCTCGAAATCAGCAATACTAATTTTGCTTTTTGTCCTTCCAGGACTGTTCTCCCGGAAATAAGTTGAGTAATAATTTACATATCGTTTTGATTCAAACGAATTAACCTTATTAAGACTATCCAAATAGACTCGGTTAGAGTCTGAATAAAATTTCAATTGTTTTAAATTCAACATCTGATGGTGAGATTTGAATAGATCCTGATCTGTTCTATTCATCTGAAAACTAGCCATGTCGAATTTAGTGGTAGTCTCTTTAAATCTAAATCGAGTAAATTGCTGTCGAGGATCATAACGCTTTGCGTTTTCTGCACGTGCATCTTCATAACGCACCCCATCCTTCAATTCCAATATCATAAAGTTATTATCCGCAGAATTCTGAATATAACCTTCCTTTGCAAAGGTTACATTACTCGCCGTGCCTCCAGATGCGTGTTCATAGATCATCAGATCCTTAAGAGTAGTTCCATCCTCACTCTTGCTTTTTGCACGAATCGAATAACCGGGAATGGTATTGTTAAATACGCCGGGTTTAATAAAAAAGTCAGCTTTCTTTTTTCTCACATCGTAGAGTAGGGAACCCATTTTTAGATTAACTACAGGAAGGATATAATCAGAGAAGAAAAAAGATCCGGCACTAAATAGTCCTACAACAATAAACAGCGGGGTCATTGCTTTTCTTAAAGAAACTCCAGCTGCTTTTATCGCCACTAACTCATAACTTTCACCAAGATTTCCGAAAGTCATAATGGATGATAATAGCATGGAAAGGGGAAGTGCCATCGATAGTTGAAAAGCACATTGGTAACTTAATAACTCAAGAATAACATACCACTGAAAACCTTTACCAATTAAGTCGTCAATGTATTTAAATAAAAACAACATCAAAAGCACAAACATGACAATAAAAAATGTCACCAAAAATGGCTTTATAAATGCTTGTAAGATGAGTAAATTTACTTTTTTCATGTCATTCCAATTAGACCAATATCCCCGTTAAATTACTAAAACGAGCAGTCATGTTGCAAAGATACAATTTTGTGAATATCAAAAATGTTAGAAAAAAGTTAATATAAGGAGATGAATAGGCTTTTGATTAATACTATCGGGTTTTTAATAGTAAATCTTCAACAACTCTCAAGGAAAGACAGGAGAGTTGTTGAAATTTATCTCTTAAGCACCTAAAACACTTTGGAGATATCCAATGGAGTTATTCCAGATTTGTTTTCTGTCTTCTATTGTATCTTCTTTAACATAGTCGGTTACACTGATTGCAACGTCATTTGTTAATTCATCTTGAATGATTTCTATTTCAAAGTAATACGGATCATCATCCAACCATTTGAATTTTACACTTTTATTTTCTTTCGAAGAAATCAATTTTGCACGGTGAGATTCATTATCCCAGATAAATTCATAAATACCATCATGAAAATTTACGTCATCTGCAAACCACTGAGCAAGCTCATTTGGTTCTTGAAGATAAGGGAAAAGAATTCTTGGTGAAGAATTTAGCACATATTCTAAGTGGAGTTTTATCTTTTCTGCCATTTGTTACTTATAAGTAGATCTTAATATGATTAATTTTCAATAAGCATGAAATGCATGCTACTTTTTGTAATTATAATGAATTAATCCGTTATTAAAAAAATCTAATTAAAATCTTTTATTCACAAAAATGACCTTATTAACAGTCATTATAGGTTAGTAGATGCAGATTTCTTTTTAAAATGTTCTTTGTAGTGATTGGCATATCCTTTTGAAAATAAATTGTTTGTAGATTTTAAGCTTAATATTGTAGCCTGAGGTGCTAAAATTGTCTAATTTTTTCTTTGAAAACTATTCCTAATTACTATCTTTGCATACCGAAAAACGGCGGGGTAGCTCAGATGGTTAGAGCGCAGGATTCATAACCCTGAGGTCGGCAGTTCGATCCTGCTCCCCGCTACTTAAGGAGACACTAGATAATGGTAGTCTCCTTTTTTATGGCATTAAAAATCTGTAACCCAAATTATTAGTATCTGGTCATTTAAAGTTGAACAGAATCAAACCAACTCCACCGCCTGTAATTCAGCAGCAAGTCGATGAAGCCCTTCCTCGATTTTTTTCAATTGAGGTTGACGAGGCCTTTTTAGCCCAGAAGAGTAATGCTGTAACTGTCGTTGGTTTATACCAGTAATCTTCTCTAAAGCTGAGTTAGTAAAGATTCCTTTGTAGTAGTTCAATAGGCTCTCGACATCAAAATGATATATAATTTCATAATTACCTTTTAGTATCGCAGGGATATTTTCCGGTGTAAACTCTTCTTTAATAATGCCTATAGCATCCAAAATAGACTGTTTTGCTTCTTCTACCGTATCTCCTCCGCCATAGATGCCTTCAACATTCTCCGCATAAGCACCGAATATATCGTCACTGCGCTCGATGATGATTTTTAAGGTTTTCATAATATTGTTTCTTTTAAGTTTCATGAGAACCCGGAGCTTATTTAAGCCCCAGATCCTTCATGATTTTTTTACGAAGGCCCTCTCCAATTTCCTTACTACCATGATAGGGAATAGGATAAGTTCTCCCATCTTTCTCATAAATGTAGTGAGATCCACTAGTGCGGATATGGTTCCAGCCATTCTTTCGCAAAAATCTATGGAATTCACTTGATTTCATAACAAAATTAGTTTAAAGGTGTCTGGAAAATTTATGCCTTAAATTGCCATACACATCTCTAATTCCACAATACAAAGGTAGTATATTTACTACTATTTTCAAATATTTATTTTCTCTTCTTAACCGATCAGTTAGTATAATTGATTCCTTTTTAAATCCATAAAATTAAGATGTTTATTTTTGAACAATAAACGTCCGAAAATGAACAGTTTTTAGTCATGTCGTTTACTTAAGTTGCTGGTTCTTAGTTAAGTATAATAATGGCAAACAGATTGATTTATCAAAATATATTAAACCATATTATTATCATTTCAGATATAAAGTAATGATCAAAATCAGCTTAAGACAACTCTCTCGAAATAAGTTATTCACCCTGCTGAATATTTTTGGATTGACTATCGGCATCAGCGCCTGTTGGGTGATTTATAAATTTGTAAGCTATGAGCTTGCTTATGAAAAGGATCTGCCTAATAAGGAAAATGTTTATCGATTATTGAGCCATTTTCAGACCGAAGATCGTGATATTGAGCCATTTTCAGACCGAAGATCGTGATGAAGTTTTTTCCGGTGTTTCAAGACCTATTTACTTCACGCTTAAAAATGACAAATTAGGACTTGAGCAGGTCGTAGCTAACTTTAAAATTTTTATAGAATCTGTTACTATTCCCGAAACAGTTAATCAGGAGAAAAAATACGAAGAGCTTACTTATGAAGAAACAACCATTATAGAAACGGATAAAGAATATTTTGATTTGGTAAAATATAATTGGTTGGCAGGGAACAAACGATCCGCCTTGAATGAACCCCACCAGTTAGTATTATCCGAAAAAAGAGCGAAACATTATTTTCCAAATTTAACTGCACAAGAAATAATTGGTAAAACAGTTATTTATAATGATACCATTAAGAAAATTGTTTCGGGAGTAGTAGAAAATCTTAAATATCCTTCTGAATTTGTAGGACAGGAATTCTTCTTGGTACAAGAACGAGACCGCGATAAACGACTTCAATCCTGGGGAAGCACGAACGGTGCCGATAAAGTTTATTTAGTAGCAAAAGATCAGGAAACTGTTGATAAAGCTGTCAAAGTGACCCAAAATTTACTGGAAACTAAATGGAAGGAAATTCAAAAGGAGAAATTATTGAATTTCAGTTTTAATAGACAACTGGGGACGATGCCTCTATTGGAGTCTCATTTTGCTACATATATGAAGGAAAGTGGAGCTGCCAAAACAAGTGGACGCGTTATCTATTCCTTAATTGTAGTAGCACTATTTCTGTTATTATTGGCTTGTATTAATTACATCAATTTAACAACCTCACAGTTACCGCAACGTAGTAAAGAGATTGGAATACGAAAGACATTGGGAGGATCAAGAAAATCTTTAATCATGCAAATGATGTGTGAAACTAGCATCATCGTACTTCTGGCAGCGGGACTATCATTTTTCGTTTCTCGGTTAGGAATAGGATTATTAGGTGATTTAATAACAGAAGATACCAGGAATTATGCTGATCCGATGCTTTTCATTGGAATAATGTCAATTATTATCATTTTAACAATCCTTATTGCTGGTCTTTATCCTTCTTGGATGATGAGTAAACTAAATGCAATTGAAATATTCAGAAATAAGGGACATCTGCAAATAGGTAAAGAAAAAATAAACCTCAGAAAGGCACTGATTGTATTTCAGTTTGTTATTGCCCAGGTTTTTATAGTTGGAGCGATCATCATTAGCCAACAATTAAATTATGTCATTAATAAAGATATGGGCTTTAATAAAGATGCTGTTATCCTATCGAATCTTTCTTACAAGCTATATAAATCTGATAATTTTCACACTAAAAAAATGAATCTGTTTGAGGAGATTAAAAATATTCCCGGTGTCCAGGGGATAACGATGGGAAAAGAGCCTCTTTCTATAAGTTATAGTTCCGGCGAAATGAAATATTTTCCGGACGATAAATCAGAACCTGTTGCAAGAGATGTGTTTACAAAGACCATAGACTCTTCTTATCTTAATTTTTATGATATTAAGTTAATTGCCGGAAATAATTTGATTCTTTCAGATACAACTAACGGTTTGTTAATCAATGAAACAGCCAGCAAGGCCTTTGGTTTCAAAAATCCGCAAGATGCTGTTGGGAAATTCATCGGACAATCAAATGATATGTATCCGATAAGAGGTGTGATAAAAGATTTTCATGCTAAAGATTTCTATCAGGCAATAGACCCAACAGCTTTATTATATAATAATAGAGATCTCCAAAGTTATAGTATCCGATTAGATAATAATCAAAAAGCCAATTGGCCAATGATTATAGCAAACATTCATCATGTGTGGAATAAATTCTTTCCTTCTGATGAATTCAATTATAAATTCTATGACGATACAATCTTCACATTTTACAAGAAAGAACAACAGTTACTCAAACTAACAAATATAAGTACGGGTATTGCCATCTTGATTAGCTGTTTAGGTCTATTCGGCCTCATCACCTTAAGCTCTTTTCAGCGTAGTAAAGAAATTGGTATTCGAAAAGTACTGGGTGCTACAGTCGCAGGAATTGTAGGAATGTTATCTAAGGATTTTGTAAAAATGGTTTTATTGGCGATATTAATAGCTAGTCCTATTGTCTATTGGGCTTGTACCAAGAGGCTAGAAAGTTTCGCTTATCGAGTGAACATTTCCTGGGTGCCTTTTATCGTGGGAGGATTTTTCGCTCTCTTAGCGGCAATGATCACGATAAGTTATCAAGCGATCAAAGCAGCGAAAACAAATCCTGTAGATAGCTTAAAGGATGAATAGAAAATACAATTGGAGTTCTACTCTCTCGACAAAAATATTGTATTTTTAATAGATGTAACATTTAAAATCATGACCTATGAACTTTTGGATACTCCCTCTATTAGCCTTTTTAACTTATTCAGACTCTAATTTTCTTCCTAATCTCCCAATGGAAAAAGAATATAAATTTTCTGAAAAACCATCATGGTCAGATGAATTCGATACCAATGGACTTCCAGATACGAGTAAATGGGGTTATGATGTTGGTTCACCCTATAATGGTTGGGGAAATAATGAACTGCAATATTATACGGATGCGAGACCAGAGAATGTAATGATTTCAGAAGGGGTATTGAATATAATAGCAAGAAAAGAAGATTACAAAGGATTAGGATATACATCGACCAGACTGGTCAGCAAAGGCAAGGGAGATTTCCTTTACGGAAGATTTGTAGTCCGGGCTAAAGTACCACAAGGTAGGGGTACCTGGCCGGCGGCATGGATGCTACCCACTGATTGGACTTACGGAAACTGGCCCGCTTCGGGAGAAATTGATATCCTTGAACATGTTGGATATGACCAAGACGTCGTTCATATAACTGTTCATACAGGCGATTATAATCATAGTATAGGCACGCAAAAGGGGGCTAAAAAGAAAATACAAAATGCCACAACTGAATTCCATGAATACCGTGTGGATTGGACCCCGGATTATATAAGAGGATTTGTTGATAATGAACAGATCTTTAATTTTCCTAATGAAAGAAAGGGTAGTGGTTCATGGCCTTTTGACGGAAGGTTTCATTGGCTGTTAAATCTAGCCATAGGCGGTAATTGGGGAGGGGCTGAAGGAGTTGATGATGCTATCTTTCCTGCAGTGTATCAGATTGATTATGTCAGAGTATTTGACCTGTTAAATCCCTAGTTATCCTATTCCTTTAACAATACAAATCACCATTTCCAATCTTTATAGTCATTGATCGAAATTCCCAATGCCGTAATTCTGCTTCGGACTTCATTTATATCCTTTAGCTCCCTTTTCGGGATAATTAATGAAACCCCGGCACTATGCTTGATAAAGAAATGTTGACTAGTTTCTGAGGTGTTTTCAAATTCTTTGATGAAATATTTCCCCTCTCCGGTGAAGTCTTTTGAGATAATAGTTTCATCTTTAAAATCTATATGAACGATTTTATCAAATCTTTTGGAGTAGACTTCCCTACCATACTTTTTATAATATTTTTTATAAATCCATTTAAAATACTTAGGGTAAAAGAAAAAATTTAATAACCCACAAATTCCAAAATAAATAGCCATTGTTAAATCATCTGAAACAAAAAAGAAATAAAGGGCTGTCAATAAAAAACCAACGGTCAATCCAATATGACCATTTCTTTCTCTTTTCTGAATTCTGGCTGATTGGGAAGCTGAAAACAACTGGTAGTCCAAAAAATCTTGTTCAGTTATCTTGAATTCTAATTCCATTTCTTTTTCATGGTTTGCGGTATGGTTAAATATAAAAAATAATTCATTCTTTTTCAGTCAGCCATTCAGAACGAAGTGAAGAATCTTTGTTCCCCTCTCTTAGATGACGTCATTATGAATCTTTAGATTTATAACCTTTAAACTGTGAATTTAGTGAATGAGATTACAGACACAAGACGCGAAACTTTTTAGTGGTTGGTAGAGACACGCAACCACGGCGGTGATGCTTTAGAAGTATTAAGTAGTTTTTAATGGAGTGAATTCAACATTGCTCCATCTTTTAGGATAGTTATTTTACCGGTTTAAATGTCATAATAGGATTAAACCCATGGCCTAAAGAATCTTTATCCAATTTAATGGTTAGCTCATCATCAGCGAGATTTAGCACTTTATATTTTGTATGAACAATTAATGAATCTCCGTCTGGTTTCCAGGCTAAATGGATATTATTATTCAGAGTATAAGATAAAATAAGCGTGGAATCTATTGGGTTAAATTGAAAATCACCCCAATATTCTGAAATACGAACTTGATTAGCATCGCTCGACTTCAAGTTAGCCTTTGTATCCTTAAATCCATGTTCAACCTTGTAAGTATATTGCGTACTTGTAAAACTTAAGGTTGTTGATTTTGTATAACGTTCAGGACTACTATTGTCAGTAAACACTTCATCTACGAGCACGTCGTTTTTCCAAATATATTTTTCTAAGATAGCCTTGTTTAATTCTCCTTGGATAGGGGACATATCTTCCTCTTTACAGCCTATAAATATGGCTAGGATAAATAAGAGTAAGAATTTTCCTTTCATGGCGACGCCCCAATTTGGTTAATTAATAAGTATAATACGGGTCAAAAATCGTTGATTATTCAAATGTAATCTAAAGTATTTAATTATCAAACAGTTATATATTATATTTTGTTTGATTTTAGATGAATATAGCTTCAACATTTAATTTTATCTCTTAAATCTCAGTCCCGAATTGTTTTCTTTTTGAGAAATAAAATGTTTCAACAAATAAACGTAAATATTATTAATAAAGCTACAACTATTATTCGGAATATTTAATAATATAATGGAGAACCATCATATTATTCTCATACTCTTTATGTTCGAGCAATTCCAGTTTATATGGTTTTTTAATTCCTTCAAATAATTTAGTTCCATCTCCGATTAATACCGGATTCAATTTAATTTTCAATTCATCCAACAAAGCATTCTCTATCATCCATCCTGCGAGCTGTCCTCCGCCACACAAGTAAATGTCAGAATCAACATTTGCTTTAAGATCCTTGATTAGCATGGCATTTAAAGGAATGATCTTCACCTGTTGATGTAAATTATCCAGTTCAAGATTATTTGACAGAATATATTGAGTCATATGGCCATAAGTAGGGGATGGCTCACCTGGCTTAACGCCAAATTGATAACCAAATTCATAAGTTTTTCGTCCCATAAATACATGTTTAAAAGATTTTAAATCTTCTTTGTATTGTTCAACTGCATCCCCTTCATAAATGTAAGCGCTTACATCATCATTTTTTCCTGCTATAAAGCCATCTACAGAAGAGGCAACATAATAAATTATCTTTCTCATATAGTTTTATATTTTGGGTCTACTTTAATGCTATTGATTGACCAATTTCTATTTCATTCAAGAAATATTGATCATGTGATACTACGATCAAACAGCCATAATAAGACCGGATTGCAGTACTTAATATTTCAATATTTTGTATATCTATATTGTTTGTTGGTTCATCCAGGATAATCATATCAGGAGACTTACTGGCGATATTTAAGCAGCAGAGTAAAAGCCTCATTCTTTCACCTCCACTAAGAAAATCACAACTCTTATCCCAACTATCTTTTGGAAACAAAAACCTGTTCAACCTAATTTTTATCTCATGTTCCAATAGACCGGATTCGTTATAAGTCTGTGCCATCTCATAAATGGATAAACTAGACTTAATCATAGAATAATCCTGATCGACGTAGATATACTTGAAATCTGCTCTGCTGATTTTTCCTTCGGTCGGTTCCCGTTTTCCAATCAACAGGTTAATCAAACTTGTTTTCCCGGATCCATTTTTACCCGATAAGGCCAACCGATCTCCATACTTGATTTGAAAAGTTAAATTGGACTCCCATAAATTTTTCTCTTTGATTTTTAAATTCAAATCCTTGACCTCAATCAGGGTTTTTCCTGTGTGTAATCCCGAATCTTCAAAGCCAAATTTCATTTGATCTATCTCCGATTGATTGGCCCTTAGATCTTGCAGGTTTTGACGAATACCAGTGATTTTATCTTGATGAACTCCTTTTAATTTGGAGGTGCTTCCCTCTGCTTTGTTTCGGAGGCTATTCATCAGAATCTTAGGAATACCGGCTTTCTCTTGCTTTTTCTTCCCCCGAGCATTTAATTTATTCTGACGCTCTAAAGCATCTTTTTCTTTGTCCCTTGCTTTCCGTAGCTCTTTCTCTTTTGATCGGACATCTTGATCTAATGCGTTCCTGCCAATTTCCTTTTGTTCGGCAAAAAAATCATAGTTTCCTCCGTAACGAGTTATTCCTGATTTATTTAATTCTGCTATCTCCGGAAGTAAATTTAATAAAGTTCTGTCATGGCTGACGATTAACAAAGTCTTATTACAGGTTTCAATGAAATTATAAAGTAATTCTCTTGAAGCAAAATCAAGGTGATTACTTGGTTCGTCCATCAAAATAATTTCTGGTTCTTGAATAGCTATTCCTGCCAGAAACACCTTTATTTTCTGTCCACCGCTTAGGTTTTCAATTTTTTCTGCTAATGAGAAATCTTCTAAATTCCAATATGCTAAAGCCTGTTGACATCGTTCTTCTATACTCCAATCATCATTTAGCAGGTCCATGTTTTCCTCTGTCACCTGACCTTCCAGAATCTCTTGAAATGCCTTCAACTTGGCTTGTACACCTATTGCTTCAGCAATAGTGAGATTATGATAAGAGTTCAGTATCTGCGGTATGTAATAGGGCTTACTACTAGAGTTTAATATTCCTGATGATAATTTTAGCTCGCCAGCAATAATCTTTAATAGCGTGGATTTCCCAGCTCCATTATTACCAATTAATGCCAGTTTTTCCTGATCGTTTACAACCAGATTAAGATCTTTAAATAAAATATCCTTATTGGGATGAATATATGTTGCGTTTTGTATAATAACCATAAATCCTTTCGTTTGAGAATAAAACCATATTCAAGCCTTTTTCGGCTTTTATTACATGTTTTTTGAAAGAATGTGGGTATTACATATATCCTTGTTTTGATTTTTTGATTATGCAAATATAGGATTATTTTTTTAATCCTGTTTAAATCAAGTGCTAAGCATTCACAATGCTACGGAAAGTAAGGTTTATCCTTGGACCATGTGAAACCTTAGTGGGAGGTAATCTGTGCAACCAGTGGTCCTGGGTATTGTCCTTCATAACTAGTAAACTTCCATCCTCTAGGAGAATGTCTATTTTTTCCTTGCTTTGTTTATGTTTAAAGGAAAATTTCCTTTCTGCTCCAAAGGTTAAAGAAGCAATTGCTCCATGTTTTTTTAAATCTTTCTCCGCATCACTATGCCATGCCATTCCCTCTGAGCCATCATGGTATAAGTTAAGAAGACATGAATTATAATACTCAGAAGATTCCTTTTCTACTAACGTTTTTAATTCAAATAGTATATCGGTCCAAGGTAGAGCAACTTTCTGGATATTGGAATAACTGTATTCAAAGCGCTGATCTCCATACCAGGCAACTTTTCTTTTTGTTTCAATATGGCGACCGAAAATAATTGCCTGATCTCTTTCCCAAGCAATCTCTTGTAATAAGCGATCGTAATAATCATTGGGTTGATGACAGACCACACCATAGTAATTCACAGTGCCGTCCTGTGGCAATAAGTTCTTATTAGAATCAGCAGTATTAAATAGCTTCATTTTTCAAGTCTTTCTCTTTTTTAGCAAATTCCCAGCCGAGAATAGCTGTTTTGCGAATAGTTTTCCAACGATATCCCCCCGTATGACCGGAAGTCTGAATGACCCTGTGGCAGGGAATAAGATAGGCTATTGGATTATTACCTATAGCTGTACCAACAGCTCGGGATGCGGTAGGTTGATTAATTTTATTTGCAATATCTTTATAGCTGCTCACTTCCCCTAAGGGAATCTGCAATAATGCTTCCCATACTTTAAGTTGAAATGGAGTTCCTCTTAAATGTAATTTAATGCGTTGTAAAGAGTGATCATCCGTATCGAAGATCTTCAATGCGTCAAGATGTAAGGCTTGTGTGCCGGGTAGAAATTGCGCATGCTCAAATCTAGACTTCAATTCAAGTAGGCTTTCTTCCTTATCATCTACAAATGCCATATAACATAGGCCTTTTTCTGTAGAAGCTAACAAACATAAACCAAAAGGTGTCTCTTGATAACTATAGGAAATTATGAGTCCCTCGGCGGCTTGCTTATATTCTGCAGGGGTCATACCTTCTATTTGAACAAACAGATCATGCAGCCTGCTGGTACTGCTAACACCTGTTAAGAGATGGGTTTCAAATAGTGTTCTCTGCTCATCTCTTAACAGCTGTTTTGCATAATTGACTTGTATATACTGCAAGAACTTCTTAGGACTAGTGCCAGCCCAATCACTAAATAACCGTTGAAAATGAAATGGACTTAAATGAACATGCTCTGCGATATCTTCCAAGCTAGGTTTCTCCAGAAAATGATCTTGAATGTATTGAATTGCCTTGGCAATACGTTCATAATTCAATTCTTTTTGTGTCTTTTCCATATTCAAATTTCAAGAGAAATATCAGCAATTAAAATCCGGTTCTTGCTAAATTACGATTTCCGGGAAAATTTTATTTTGCTAAATATCCTCCATCGACCGGATAGTAAGAAGCAGTTACAAAAGAGGACTTGTCTGATGCCAGCCATAATGCTAGTTCAGCAACCTCTTCAGGTCTGCCGAGTCTTTGAAATGCATGTTGGGTTTCCAAATACTTCAAGCTTTCCGCATCCAAACTATTATCAACCAATGGGGTTGCTATAAATCCTGGACCGATAGCGTTGATGCGAACATTTTTTGTTGCGTATTCCCAACCTGCCGTTTGTGTTAGACCCACAACAGCATGTTTTGCTGCCACGTATGCTGATGATTTAGCAAAACCTACGGCACCTAGAATAGAAGCCATATTGATGATACTTCCGCCCACTTTTTCAATCTCAGGAATCTGATAGTGCATACCATAGAAAACTCCATTTAAATTGATGTCAATAACCTTTTTCCATCCTTCAATGGAGAGATCAGCAACTGCATTAGACTCTCCACCAATTCCGGCATTATTCACAGCAATATGCAAAGCTCCAAAGTTCTCAATTGCTGTTTCGACAATTTTTTTATTGTCTTCAGGAGAGGAGGCATCAGCTTTTATAAAAATAACATTGCCATCTCCCAATCCATTAATTAATTCGTTGCCATGCTGATCATTCAAATCTGCAACAACAACTTTCGCACCTTCTTTTACAAAAAGTTCTACAATAGCTTTTCCTATTCCTGAAGCTCCTCCAGTTACGATAGCCACCTTGTCATTTAATAATTTCATAGTATGCTTTTTATTAATCTTTTAGAGAAGATACAAAGAATTTAAGAAGCAATATATGACTTATATCAATTGAACGCCCGATTATGACTTTAAAGGGAAAGTGCTTATCAAAGCTTACAAAATTTTGATAAATGAAACTTTAAATTAACGAAGACTTTTATTTCTTATCATCCCCATCCAGAATGATCGCGCTCCCTTTGCCGTATTCATTTGCATATACTTTGATTAAAACACCGATAGAAGATAAAATTAACGGACCGAAAATTAGTCCTAACATCCCAAAAAGTTTTAATCCTAATAATACACCGAAGACAGTAATCAAAGGAGGAACGTTTCCTAAAGTCTTTAGAATAGTGAATCTGAGAATATTGTCAATGCTTCCGATTAATAGGAAGCCATATAATAATATACCAATTCCATTTCCGGTTTCGCCGGCTGCAATGGTTATAATACCAAGTGGTATATAAATGGTCATGGTTCCTAAAACAGGAACAATGGAGGCAACACCGGTCAGCATACCCATCAATATAAAATTATCAACACCGAATATCCAATAACCTAACATTGCAACCAAGCCCTGAAAAAATCCCAGAATAGGAATACCAATGGCATTAGAACGAACCATAGAATCTACTTCATTCCAAATTTCGTCTTTACTTTTAGGAGAAAACGGAACTGCCTTTGAAATGTAGCTCTCCATTTGTCTTCCATATACCTGCATGAAATACAATACAAACAAGGCAACAACAATATTAATCATGACTTCAGCAACGGAATTTAATATGCTAGGGACATATTTTGTGAATCGCTGTAATGTGGTCAACAATGCTTCATCAGACATGTCAATATCCTTTAAAAAAGGCTTATCAGCCATGTATTCCTTTAGGAGGTTAAACTGCTCTACAATCTTGTCGGTATTACTAAGGAAAGACGTAATTTGCGGAATAAGGTAATCTACTAAAGCCCACATAGGTAGTACGATGAAAACAATCGAGAGCAATATATACAGCAAGCTTGTAAGAATTTTATTCCAACGCCTTTTTTCCGTAAGAATGAAATAACTCTTTCTGAAAAGGATATACAAAGTGATAGCACCAAGGAAGCCCGGGAGATAATAGTAGAGGTTATTGAAAATAATAATACAAATCAAAATAATAATCAAAATGAGCATTATTTGATTGATGGAATTGTTGTTGATCTGCTTCGTTCTCATATGCACTGAAATCTACTAACAATTTACTGAAAAGACAACAAAGAATAACCATTCAACAACAAAAAATTTCATCTCGTTAAAATTTTAACTACATCAGCATGAACTGACAAAATCTTCTGGGGTTATAAAAACAAAAAAAGCCCATCCTGTTAAGGATAGGCTTTAAAAATTTATTTCTAATTATGCACCTAATTGTACACGCTTGAAAGCAGTAACAGTTAATCCTTTAGAAACTGAGTCTAAGAATTGTGCGATAGTTTTAGAAGAATCTTTAACGAACTCTTGGTTCAATAATGTATTTTCTTTGTAGAATTTGTTCAATTTACCAGTAGCAATTTTTTCTACCATTTCTTCAGGTTTCCCTTCAGCACGGATTTGCTCCTTAGCAATTTCTAATTCACGTTCGATTGTTTTTGAATCAACGCCATCTTTGTCGATCGCTACCGGGTTCATTGCAGCGATTTGCATAGCAACGTCCTTACCTGCTTCGTCAACACCGTCAACATCAGCAGAAAGACCTACTAATACACCTAAACGGTAATTACCGTGGATATAAGCAACAACTTTATCAGCAGAAACAACTTCGTATTTAGATACCTCGATTTTCTCACCGATTTTACCAGTTTGTTCAATCAATAAGTCAGCGATTTTTACACCACCGATTTCTAAAGATTTTAAATCTTCTAATGAAGCAGGGCTGTTTGTTAAAGCAACTTCAGCAACTGATTCAGCGAATGCTACGAAGTCAGCATTTTTAGCAACGAAGTCAGTTTCACAGTTTACTTCAACTATGATACCTGATTTGCCATCAGCTGAAGCTTTAGCAATGATTACTCCTTCGTTAGAGTCACGGTCTTGACGGCTAGCAGCAACTTTAGCACCTTTTTTACGTAGGTAGTCAACAGCAGCTTCGAAATCACCATTAGCTTCCACTAATGCTTTTTTACAGTCCATCATACCAGCGCCAGTTTGTTGACGCAATTTGTTTACATCTGATGCAGAAATTTGTACTGACATAGTATATTTTTTGTTAAAATTACGATTGATGTGTTAAGCATTCTTTGTCCAAAGAACAAGAGAATGTTAAGTTTAATTTATTTGTTATCTATAGGCAATGCCTATTAGCAAAAAACCGGAAAGACAGGGAAGGTTAAAAGGAAGCAGATCTTCCAGAAACCAACACTTGTCTATCCGGCTTATATAATAGAATAATATTATTCTACGTCTTTCGCTTTACGAGTGCGTTTTCCTGGAGTAGCTTCTGTAGCTTCACCATTGTCAACTGCAGCTTTAGATGCAGCAGCTTCTTTTTCCGCGTCCTCTTCTTTATCGCGTTTGCGTTCTTCTAATCCTTCGATAATTGCTTTACCAATAACACCAGCGATTAAGCTGATTGATTTTGTAGCATCATCGTTTGCAGGGATAGGGAAGTCGATGTTTGTTGGGTCAGAGTTTGTATCAACCATTGCAAAAGTAGGGATGTTTAATTTCATCGCCTCAGCAACAGCAATGTGCTCTTTCTTAACGTCGATAATGAATAATGCAGCTGGTAAACGGTTTAAATCTGCGATACCTCCTAAAAGGTTCTCTAATTTAATACGCTCACGTTGAATCATCAATTTTTCTTTCTTAGACAAAACATCGTAAGTGCCATCTTTTTGCATCTTGTCGATGTTCGACATTTTCTTAATTGATTTACGAACAGTTGCAAAGTTAGTAAGCATACCACCTAACCAACGTTCTGTAACGAAAGGCATATTAACCGCTTTCGCTTGTTCAGCGATAATTTCTTTCGCTTGTTTTTTTGTAGCTACAAATAATACTTTACGACCTGATTTTACGATTTGTTTGATAGCTGAAGCAGCCTCTTCTAATTTCGTAAGAGTTTTGTTCAAGTCGATAATGTGAATACCATTGCGTTCCATGAAAATGTACTTAGCCATTTTCGGATCCCACTTACGAGTAAGGTGACCAAAGTGAACACCTGCATCCAATAATTCTTGATATGTTGTTCTTGCCATTTTTTGATCCTCCTAATATTAACGTTTACTGAATTGGAATCTTCTACGTGCTTTACGACGTCCTGGTTTCTTACGCTCAACCATACGGTCATCACGTGTCATTAAACCTTTAGAACGTAAAGAAGATTTAACTTCTGGGTTAAGCTCTACTAACGCTTTAGCAATTGCTAAACGTACAGCTTCTGCCTGACCTTTTACTCCACCACCTTGAACGTTAACATTGATGTCAAAATTTGCAAGAGAATCTGCTACCAATAAAGATTGAGTAACGATGTATTGCAAAGGTAATGTTGGAAAATATTCCTTGTAATCTTTACCGTTTACGGTAATGTTTCCACTGCCAGCTGTTAAGTAGATGCGGGCAACAGCAGTTTTTCTTCTTCCTGAAGTGTTAGTTGTTGACATAATCGATCTCCTTAAAATTTAACTGTTTTTGGATTCTGTGCCTGATGTTTGTGCTCTGTTCCGGCATAAACAAAAAGGTTTTTAAATAACTGACGTCCTAAACGATTCTTAGGCAACATACCACGAACCGCTTTCTCGATGATGCGCTCTGGGTGTTTTGCCATTAATTCTTTCGGAGAAACGAAACGCTGACCACCTGGGTAGCCTGTGTAGCGAACATATACTTTGTCGCCTAATTTGTTCCCGGTCAATCTGATCTTGTCTGCATTGATAACAATAACGTTATCTCCACAGTCTACGTGTGGGGTGAATGAAGGCTTGTGCTTCCCGCGGATCACTTTCGCGATCTCACTTGCCAAGCGCCCCAAAATCTCGCCTTCAGCGTCAACAACGATCCATTCTTTGTTAACGGTGTTCTTGTTAGCAGAGACAGTTTTGTAACTTAACGTATTCACTTGCTTTTATTTAATTAATTAATAATGTTTTAAATCCTATTGTAATCCCTACAATTAGGTTCGCAAAGGTACACTATTTAAATTGTAATCGCAAAGCGTTTTTTAAAATTCTGATAGTTAATGTTTTTTGTATCCAAAACCT
>Ga0308157_10002299_pt1 | contig 32189 bp, 14 predicted proteins | sample PhyBR1_FD_201035 | JGI IMG/M metagenome (GOLD analysis project Ga0308157, IMG submission 201035) | Phyllosphere microbial communities from UC Gill Tract Community Farm, Albany, California, United States - DLSLB.R1 | ecosystem: Host-associated > Plants > Phyllosphere > Unclassified | place: USA...
GCCTAACATGACGTTCGTGTTCTCAAACCCAACGCCAACATGGTCTCCTGTTACAGGATTGTATAACGATGCAGCTGCTACGATACCTTATACAGGAACTCTAAGGTCTACGGTGTATGCCAAACCGGCGGTGACAACTACGTACAGCGCAACGGTTAACAATGGCAACGGATGTTCATCGACCAGCCAGTCGGTAGTTACCGTGAAGCCAAAATCATGGACAGGAACAGTAAGCAATGACTGGAACAACCCTGCTAACTGGTGTGGCGGACAGGTACCTACAGCACAGGATAATATTGTGATCTCTTCACTGGCCACCACAATGCCGGTGATCGGTACTGCAGGTGATCTGGATGATAACATAGTAGTGGTTGGTAACAGCCTTACTGTAGAAGCGGATGCTACAATGATAGTACATGGCGGAAATGCACTTAACATAACCAATGCGGTTATTGTTGAGGAGGACGGAAGCCTGGTGCTTGACAACTATGCACACCTGCTACAGGGTGAGAACGTTACCACTAACCCTAACCAGGGTGAGATCACAGTGAAGAGGTTAAGCTCGCCACTATTCAGGCTTGACTATACTATATGGTCATCGCCGGTAGAGGACCAAATGCTTAAAACCTTCTCTCCTGAGACCATGGATAACCGTTTCTATACTTATAAAGAATCGAACGATACGTACCAGCCGGTATTGCAGGCGGGTATTTCGAACCCTGCCACCACCGAAATGGGCGAAGGTGTAGGTTACCTGATACGTACCCCGAATAACTTCCTTGACTATGTTGCTCCTGCACAAGGTGCACCGGAACCGAGTGGTCAAAACTATCAGGGTGAATTTATCGGTAAGCCAAGAAGCGGTAACATCAACGTACCGGTAACGAATAACTTTAACGGATTTAACGCGGTGGGTAACCCATATCCTTCGCCGATAAATATCCATGCGTTCTATGACGGTAACGAAGGTTTGATAGATGACGCGTCGGCCCTTTACTTCTGGAGAAAGAAAAATGACTCAGGAACAGGAAGCTACGCACGTGTGACCAAGTTTGCTTATACTGCGAATAGCAGCAATGATTGGGGAGACACCGGATCAGATGCATTTGTTGGAAATCCTGCGACATGGGTCGTTAATCCGGGTCAGGGCTTCATTGTAAAAGTCCTTCAGGGTGGCTCTGTTCACTTTGATAACACAATGCGTACCAATATTAATAACCAGCAGTTCTTCAGGACCGCACAGGACGAAGACCAGGCAAGCATATCGAGGATGTGGCTTAACATAAAAGGTACTCAGGGCCAGTTTGCCCAGGCTGCCGTAGGTTACAGCAACATGACAACAATGAACATCGATTACGGATGGGACGGACGTACCTTTGTGAACGACGGGAACGCTTCGCTATTCTCGCTGGCAGGCGATGAGAAGCTGGGCATCCAGGCAAGGGATGCATTTAACCCTGCCGATGTAGTTCCGATGGGTTACAATGCAGTTGCGGCCGGTACTTATACCATATCGCTGGATCATATGGACGGTATATTCTCTCAGGATCAGGACATTTATCTTAAAGATAACCTGCTTGGAGGAATTACCCACGACCTGAAGGCAGGAAGTTATACATTTGAAACTGAAGCCGGAATAAACACCGCAAGGTTTGAAATTGTGTACGCCGAAGCGCTTGGAACGGATAATCCGATGCTTGATCCTAATAATGTGATAGTGTACAAACAAGGTACCTCGATCAACATTAATGCAGGACTGCTTAACATGGCCGATGTTACCATTTACGATATGCGTGGCAGGGAACTTTACAGTAAGGACGGTATTAACGCCACCGAAACTGTGATCAGTAACCTTCATTCGGATCAGCAGGTGCTTATCATACAGATAAACACTGATAAAGGACGGGTAACTAAGAGGATCATCTTCTAAGCCTATAATAAACCCCCAATAGCCCAACGTAATGTTGGCAGCCTCCTCCCTTGTCAAAAGGGAGGAGGTTTTTTTATTTATGGTTTAACTGAAGATCGCAAACACCTTATTTGGTAATTCATAAATACATCCATAAAATTTTAGTATTTAATTATTAATACCGCTGCTTTTGCATTGTAAATTAAAACTTATTAACACGAAAACGTTGTAGTCAAATTTGAAATTTAACATACTGTAGTTATTTATAAAATAGATGGTAATTTTGTTGATGAAATATGTCAACGTGTTAATTTTCAGTATTATGAAAAAAACTTTACTCTTCCTGTCCTGCCTGTTCTCAACAATTGTTCTCGCACAGAGTGCGGGGTTCAATAACACATTTATTGTTTTGAATGTTAATGGTACGGGCGATCTATATTATGACCTTAACGGCAATACAAGCAATTACGATTTTCACAATACCAACATTGGTACTTTTTGCCAGGGATCCGCGAACGGGCTCATATTTAAAGGTGGTGAAAATAATGTGTATAAATGCGGAGGATGTGACCTTACCGGCACAAGGCTGTATTACAGGGTCTACCTTAATGGTACATCCGGAGGCAGCTTTGTTTCTAACAGCCTTAACTATAACAGCGGTAATAATAATGGTTGTGGAGGGGCTGATCAAAAATGGGCGAATGTAAGCTACAATGTAAATTTACTTTCCGGACTTTCAGCAGGCAACTATACCCTTGAAGTATATTCTGATGCTTCGGTGACCTGTAGCGGAGGAACGATATACGCCAGTAACGGAGGCGGCAACTATAAGGCTTACTTTACTGTGAATGCCAATTCTGCGGGCGGAACGGTGTCAGGTACACAATCTGTGTGCAGCGGCGGCACGCCAACCGGACTTACACTTAGTGGCCATACAGGGAATGTGACCAAATGGCAGCGTTCCACCTCGTCCGACTTTACATCGGGTGTAACGGACATTGCCAATACAACCACGACACTAACAGGAGCATCAATAGGCGCGCTAACTTCTACAACTTATTTCAGGGCAGTCGTAACAAGCGGGGTTTGCGCTCCGGCCAATTCATCGGCAGTGACCATAACGGTCGATCCGGCAACTGTTGGGGGTACGGTCTCAGGCGGAGCCGTATTTTGCGATACTGATAACAGTGGTACGCTTGTACTTTCCGGGCACACGGGGTCTGTTGTCAAATGGCAGTCTTCTCAGGTGAACGACTTTAGCGCCGGCGTAACAGATATCGCCAATACGACCGCAAATTTGAACTTTTCGGACGTTGCCGGAACCACTTACTACAGGGCAGTAGTAAAAAGCGGTGTGTGCGGACAGGAATATGCATCATCGGCAGCTATTATAATTAACAGTAACATCTGGACCGGTGCCACACAGGATACCGACTGGAATAATGCCGGCAACTGGTCGTGCGGGGTTGTGCCTACGGCAACACAGCATGTTGTTATTGCCGCCGCGACGAACGAGCCTGTCATAAACAGTGCTATGAGCGCCTATGCGCTTGACCTTACAATAATGGAGGATGCATCGTTAACAATAGAAGAGGGCAGCAGCGTTGTGGTAACGAATTCTATACATGTAGATGAGGATGCAACGGTAACGGTTCAGGACCGTGCCAACCTTATACAGGTAAATGATGTGAACAATACCGGTAATATACAGGTAGAAAAACTCAGTGCTCCCATGTTCAGGCTGGACTATGCATTATGGTCATCGCCGGTGGCAGGCGAAACGCTAATAGGATTTTCGCCCGAAACATTGCCCAACCGCTTTTACAGGTATAATACCGCTAATAATACGTATACGGCATCAGGCCTTAATAATGGCGATGTGCCTTTTACCGAAGGTGTAAGCTATCTTATACGTATGGCCAATAACCACCAGGATTATGATGCTGCGACCAATTTTATAGGAATACCCTGGGCAGGGGTATTTACAGGTACGCCAAACAACGGAAATGTAACCGTAGATGCTTCAGTAGGTTTTAACGCTGTGGGCAACCCTTACCCTTCCGCAATAAATATCGAGGCTTTCTATGCAGCCAACTCGCTGAACCTTGCTAACGACGCGGCGCTTTTTTTCTGGAGGAAGAAGAACGGGGCCGGCTATTCATCGTATGCGTCGCTTACGCTTGAGGGATATACGGCTAATGGTCAGGTGATAGAAAATGCCAATGGCGACGACATAGCCTATGGAGATGCCAGCGGAGGGCTGTACAATGATCCCGATAACAGCAGTGAATGGGCGCTTGGTGCGGCACAGGGCTTTATCGTATATTCTAACGGGAATGATATTGTGTTTAATAACAGTATGCGTGTGGCCGGAGCATCAACACCGCAGTTCAGGTCGGCACAGGATACAGGCCTACCGACATCGCGCCTTTGGCTGAACATGGCGAATGCTTCGGGCGAATTCCATCAAACCATGGTCTCCTACAGCAGCAACGGTACGCCGGGTCTTGATTACGGTCGCGATGGCCGGGCACTTACCGACGGAGATATGTCGGTGTACTCCTTTGTCGGCGAAACAAAGCTGGGCATACAGGCGAGGCCGTTGTTCGAAGCATCGGATGTTGTGGCATTAGGATATAAAGTTACCAATGCGGGGACTTATATCATAGCGCTGGACCACGTTACCGGGGTGTTTGCCCAGGGGCAGGATATTTATCTTAGGGATAATGTTTTGGGGCTTACACATGATCTTGCCCAGGGCAGCTACAGCTTTACCACAGAGGGTGGCGAGATCGCAGGGAGGTTCGATATTGTATATGCTGAAGCCCTTGGTACAGAAAATATAGCATGGGATGCCAACAGTATTATTGTTTACAAAGAAGGCGGTTCGATCACGATAAATTCTGGAAACACAATTATAGAGGGGGTATCGGTATATGATATGCATGGCAGGCAGCTGTACATCCAAAGTGATATTGATGAAGCGATAACAGTCATAGACCTGCTACAGCCACAACAACAAATGCTACTCGTGCAGGTTAAAACGCCAAAAGGTACAGTAACTAAAAAAATTGTTCATTAGTATATAAATTCTACAACTCCTACAGGATCCCTTATCAATTATTTGGTAAGGGATCTTTTTTTGAAAACCATATAGGAAAAGTCATCGTATATACCAGGGCAAGGTTTGATGTCCCCAAAGATAAAAAGCCATTTAAATTAAGGTAAGGTGTGGTTTAATGGCTTCCCTTCCCAACGAAAGGAGGGAAGGGTTTTTTATTTTCATAAAATGTAATGTTATTTTAACATTTGCTTAACAAATACTCGATCTAGCAGTAAAATCCTGCTATTTCATTGAGTTTAATGTAACTAAATCATTAACTAAGTGCATTTCAGCGTTAAAAAGTGTTGTTCGTCGAAAAAATAATATAACTTTGCTCCTTAAAATACCCACAAAAAACTTAAAATTTAATAATTGCTATTTATGCGAAAACTTTTACAGTTAAATTTAGCGAAGGTGCTGCTCATTGCAGCCATGGTCACGGGGATGAACTCGTGGGGGCAGATGACATTTACCTCTGGTGCGCTGACCCAAACTCAGAACTTTAATGGTTTGCCTACTGGCACGACTGCCACTGGTAGCATTAATACTGCTACTATTGGTCAAAACTGGTACAGAAGTAATGGTTCTTCGAGCCAGTCTCTTACAGGAACTGTATACGGTGGTCAAGCAAATATTGGTAGTTTATCGCATGGAGTTTATAATTGTGCTTCAACATCAGGAGCAACAGATAGAGCTGTAGGTGCGATCGCTTCTGGAAGTGGAACTCACTCGATCGGAGTGGAATTAAAAAACACTACCGGAAGTACTGTTACATCTTTTGCTATTTCAGGAAATGTTGAAAAATATAGGAATGGCGATGATAGTAGTGTTGAAAGAGTTTTGTTTGAATACAGTGTTAACGCTACAAGTTTAGATAACGGGACATGGACAGCCGTGAGTGGACTTGATCTTGTCGAGCCTTCAAATGCAAATACATCACTTACTCCAGGAATAGATGGTAATGCTACGGGGAACAAAGCTGCTTTCTCAGGTTCTATAGCATCTTTAACTATTGCGAATAACGGTTCTGTATGGATAAGATGGAGAGATACCAATGCGTCAGGTACTGATGCGTTGCTTGCATTGGATGATGTTAGTGTAACTGCTACACTTCAGGCCCCATCTGCTCCTACAGTTGCTACAAACGCAGCAAGCGACATTACAGCTACCGGTGCTACCTTAAACGGTACTGCTAACGCCAATGGCTTGGGGGCGATCAGCCTTAACTTTGAATATGGCCTTACTACATCATACGGGACAGCTCCTGCAAGTGTAAGTCCTACGACGGCTACAGGTTCATCAAACACAGCATTTTCGGGCGCTATAAATAGCCTTACGCCGAATACGACTTATAATTTCAGGGCAAAAGGAGGTTCTGTAGATGGCTCCAATGCTACTTTTGTAACATTGGCAAACGCTCCTGCGGCACCATTGGTTAATGGCGCAACCGTTAACTCCCTTAATATAACTATTGATGCGGTAACGCAAAACAATAACCCGGCAGCGACGCAATATGCTATTCGCGAAAACGGTGGACAATATGTGCAAAGCGGAGGAAGCCTTGGAGCTTCGGCTGTATGGCAAACTGCCGCACAATGGGGTACGAAAACTGTAACCGGCCTTTCGGCAAATACTTCTTACAGCTTCCAGGCAAAAGCCCGCAACAATGCAACTACACAGGTTGAAACTGCATTTAGCTCACTTGCGGCAGGAACGACTTTAGCTAATACAGCGCCGACACTATCTGCTACTACACTGGCATCTTTTGGTTCGGTATGCCTTGATCAATCGGTTACCAATAGTTTCCAGCTTCTTGGCGAGAATCTTACGGCCGCTGCAGTAACCGTAGGCCCGCTTGCCGGATTTACATTTTCCACAACGAGCGGCGGCAGCTATGCTTCATCCCTAACGTTGAACGCTGATGCACAGGGAACTATAATTACAGATGTATTCGTGAAATTCACTCCAACGGCAGCCCAAATATACAGCGGTAACATTGCTGTGGCTGGCGGAGGAGCAAGCAGCATAAACGTTGCTGCTACGGCAACGGGAGTGAACACGACTCCAACAGTAAGTACAACTGCAGTAACTGTATTCACAGGTACGACCGCTACAATGGGAGGGAATGTTAGTGTACAGGGCTGTACTGCCGTAAGTGCACGTGGTATCGTGTATGGCACATCGAATAACCCGGTTATTGGTGGTAACGGAGTTACACAGGTTCCGTCAGGATCAGGGACAGGTACGTTTTCGGAAAGTGTTTCGGGACTTACGGGTTCAACTTTATATTATGTACGTGCCTATGCGACCAATGACGGCGGTACAGTGTACGGATCATCGGTAAGTTTTACTACACAGTGTACCACACCTGTAAATGCAACATCATTTAATCCAACTGCCGGCAACACTCAGGTTGCGTTGAGCTGGTCGAACGGTTCATGCTCTGATGAGGTTATCGTAGTTGCAAAAGCTTCATCGGCTGTAACTGCTACACCATCAGGTGACGGTACAGCTTATACGGCTGCCGCTGCCTTTGGTTCGGGTACGGCTATCGCGGCCGGCGAATATGTAGTTTATAAAGGTACAGGTACATCAGTTACAGTGACCGGCCTTACAAATGGCACGACTTTTCACTTCAAAGTGTTTACCCGCAGGGGTAGCTCATGGAGTTCGGGTGTAATTGCTTCGGCTGTTCCTGCCCTTGTGTATTGTACTCCAACAATAACTAACGGATGTGGTGATTTTGGAGATGGAGTAGATGGATTTGTGTTAAATGGCATTAGCAATATTGATTCTAATTGTAATGGTAATCCCCAAAGCTACATAAACTATCCAACAACTTCATTTACTACAACGCTCTTCAGGGGGCTTACTTATGAGGCACAGGTTACTAATGGAAATTATTCTGGTAATATTGCTGTTTGGATCGACTTTAATAATGACGGGACTTTCGCAGCTTCGGAAAGGTTTGCAGGCACCTCGCTTGTTTCTGCTAACGGAACTATATATTTGTCAATTCCGGTACCTGCTGATGCAACGATCGGTGACCATAGGGTACGTGTACGAGAAGCTGTTAATCAAAATGGCAATCTTATTACCCTTGATCCATGCGCTAACTATGGCTACGGTGAAACTGAAGATTACACAATTACCATAATGGATAATATTTATCCTACCGTTACTACTGCTGCTGTTCCTTCACCTGCTGCTACAACAGCGTCTGTTGGCGGTAATGTTACGAGTGATGCGGGTTCGGCTGTTACGTCAAGAGGTGTGGTATATAGCCTTACGGCTAATCCGGCAATAAATGGTACAGGAGTAACCCGTGTAAATATTGGTTCGGGTACGGGATCATTTAATACTACCGTTACCGGGCTTCAGGATAACAAACAGTACTATGTTCGTGCCTTTGCCATAAATGGTAACGGAACTTCTTATGGTGCTCAGGAAACATTTACAACTTTATCAATGCCGGCTCCTGCACTGCACGATGCAACTGAAGTAAGTTATCGAAGCTTCCTTGCAAGCTGGGATGCGGTAACAGGTGCGCAAAGCTATAAGCTTGATGTGAGTACTTCGGCTACATTTGGATCGGTTATCCTTATCCCGGATCTTATCATATCCGAATATATTGAAGGATCAAGTAACAACAGGTCAATCGAAATTTATAACGGTACAGGTGCTGCTGTGAACCTGTCGGCTTATTCACTTAAAAGGCAGTTCAATGGTAGTGGCAATTTTGTAGATGAAGTGACATTATCAGGTACGCTTGCTAATGGTGACGTTTATGTTGTTAGTAATGCAAGCGCCAGCTCTACCATTCTTGCCCAGACCGATCAGGCTATAAACGGAAATTTTCCAACATTTACAGGTAATGATCCGGTGGCTTTATACCACAACGGTGTACAGATAGACGTAGTTGGTACAGTAAACAGTTCGGCAGACTTTGGGGCAAACGTTACCCTGATCAGGAAGCCTTCTATAGTTGCACCTTCAACGACCTACAACGCGAATGACTGGACTCAGCAACCACAGGATTACTTTGCAGATCTTGGTACCCACACTTACGGAGGTAATACCCCGATCTTTGTAACAGGCTATAACAACCTTACAGTTAATGGTACTTCTCAGCAGGTAGTAGGTTTGACTCCTAATACAACCTATTATTTTAGGGTAAGAGCTGTTGGGGTTAACACGACATCTCCAAACTCTACTGTTAAGAATACGACCACACTTAAAGAAAACGTTTGGACATCTACAGGCTGGTCACTATCTACGCCACCAACATCTGTTGATAAGGCTATTATTGAATTCGACTACAACACTGCAACTGATGGCGAACTAACCGCTGGCCAACTCGTGATCAACTCAGGCACATTCACGATCGCAGAAGGTGACAATGTTACCGTTACAAATGACGTGTCAATGACGAATTCGACCCATGTTATCGCTGCTGGCGAAGAGCAAACATATGGAGGAGCAGTTGGTGAAAAAGTTATCGTTGGGCCAAAGATGGTGATCGAGCACAATGCCAACCTTATCCAGATAAATGATGTGAACAATACGGGTAATGCCCAGGTATATAAAAATAGCGCACCAATGTTCAGGCTGGATTATGCCATGTGGTCAGCGCCGGTAACAGGTGAAACGCTTATAGGCTTCTCTCCGGAAACGCTTGCGAACCGTTTCTATACTTACGCGCCTACCACGAACACGTATACCAACACTACTACCAGCAACGGTACCATCCAGTTTGTCGAAGGGGTAGGCTACCTTATCCGTACGGCCAACAATATGCTGGATTATGTTGCCCCGGCTGAAGGCCAGCCACAACCAACCGGTACGCGTTGGGAAGGTAACTTCATAGGCACCCTTAATAACGGTGATGTGAATGTGCCGGTCATACCTTCAGGTACTGGCGGAAGCACAGGTTTTAATGCAGTGGGTAACCCTTACCCGTCACCGATCAACGTTCATGCGTTCTATGATGGTAACGTTGGGTCTATAGATGGCTTGTCTACACTATTCTTCTGGAGGAAAAGAAATAACTCTGAATCGGCTAGTTATGCAAAATTAACGAAGCTTGCCTACTCGGCGAACTCTGATAACGGAATTTGGGGTGATAGCAGTATGGGAGCGTTTACGGGCCTTGCCAGCTCCTGGGTGATCAACCCGGGCCAGGGTTTCATAGTACAGGCTACAGGAAGCACGATCCATTTCAACAATGCTATGCGTAGGGCGGTTAACAACAATCAGCAATTCAGGAATGCCCAGGACGAAACTGCTACAGCATCTAGGCTATGGCTTAACCTGAAAGGCACGCAGGGCCAGTTCTCTCAGGCTGTGATCGGTTATACCGATGTTACTACCCTTGGAGCAGACTATGGATGGGACGGAAGGGCTTTCATGAGCGACAACACCGTGATCTATTCTTATATGGGTGAAGAAAAACTTGGTATCCAGGCAAGGGCTTCTTTCGATGCTTCCGATGAAGTGCCGATGGGGCTCAAAGTTGAAACAGCAGGCACTTATACGATATCGCTTGACCATATGGATGGTGTATTTGCAGCAGATCAGGACATCTTCCTTAGGGATAATGTGCTGGGAGTAACGCATGACCTTAAGCAGGGAGCTTATGAGTTCGCTTTAGAGGCAGGTGTTATATCAGGCAGGTTCGATGTTGTGTATGCAGACGCTCTTAGCAACGAGAACCCAGTATGGAGTGCCAATAGCGTAATTATTTATAAAGAAGGCAGCTCAATAAAGATCAACTCCGGAAGTGAGGAGATCACTGCGATCTCTGTATATGACATGAGAGGCAGGCTTTTATACAGTGGCAACAATATAAATGCTACTGAGACAGCTATCAGCGGACTTCAGGCAGAAAAACAGGTGCTTATCGTAAATGTATCTACTCACAAAGGTGAGGTAAGCAAGAAGATTATTTACTAGGCAGTAGTTTAAAATAATTTGTAAGGATCCCTTATTGCTATAGCAATAAGGGATTTTTTTGTTTAATCATTTTCTGATTATAATTATTTAAAGCATGATTTTTTATTATAAAGTTTTTTTTTACAACTTACTGATATTGAACGAATGGTTAAATCTTAAAATTATGTAATTCATCGATTTATTGAATTCGGTCATCGATTATTTCGTTAATTAACTTCAAACAGTTGTTAATGCAATGTTAATTCGCGTCCCGAAATTTTTATAAATATTGAATTAATGAAAAAGATTACCCTTTTTTTTAGCGCGTTTTTGTGTTTTTCTTACAATATGAGCGCACAGTCAAAGAATTATGCAACAAACGTGCCTGTTGTTGACCCCGTGTATTCCGGTGTGGATATCTCCACAAAGGCCAGTGACGGAAATTTGTCCACCAAAGCAAGGATCACTTCCGAACCATTGGCGAACAGCCGTTACCTCGAACTCCGTTTTCCTGCTACGATCCCTGCTAACACTACGACTTATGTAAAGATCGCCATGCAGGACAACAAGTTTGCCGCGCTTATTGGCGGTGCGCTGGGCGATCTGCTTTCTAATCTGCTTGGCGGTCTGGTAGGCGACCAGCAGATAAGGGTGCAGGCAAAAAAAGGGCCTAACACAACTACTGATGTTGTCCTTGACAGCCAGACCGCGGGCTATGCCGGCGACAAGTTAAGGGTAGCAATGGATAGTGTTGGCAATTACTACCTTGTGATCACTCCCTCGGCAGATTACAGCCGCATCAGGATCACCAATACTGTGCCGGCAGTAAGCGCTGCAAAGTGGATGGACGTTTATGATGCGTTCTACATCCAGGGCAGCGGGGCTTGCGGAATTGGCAATTATACATCTTTTAGCGGAACGAGCCTGGTTAACCTTGTCGATACAGGGGTTACCGATCCGCAGTATGCCATTGACGGTATCACTACAAATCATTCCAGCCTTAGTCTGGGGCTGTTGGGTGCAGCATCGTCTGTAGAGCAGTCGTTTTATTTTGAAGGGCCATCGCTGGCAACAGATAAATATAGTGTAAAGCTAAAACTTAGCCAGGCACTGATCACAGCGGGATTGTTGAATAACATTCAGTTCATTGCCCATAAGAATGGGAGCGTAGTGGCTACCCAAAGTGTTAGCGGACTTTTAAATGCCGATCTGCTGGGCCTGCTCAATCAGGGGCAGCCGGTGTCGGTACCTTTTTATCCGGGTGCAGCCGACAGGATCACTGTGAGGATGTCCGGTTTACTTAACGTATCTGTAGGGCAAAACCTTGAGCTCTACGGTGTGGTAAAAGGAGGTTTTGGATTAAACCTTACCGGAGGCGGAACTTGCCAGATGAATGCCCCCATGCCTCTCAATGTTGCCGTTACCGGATGTAATGCTCCCTATACTTATGCATGGGAAGGTGTTGCCGATTCTGATAACGAAGCAATGCCATCCACCGCCGTACCGGGAACTTATGCTTACACCGTGACCGTTACTGATAAATTTGGGATACAGGAAAAAGCTACGGCCCAGATAAATGTTGAAGCGCCGCCTGTTGCAGGTGCAGCCAGCCATAGTCAGGCTATTTGCGCGAAAACAGCCCCTTCAGGAATTTCGCTTACAGGTTACACGGGTAGTGTTCTAAGGTGGGAGAGATCGGGTAATGCTTCATTTTCTGATCCGGTATCCATCGCCAATACGACCGCTATATTAACTTCAGAGGAAATGGGCAGCCTGGACGAGACCACCTGGTTCAGGGCGGTGGTAAAGCACAATTCATATCCTGCGGTGTACTCACAGCCTGCTGTTATGACCGTCAAAAAAACCACATGGAACGGTGCTGAGTGGAGCAATGGAGTGCCGGACATCGAAACTACGATATATTTTACAGGTAATTATACTGCGGCTGCCGATCTTTTTGGTTGTAGTCTTTATGTAGAAAATAATGCCAATGTTTTGATACCATCCGGGTTGGATGTCACATTGCATGGCGCAATAAATATAGTTAGCGGAAGCTTTAAATTGCAGTCCCGCGCCAACCTTATCCAGCAAACGAATGCTGAGAACAATGGTAATATAGTTGTTGAGCGCAATAGCTCATTGCTGTACAGGCTGGATTATACCATGTGGTGCTCGCCGGTGACCGGTACGCAAACATTGCTGGATTTTTCGCCGGAGACCATGAATAACAGATTTTATACTTACAATTCGCTAACTGATCTGTTTCAAGCCATATCGCCAGGCGGATCATTTGAACTTGCCAAAGGCTATCATATCCGTATGCCCAATGGTAACAGTGCGACAGGTTACAACGCAGGTACAGCGCCGATATATTTTAAAGGTATTTTTAACGGAAAGCCAAACAACGGAACTGTCACTACGCCATTATCACATGAGGGTGGAAGGTTCTCATTGGTCGGCAATCCATATCCGTCCCCTATAAATATCCATGCTTTTATAGATGGTAATGTTGACGCGCTCGACCCCTCGGCAGCGCTGTACTTTTGGAGAAAAAAGAATAATTATGATAATCCAAGCTACTGTACTATCACCAAGCTTGCTTATACAAAAAATGGAGCTGAAGGCGGTGACACAAGTGAGGGAGTATTTACAGGCGATCCTTCGCAATGGGTTATCAACGCGGGGCAGGGATTCCTTGTTAAGTCAAAACAGGGAGGCGGGACCCTGGTATTCAATAATACTATGCGCAGAGGGGTGAACAATAACCAGTTTTTCAGGTCCGCGCAGCAGGAACAGCCGATCTCGCGCCTTTGGTTAAATATTACCGACAGCAGTAATAATTTCGCGCAGGCAGCAATAGGCTATATGCAGGGAGGTACAACGGGGATTGATTTTGGGTACGATGGAAGGGCGATCACCAGCCAGGGTAAAGTTGCCATTTTTACAAAAGCCGACGACATTCAGTTAGCGATACAGGCAAGGCCTGAATTTGACAGCGCCGATGTGGTCCCGCTATCGTTCAGGGCAAATGAGCCGGGAACTTATGCCATAGCCCTTGACCATGCAGATGGTATTTTCGTTCAGGGCCAGGATATTTTCCTTCGGGATAATATGCTGGAAGTTATCCATAATATTAAGGAAAGCGCATACGCGTTCACTACTGAGGCCGGTACATTTGAGGGAAGGTTTGATATTATTTATGCCGAAGTCCTTGGAATAAATGAGATGCCTGTGAATGGCAATAATGTTATAGTGTTCAAAAATGGCAATTCGATAAACATCAGTTCAGGCGATGCAGAAATTACAAGTGTTGAAGTGTATGACATCCGCGGCAGGCTGCTTTACGATGAAAAAGCAACTGGCACCGAGATCGTGATCGAAGCATTGGCTGCAGAAAGCCAGATACTCATTGTTAATATAGATACTGTAAAAGGAAAAGTCACTAAAAAGATGATTTTCTAAGCGCCGTCCCCAATTTTTTCGTAAGTCCCCTGCCGTTCGGCAGGGGATTTTTATTTGTAAAATGTAAAGATGTTTTAGAATAATTTAATGCATTCATAAAAAAGTAACAAAAACATGTTTTTTTCTTATATAAAATTAACATAATTTTAAAGGTCAAAAATATGCTTATGAAAAAAATTACCCTGCTTATCATTTCATTGCTCCTTTATTTTAATGCTTATTACGGTTTTGCCAACAATAACGCGCTTCCGCCTGTAAATGATGAATGCGGATCGGCAACCTGGCTGACTGTCAATGCCGGCCAAGCCTGTTCATCAACAACTACGGCTTCATTATCAACGGCAACAGTATCTGCGCAGGCCAATACCTGTTCGGTAATGAACGGTGGCGATGTGTGGTACCAATTTACGGCAACTTCCACGGCACACACCATTTCACTTTCCGGATTTGCCACTGCTGCACAACCTGCTGTGCTTACCCTGTATCAGGGCGATTGCGGTTCGCTGACACAGTTGTACTGCAGCAGCAATAACGTGATAATAGCAACTGGGCTTACGGCAGGCACAGTATATAAGTTGCGGACATTTTATAATCTCAATTCTCCGAACAACAATTCAGGTTTTACTATATGCGTTACAACGCCGCCCGCTCCATCGAGCTCCAACCAGACCAACTGTCTGGTAACGATGATCAATTATAGCTTTGAGTCACCGCCACCACCGGCACCTACTACTTTTCCGGTGTTTCTAAACCACAATGCGGTACAGGGCTGGAGGACAACGGCTTCAGACCAAATGATGGAATTTTGGGTCGTACCAAATTATGAGAACGTACCGTCGTACGATGGTGTTCAGTTCATAGAGCTTAATGCCAACCTTGTGTCGGGCGTTTACCAGGATTATGGAACACCGCAGCCTACTGTTTTCAATTATGGCTTTGCTCACCGTGGGCGCCAGGGTACCGATACCTGCCAATTGCTGGCAGGCCCTCCCGGAGGTCCATACACTCCTGTACATACAGCCACCACAGGCAATACGGCATGGGTATATTATACAGGTACTTATACGGTACCTGCAGGGCAAACCACAACGCGTTTCATCTTCCAGTCGGTTTCGAGCGTGGGAGGGGTGAGCGTGGGTAATTACCTTGATGCGATATCATTCACGGCCAATAACGGTATCCTTTCGGCCAATCCGCTAAACATGGGTTGCGGCACCGGTACGGCTAACGTTTCGGCGGCGGGCACGGGTATGTGGGTTGCGCATCCCGATAACCCATCCACACCAACCATTGCTAACCCAACGGGAAATAATACGGCGATCAGCAACTTTGGCCCGCAGGGTGTTTACCGTTTCGATTGGACGACAGCCTATTGTACCAGTACGCTGCTCATCAATTACAACGGGCAGGAGCCCGCACCTCCTGTCGTTGCCCCCGTATCTTATTGCCAGGGACAAACGGCTGTGCCACTTACGGCCACCGCACTGCCGGGCCATACGCTTAACTGGTATCCTGATGACGGGAATTTCGGGGCGCCAACACCTTCTACCACGGCAATAGGCTCGACCACCTATTATGTAAGCCAAACCACGGCGGACGGTTGTGAGAGCGTGGTAGATGCTATCGTAGTTACTGTGAATACCGCCACACCGCCGGTCACAGGCTTTACGCTTCCTGCTACAGTTTGTAACGGGGGTGGAAATGTTACTCCCACACCGGCTACAGGCTTTTCTGCCGGAGGGCAATATAGTGGAGGTACGGGGCTTGTCATAGATCCTTCGACAGGTGAAATTGATATGGCAACGACCACTCCGGGTACGTATACAGTTACTTACGAGATCACAGAAGACCTGAGCGTATGCCTCATCGGTGGAAGCAGTACGGCAAATATCACGATAAATGATACGCCCGATGCTCCTGTTGTAACGATCACACAGCCAACCTGCGCAGTTCCGTCTGGCTCAATAACCGTCGATTCTCCTTTGGGAGCAGGGCTTACGTACAGCATTGATGGTACAAACTACCAGGCAGGTACGCAATTCAGCAACCTTGCAGGTGGTACTTATACAGTATACGCAAAAGGTGTAGGCGGATGCATTTCATCAACAGGAGGCAATAGTGTAAATAATGCTGTAACAACACCAGCTGTTGCTACATATACCGTTACGCAGCCCAATTGCTCATCAGCTGTAGGAAGCCTTACGGTCACCGCACCTGTAGGAGCCGGTTATACGTATAGTATTGACGGTACGACTTTCCAGGCAGGTACCGCATTTAACGGACTGGCGGGAAATACAAGCTACGTGATAACCGTTCAAAATGCATCCGGATGCCTATCGATGACCACCCCGATAGCCATAAATGCAGCCCCTGTAGTTCCTGCAGTTCCGGTAGTAACGACCCAACAGCCTGATTGTGCTGTGCTTTATGGTAGTATAACTGTAAATTCTCCTATTGACCCTGGATATACTTATAGCCTTGATGGTATCAATTACCAGTCGGGTACAGCATTCTCACCACTCACAGGCGGAAATTATACGGTATATGTGAAAGCACCAGGAGGTTGTGTTTCGCAACTGGGCAATGTTGTTATCAATACGGTGCCAACCATACCTTCTGTAGCAACTTACAATATCGTGCAGCCCAATTGCTTTTCAGCAGTTGGCTCGATAACGGTTACGGCGCCTGTGGGAGCAGGCTATACTTACAGTATCGACGGTACCACATTCCAGTCGGGTACCGCATTTACAGGTTTGGATGACGCAACAAATTATATGATAACGGTTCAAAACGCATCGGGGTGTACATCTGTAACCGCACCGATAGCAATGAATGCCGCACCGGTCATGCCTGCGATCGCAGTACCGTCTGCCCAACAGCCGGACTGCACAACGCCTCTTGGGACGATAACAGTAACGTCGCCAACGGACGCCGGGCTTACCTACAGTATAGATGGCATTAACTACCAAACGTCTCCACAATTTCTGAACGTTTCGGCAGGTACGTATACCGTATATGTAAAAAGCCCTACCAATTGCGTTTCAATGTACTCAAACCTTCTTATCAATGCATCGCCGCTAACGCCACAGGCAGCAACATATACTGCGGTCCAGCCAACCTGTACCACGGCCACCGGTACGATCACCGTTAGCACGCCTGTAGGCAACGGCTTTACTTATAGTATCGACGGTACTAATTTTCAGGCAGGGACAAGCTTTGCCGGCCTTGCTGAAAATACCGACTATGTTATAACCGTACAGAACGCCGCAGGATGCATTTCGACGACCGATCCCATACATATTAATGCCCAGCCCCTTATTCCGGCTGTGGCCGATGTGACTGTTGTGCAGCCGGTGTGCGAAACCCCGGTAGGAAGCATAACGGTCAATTCGCCAACCGGTACGGGATATACCTACAGCATTAACGGTACATCGTACCAGGCATCGGCCCAGTTCGCGAACCTTGTGCCGGCTGATTACACTGTATATGTAAAAAATGCTGCAGGATGCGTGTCGCAGCTTTACCCGGTAAACATCAGTGCCGCTGCGGCTGCGCCGCCAATAGCTACCCTTGAGGACGATCATCCCGACTGTACAACAAGTACAGGGACGCTTACGGTCCTCGCACCGCTTGGCCCGCAGTATATGTACAGTATAGACGGTGTGAATTTCCAGGCAGGCACGGTATTCAGCGGGCTAACGGGAGGGTTTGCCTACAGTATTACTGTACGTAACCCATTGGGATGCACTTCTACCACAGTACCCGTAGCTATAAGTACGGCACCGGTCATTCCTGTAGCGCCAACGGTAACGGTCATACAGCCCAACTGCGGCGATCCGGGCACTATTACCGTGACATCGCCACTTGGCACCGGACTTATGTACAGCCTTAACGGGATAACCTTTCAAACGAATCCTGTGTTTACCGATCCGCCTGCGGGCAATTATACCGTAACAGTAAAAAGCTCCGGTGGATGTGTGGCATCTTCAGGGCCTTATGCCATAATGCCGGGGCTTGCAGGGCCGGGAACTCCGGTGCTCAGCATTACACAAACCAATTGTACAACGGCATTGGGCAGTATTATTGTCACATCGCCTATTGCCGCCGACCTTACCTATAGTATCAATGGCGTGAACTACAATGTTGGCAACGATTTCTACAATCTTTCTGCCGGCAATTATACCGTGTATGTAAAGGCAGCTAACGGATGTATCGCTACAATGCCATTTACCATAAACCCACAACCTATAACGCCGGTTCCGGCAGTGGCACTGGTAACACTGGCCAACTGTACGACAGGCGCCAACCTGGTGATCACTTCGCCGCTGGGTCCAGGGTATAATTATAGCATAGACGGTACCACTTTCCAACCGGCGACCACATTCCTTAATGTTCCAGCAGGAACATATACCATTACCGTTAAAACACCGTTTGGATGTACTTCGGTGTCGGTGCCGTATACGGTTAACCCGTCACCTACGATACCCCCGATGGCTTCGGTAACCGTGGTACAGCCCGCCTGTGCGGTAACTACAGGGACCATTACGGTCGACTATCCTGTAGGGCCAGGGTTCACGTACAGCATCGGTGGGGCGTTCCAGGCCGGTACGGTATTTACCAATGTTCCGTCGGGCAGTTATGTGCTGACCGTGCAAAATGCCGATGGCTGTACCTCCAACAAAAGCGTGACCATAAATGCGGCACAGGCATTGCCTGCAGTAGCCACCGCAACTGTCGGCCATCCGGATTGCGACAACCTTACAGGTACACTGACCATCGATTCGCCGCTGGGAGCAGGTTTGAGCTATAGCATCAACGGTACCAGTTTCCAGACAGGCACATATTTTGCGAACCTTGCGCCGGGCAATTATACTATAACGGTGAAGAACAGCACAGGGTGTACATCGGTTACATCCGCCATTACAATAAACAATATTCCCCCATTTGCGGATGCGGGTACGATCACGGGCGGGGTGGAAGTTTGCGAGGGTGAGACCTTGCAGCTTGCCAACCTTGTGGCAGGGGGGACCTGGTCCAGCAGCAGCACAGCTGTTGCAACGATAAGCGCTACAGGCGAAATAACAGCCTTAAGCGACGGTTTGACCATTATTTCATACTCAGTTCCCGCGACGGCAACAGAATGTGCCAACAGTGCAACTCTTACTTTCCGCGTTAACGGGCTGCCGGAGCTTGATATTGATGATGATTTTATTTGCGAAGACCTTACGACGGGCGAATACGGAACAGCATATCTTAATACAGGGCTTTCCGCAGGATATACATTTGAATGGAAGAAGGGAACCGAGGTGTTGCCTGAACTGTCAGGAAGCCTTACCGTTGATGAGCCGGGAGAGTATACCGTGAAAGCCACAAATACCGCTACAGGGTGCGTAGCAGAGACAACTGTTACAGTTGGTGTTTCATCTGCACCTGCTGTGGTTGCCGAAGTAGGGCCTCAATTTGGCAACAGCCAAACGATCACTGTGACCACTACGGGCGGATCCGGCAATTATGAGTACAGCCTGGATGGCGGCCCCTGGCAGGCAGATCCTCACTTCCATAATATTGGACAGGGGGTATATACCGTTTTCATAAAGGATATCAATGGCTGTGGAGGCGGACAGGTAACTGTGACCGCGCTTACATACCCGCATTTCTTTAGCCCTAACGGCGATGGTGAGCGTGATACCTGGAACATTACCGGGCTTAACAGCTACACGACCGAAATATCGATATTTGACAGGTATGGTAAAGCGATCGCCATTGTGAGGCCGGGCACTGAGGGTTGGGATGGTACATTCAACGGTGCACAACTGCCCGCTACCGATTACTGGTTTATTGTAAAGTACCAGGCTAATGGAACAGATAAAGAGTTTAGATCGCATTTCTCGCTGATACGATAAGAGCATGCAACCATTTCAAGGGAATAAACGTCATTCATGTAAATAATGATAATGAAGAACATGAAAAAGTTAGCAGTAGTCCTTTTCCTTGCCATCACTGGCAGCGCAGTGGCACAGGACAAGATCGCCCGTATAGATAGCGTATTTACGGCGATGCATGCCAAAAAACAATTTAACGGTAATGTGCTTATCGCCGAAAAAGGCAATGTGGTGTACCAAAAAAGCTTTGGCCTGCGTAATGAGGAAACAAAAGAGGCACTGGATGCCAACTCGATATTTGAGCTGGCATCGGTATCCAAGCAGTTTACGGCCATGGGCATCGTGCTGCTTGAGGAAAAGGGCAAGCTGAAATATGATGACAAGTTATCGAAATTTTTCCCTGAGCTGGGTTTTTATAAGGATGTTACCGTGCGCCACCTGCTTAACCATACAGGCGGATTGCCCGATTATATGGAGCTGATGGAAAAGCATTGGGACCATAACCATATTGCCACAAATAAGGATGTCATCAGCCTGTTCGCGACCGTAAAGCCTGCTCCTGTTTTTTCGGCCGGGACAAAGTATGAATACAGCAATACCGGCTATGCGTTGCTTGCATCCATCATCGAAAAGGCTTCGGGAATGACTTATGCCGATCTCCTGAAGAAGAGCATTTTCATACCGCTGAAAATGGATAATACCTTTGTATATACCCGGAGGTATGCCCCGAAAGAAGTGAAGAATTATGCTTACGGCTACATTACAGATCTCGCAGGCAAGAAGGTACTGCCGGATAACTTTGCGCAAACGAATATGGTGGTTTGGCTGGATGGCATTGTAGGTGACGGCACGGTAAATTCCACTACGGGCGATCTGCTGAAATGGGACCGTGCACTGTATAGCGACAAGCTGGTCTCGAAAAAGTCGCGTGAGCTGATATTCAGCATCCCGGTTTTGCCAAATGGCGAAAAAACCGGTTACGGCTTTGGATGGATCATTGAAAATAATAAGGATTTTGGCAGGATCGCGATGCACACAGGTGGCTGGCCGGGCTACCATACTTTTATTGAAAGGGAAATGGATAATGACAAAACCATTATCGTGCTCCAGAATAACGATACTGAAACAAGGATGCCTGCCAACACACTCCGCAGGCTGCTTTATGGTTTGCCTTTAAATGTAAAAAGGCAGGAGGCCGTAGTTCCGGAAGACAAAATGAAAACGTACATAGGCGAATACGAGCTCGCGCCGGGCTATGCGATGCAGATCACTTACGACAACGGCCTGAAAACCCAACTGCCGGGACAGCAGCGTTTTGACCTGTTCCCGGAAAGCGAGACCAAATTCTTCCTGAAGGTGGTTGACGCGCAGGTGGAGTTTTTTAAAGATGATATTGGCAATGTAGACCGTATCGTATTGTACCAAAACGGCCGCGAAATGCCTGCCAAAAAGATAAAGTAATGAGCTTTGCCAATACCACATTGTTATTGTCTGCATTGTGCACGGCACTAATGGCCGGGCTTTTCTATTCCTATTCCTGTTCGGTGAACCTGGGGTTGGCAAAATTGCCCGATGCCCAATACCTTTCAGCCATGCAAAACATTAATCGTGCGATACAGAACCCGGCATTTTTTGCGGCATTCTTTGGGGCGCTGGTGTTGCTGCCGCTGTGCGCGTACCTGTCGTATGCATCGCCGGCAGGGCTGCGGTTCTGGATGTTGGTCACTGCAACGGTCATTTATGCCGTTGGGCTTTTTGGGGTAACGGCTTTTGGCAATGTCCCGCTCAACGAAATGCTCGACAGGTTTGACCTGGCATCGGCAACTCAACCGGATATCGCCATAATGAGGCAAAAATTTGAAGGCCCGTGGAACCGCTGGCATTTTGTCCGTACCATTGCTGTACTACTTTCATTGGGATCGGTTTTAGCAGCGTGCATTGCCCCTGCAAAACGTATGGTTATTGAATAGCGATACATTGTTTTGACCGTCCGCGTGAGTGATGGGAGCGATATCCTGCCGTAGTAACGAAGGCAGATATAGCGGACAGCACGACGGCAGCAGGGAAGATGCGTTGGTAACCGGCACGCCCAAAAACTATCGCATATTGCTTAGCGAAGATTTGTTTATCCGCTTGAATTTTTTGGAGGAAATGAACCCAAGCATTGGGTACAGCATGCCGGCCAGCAGGAAGATATGCGGCAGCGCTTCCTTTTTTTCGAGGTGGAGCATATAGGCAATAATGAACAGCGCGGGCGCCTCGATGTAATAGCACATGATGCGTGCCTGCTTTGGCCTTATGCCGAGCTTCCTCCAAAAAAAGGTTATGATAATGACTAAGAGCCCCAATCCCACAAGGATCAACCCGGGAAAGTAGAGGTGTTTTACAATTTCGTCGAACCCCTTGATCAGCAGTATAGCCGAAGTGAGGAAGTGCAGGAAGATCTCGAGCTTGCGGAATGTTCTCTTTTTCACATTTCGATTTTGCCCAAAAGTATCCCTTATATCTTAACACTGTGTTGCTTCAGGGTTATGATATGTTTACCTCTAAGCCAAACAATTACTTTTTATTTTTAAGTGCGGCTTTCTCCAGATTTTCGGCCACCCTGAATTTTACGATCTTCTCTATTAAAGTATGGGGCATGGGTTCATTGAGCGGGAATTGTATGGAGCCCTTGCCGGTTTTGTACTTTGAAAGCTCTTCCTGAAATTCCTTGTTGCCCGATGGCAGCGCGTAGAATCCGAGATGGCTGGTAAATGCCGCAAAATGTACCAGGTTGCCCTGCAGGTAAAATGTAGGCAGTGCATAACTGATCTTTTCGGTCGCTTCGGGTGCGGCTTTTTGAATGGTTTCGCGTACTTCCTGCAAGATGTTTTGGATATGCGGAGGAAACGCTTCAATGTACTCGTTAATGTCGTTTGGCTTGTTCATCATCATTGGGCATTATAGGCTTCTTCCAGTTTTGAGATCTCGATCTTGCTCATCTGCATCATTGCCTGCATGACACGCTGCGAACCTTCGCCGCCTGCTGACATCAGGTCCATCAGCACATTCGGGATGATCTGCCATGACAGGCCATATTTGTCCCTTAGCCAGCCACACATACTTTCGGCCCCTCCATCAGCTGTAAGGGTGTCCCAGTAATAGTCGACTTCCTGCTGTGTTTCGCAGCGTACGAACAGTGAAAAGGAAGCGTTGGGTTCGAACTGTCCGCCATTGAGAAGCATGAGACGCTGGCCTTCAAGCTCGATCGACGCGGTCATGAAGGAACCGTCGCCCATTTCGTGTGTACTGATGATACTCGAATTTTTGAATATGGAGGTATAGTATACTATCACTTCTTTGAGATCGGCATTGATCCAAAGGAAAGGGGTTATCTTTTGCATTATAAATGGTTTTTAGTTCTTGCATACCAAAGTTACGGAAAGTACCGTGCATGAAAGCGGTGCAAAACCGACAACAATAGGGGTTGATCGGGACAGTTCTGCAACCATGTCTTGACAATGGATGACATATTTAGCTTTAATGTTTTTTGTATGATTTTTTTTATTTCATTTGTAGCCATAACCAATAATTACTTTTATGAAATTTAAACATGTAATGCTTGCCCTTGCTGCGACCATAATGATGGCATCATGCGGACAAAAGAAAGAAGGCGATGCTAAAGCAGAAACTACGGAAAGTACAGAAGCTGCCGCTGAAGCGCCTAAAACAGAAGAAGCTTCTAAAGCTGAACCGAAAGACCTTATCGCGAAGGCGTGGATGATCGATGATATGGACGCATCTGCAATGATCGCCAAGCTACCGAAAGAAGAGCAGGAGAAAATGAAAAAGTCGATGGAAGAGAACAAGTCTAAAATAAAAGGCAATATGATCTTCGACTTCAAGGCAGATGGTAAAGTAACCAACATCATCAAAGATGGTAAGCAGGAGATCAAAAGTGACGGTACCTGGACGCTGAGTGACGATGGGAAAACACTTACGACAATTGATGACAAGGGTAAAAAATCGGAAGTTAACGTACTGAAACTAACGGAAGATGCACTTGAGCTCCAGCCAATACAAGAGGGCATGGATATGGTTATGAAGTTTGTCCCTAAAAAGTAACTAACCTTTCAAATCATATTGAAGGAGAAGCCTTTGTGTAAGCAAAGGCTTTTTTGATTTTAGGCGGCATTCGCTATTTTTTTATGCCGGAAGATAATTTTTCACTTTCTGTTTTGAAAGATCGATTTAAGTAGTATATTTGCACCCTCTAATTGCGATACCGTAATAATCGGGGTGTAGCGTAGCCCGGTCATCGCGCCTGGTTTGGGACCAGGAGGTCGCAGGTTCGAATCCTGCCACCCCGACAAAAGCCGGACAGTAATGTCCGGCTTTTTTGTGTCATAATGTTTTAGGTGTACGATGGTAGTGGTCATAACTACAGGTCAGAGGTGTGAACGTGATAATTATTTAGGAAATTTAATTTTTACTAACATATCCTTGTCTTAAAAATCTTAAATTTACCATTAACCCTGCAAAACTATTTTAATGATTGTCTTTCTCTCTGTCTTCGCTTCCCTGTTGCTCTTTTTTACGATCATGTCGCTGATAAAGAATGATTACTGGACGTTCAGGGTTTTTGATTACCCGCGTTTACAAAAATTTGTATTGTCGGCAGCGTGTTTTACGTTACTTATCATTTATCAAGAGGAAGGCTCCAGGGTATACATGGTCTTTATTGCTTTAACGGGCATTAATCTTGTTTATCTTGGCTGGTTGATCTGGCCATTCACATTGTTTTCTGCCAAACAGGTAATGCGGATAGAAGAGCTCAGGCCCGATGACCAGGTGTGTGTAATGATATCTAACGTTTACCAGGATAACAGGAATTTTAAAGGCTGCCTGTCTGTAGTCCGAAAAGCGGATCCTGATGTTGTTTTGCTCCTGGAAACAGACAAGGCGTGGGATGAGGGTACGTCAGGACTTGCAGAGATCTATCAACACAGTATAAAAGTCCCGCTGGAGAACACTTACGGAATGATCCTGTATTCGAAACTGGAATTGAAAAGCAGTATGGTGGAATATATGGTTGAAAATGATATACCCAGCATACATACTCATATCGTATTAAAGAGTGGGCGCGAGGTACAGCTTTATGCGGTCCATCCCACACCGCCGGTGCCTAATGAAAATCCACGTTCTACAGAAAGGGATAAAGAAATGTTGCTGATAGCAGACCTTGCTAAGGAAAGCACTATACCCGTTATCGTAATTGGCGACCTTAATGATGTTGCGTGGAGCTACACTACAGAATTGTTCCTTAAAATGAGCGGCCTGCTTGACCCAAGACGGGGGAGGGGATTCTTCAACTCTTTTCATGCGCACTATCCGTTCCTGCGTTTTCCGCTGGACCACGCATTCATATCAGCCGATTTTAAGCTTGTCGGGATGAAAAGGCTGGAAAACTTCAAGTCGGATCATTTCCCTATTTATATTCACCTGCAGTATGAAAGATCCGCTAAACAGGATCAGGAGCCAATGGAGGCGGATAGCCAGGATGTAGCGCTTGCCGAAGAAAAGAAAACCAAAGAGTGATAGATACCCAATAAAAAAGCCTTCCCAGAACGGAAGGCTTTTTTATTGGGTATCACAACAAGGATCACAGGCAGATCTGCGGGTAGATGATCCTCAGGTTTTTCCTGAAATTCTCCAGTGTTTCTTCATTATCGTAAGCGATCTTATAGCGTGAGCCGTTTTCGTTATTTGTTTTTTCAAATGAAATACCGTTGCGCATTAGCAGGCGTTCGATCCTTTTGTGGTCGGTAACATTTTTGTAAAGTGTCCTGAAAATAGAGATATACATAGCTTTTTAGTTTTTAGTTAATATGTGGTTTAGTATTGGTGAAGCATAACCTTCATGATAAAATTAGGAAACTGTTTATTTGTGAGGAAAGGCCTTAATAAAACTTTAGCACATTTGGCATTTCATTAGCTAAATTTATTTTTCGATAGGCAAATCTAATAAGTATATATGGCTGGATTTTTAATTTAATGTTACATTTGCGTAGCATTTAAAAAATCACCAAATAATGATCATGTCAGATTCAATAGAAAAGATAAAATGCCTTATCATAGGCTCAGGCCCCGCAGGTTATACTGCAGCTATTTATGCAGCAAGGGCCGATATGAACCCTGTAATATATACTGGCATGGAGCCGGGCGGGCAGCTTACAACGACTACCGAAGTGGATAACTTTCCGGGTTATCCGGAAGGTATCGACGGGCCAACCATGATGGTGCAGCTGCAGCAGCAAGCCGAGCGCTTTGGCACGCAGGTCCGTATAGGAATGGCTACGGCTGTAGAATTCAGTAAAGAGGCCGGAGGCTGGCACAAAGTGATCATCGACGGTAATAAGGAAGTACATGCGCAAACGGTGATCATATCTACGGGTGCGACTGCAAAATACCTTGGCCTGCCAAGTGAGCAGCGGCTAAGGGGTGGTGGTGTTTCGGCATGTGCGGTATGCGACGGGTTCTTTTACCGTGGACAGGACGTTGCCATTGTTGGTGCGGGTGATACTGCTGCCGAGGAAGCTACTTACCTTTCTAACATCTGTAAAAGCGTTACCATGCTGGTGCGTAAGGATTTCATGAGGGCATCAAAAGCGATGCAGCACCGGGTTGAAAATACTGCTAACCTTACAGTGCTATACAACAGCGAGGTAGATGAGGTTATAGGCGACCAGGTGGTCGAAGGGCTTCGTATCGTGAATAACCAGACAGGTGAGAAGCAAGAGATAGCTATTACAGGCTTATTCATCGCCATTGGGCACAAGCCGAATACCGACATTTTCAAAGGACAATTGGATATGGATGATACGGGATACCTTATTACCCAGGGCAAAACCACAAAAACGAACTTGCCGGGAGTATTCGCTTCGGGCGACGTACAGGACAAGGAATACCGCCAGGCCATAACAGCTGCCGGTTCCGGCTGTATGGCCGCATTGGATGCTGAAAGGTATCTCACGACATTAGATAGCCATTAATTATTTTCAGTCAAGGTCACAGTTTTCAGTGGTCGGTATACGTATTAAAAAGCAGTACATTATAATGGTGTACTGCTTTTGTTTTTTTTAGATATGTCTATTGGATATCATCTTCGGTCATCTCAAGCTGATAACGGCGACCGGACTGATAACTTTATTGCTCCTTTTTATATATCACCGCACTATCGGCAAATTTTCCTATTTCCACTTTAGGTGTACCGAACAACTGCACTTCTGCTTTGCCGGTCGCTGTGATATTGATGAGTTCGGTAGCCATAACGGTGCATGTAGTATAGCTTTCGGCAACGAGCGTCATGTTTTTGGCGGTAAACTTATGGCCGGTAAATTTGGCATTATTGTCTATCCTTAGTTGTGCATTGGCCGTGTCGCCTTCAATAACCGCTACCGTTTTTTGGTACATGTCGAATTTAAGGGCGGGGCTGGCAATGAGCGCTTTCAGTTCGGCATTCTTGCTAAGCTCGATGGTGGCGTTTTCCGACTTCAGGTTCACTTCCCCCTTGGTTTTGTCATTCATCTGTAAGGTGAATTCACCGGCTTTCACATTCAGGAAGCATTTGGCAAAGTCGATAGCTTTTACAGTTACTTTCGGGACTTCAAGGTCGGTCAGCGCATTTAGGATGGTTTCGTGCTTAACGGATATCGCGTTCAAGGCATCGGTATAGGTAATGCGCACGCTTAGCTTTTTTGCGCCGCTTACTTCTTTTGCCGTATATATCCTCAGGTTACCTCCTTTTACTTCGGCCATGATGGCATCATGCAGATTGTCATCAGCTTCAACCTCAAGGCCCGGTACGGCACCTTTTACAAGGAATATCTCAATATTATCTTCTATTTCAAGGCTTTCAAAAGGCTGTACTTCCTTTTGGGCAACGGTTACCGTTTTAGAGCCTTTTATTTTTTCCCTTTTTTGTGCGAATGTTAGTGTGGTAAAAAGCAGCGCCATTACCATCAGGAAGAATTTCTTCATTAGAATGTGATATGTTTATTGGTTATCGCAAATATATGAAAAACACTTTTCGTAAAAGTACCATTATCAAGACCAGATCGATTTACCGCGATCAGTTGCCAAGACTTAACAAAAGCTTTATATTTGAGATTAAAATCAATCGATCAAAAAATGAAGAAAAGTATCTTGTTTGGATTGCTGCTTTCGGTAACGGGAGCGATCGCGCAAGCACCAGAAAGCATTGGCAATGTCCCAAAATGGCTGCGTAATGCGTCGATATCACCCGATGGTTCGCAAATAGCTTTTTCCTACCAGGGCGATATATTTACTGTTCCCTCAAAAGGTGGGCAGGCGATACGCCTCACCATTCACGAAGCTTATGACGCGGACCCTGTATGGAGCCGCGATGGCAAACACATCGCGTTCTCGTCTATGCGCTATGGCAATAAGGATGTGTTCGTATTGCCTTCTGCAGGCGGTGTAGCCAAAAGACTTACCTACCATTCTGCCGACGATGTACCTTCTGCATTTTCACCAACGGGTGATAAAGTTATTTTTTCGACCTCTCGGCTTGATGATGCTGCTTCGGTAATATTCCCATCGGGGGTACTGCCTGAACTGTATGAGATCGCCGTAGCAGGCGGTCAGGAAAAGCGCATCATAGCCACCCCGGCAGAAGATGCAGTGTATAATGCAGATGGGAGCCTGATATTCTTCCACGACAGGAAGGGATATGAAGATCCTTGGCGGAAGCACCATACATCATCTGTAACCCGCGATCTTTGGCTGTTCAATCCAAAAGATAAAAATTACCACCAGGTAACCGAAACAACCACCGAAGAGCGCAACCCTGTTTTCGGCAACAATAACGATTACTTTTTCCTTAGCGAAAGGAATGGCACTTTTAATGTTTGGAAGGCGATGCTTTCGGGCAATAAAGAAAGCGATCCGCAGCAGGTGACCAACTTTGTCAAACACCCGGTGCGCTTCCTGAGCAGGTCGGCCAACGGAACATTGTGTTTTGTTTGGGATGGAGAGATCTACACGATGACTGATGGGGCGCAGCCGCAAAAAGTAGTAATAGCGATACAGTCGGATGAACGCTATAACGAAAAGGTAATGGAGCAGGTGCGTAACGATGCCGATGAATTCTCCGTTTCGCCGAATGGCAAAGAGGTGGCTTTCATTGTACATGGTGAGGTTTTCGTAGCATCGGTGGAATTTGGCGTGACCAAAAGGATAACCGATACACCGGAGCAGGAGCGTAACGTGGAGTTCAGCCCCGATGGCAGGAGCGTACTATATGCCGGTGAGCGGGGAGGTTGCTGGAACCTGTACGAGTCGACGATCGTGAACAAGGATGAGAAATATATGTTCGATGCTTCACAGATCAAGGAAACCGTGCTTGTTAATTCGGGTAAGGAATCATTCCAGGGGCAATATTCACCGGATGGTAAGGAGATCGCATTCCTTGAAGAGCGTACCACTGTAAGGGTATATAATAAAGAGTCGAAAAAGACCCGCACGATCTTAGAGGGCAAATTCAATTATTCGTATAGCGATGGCGACCAGTATTTCACATGGTCACCCGACAGTAAGTGGCTTTTGGTCACCTATCTGGCGTACAGCCGTTGGAACAGTGACATTGGGCTTGTAAATGTGAACGATGGCAAACCACCGATCAACCTGAGCCAAAGCGGATACAACAATAGCCAGCCGAAATTTGGTATGGAAGGCGGGATGGTGTACTGGGCATCGGATAAAGAAGGCTACCGCTCGCATGGCAGTTGGGGGTCTGAAAGCGATGTGTATGCCATATTCCTGACGGAGGATGCACACAAGAAATTCCAATTAAACAAAGCCGAATATGCGCTTTGGAAAGAGCAGGATGATACTAAGAAAGATAAGGACAAAGGCAAGGATGGCGAAAAGGATAAAAAAGCCAAAGAAAAGGATAAGAAAGATAAGGACAGTAAGGAGGATGATGAGGGCATTAAGCATGCTAAGCCGATAAAGATAGACTTTGAAGGCCTGCAGGACCGCAAGGAAAAGCTGACCATCCACTCGTCTAAGCTTTCCGATTTTGTGGTAGATAAGGATGGGGAGAACATATACTATCTTACCCGATTTGAGGAAGGTACTAATCTTTGGCGCACCAAATTCAGGGAAAAAGAGACAAAGATCTTTGTGAACCTGAATAGTGGTGATTCAAAACTGGTTTTGGATAAAAAAGAAGAAAACCTGTTCCTCATCGAAAAAGGAGGGAAGATCGCGAAGATCAGTGTGAAGGATGGTAAGAAGGAGAGCGTCAATTTCTCATCGGATATGAACCTGAACGAAACCGCCGAACGGGCCTACATGTTCGAGCATGCCTGGAGGCAATTCAAAAAGAAATTCTATTTACAGGACCTTCATGGGGTTGACTGGGATTTCTATAAAAAAGAATATGCGAAGTTTTTACCTTACATCAATAACTCGGTAGACTTTTCAAGCCTTTTAGGAGAAATGCTGGGTGAGTCGAATGCATCACATACCGGAGCACGCTTCCGTCCGCAACCGAAACCTTCTGACGACAGGACTGCTTCTTTAGGTATTTATACAGATAATTCATATGCAGGCAATGGAGTAAAGATCGCCGAAGTGATGGATAAAAGCCCAATGCATAAGGCAAAACAAAAAATACAGGCAGGGATGGTCATTGAAGCTATTGATGGCGTTAAGATAACACAGGCCGAAAATTATCATGCGTTGCTGAACCGCAAGGCAGATAAGAAAGTCCAAATAGCGCTGTTGGATGAAAAAACGGGAAAGCGCTGGAACGAAGTGATCGAGCCGATCTCGCTGGGCAAAGAAAACCAGCTCGCTTACGAGCGCTGGGTAAAGAACAGGGAAAAAGACGTGGAGCGCCTTTCGGGCGGAAAAGTTGGCTACGTACATGTTGAAGGCATGGATTCCGAAAGTTTCCGCGCTGTATTTGAAAAAGCGCTTGGTAAATATAATGATTGTGAAGCGCTGATCGTTGATACGCGTTTCAATGGTGGCGGATGGCTGCACGATGACCTGGCCACATTCCTGAGTGGTAAACCTTACATGACATTTGAGCCAAGAGGACAGAAGATGGGGTCGGAGCCGCAGTTCAAATGGCAAAAGCCATCGACAGTCCTTATTAGTGAAGGCAATTATTCTGACGCACACATGTTCCCTTATACTTATCGGGCATTGGGGATAGGCAAGCTCATAGGTATGCCGGTACCGGGTACCGGTACTGCGGTATGGTGGGAGCGCATGATCGATGGCAGTACAGTATTTGGTATTCCGCAAATAGGCATGCGCACCGTGAAGGAAGACAGGCTGATGGAGAATTTCCAACTTGAACCTGACATTAAAGTGAAAAATGATCCGGCAAAAGTAAATACAGGTGTAGACCAGCAATTGCAAAAAGCCGTCGAAGAGCTTTTGAGGAAGTAAATAGTACACTATTATATATAGGCCCTGTCAGGAATGATAGGGCTTATTTTTTTATATCTATCTAAGGTCCGTGCAGACTACATATAAAGAGTACTTCTGGCATATTTAGATAAACCCTATTGTTACATAAGCATTATAAATCCATCAAAAAAACTTTTCTGTGCAAGTTATGTCTTATCAGTAAGTTAAGGAAAAGTTAAGTAAAAAAGTAAAAAAAGGTGGTTTAAAAGTTTGGAAAAGCGGAAAAGGTTAGTACTTTTGCACCCGCATTCAAGGCAAAGTTCATAGACAGACTGATACGCAGCAAAGACCTTTGAACAGGGGCTTTCTTCTATTAAGGAGGAGGTGTTCGTTAAAAGGGGGAGGCTTAAAAAAAAGTAAAAAAAGATTTGGATTGTAAAGGGAAAAGAAATTATCTTTGCCCTCCCTAACC
>Ga0308157_10002300_pt1 | contig 32170 bp, 33 predicted proteins | sample PhyBR1_FD_201035 | JGI IMG/M metagenome (GOLD analysis project Ga0308157, IMG submission 201035) | Phyllosphere microbial communities from UC Gill Tract Community Farm, Albany, California, United States - DLSLB.R1 | ecosystem: Host-associated > Plants > Phyllosphere > Unclassified | place: USA...
TGTCAGGGTGAGTAAACTCAAAACTTGGCAGACATCTTATAACTTGATTACAATCATGCATGCCGCTAACCAAGGCAGAGCAAGTTAACAACAGGTCGAGGTTCCGACATGAGCGATACCGCAGAGCGCGTCAAGAAAATCGTTGTTGAGCATCTGGGTGTAGATGCAGACAAGGTCACCGAAGGCGCAAGCTTCATTGATGATCTTGGTGCAGACAGCCTCGACACCGTCGAGCTCGTCATGGCTTTCGAAGAAGAATTTGGCGTTGAAATTCCTGACGACGCTGCAGAAACGATCCTCACGGTCGGCGACGCTGTGAAGTTCATCGATAAGGCTTCTGCCTAATCTGAGCTTTCGGGGCTGGGATTCTTTCGAATCCCGGCCCTGCTTGTCTTCTGGTCAGCGTCTGCAAGCAGCCTGTCCGGAAAACATCAACTACCAATAGCCGGTTGTGGCTGCTGCAAATTGCAGCCCGGTACCGTGCCGGTAATCAAGATTGAGCATCGTCCGTATGAGGCATTTTTCGCCTGCGGGATGTCTCCAACGAAGTTTATCAAATTTAAGGGGTGGATATGAGGCGTGTCGTCATCACCGGTCTTGGTCTGGTGTCGCCGCTTGCTAGCGGTGTCGAAGAGACCTGGAAGCGTCTTATTGCCGGTGACAGCGGTGCTCGCCGCGTCACGGAATTTGAAGTCGATGATCTGCCTTGCCAGATCGCTTGCCGCATCCCCCTTGGTGATGGCACCAATGGCACCTTCAATCCCGACCTCCATATGGAGCCAAAGGAACAGCGTAAGGTAGATCCGTTCATTGTTTATGCTGTCGGCGCTGCTGATCAGGCATTGGACGATGCCAATTGGCATCCTGAAAGCGATGAAGACCAGATCCGCACTGGCGTTCTGATCGGTTCGGGCATCGGCGGCATCGAAGGTATCGTTGATGCGGGCCTTACGTTGCGTGACAAAGGCCCACGCCGCATTTCACCATTCTTCATTCCAGGTCGTCTGATCAATTTGGCGTCCGGCCATGTTTCAATCAAGCACAAGCTGCGCGGCCCCAACCATTCGGTCGTAACCGCTTGCGCGACTGGCACGCACGCCATTGGCGACGCTGCGCGTCTGATCGCATTCGGCGATGCTGATGTTATGGTTGCTGGTGGTACGGAATCGCCGGTTAGCCGCATTTCGCTGGCGGGCTTTGCTGCCTGCAAGGCGCTCTCCACCAAGCGTAACGACGATCCGACTGCAGCCTCCCGTCCATATGACAGCGACCGAGATGGTTTTGTCATGGGCGAAGGCGCTGGCGTTGTGGTTCTCGAAGAGCTGGAACATGCTTTGGCGCGTGGCGCCAAGATTTACGCTGAAGTCATCGGCTACGGTCTTTCGGGTGATGCTTACCACATCACAGCACCGACTGAGAGCGGTGAGGGCGCGGAACGCTGCATGATTGCTGCAATCAAGCGCGCAGAAATTACGCCTGACCAGATCGATTACATTAACGCGCATGGCACATCGACCATGGCCGATACGATCGAGCTCGGTGCCGTTGAGCGTGTTGTTGGCGATGCAGCCTCGAAGGTATCCATGTCTTCGACCAAGTCGTCGATTGGTCACCTGCTTGGTGCCGCCGGTGCTGCGGAAGCGATCTTCTCGACGCTCGCGATCCGTGACAACATCGCGCCTGCAACGCTTAATCTCGACAATCCAGCGATTGAAACAAAGATCGATCTCGTGCCGCACAAAGCGAGCGAACGTAAGATTGACATTGCGCTGTCGAATTCTTTCGGATTCGGCGGCACCAATGCTTCGCTGGTTCTGCGTCGCTATTCTTGAGCGAGCGAGCTTTAAAAAACTAAACTATTCAAAAACGCGGGGATTTCTCCGCGTTTTTGCCAAAATATAACCTGATGCAATGTTTAAACTTGCTAATTGCGTTTAGTGTGATCAGACAGAATTTGTTTGATTTGTATGCCCTTTCGCACGGGTTTCAGGACGAGGTGATGGTGTGAGTTCAGAAGAAAAGCCCGGAACCAATCCTGCTGAGCAGCAGCCGCAAGCTGCAGTGACGCCCGAGCAAGCCGCGGCAAGCAAGCCCTTCGTGCCAAAATCTGCCTCTGAAGCTCTGCGTCCAGAACCGGGTACGCCGCCGCCGCGCAAGCGTTCGCGCCATGCGCGCAGCCAGATCGTCGTCTTCATGAACTTCATGTTATCGCTGATCGTGCTGGTGCTATTGGGAGCTTCGGCTCTGTTTTACTTCGGCAAGCTCCAGTTTGATTCCAAAGGCCCTTTGACCGCTGAAACGACGTTCCTCGTTAAACGCGGTGCTGGTGTTTCTGAAGTCTCCAACAGCCTTGAAGGCCGCGAAATCGTCAGCGATGCACGTATTTTCCGTTACGGTATGCGCGCTTACGGGCATGAGAACGATCTGAAAGCTGGCGAATATGCGATCCCGGCTGGTGCGACAATGCGCGATGTGATGGAGCTTCTCATCAGCGGCAAGTCGATCATGTATCCGCTGACAATTCCTGAAGGTCTTACCGTCAAGCAGGTATTCGATCGTATTTCTACAGATCCGATTCTGGCTGGCGACATGCCAAAAGATATGCCGCCTGAAGGTGGGCTGTTTACAGATACGCTCAACTTCACGCGCGGCACAACGCGTGAGGAAATCATCAACCGTATGATTGCCTCGCAGCAGAAGCTGATTGATGACACGTGGGCAAAACGCCGCGCTGATCTGCCGGTCAAGGACAAGAACGAGTTTGTGACGCTGGCTTCCATCGTCGAGAAGGAAACGGGTATCGCGTCGGAACGTCCGCATGTGGCGTCCGTCTTCGTGAATCGCCTCAACAAGGGCATGCGTATTCAATCCGACCCGACTATCATTTATGGTCTGTTCGGTGGCGCGGGCAAGCCCTCCGACCGTCCGATCTTCAAGTCGGACATCGAAAAGCCGACGCCTTACAACACCTATGTCATCAACGGTTTGCCGCCGACACCGATTGCCAATCCGGGTCGTGCAGCGCTTGAGGCCGTGGCCAATCCGCTCGACACCGAAGACCTCTACTTCGTAGCGGATGGTACAGGCGGTCACGTTTTCGCTAAGACCTTGGCTGAACACAATGCCAATGTGCGCAAGTGGCGCGCGGTTGAGCAGGAAAAAAATCAATTACAGCAGCAAAACACCGCCCAGTAATTGGGCGGTTTATCACTTTGTGAATGCCGAAAAAAGGAATGTAAGCATGGCGCTCCAGAGCATGACAGGGTTTGCGCGCCACGCGATGCAGTATGGCGCAGCCGATAATGAAGCGCGCATTGTGTGGGAAGTGCGCTCTGTGAACGGCAAAGGGCTGGATTTGCGCCTGCGCCTGCCGCAAGGGCTGGAAGGTGCTGAACACGCTGTCCGTTCGCTTCTGGCACGCTACTTTTCGCGCGGCAATTTTCAAGCGAGCCTTAATGTGGAGCGCGCGGAAGCTCAGGGTGGCTTTGTCATCAATCAGGCAATGCTTGATGAAGTACTGAAGCTCGGTGCAGAATTGCAAGCGAGACATGGACTTGCTCCGGCAAGTGTTGACGGCGTTCTCTCGCTGCGCGGCATTATCGATCAGGCACAGGTGTCGGAAGACGACAATGCGCGCGCTGGCCTTGAGGCTGCAGTCATTGCGGCTTTTGAAGCTGCACTCAAGTCAATTGCCGAGGCGCGTACCCATGAGGGGCAGTCACTTTTGACCATTCTTTCAGGTCATGTTGATACAATCGAGCACCTCACATCGGCGGCACGTAACGACCCGTCGCGTAGCGTAGAAGCTATCCGAACCCGATTGGCAGGGCAGGTATCGTTATTAATTGATACTGGGCGCGATCTCGATGAAACGCGCCTTTATCAGGAAGCTGCATTTCTCGCGACCAAAGCGGACATTCAGGAAGAGCTGGATCGGCTTGAAACGCATGTCGCATCTGCGCGCAAGTTGCTTGCAGATGGCGGTCCCATCGGGCGCAAGCTTGATTTTCTTTCACAGGAATTTAATCGCGAAGCGAATACATTGTGTTCAAAATCGAACGCAGCATCGATTACGGCAATCGGTCTTGAGCTGAAAGCGGTCGTTGATCAGTTTCGCGAACAGGTACAGAATCTGGAGTAACGGAAAATGGCCATCTCTTCGGTTGAACATGGCATTGCACGCAGAGGCCTCATGGTGGTGATTTCTTCGCCCTCAGGTGCGGGGAAATCCACGATTGCGCGGCAGCTGCTCAACGATCCGGACATGAAGCTTTCGCTGTCAATTTCCGTTACGACGCGCGAACGCCGTCAAAGCGAAATCAATGGTGTGCATTATCACTTCATCACCAAGCGGGAATTCGAGCGACTGCGCGACAATGACCAGCTGATTGAATGGGCGGAAGTACACGGCAACTTCTATGGTACGCTGCGCCAGACGGCTGAGGAAGCACTGGCCGATGGTCAGGATATGCTGTTCGACATCGACTGGCAGGGCGCTGAACAGTTGCAGGCCAAAATGCCTGCTGACGTGGTATCGATTTTCATTCTGCCGCCCACCATGCGCGAATTGCAGAACCGCCTGAACCGCCGCGCGGAAGATACTGCGGACGTGATTGAAACACGGTTGCAGAATGCTCGTTTTGAAATCCAAAAATGGGTAAAATACGATTACATCGTCATCAATGAAGACCTTGAGCGGTCCTATTCGGGCATAAAGGGGATCATTGTTGCCGAGCGCCTGCGCCGCGACCGTCGTCCAGGACTGTTTGATTTCGTCACAGGACTTCTGGAAGAAGATCCGGCGGCTTAAAGCATTTGAACTAAAGTGCGAAGCGGTTTTGCGTGAGGTAAATGCGTAAAAAACAGATAGAGCAATTCCAGCCGTTCATTTTTAACTGGAGCCGCTCTACATAGCCGCTATCAAAGCGGGGGGGGACGAGCATTTGAGGCCAGTCGTTATCGTGACAGGCGGCAGCAAAGGTATTGGCGCCGCTACCGCACGTCTCTTTGCCCGCGAAGGTTATGATGTCTGCATCAGTTATCTAAGCGACGCAGACGCAGCACTTGGGACAGTCGAAGCCTGCGAGGGTTTTGGTGCAAAAGCAATTGCTGTTCAGAGTGATGTGGCGAACCGCCAAGACGTCGAGGCCTTGTTTCTTGCCTGCGACAAGGCGCTCGGCGTCGTTTCTTGCCTAGTTAACAATGCGGGCGTCATCGGACAGAACACCCGAATCCAGGGGCTTCAGGACGATGCGCTCGAGCAAACCTTCAGAACCAATGTCTTTGGGTTGTTGTATTGCACACAGGAAGCGACACGCCGCATGTCCTCGACCAATGGTGGTGCAGGTGGCACGATTATCAATATCTCGTCTGTGGCAGCGGTTTTGGGAAGCCCGGGCGAGTACGTGCATTATGCTGCATCCAAAGGTGCGGTAGAAACCATCTCGATAGGGGCGGGAAAAGAGCTGGCACCTGAAGGTATCCGTGTGAATGCCATTCGGGTAGGTACAACCAATACCTCTATTCATATGTTGAGCGGAAACCCGGATCGACCAGCAAAGATTGCCGCAATGACACCCATGGGGCGAATTGCCGAGCCGGAAGATATCGCGCAAACGGCTCTCTGGCTGGCTTCTGATAAATCAGGATTCGTTACCGGAACTGTCATTACGGTTGCGGGTGGCTTAAGCGTTTAATTTGGCTGATAATATCGTTGATGTTGTCGCTGGGGTTTCCGGTCGCGACTGGAATAGTTTTGGAGCATCTCGAATAGAACTGCCCCATAAGTTTCTGGAAAGTTGTAGAAGTCGTGTCTTTCATAAGTCCTCCCACCAAGCACTGGTCTGTTGTCGAACTTCTGCATGAAACGGTCAAAAACCCGAATATCCATGTGCGAGGAACACACAGCTATTACAGCAATGCTTGGACTGGCTCATTTGAGGAGAGCGTCGTTCGTTATTTGTACGGTGACGAATACAGCCTGAAAGCTTGGGAATCCCAATGGCCGGTCGATCAGCTTTATATTGGCGACTACGTTTGTATTGGTGCAGAAGCAGTCATTCTGATGGGTGGAAATCACACACATCGCACGGATTGGTTCAGTCTATATCCATTCCCTGAAGTCATTCTGGATGCATATCAAGGCAAGGGTGACACCAATATTGGCGATGGCGCATGGATCGGAATGCGCGCGATGATCATGCCGGGGATCACTATTGGAGAAGGTGCCATCATCGCGTCCGGCGCAATCGTCACCAAAGATGTTGCACCTTATGCCATAGTGGCGGGCAATCCAGCAGTTCCTATTCGGTCTCGTTTTGCGGCATCGATTGTTGATACCCTTCTGAGCCTCGGAATATATGCTTGGGATCAACAAAAATTTGAAACATTGAGAGCGTTTCTCTGTGCCGATGACATTGATGCGCTTGTTGCGGCTTCAGCCCAATATGATGCAACTGGAGAATAGAGTTTCCTCTTCATTCCAGTCTGATTTTCAACCGGTCCGTATCGGCCACTAACTGCCGAAAAGCTTCCAGAAATGGTTTGCCACCGAGTGTCTTTAGCTTGCTCAAAGCTTCGACATTCTTGAACACCAGTTCGCACTCGCCGGGCCAGCCGGGGCCACCCCATTGCACACCATCCCAGAATGAATCGAGTGTGTAACCGAAGGATTCCGGGTCGAGAACAAGCGCCGTATCGAGATAGCGTTGCCAGAGTTCTTTGGGAGAACTTACGCCAACGCAGTCTATTTCATAGACCGGCAGCATCAATCGATCAGAATGAGGATCGCGTCTACGACGGCGAGTGTGAAGAGCAGGGCGATCATGCTTGCTGCTGCAATTACCATCATGCGCTTTTGCCGGGAGCGCTTTTCAGGCTGCTTTCCGCTCCAGTCATATGGCGTTTCAGGCATTATCTCCTCCGGCTCAGAGCATTTCTGAATCAAGTTGAACCATCGTAATGTGCTCTAATTTATCGCTTCGACCAGTCTCCATGGATCCTGATCTTTGTAAACGTGCACATCACTGCGCCCGTCTGCAAGATAAACTGTGCCCTGAGCACCATAAAATTTGCCGTCAGGGTATTTCATGACGATGAGCACTTCATATCCGCGTGCATCTTTATAGACACCGCCTGTTCGGATTTTCAGTGATATGGCCAGTTCCTTTAAGTCTATAGCTGCTGAATGGCGATGCGGTTGCCTTCGCTATCGAGAATTTCGGCAACAAAACCACCATCTGGAAGAGCAGTCTTTGGGAACAGCAAATCACTGCCAATCGCGGTTGCACGGGCAATGACCGCATCAATGTCGGTCACGCTGAAATAGATGATCGCCCCGTTGACGGTCGGCACATAGACTTCGCCTTCGGCCAGCGCGCAGCTTGCGCCTTCCTTGCCTTCCTCAAAAGGGAAATAGGCCATGCGGTTACCGTGGATTTCGGCAATCTTGCCAAAACCAACACGAAATACATCGGAATAAAACGCGATAGCACGGTCTATATCTGTGACCGGAATTTCGACATGGGCGATTATATTCATGCACGTTCTCCCGGTTGCAGCAGTCCCTTCTCACTAGTGGTCTGATTCCGACATTTGCATCTCTCGGATACAGGCATTGGACAAATGTCGGAATCAAGAAGACCAATAGCAAGTTTATGAATCTAGTGGATTTTTCGAATTTGACGTTTGAAGCAGCGTATGTGTCAGTTGGGATTCAAACGCCAAATTCAATCCACTAGCCTTTTTGATGGAATCGAGAATTCGGTTGCGGATCAGGCCGCTGATGGGGCGTATCAGATACCAATATGGCAGAAAACGAAGATGGCTGGCACGGTCGGGGCAAAATATCCGCGTTTCGGTGACAAGACGCGCTTTCTCACCTCGTTCGATTACGGTGAAGGTAAGCGCCAACTTTGCAACGCCCGGTGTGCGGAAAGCCAGATAAGCCTCTGCGCTTTCGATTTTGAAGAGGCCGAAATTAGCCTTGCATAATTGTCCTATAAGCCCATAGACCAGTGCCTGGCCCGGTTCATGTTCAAGCAAGGTAAACTCATGCAGGCCGAAGGGTTGTGCGACTGAGCTTTCACGTCCGCGCAAGCGTGCGATTGCTCGCATGGGTAATTCGCGCAGGCCAATCATGCTGCGGAAAAACAAGTCCGTCTCAGGTCGATAAGCTATGGCTGCATGCAAGACTACCTCGGGCGAGGCGTTCACATCGCAGCCATGGATTTCGATGAAGCGATAATTCGGTAGATACTTATCGATCAGCTGCATGGCGGAATTTTAAACCGCAGTGCCGCCGACCGTAACCTGATCCATACGCAGATGCGGCTGACCCACGCCTACTGGCACCCATTGTCCACCCTTGCCGCAATTACCGCTGCCGGTATCCAGCTTCATGTCGTTGCCGATCATCGAAATGCGTTGCATGGCGTCCGGGCCGTTGCCGATTAGCATGGCCCCCTTGATCGGTGCCCCGACCTTGCCGTCCTCGATCATATAGGCTTCCGTGCAGCCAAATACGAATTTTCCAGACGTTATATCCACCTGCCCACCGCCAAAGGAAACGGCATAAATGCCCTTTTTCATGGAGGCGATGATCTCGTCCGGAGTCTTGTCTCCTGAAAGCATATAGGTGTTGGTCATGCGTGGCATTGGCGCATGTGCATAAGATTCGCGGCGACCATTGCCGGTTGCTTCCATGCCCATCAGACGTGCATTCTGCCGGTCCTGCATGTAATTGACGAGCTTGCCGTCTTCGATGAGCACGGTGCGATTGGTGGGCGTGCCTTCATCATCAATGGTCAGCGAACCGCGGCGCTCTGAAATCGTGCCATCATCAACAACGGTGACCCCCTTCGACGCTACCTGTTGTCCGAGCAGCCCCGCAAAGGCCGAAGTCTTCTTGCGGTTGAAATCACCCTCAAGGCCGTGGCCGACAGCTTCATGCAACATCACACCCGGCCAGCCGTTGCCGAGAACGATGTCGTAAGTGCCAGCAGGGGCAGGGACGGCTTCAAGATTGACGAGCGCCTGACGCAGCGCTTCATCGGCCACATGCTGCCAGCTTTCGGTGGTGATGAAGTCGCCAAAGCCCTTGCGTCCGCCAAGCGTATGCGAGCCCGATTCCTGACGATCGCCATTGCCTGCAACGACGGAAACGCTGAGCCGAACCATTGGACGTATATCGCGAACGAAATGCCCGTCAGCGCGAAGAATCTCAACATGCTGCCATGAGCCTGCAATTGAGACAGATACCTGCCGCACCTTCGGGTCTTTCGCGCGCAGATAAGCATCGATCTTCTGCAGAAGCTGGACTTTAGCGTCGAAGGTCGGCGAGCCGATAGGGTTCTCGTCGGTATAAAGATGGCGGTTGGTGCCGGACGGAGCTGCCGCATAGGTACCGCTATGACCGGTCAGTGTTGCGGAAACCGCATCAGACGCACGCTTGAGGGCTGCAAGCGACAAATCACCTGCATGCGCATAGCCGATGGCTTCGCCTGCAACGGCGCGCAGGCCGAAACCCTGATCCTGATTGAAAGAGCCGGTCTTCAGCCGTCCATTATCGAAGACAAGCGCCTCCGCTTCGCGATACTCCATGAAGAGTTCGCCATCATCGCTGCCTTTCAGGCTCTGCGAAACAAGGCGTTCAATATCGTCACGGTTGGCGTCGAAGCTATCGATCAGGCTCTTCATAAAAATAATCCTGCGGCATGTGTTTGCCACAGGATGTAAGCGCTAAATCGGTTGAGAACAACCTTGAGATTAAGAAGTGTCGCGATTCTGGGGATGGCGAGGCGAAAATCGTTGGCCGCGAGAACCGGAACGCAATGTACTTAAAGCATTTCCAGCAAAACTGGGAACCGGTTTTGCGCTCGGAAATGCGCAAAAACAAATAGTTACAGCGGTTCCAACGATTCAATATCAACGGGAACCGCAGTAAAGGTACACGAGCACCGGAAGCACAACGGAATGCGGTTTGCAGCCCGTCGGCGCCGGAATCCTATCAAGGCAAGGCGTCGAAGCCCTCACCAAAACCTTTGAGATCTACAGGAATGCCAACGCCTTCTTCCGGTGTCTGGAAGACGATGAAGGTCGCAGACTTGCCGTTGCGGAAGGTATTGAGCAACTCGTCTTCAAGGATAACTTCTGCATAGCAGCCGTCTTCAAAGCAACGCACGAAATAGGCGCGGCCGATATCCTTGCCGTCGACATTGAGGCCGAGACCATTTGGCAGCAAGACGCCGAGTGGTGCAAGAACACGCAAAATCCGGGCCTTGTTGTCAGCGGTCTTGAGGACAACGACCGAAAGCCCAAGTTCAGGACGCTTGGCAGCAACCACATTCTGAATGAGCGCACATTGCTCGGTCTTGGCACCTGCAGGCGTGTCGCAAAGGATCGCCCACGCGCCATGCTGCGACTTGAGTGTGCCGCTTTGCTGCGGTGTCGCAGATTGCGATTGCGACGGGGCCTGTGTTGGTGCTGGAAGCTGCGTCGGAGTTTCCTGCGCGACAGACGGCATTGCTGCAGCTGCGAGTACCACAGCGGTACCCGTTGCGAGGATGGCAAGACGCTGGAAAATCGAGCGGCGGGCGGATGTACGGAAAATCATGAAATCTCCAGATCGAATCACCGGGACGTTACCCTCCGAAACAGGCGGTGAAAAGCTATTGTCGCTTCCGAGCCATAATCGCAAAGGTGATACCGGCATTGCATCCCAGATGCGTCCCCGGCAGTTGCATCCATTATCACGCGGCACGTTAGAGGAAACCTCTTGCTAAATCATGGCTTCATTATGTGTTTCTGTGGCTTTTCCCAAGTTTTCCCAAGTTTAGCTAGGGCTTGTGATGCTTTGTTGAATGAGCGGGATGCGTGGCTCTGACGCAGGGTTGCGCGCAAAAATGCCGCACAGGAACATATTCGCCTTCCTTGCGGTGTGCGTTAAGGTGTGATTTGAACGCTGACGGGGGATACGGCCGTCTAAACGTCCGGCGTCCAGCCTGAAAGGGCGAAAAGGGAGAGAGTTCTGGTGGATAAAATTGTTGCCACAACGAGGGGTGCCGTCGTTGGTGCTTTCGCATTGCTGTGGACGAGCGGTGCCGCTTTTGCGGATCAGCCGCGTCCATGGGAGATAAGATTTCAGGAAGCTGCGACGGGTATTGCCGAGCAGATTCATTGGTTTGAGCGCTATACGCTCTGGTTTATCATTCCGATCACATTGCTGGTTCTGGCTTTGCTTATTTGGTGCGTGATTAAGTTCCGCGCGAGCGCAAATCCAAACCCATCCAAGACCAGCCACAATACGGCGGTCGAAGTGGTCTGGACCGTGGGTCCGGTGATCATTCTGCTTTTCTTGGCAGTGCCGTCATTTCAGCTTTTGACAGCGCAATATTCACCAGAGGATCCGACACTGACGGTTAAGGCGACCGGCTATCAGTGGTACTGGGGTTATGAATATCAGACCGAAACGCCGGTCAGCTTTGATTCGCTCATTCTCAAGGATGCCGACCGTGCTGCTGCCGGCAAGGAAGATCACGCTCGTTATCCGCGCCTTTTGGCTGTCGATAATGAAGTCGTCGTGCCAATTGGCGAGACGGTGCGTCTTCTGGTAACAGCTGCCGACGTGATCCATTCCTGGACTATTCCGGCTTTCGGCGTGAAGATGGACGCTGTACCGGGCCGTATCAATGAGGCTTGGTTCAAAGCTGACAAGGAAGGCCTGTATTACGGCCAGTGCTCCGAGCTTTGTGGCAAGGACCATGCCTTTATGCCGATCGCCGTTCGTGTCGTCTCGAAAGAGCGTTATGACACTTGGTTGACGGCCGCGGCCTCGGATGTCCCGGGCGCGAACAAGGCGCTTCAAGCCGATCTTGAAGGCGATGCAAACGATAAAGTGGCTGCGGCGGGTCTTTAAAGACTTCGATACGCAAGACTGTTGAAAAACGGGAGCGAATTCCATGGCTGGCACAGCAGCTCACGAGCATGGAGCCCATGACGACCACAAGCCAAAAGGCTGGGTGCGCTGGGTTTACTCGACTAATCATAAAGATATCGGTACTCTGTACCTGATCTTCGCAATCATTGCCGGCATTATTGGCGGCGCGCTGTCTATCGCGATGCGCGCTGAGCTTCAGGAGCCGGGCATCCAGATTTTCCATGGTCTGGCGCAAATGGTTTATGGCGTTGAGGGCGATGCTGCTCTCGATGCTGGCAAGCATATGTTCAACGTGTTCACCTCGGCGCACGCTCTGGTCATGATCTTCTTCATGGTCATGCCAGCGCTGATTGGTGGTTTCGCCAACTGGATGATCCCGCTGATGATCGGTGCGCCTGATATGGCGTTTCCGCGTATGAACAATATTTCGTTCTGGCTTCTTCCGCCTGCACTCACGCTTCTCCTGATCTCGCTGTTCATGCCAGGTCCGGCAGGCGGTTGGGGGCCGGGTGGTGGCTGGACGCTTTATCCGCCACTTTCGACATCCGGCCAGCCCGGACCTGCAGTGGATTTCGCTATTCTAGCGCTGCATATTTCAGGTGCGTCGTCGATTCTCGGTGCGATCAACTTCATCACAACGATCCTCAACATGCGTGCTCCGGGCATGACGCTGCATAAGATGCCGCTCTTCGCATGGGCTGTGCTTGTAACGGCGTTTCTGCTTCTGCTGTCGCTTCCGGTTCTGGCTGGTGGCATCACCATGCTGCTTACCGATCGTAACTTCGGAACGACGTTCTTCTCGCCAGATGGTGGCGGTGATCCGATCCTTTACCAGCACCTGTTCTGGTTCTTTGGTCACCCTGAAGTGTATATTCTGATCCTGCCGGGCTTCGGCATTGTCAGCCACATCATTTCAACCTTCTCGCGCAAGCCGGTATTTGGTTATCTCGGCATGGCATATGCCATGGTTGCGATCGGCGTTGTCGGATTCGTCGTCTGGGCGCACCACATGTACACGGTCGGTCTGTCGCTCGATACGCAGCGCTACTTCGTCTTCGCGACGATGGTTATTGCGGTTCCGACGGGTATCAAGATCTTCTCCTGGATCGCGACGATGTGGGGTGGGTCTCTGACCTTCCGTGCACCGATGCTGTGGGCGATTGGCTTCATCTTCCTGTTCACTGTTGGTGGTGTTACCGGCGTTCAGCTCGCCAATGCCGGTCTCGACCGCGCGCTGCATGACACCTATTACGTTGTGGCACACTTCCATTACGTGCTGTCGCTGGGCGCAGTGTTCGCGATCTTCGCAGGCTGGTATTACTGGTTCCCGAAGATGAGCGGTTATATGTACGACGAATTCACCGCGAAGCTGCACTTCTGGGTCACTTTCGTTGGCGTTAATCTCGTCTTCTTCCCGCAGCACTTCCTCGGTCTTGCCGGTATGCCACGTCGTTACATCGACTATCCGGATGCTTATGCGGGCTGGAATATGGTGTCGTCTTACGGTTCCTACATTTCGGGCTTTGCCGTGCTGATCTTCCTCTACAATGTCTTCGAGGCATTCGCGAAGAAGCGTGAAGCGGGTGCAAACCCATGGGGTGAAGGTGCAACGACGCTGGAATGGCAGCTTTCTTCGCCTCCGCCGTTCCACCAGTGGGAACAACTGCCGCGTATAAAGTAATTGTGCAAAGGGCGAGCACCGGAAAGGGGTTCGCCCTTGAACAAAACTGTGATATGTGCGGGCGGCATTTAGATCCGTCCGTAGCCGGTTGACGTTCAAGAACGACGCTTCCGATCGGAGTGAATGCATCTCCGGGAGGTAAAGTCGTTTTGGATTGCTGGTGTGCACTCAGGGCAGAGTGCAGCATCGGCCCGGTGAATTCGAGGTTGTTGAAGTTAATGTCTCTGGTGGAAAAAAACACGGTTTCCGACGATGCATTCGCTCTTTCAGAGGCGACTGCACGGGATTATCTCGTCCTGCTGAAGCCGCGTGTCATGTCGCTGGTGGTGTTCACCGGACTTGTCGGTCTGGTGCTTGCGCCCGGCCATATGAATCCGGTTCTGGCTGCGATCAGCATCCTCTGCATCGCGGTTGGTGCTGGCGCATCTGGCGCACTCAATATGTGGTACGATGCCGATATCGATGCGGTGATGAAGCGCACGCGCAATCGTCCGATCCCTGCTGGCGTGATCGCGCCCAATCAGGTTCTGGCTTTTGGCCTAACGCTGTCGGTCTTTTCGGTTATCACGCTGGGACTGATGGTCAACTGGCTCTCCGCTGCTCTGCTTGCCTTCACCATTTTCTTCTATGCTGTCATCTATACTATGTGGCTCAAGCGCTCGACACCGCAGAACATTGTTATTGGTGGTGCGGCTGGTGCTTTTCCTCCGATGATCGGCTGGGCTGCTGCAACGGGCGAGATCACATGGGACAGTGTCGTTCTGTTTATGATTATCTTCCTGTGGACGCCGCCGCACTTCTGGGCACTATCGTTGTTTTCGAGCAATGATTACGAAGCCGCACGCATTCCTATGATGCCGAATGTGAAGGGCGAACTTTCGACCCGCCGACAGGCGATGTTCTACGCCGTGATCATGGCGCCGGTTGGCGTACTGCCTTACTTATTGGGCTTTGCTGGCATCACTTATGGTGTGATTTCCACGCTGCTCGGTGTGGCATTCGTCTACTATGCATGGCGCATGTGGGTTGCGGAAAGCCATACGCAAATGCTGCTTGCAGCGCGCAAACTGTTCCGCTTCTCGCTGATTTATTTGTCGGCGGTATTTGCGGTTCTGCTCGTGGAAGCACTGGCAATCAGGCTGCTGACAGCCTTTGGAGTGATTTAATGGATAATTCCGTACAGAAGCCGCATAGCGAGGAGCTAGAGCTGGTTACACCAACGGCGCAGCAGCGAAAAGCCCAGCGTAACCGTTCCTGGGGGCTTGCTATCGCTTTGGCTCTGTTCGTTGTTCTCGTTTACGTGGGCACAATGGCCAAGCTCGGAGCAAACGCTCTGGTACGTCCGTTCTAATTTTTAAGTGAACTGATAAAGGGTTCGATCTGGGAGGGTAGAATGGCAGATCAGCAGAAGGTTGACGAAAAGCAGAAACGCCTCAATCGCTCCAATCGTACGGTTGCGATCGCGTGCCTGTCTTTCTTTGTCTGCATGATTGGCGCAGCTTACGCCTCTGTGCCGCTCTATCGAATTTTTTGTCAGGTGACTGGTTATGGCGGCACGACACAACGCGTCGAGCAATATTCCGATACCATTCTTGATAAGACGATGAAGGTGCGTTTCGACGCCAATACGGCCAATGGCCTGCCTTGGGATTTCAAGCCTGTTGAGCGCGAAGTAACCGTGCGCATCGGCGAAACCACCATGATCAAGTACGAAGCGCGCAACCTCTTTGATGAGCCAACTTATGGCCGTGCGAGTTTCAATGTTGCTCCAGGTCGTGCCGGCGCTTATTTTAACAAGGTCGAATGTTTCTGCTTCACCGATACGACTTTGCAACCGGGCGAAGACATGGAAATGCCGGTTGTTTTTTTCGTTGATCCAGAGATCGTCAACGATCCCGATCTGAAGGACGTGAAGACGATCACGCTGTCCTACACGTTCTTCCCGATCGATAAGCCAAAGCCTGTTGCAAACGCAAAGGTTGCGCCAACGGGCAATAACGGAAGCTGAACATAGAGAATAACGCGGCACACAATGCCGCAAAGACAAAAGAGCTAAGCCGCTCTATTGTTGTAATGAAAAGGGAATTACCTGATGTTCTCAATGAACTCAGGTATGAAGGCACAGAGAGGAGCCTTGGGGAGAGACATGGCCGACGTTCACGAGAAGAATCACGATTATCACATCATAGCGCCGAGCCCCTGGCCGTTCTTGAGTTCGGTAGGTGCATTTGTGCTTGCCATCGGCGGTATCGCGTGGATGCGTTATATCAACTCCGGCGAACTCAAGTTCTTCGGTTTGAACATTGTTACGCCATGGATTTTCTTCATCGGCCTCGCAATCGTTCTTTACTGCATGTACGCTTGGTGGGCAGACACTATCAAGGAAGGTCACGAAGGACATCACACGCGCGTCGTCTCGCTGCATCTGCGCTATGGCATGATCATGTTCATTGCGTCGGAAGTCATGTTCTTCGCGGCATGGTTCTGGGCATTCTTCGATGCGAGCCTTTTCCCGAACGAAGTGCATCAGGTTGCGCGCGCTGAATTCACGGGTGGTCAGTGGCCTCCGAAGGGCATCGAGGTGCTCGATCCGCTGCATCTGCCGCTCTACAACACAGTGATCCTGCTGCTCTCGGGCACGACACTGACCTGGGCGCATCATGCATTGCTGCACAAAGATCGCAAAGGCATGATCACAGGCCTCGCGCTGACGGTTGTGTTGGGCGTGCTGTTTTCATTCGTGCAAGCGTATGAATATATTCACGCACCGTTCGAGTTCAAAGACTCGATCTATGGTGCGACCTTCTTCATGGCAACAGGCTTTCACGGCTTTCACGTCATCATCGGAACGATCTTCCTTTTGGTTATCCTCTTCCGTGCGATGGGTGGTGATTTCACACCTGAACGCCATTTCGGTTTTGAAGCGGCTGCATGGTATTGGCACTTCGTGGACGTTGTCTGGCTGTTCCTGTTCTTCACGATCTATGTGTGGGGCGGTTGGGGCGCACCGATGCACGGCGGCTGATTTATCAGCTGGTAAGATTGCAGAGCGGCCCTGGAAACACGGCCGCTTTTTCTTTTCTGGTGCGTTTTGGAGGGTGTGATGTCGGATCATAATCTTTATCCGCCGGTCGATCCGGTCAAAAGCGGGATCAGGGGACATTGTCCTCGCTGCGGTGAGGGGAAGCTGTTTGACGGCTTTCTCACAGTCGCCCCCAAATGTCGGGCCTGTGGGCTTGATTACTCCTTTGCGGATTCAGGCGATGGTCCGGCCGCTTTCGTTATTCTCCTCATCGGTTTTATCGTGGTTGGCGCGGCCTTGTGGATGGAAGTCAATTACGGACCGCCGCTCTGGGTCCATTTCATCTTGTGGGTGCCGCTGGCCATTATCCTAAGCTTGGTTGCCATGCGCTGCATCAAGGGTATTCTGATTAATATGCAATATCGCAACAAGGCGTCTCAGGGGCGTCTGGACGATGGTAAATGACCCAAACACAAAAGCCGCAACGGTTTCCATGGGGGATACTTATTGCATCCCTTATCGCGTTTGTGATCCTGCTGGCGTTGGGAACTTGGCAGGTTGAGCGGCTGCAATGGAAAGAAGCGCTGCTTGCTACCACGCAAGAGCGGGTCCATGAAGCCCCGCTTCCTTTGGCCGAGATGGAAAAAATCTATGGCCAAGAGGGAACGGTTGAATACCGGCCTGTGACAGTTTCGGGCACCTTCATGCATCAGGGCGAGCGGCATTTTCTTTCGACCTATGATGGCAAGCCGGGCTTCAATGTCTACACGCCGCTAATGCTCGAAGATGGTCGGTTTGTGCTCGTTAATCGTGGGTTTGTGCCTTACGAGAAAAAGGATGCCGAAACTCGCCTCGACGGACAATTGGATGGCCCAGTGACGGTGACAGGACTGGCCCGCGATCCGTTAAACGCCAAGCCCGGCTATTTCGTTCCAGACAACGATGTCGCCAAGAATATCTTCTATTGGAAGGATTGGTTGGCGATGGCAGAAAGCGCTGATATCCCTTCGCTTGACGATGCGGTGCCGTTCTTTATCGATGCGGATAACAAGCCAAACTTTGGTGGCTTGCCGATTGGCGGGGTCACGATCATCGATTTTCCCAACAACCATCTGCAATATGCAGTTACGTGGTATGGGCTTGCTTTGGCGCTGTTAGGGGTTGCCGGAACGTGGTTCTGGCGGTATCGGAAGGTGGATAAGGGTTGACAAAGGCCTCGTTGCAGCCCAACTCCCGCCCTATATATCTATTCGCGCCTCACGCCGAACCCAGCGAGCACGATTCATGACTAATACACGCCCCCCTCTGGAAATCCGCCTTTGCGGCCCGCGCGGCTTTTGCGCAGGCGTTGACAGGGCGATCCAGATCGTCGTGCTGGCACTGAAGAAATATGGCGCCCCGGTCTATGTGCGCCACGAGATCGTGCACAACCGCTATGTGGTTGAAGGCTTGCAGTCACGGGGCGCAATTTTTGTTGAAGAGCTCGATGAAATTCCTGCGGAACATCGCGATCAGCCGGTCGTCTTTTCTGCCCATGGCGTGCCAAAATCGGTGCCGGCTGATGCTGAAGCCAAGAACCTTTTTTATCTCGATGCGACTTGTCCATTGGTTTCCAAGGTTCACAAGCAGGCAATGCGCCATCAGCGCCTTGGTCGCCACGTTATCCTGATTGGCCACTCCGGTCATCCCGAAGTGATTGGCACGATGGGGCAATTACCGGATGGAACGGTTACTCTCATCGAGACAGTTGAAGACGCGCGCAAGATAGAGTTTGCCGATCCAGACAACCTCGGTTTCGTCACGCAGACCACGCTTTCGGTTGATGACACTGCAGGTATTATCCAAGAATTGCAGCAGCGCTTTCCAAATCTGACCGCACCAGCTGCGGAATCCATTTGCTACGCCACGACAAACCGCCAGGATGCCGTGCGTGCAGCCGCTCCCGGTTGCGATCTCTTCCTCATCGTGGGTGCTCCGAACTCCTCTAACTCCAAGCGCCTTGTCGAAGTGGCCGAAAAGGCTGGCGCGGGCATGTCGATGCTCGTGCAGCGCGCAAGCGACATCGAATGGGACAAAGTCGGCGATATTTCGGTGGTTGGTCTTTCCGCTGGCGCGTCTGCGCCCGAAATCATCGTTGATGAGATTATGGATGCCTTCAAGGCCCGTTTCACTGTCAAAATAGAACTGGCAGAAACGACAATTGAAACCGAGAATTTCCTCGTCAATCGTGAAATCCGCGATGTTGAGCTGACGGTGCAGGATATGGCATTCGTCAACGGTGAAAACCGGGTTGTCGGTATTCCTAAGTTGGAGCGTATCCCGAAAAGTGTGTAACGGTTTTCGAATAAGATGCGCGATAGAAACAAGCGCATCCCGAAAGGTGCGCGGCGGTTTTTGGGTATTATGAGCGTAATGAATATGGGGAAATAAACGGCATGGCCGTCTATACAGATATCAATGAAATCGAGCTCGGTTCTTTTCTTGAACAATATGACATCGGTGCCCTGACTTCGTATAAGGGCATTGCAGAAGGGGTAGAGAATACCAATTACCTTCTGCACACGACGATAGGCTCTTTCATTCTTACCCTTTATGAGAAGCGCGTTAATCGCGATGAGCTGCCATTTTTCCTGAATTTGATGCAGCATCTGTCAAAGCGCGGTCTGGAATGCCCGCAGCCGGTAGTGCGCCGCGATGGTGTGACGATCGGTGAACTTGCAGGCCGTCCAGCAGCAATCGTGACGTTTCTTGAAGGCATGTGGATGCGCAAACCCACTGTCGCACATTGTGAAGAAGTTGGTCGTGGACTGGCTGAAATGCATCTGGCTGGTGAAGATTTCACTATGCGCCGCCGGAATGGGCTGACATTGCCTGACTGGCGTCCGTTGTGGGATATTTCGAAAGAACGTGCCGACAGTGTCGAGCAGGGACTGGTTGCTGAGGCAGAGGGCGATCTCGATTATCTGGAAAAGAATTGGCCGGTGGGATTGCCGGAAGGCGTCATTCATGCCGATCTCTTCCCGGACAATGTGTTTTTCCTCGGGGACAGGCTGTCGGGTTTCATCGACTTCTATTTCGCCTGCACGGATATTCTCGCCTATGACGTGGCAGTCTGCCTCAACGCTTGGTGCTTTGAGAAGGATTTCTCCTTCAATCTCACCAAGGGCGCTGCATTCCTGCGCGGTTATAATTCAGTGCGCCCGCTGTCTGCTGCTGAGATTGATGCTCTACCAGTTCTGGCTCGCGGCGCGGCGGTCCGCTTCATGCTGACCCGTCTCTATGATTGGTTGACCGTCCCAGATGGTAGCTTCGTGATGAAAAAAGACCCGATGGAATATGTGCGTCGTATGCGCTTCCACCGTCAGGTTACATCGGCAACCGAATACGGGCTTGAATTGGCAGGAGCTGCCGCGTGAAGCATATCGAGGCTTTCACAGATGGTGCCTGCTCGGGCAATCCCGGCCCTGGTGGATGGGGCGCTATCGTGCGCTGGAATGGCCATGTGAAAGAGCTGAAGGGTGGCGAGGCAGACACTACCAACAATCGCATGGAACTAATGGCAGCAATTTCAGCGCTATCGGCGTTGAAAGAGCCATGTGAAGTCGATGTTTACACAGACAGTGTCTATGTGCGTGACGGTATTTCCGGCTGGATTGAGGGTTGGAAGCGCAATGGCTGGAAAACCGCAGCCAAGAAGCCGGTGAAGAACGCGGAGCTGTGGCAGGCGCTGGATGAGGCGCGCAAGCCGCATAAGGTGACGTGGCACTGGGTCAAAGGTCATGCGGGTCATCCTGAGAATGAGCGCGCTGACGAGCTAGCTCGTGAAGGCATGGAGCCGTTCAAATATAACGGATACAAGTCGCTTCAGGTGAAGTAGTGACTACAGGGTTTAGGGCCATTGAAAAGCCGCGCTGGAACACAGCGCGGCTTTGTACTTTGATGCTGATTATTTGTTCTGCTGCAGCTCTGTTGGATCTTTGAGGCGACCGGTCAGAGAGAAGGCCAGCAATGATGATACCAGCATTACAGCTCCAACGATGAACATCGGCATCTCATAAAGGCCGGTCCAATCCTTGACGAGACCCGTAATATAGGGCGCCGCAAAGCCCGCAATGTTACCGATTGTGTTAATGAGCGCGATACCTGCGGCAGCTGCTGTGCCGCTTAGGAAGCGAGATGGAATAGCCCAGAAGTTCGGCAGAGCCGAGAAGATCGCACAGGCAGTCACGGTGATCATAAGGATCGTGGTTGCAGGCGTTGGCATGAAGAGAGCGGCCGGGATTGCAATCGCACCCACAAGTGCTGGGATGCCAATATGCCATGGGCGTACGCCGCGTTTGGCTGCATCGCGGCTCCAGAAATAAAGAGCGAATGCTGCGGGCAGATATGGAATTGCGGTGATCAGGCCCTTATCGAATACGTCAAACTTCGCATTGAATTGCTGCTCAAAGCCACCAATGATGGTCGGCAGGAAGAACGCCAGCGCATAAAGGCCGTAAATCAGGCCGAAATAGACGATGGACAGGAGCCATACGCGCTTGTCTGCGAGAGCAAGACCAGTCTTATGGCTGCCATGCACCTTTTCCTTGATCTTCTCTTCCTGAGCAAGCGCACCATTAAGCCAGTCGCGTTCATCCTTGTTCAGCCACTTGGCGTCGTTTGGCGTATCAGGCAGGTAGAACCAGGTGATGATACCCACGATGATAGCCGGAGCCGCAACACCGAAGAACATAATGCGCCAGCCTTCAAGGCCGAAAGCACCGTGCATGCCGATCAGCTGTGCGGCAAGCGGTGCGCCGATCACAGTCGTCAACGGCTGCGCGAGATAGAACAGCGCGAGGATCTTGTTACGATGACGCGAAGGCACCCAGGTCGACAGGAACAGGATTGCGCCGGGAAAGAAGCCTGCTTCAGCAATACCAAGCAGGAAGCGTAGGACGTAAAGCTCGGTTGCGCTTGAAACCCATGTGAACAGGATCGCGACAATGCCCCATGTGACCATGATACGGGCAAGCCATTTGCGTGCGCCAAACTTGTGCAACGCAAGATTGCTCGGGACTTCGAGAATGATATAGCCGACAAAGAAGATGCCGGCGGCAAAACCGAACTGGGCTGCTGTGAGCGCAAGATCGGTGGTCATCCCGTTCGGACCAGCAAAGGAAATTGCGGTACGATCCAGGAAGTTGATGAAGAACATCAGCGCGATGAACGGAACCAGCCGGATCGAAATTTTCGATATCGCCGACTTTTCAACTGCCGTCATTTCGTGAGATTTTTGCTGCATTGCAGTTCCTCCCTGCTTGCGTATTAAGAGAAGCTAAAGAGACTGCGTGAATACATATCAAACGATATAATGGATTCCAGCGTTGCTTTAGCCCCTAAATAGGGTGGATAGCTAAAGAATGCGACATGCCGCCGCAATCGATTTATTGTCTGTCATTTGTGATATAACCTCACAGGTATACTCAGATGCGAACAGGAGTTACTATGCGCCCATTGCCGTCTTTGAATGCGCTGAAAGCGTTTGAGGCTGTCGCGCGCCATCATTCAATGACAAAGGCCGCAGAGGAGCTATGTGTGACGCACGGTGCGGTTAGTCGTCAGATACGATCACTGGAGGACTCACTCGGTGTACTGCTGCTTACACGCAACGCACGACAGAGCGATCCCACGCCGGAGGGCGCGCGGCTGGCAGAAGGTCTGGCGAGCGCCTTTTCTATAATTGAGGCAAGTATCGAGCGCGTGAAGCCGGGACCGCTGACGCTGTCTTGCTCGTCTTCAATCATGATGGAGTGGATCATTCCGCGCATCGGACGCTTCCATGAGCGCTATCCCAACATCGAACTGCAATTCAACATGAACTATGATCGCATCGATTTTATGCGGGATAAAATCGGCATCGCCATTAGATCAAGCGTTATTGAGCCGCCGGCGGATGCGGTAATCCGCGACATGGGGCGTGAGGAGATCGGTCTGGTCTGCGCACCATCCTACTTGGCGCAGTGTCCGCTCATAACACCTGCCGATCTGGCTCAAGCAACGGTACTTGCCACGCAAACGCGTCTGGAAGCATTTGCAGACTGGCAGAAGGCTGCGAATGCTGATTTCCCGGCACCTGAGCCAAAATCCACGTTCCATCATTTCTATCTGTTGATACAGGCGGTACTGTGTGGGCTGGGTGTAGCCGTCGTGCCGCATATGCTGGTTGCCGAGCACATCGCATCGGGACGCCTTGTAGCGCCATTTGGGTTTCGTCCGGGACCGCGTCGAATGCTGCTTTGGATTGCACCTCACAGGGCAGGGCAACCGGACACGCTGGCACTCGAAAAGTGGCTGACGCGCGAAATGCGCGCCCTGCCGGAAAAGCAAGGCGCGTAAAGACGTTCTTCAAAGCGCGTTAGAGTTGTTCAATCAAGGTTGTAGCACTTGAAGTAGCGGCCTGACCAGCCTGTTCTTCGATGTTGAGGGTCTTGACGACGCCGTCTTCAACGATTGCCGAATAACGCTTCGAGCGAATGCCAAGGCCGCCTGCAGTTGCGTCGAGTTCCAGACCAAGAGCTTTGGTGAAAAGGGCTGAACCATCTGCGAGATATAGGATCTTGCCTTCGCCGCCGGTGCTCTGCGCCCATGCTCCCATAACGAAAGCGTCATTCACTGCAACGACTGCGATCTGATCGACGCCTTTCGCAAGAATGGTGTCGCGGTTGTCAAGATAACCCGGCAGGTGATTGAGGCTGCAGGTCGGCGTGAAAGCACCGGGAACCGCGAACAGAACGACCTTTTTGCCAGCAAACACTTCGTCAGTAGTCACTTCCTTGACGCCGTCTGCGGTCTTTACCTTGAAGGTTGCTGCGGGCAGCTTTTCACCAACTTTGATCGTCATCGTTTTTCTCCTGAAGGTGAGCTCGTGCCGTCATTGCCCACCTGTATGAATGTCTGAACTCGATTGCCAGTGCATGAAACATGGCGACGACACTTAAGCCGATAATGGTTCGCTCGACAATTTCAAATTGCTGATTACCAAGGTTAAATCGCTCTAATCGAGCCGTATCTGTCCTGAAACAGCCTTGCCGTTTTGCACCAGCGTATAATCGATCAAAGCGCCTTCGCTGGCTTTGCTATAGATCGTCGCTGTGAAACGCGGCTTGTTTGAATTTTTATCGGCTACTGCCTCCGAAAGGCTGACCTGATCACTTCCCACAAAAAGCGTTGCGGATGCTCGGTCATCCGGCAGGGCAATGTCGAACAGGGCCTTATCCGCATGCCGCTTTGCACCGCTCACCCCGAAAGCAGCCGTGGCAGGCGCGGGAAGGCGGTCAAAGGCTGTTTCGACGATTGTGCGCGCAGCAATGGTTTGTGGTGACTGTGCTGTATCTTTCGCAGTCAGCGGAAAATCGAACTGGGCTTGCACCGGAATACATATTTTTTGGCAGACACCGAGAAATACATGTCCTTTGAGCCGCTCTTCATCCGGTTTGACGGTAAATGTCAGTGGCAGCGTGACAGGGTGCGTATAACCGATACCACCTTCGTCACCGGCACCAAAATTAACGGGCGCGGGGAAATCGATCCGTGCGGAGCTGTTGCCCTCAAGATTGAGTTGCGGCGGCACACCTGCGTCACCCGGGTTGCGCCAATAGGTTTTCCATCCAGGGTTCAGATCAATCTGCAATGCTCCGCGCAGTTCATCGTTTTGTTTGGTCCCTTCGAGAACGACACGGACTTTGCCGCCCGGCGTCTCCGCCCAGTCGGACGTTGCTGCCAGCACGGGGAAGGCTGCGGTCAAAACAATAGTCATGATCAGAAAAACGCGTAATTTCATGCGTCGAGATTGATGGAAAATCATGTTTCTATCAAGGCTGAGTTTGTGCCTGCTGATTGTTGTTCAGAGTTTCAGGATCAGGTTGATTATCACACTCAGGCCAATGATTACGCCCATTGCAACATGTAAAAAGAGTGCAATGTTGGATGTGGTGCGCAACTGGCTGTAGTCGGCAAATTGTGTTGCGATTTCAGGCGGTGGTACGCGGGTTCGCAAAAGATAGCGGGCGAAGCTGTAATTGCCGCGGGTCATCGTAAAAATATAATAGAGATCTGACACATCACCAATCGCCTTTGTCATTGACGGGCTTTGTCTGATGAAATCAATCAGTGGAGAGAGTTTGATCTGCGCATAAATCGAATAGAGACAAAAAATAATCACCCAGAATACAACTAAATACATGAGCACTGTGGCAATTCTCTCAATCTATAATTGTGTTTTTAGAGGTCAGTTTGCTTCACTATGCAATCCGAAATCAAGTGTATTTGACGTTTAGAGAAAGATCGCACGAATTTCATTGTCATTTGCCGCAGTCTTGCTACCTTCATAGACATGACCATTCTCAGGAAGCCAAACCAGGAGCAGGGTTTCTTGAACGGGCAATTCCTGCTCGCAATGCCCGGAATGAATGACGAGCGCTTCGCCCGCGCTGTGGTCTATATCTGTGCCCATTCAGAAGAAGGCGCGATGGGTTTCATCATTAATCAGGTCCAGCCGGTTGGTTTCCCCGACCTTCTTCGTCAGATTGGTGTCATCGACGATGAAGATCTGATCATGCTACCGCCGCGGGCGCAGCATATGGTTGTCCGCGATGGCGGGCCTGTCGACCGGACTCGCGGTTTCGTGTTGCATAGCGACGATTACATGGTCGATTCCACGATGCCGGTTACAGAAGACGTTTGTCTCACGGCAACGGTCGATATTCTGCGCGCAATCTATAGCGGCAGCGGGCCAATACAAGCCCTGATGACGCTGGGTTATTCCGGCTGGGCCCCCGGACAGCTTGATCTGGAATTTGCAGAAAATGGCTGGCTTACCTGCCCGGCGCCGACGGATATGCTGTTTGACAGTGACATTGCCGGAAAATACGACCGACTGATGAACCGAATGGGTATCGACATGGCACGGCTCGTTTCCGAAGCTGGTCATGCCTGAATAATTATCGTGTAAAAGTAGGACTTAAAGCGGCTTCAGTTAAGACTGAATAGTTGGAGCCGCTCTAACTATTTGTTTGTACGCATTATCCTACGCAAAAGCGCTTCGCACTTTATGCTGGAAATGCTTTAAGCCGCAGCTGCGTCCAGCTGTTCCCGGATCATGCGCGTCGCATCTTCTCGGCTCGATGGCTCACCAAACATGAAGCTCTGCACATATTCGCAGCCCATCTGACGCAATTGAAGAGCGTCACTTTCACTGTCGACGCCTTCAGTCACAACGGCAAGACCGAGATCATGCGCCATGCTGACGATGGAGCGCAGGAGGGTGGTCTTTTGCGGTTGATCGCCTTTGACGAACGAGCGGTCAATCTTGATGATATCGAACGGAAAGCGCGTCAGATAGGCCAGAGAAGAATAGCCGGTTCCAAAATCATCAAGCGACAGACCCACGCCCATGGTTTTCAGACGTGCAAGAACATGTGCCGACTGTTCCGGATTTTCCATCAGCACGGATTCCGTCAGTTCAAGCTTGAGACTGCCGGGCGTGAGATGAATGCGCGAGAGAACCGAGCGCACATCATTGATCAGATCCTGCCGGATCAGCTGGGTGCTCGACAGATTAACCGATACAAAGAGATCGAGCTTTGGGAACTGTTCCTGCCATGCAAACAGGTCTTCTGCCGCACGCTGAATGGCGAACAGTCCAAGTTGCACGATGAGGCCAGAGCTTTCGGCAATCGGAATAAACTCGGACGGAGAAATTCCACCCCGGCGCGGATGTTCCCAGCGCATCAGTGCTTCAAAGCCAGCAATGGTGCCATCATCAAGCCGGACAATCGGTTGATAGACCAGACTGATTTCATCGCGCTCAAGGGCACGGCGCAAATCGGATTCCAGCTGCAATTTGTCACTGCCGATGGCACGGAACGCAGGGCGGAACGGCTCAATGCGGTCACCGCCAAAGCGTTTGGCCTGATGCATGGCCAGTTCCGCGTCTTTGACAAAATCTTCCGCAGAAGCTGCGGTTTTCGTCCAGGTAATCAGGCCGACCGATGCCGTTAACACGATTTCTCGCTTGGCATAGGCAATCGGCGAACGGACCGCCTGACGTAGCGCTTCTGCAAAAGATGCGATGCGCCCCGGATCGCTTTCAGATGCGAGCAACAGGCCGAATTGATCGGATGACAAACGCGAAAGCGTATCCTGTGGCTTCATTAGGCGCGACAGGCGGCGTGAGATGGTCAGCAGGATCGTATCCCCGGCTGACATGCCGAGACTGTCGTTGACCTGCTTGAAACGGTCGATGTCGATGATGAAAACGGTCGGGTGCAGTCTGCTTTCGCCGCGCGCCATGTTCATCACGTTACTGAGACGATCCAGAAACAGCTCACGATTTGGCAGGCCGGTTAGATTGTCGTGCACAGCATCGTGCAGGAGGCGTTCTTCAGCTTTTTTCTGCTCAGTTACATTCACCAATGTGCCGACACAGCGAACGATTTCGCCATCCGAACCGATAACGGGACGGGCGCGCAGTGCATACCAGTGATAATGGCCATCATTGGCGCGCAGACGGAAAATTTGTCCGATGCGTCCGCGCCGGTTTTCGAGAATGGCATCAAGCGTGGAACGGAAGCGATCACGATCATCGGCATGCATGGCGGGCAGCCAGTTGCGCACCGGTCCTTGCAGCGAACTTGCGGTACTGCCTAGGTAATTCGCAATATCAGGCGTTGTCACAACACGATCACGCGGCACGTCCCAGTCCCAGACAATGTCTCCGGCACCAATGACAGCCAGTGCCTGCCGTTCCATATCTGAAAGCAGGCCCTGTTGAAGTGCACCGCCAGAAAAAGCGTGCTGCATGACAGTAAAGCCGATGAGAAGCACAATGAGGACCAGACCACCGCCGAGAGCAGGCTGAACAATATCGTTGTCGAGCTGGCCAGAGACAGCCATCCATGCGCCGAGCAACCATATAAGCGTTAGCAACCAGGCGGGAATGAGCATTACCGCTCGGTCGTAGCCTTTGACCGCCAGATAACCGATTATGAAGATGCCGGAGGCAACAGTCAGCGCCAGCGACATGCGCGCAATACCAGATGCAACTGGCGGATCAAATACGGCGACGCCTGCAAGCGCGATCAGCCCCAGCACCCATGTCACGGCACCGTAACTGAAATGATCATGCCATCGGTTGAGATTGAGGTAGGTGAACAGAAAAATCACCAGAGAGGCGGCAAGTGCCACTTCGGTACCCGCTCGCCAGACCTGCTCATTGCCGGGCGTGATCTCCATCAGTTTGTTCCAGAAGCCAAAGTCGACACAGATGTAAGCCAGCACTGCCCATGCGAGTGCAGCAGTCGCCGGGAACAGCGAGGTTCCCTTAACAACGAAGAGAATCGTTAAAAACAGCGCTAGAAGGCCGGAAATGCCTAGCAGAATACCGCGATAAAGCGTGTAGGAGTTGACCGCATCCTTGTACGCTTCAGGTTCCCATAGATAGAGCTGGGGAAGATTATGCGATGAGAGCTCGGCAACAAACGTTATGACCGTCCCCGGATTGATCGTAATGCGAAAAACATCGGCATCGGCACTGGGCTGCCGGTCGAGCGCAAAGCCCTCGCTTGGTGTGATGGATGAAATACGCTGCGACCCGAGATCAGGCCAGATCACGCCTGAACCGACGAGGCGGAAATGTGGAGCCACGATCAGGCGGTCAATCTGCTCGGCTGTTGGATTGGCGATGGAAAAAGCGGCCCAGTCACCAGATGCGTTAGAATTAGGATCGGCCTGCACCTCAATACGACGCACAATACCATCCGCACCGGGGGCCGTGGAAACCTGTACACTCTCACCCTGATTGCGCAGCAGTTCGACAGCGCGCGAAAGATCGAGGGCGGTGTCCTCTTTCGAGATTTTTATCGGTTCAACGGCAAAGGCGTGAATTGTAGAAAAGATCGCAATGGCAACAAACGCGGGCACAATCAGCGCGAGAAGACGCGTGAAGGCTGAAAAAAACCTGTCTGTAAGACCGTTCACGAGCGTTCAACCTTGCCATTGGTCATGCGTATGTCGCTTTCTAAAAGGGCGAATAACAGGTGATCCTGCCAGAAGCCGTTTATTTTGAGATAGGAGCGCAACAGTCCTTCTCTCTGAAATCCGGCTTTTTCGAGAAGCCGTATCGAACGTACATTATGGGGAATACAGGCAGCTTCAATCCGGTGCAACCTCAGTTCCCCGAATGCAAAGGGGATAACCATTGATAAGGCTTCGGTCATATAGCCCTGGCCGGCAACCGATACGCTGCTCCAATAGCCAATCATGCCGCTCTGGCCCACACCACGCTTGATGTTGCCAAGCGTAATGCCTCCCAAAAGCCTGTTGTCACCATTGCGGAAAATGAAGAACGGATAACCCGTACCATCGGACATTTCTTCCTGCACACGCCGCAATCGATGACGGAAAGCGCTTTTGGTCAGGTCGTCATCGGCCCAGGTCGGTTCCCATGGAGTGAGAAAGGCGCGGCTTTGCTCGCGCACATTGGCCCAACTTGCAAAGTCGGTCATCAATGGCTCGCGCAAGTAAATGCGCTTCCCACGGAGGATTGTCGGATTGCTGCGCCGGAATGGCAGGCCGATCATGCGGGTTCTCGTGTTGATAAACGGAAGTCAGGAAACATGGGATGAGCGAGTATGTTGTTTAAAATTTAAAAACCCAACAGTCTCGCCCAATTTATCCGGGGCAACCCAAAATCCTTGCTTCCTTGATATTCTAAACGGCAATCTTCCTTGTATGCGCGCTGGTCGAGAGAGCATCGGTGAGCCCTTCAAAGCTCATCAGACGACCAACAGGACCAACACCAGCAATCGTCGGCTTGCTGTCAAGGAACAGACGTCCGGCAAGGTCGCTCAGTCGTTCTGGAGTGATCAGTGAGAGCCGATCCATCAGTTCACTGTTTGCGACCGGACGACCATAGAGCAGGAACTGACGTGCAATCTGCCCTGCACGACTTGCAGCGCTTTCCTGCGACATGAGCAGGCTTGCGCTGTACTGCGCACGGGCACGATTGACTTCCTCAAGGCTGATGGAATCCGCCGCCTTGTGCAATTCATCGATAATGACCGGAAGTAGCTCAACGAGCTCATCGCGGCCCGTCGCGGCATGAATACCGAACAGACCCGTATCGGAAAAGCCCCAATGGAAAGCATAGACCGAATAACAAAGGCCGCGCTTTTCACGCACTTCCTGAAACAACCGCGAGGACATGCCGCCGCCGAGGATCATCGAGAGAAGCTGCGAGGCATAAAAGTCGCGAACGTGATAGGCACGGCCTTCAAAGCCGATCAGTACCTGCGCGTCCATCAATTCGCGATTTTCGCGGAAATCACCGCCAACATAGGTGGCGAGATCAAGCGTTGGCGCAGTGTTGTGGGCGCGGAAACCGCCAAGACGCTTTTCAACTTCTTTCACGAATTGATCGTGATCGATGCCGCCCGCGGCCGTTACCACCATGCGGTCGGCGCTGTATTGTTCATCGATATACTGGCGCAGGTCGTCCGAACTGAAAGACATAACCGTATCAGGCTCACCAAGGATGGCGCGTCCGATTGGCTGATGGCGATAGGCGGTTTCGGTAAAGCGGTCAAAGACGATATCATCAGGCGTATCGTGCGCAGCACCGATCTCCTGCATGATGACCTGCTTTTCGCGCTCAAGCTCCGCTTCATCGAACTTCGAAGCGGTCAGAATATCTGAGAGGATATCGATCGCCAGAGGCATGTCGTTGCGTAGGACACGCGCATAATAAGACGTGGTTTCAACACTCGTCGCAGCATTGATCTCGCCGCCAACATTTTCGATGTCCGAGGCGATCTGCCAGGCCGTCCGCTTCTCAGTGCCCTTGAAAGCCATGTGCTCAAGCAGATGGGCAATACCATGCCGATCCGGAGCTTCGTTTCGTGCGCCTGCCTTGACCCAGATACCCAACGCGACGCTTTCCACATGCGGCATGTTATCTGTAGCAATGGTCAAGCCATTGGAAAGACGCGTTACTTCAACACCCATAAGCAAAATGCTCCCATAGTCCCATTCGGGTTCCCGTTCTTATTCTCTGTTAGAGCACTCGTATTTTATGCCCGAGAATGACGGCGAACGTATTCTTCCACGATTTTCAGCTCGTTGTGAAGAACTGTGAAACTTTCTTTTCGTTGCATCAAGTCCGAAAGCCATGCCGGAAGTTCCGGGTTAATACCGCACGCAGCCTTTACGGCATCGGGGAATTTTGCCGGGTGGGCTGTCGCCAGAACCACCATTGGTGCACTCCCGGACACTTTTTCGCGAGCGACCTTAACAGCAATGGCCGAGTGCGGATCAAGCAGATAACCATCTGTTTCCAGCACGGATTTTATAGTTTGCGCAGTTTCCGCAACCGTAGAACGGCCTGCTGAAAACTGACCTCGAATGGCAGAAAGCGGCTTTTCGGAGATAGTAAAACCACCCGATTGCCTCAGGCTCTGCATCAGACCGCGTATCGCAGCCGCATCACGGCCATGAGCTTCAAACAGCAAACGCTCGAAATTGGACGAAATCTGGATGTCCATCGAAGGTGATGTGGTTTGTTCGACACCGCGCATTTCGTAGGCACCGCTATCCAGCGTGCGCGAGAGAATATCGTTGTCGTTTGTAGCGATAATGAGCTGATCGATTGGAAGACCCATTTTCTTGGCAACGAAGCCTGCAAAAATATCGCCGAAATTGCCGGTTGGCACTGTGAAGGACACGGCACGGTCGGGCGCACCAAGGCTCAGTGCTGCTGTGAAATAGTAGACCACCTGCGGCATAATGCGTGCCCAGTTGATCGAGTTTACACCAGACAGCGAAATCGCGTCACGGAATTCGAGATCGTTGAACATGCCTTTGACCAGATTCTGGCAGTCATCGAAATTACCTTCGATAGAAAGAGCATGAACATTGGAAAAACCGGAACTAGTCATCTGGCGCTGCTGCACCGGCGATACACGACCATTCGGAAACAGGATGAAAATATCGGTATTGTCACGGCCGCCAAAAGCCTCGATAGCTGCGCCGCCTGTGTCGCCGGAGGTGGCGCCGACAATTGTGGCGCGCTCACCGCGTTGGGCTAGCACATAATCCATCATACGAGCGAGAAGCTGCATGGCGACATCTTTGAACGCAAGTGTCGGCCCATGGAACAGTTCAAGAATGAACTCGTTTGAGCCCGTCTGAACCAGTGGGCAGACCGCGTCGTGACGGAATGAACCGTAGGCTTCACGCACCATGCGCTCGAAATCTGCCTGGGGAATCTCACCGTTGATGAAAGGTGTCAGCACAGCCAGCGCGATATCCACATAGGATTTTCCGCGCAAATCGCGAATTTGTTCTGGAGTGAACTGTGGGTATTCTTGTGGAAGATAGAGGCCGCCATCGCGGGCAAGTCCGGCGAGCAAAGCGTCGCTGAACCCCAGAACAGGTGCTTCGCCGCGCGTGCTGATATATTTCATCTCAAAGGCCTTCATTTCGGGTCGATGCGGAT
>Ga0308157_10002302_pt1 | contig 32158 bp, 36 predicted proteins | sample PhyBR1_FD_201035 | JGI IMG/M metagenome (GOLD analysis project Ga0308157, IMG submission 201035) | Phyllosphere microbial communities from UC Gill Tract Community Farm, Albany, California, United States - DLSLB.R1 | ecosystem: Host-associated > Plants > Phyllosphere > Unclassified | place: USA...
CTCAGTCAGGTAACGAGACAGTGCGTAGAGAGTGGCCCGAGGCCTGTCCGCGAGGGACGCCATTTCAAGGAGGAATCTGCCTCCCTTCCAGAGTACGACTCTCGGCCGACGTTCGTAAGAGGTGCGTCTGCTCCGTTCGGGTGGCGCTCGCGCACCTGCCTGGCACACACGGATGGAGCCGGCATGGTCACGATCACTTCACTCGCCATGGACGAACGCTCCGCGCGGGTTGCCCTGGCCGCGACCTTGGAGCCCGACGACGCGGTGACCGGCAGGCTCCTCGCCGCGGTCGGCGCCGCCGAGACCGTGCGACTGGCGGCCGGTACCGGCGCGTTCCCGAAGAAGGTCGATGCGGTCGAGGCCGGGCTGTGGCGTAACAAGGTCGCCCCGAGAATGGATGCCCGCACGGTCACGCAGGCACTCTCGGAGAGCGACCGCCTCGGGCTGCGTATCCTGATCCCCGGCGACAACGATTGGCCAACCGCACTCAACGACTTGGTCGAGCGCGCCCCGACCGCGCTGTGGGTGCGCGGCGCGGTCTCGTTCCTCACCGCCCCGCTGAGCGACCGAGTAACGATCACCGGAGCGCGTGCCGCACCCAGCTACGGCGAGCACGTCACCACGGAACTCTCCTCCCGTCTGACCCATGTCGAGCGGATCATCGTGTCCGGCGGCGCCTACGGCATCGACACCGCCGCGCACCGCGCCGCGCTCGCCTCGGGCGGGCAGACTCTCGCCGTGATGGTCGGTGGCTTGGATCGGCTCTACCCGTCCGGCAACCGGGCGCTGCTCGAACGACGACTGACCAGGCCCCGGACAAACCCATGGGCAACGACTGGCACCGGCGGCGATCGGCCAGCGGCTGCAGGGTCGCGGCTGCAGGGTCGCGGCTGCGCGAACAGCAGCTTCACCCCTCGCTCACCGCATAGGCGACGACGACCCCGCCGGCGCCCGCGACCAGCCGGGTTCGGCGTTCAGGATGACGGACCCACGCGATCACGATGCTGACCGCCGCCGTCGCAGCGAGAAGCAACAACCCGGCTTCCGAGATGAGATCAACCTTCCGGATGCCCTAGCCGACAGATACGAACCACTGCGTTCCGATGACACTGATGCTGCCCGGTGCGGGCACGATCAGCACCTCCATCGCGAGCAGTCCAATGCTGACAAGGAGGATCAACTGGTGGCGTGACAACAGCGATGAAAGCATGGACTCCAGCCTCGCGGGGGCCGGAGCCTCGCGTCGGGCGGGCGACGGAGTTGCCATCATCCTCGAGATGTACCTACTCCCAGTCACCATGATCAAGACGACGAATAGCCCGAGGACAGACGACCATTCGGGCTGTACGTGCATCGCCCTCTTCCGCGAGACGATGTGGGATACGACTTGCGCGCGCCTACGGGGTGGGCGGTAGCATCACGTGATGCCCAAGCGATCAAGTTCGAGCCCTGCAAAGCAGCTGCTTCGGATGGCGATTGGCGTCGGCGTGCTTGTAGCCGTGGTCTGGATAGCGACCCTCCTCATCGCGAATCCGCAACCACCGACGAAAGAAGAGGCCGCCGCAAAGATCGAGGAACACTTCGATCGGATCGAAGGATCGCTGTCTGCTGGCAGCATCCTCGATCGTTCGGAGGAGATTGCCGAAGAGGCCTGCCCCCTCGAAGGACTTGGTGATCAAACGCGTGTTCAGCGCGTACTCTACGTCGCCCCAGATCTCGATCGCATAGCCTGGGCGACGACCCTCCGTGAGGTGTTCACCGAAGCGGACGGCTGGGCCGTGCGGGTCAAGACCCTCGACTCCCGTGAGAATCTCGGTATCCGCATTGCGGGTCGGGACCTGACCGTAATCAGTATCACCGCCACCGATGCTAGCGGTGACGCTCGCGTCACCCTCCTCTCCACGAGCGAGTGCAGCCGGACCTCTTGACACGCTGAAGTGTCAAGAGGTGCGGCCAGGACAGCGTCGAACCGAGGCCCGCCGACCGTGGAGACCAGCCTCACGAGGCAGGCGCGCGCTGGAGAGGGGCGGTCGTCCTACTGAGCCGTCGCAGCTGCGGAGGGCCCACGCGTGAGCGACCCGATTCCCGCCCAGGGCAGAGCGGCGACCCGCCGGCTGTCCGGCCGGAGGATCCAAGACAGGACACCGAGCATCAGCAGGAACAGCGCAGGCAGGTAGTCGTACCAGGCGCCACCTGTGGCGAAATGCGAGAACGCTGCCCCAGTCAGCAGGAAGAGGCAACCCCCGTAGGCCCACTCTTTGATCACGGGCAGCCCTGGGACGAGGAGCACGACGGCGCCGAGGATCTTCCAAACGCCGAGCAGGGTCAACAGATACGACGGAAACCCGAGCTCCTCCATCCCCCAGGCGTAGGCCGGCGCCATAGCACCGGGCGCCTCGAGGCCTGACAACTGTTGTATTCCCGAACCCAACAGCCCTGCCGCGAGGACGCCTGTGGCAACCCAATAAGCGATTGCACGTGTTTTGGTCATTTCAGATTCCTTTCGGTTGGCGGTTTTCGATGTGGAGCACGAGACTCTCGGTTCCAGTCACACCGGGCTTTCGATGCCGGCCTTCGCCGCTTTCGACCGTCGCGTGAGAAACGCCTCGATCAGGTGTTCGGTCAACACTGTAGGGAGGAAACTGTGGCGGTTCTTCTCGATTCCTGATCAGTTCTTGGTCACCGTGCGGCCATTGTTTTTCGACCTCGATATTGACCACGTTGAGCAAACCGTGCTTAGGCACCACCTCGCGGTGCCGGCGTCGTCGTCATTCGTGAGGCGGTGGATCGGAAGTCGGTCGGTCAGGAATCGAGAAGCGCTGAAAGGCGCCGGCTCATATCGTGGTTGCCGTAAGAAAGTGTCATCGTAAGGAGTGGTGTATGTCAGGTACGGATTCGAAATCAAAGGACGGTTTCTCCTCTCAGGAGCGCATCGCGATGAAGGAGAGAGCCGCTGAGCTCAAAGCCGAAGCTCGCCGTGCACGCGACGCAGATAAGGCCGCTGCCGATGAGGCAGATGTGTTGGCGAAGATCGCAGAAATGCCCGATGAAGATCGTCGGCTGGCGGAGCTGGTGCACTCGATCGTAATGTCGGCGGCGCCAGAGTTGGCGCCGAAGCTCTACTACGGGCAGCCCGGATACGCACGGGGCGGCAAAGTGCTGTGCTTCTTCCGCAGCGGACAGATGGACAAGGAGCGCTACTCGACGTTTGGCTTCAGCGTGCAGGCCGGACTTGACGACGACAGCGGCTTCTGGGCGACATCGTATGCACTGATTGAGCCGACGAAGGCGGCGTTGGAGCATCTTGGCGCGTTGGTCAAGCAAGCTGTGAAGTGAGCGCTGGCTCGTAGAGGGTGGGGGTACTCACCCTCTACGGACCAGCCGTGCGTCAGTAAGCCGGGGTCCATTCGAGTTCGGGGGTTCTTGAGTGGCCGCTGAGCCGTTATGGCCACGCGACGAGTTCAGGCGCGGGCGGACCGTTCAGTTTCCAGCGGTGACCGTCCAGTAGTGACCGTCAGGATCGGTGAATGTACCGACATACGCACCATCTGCCCGTACCGCACCTGCGGCGATCACAGCCCCGCCGGATGAGTGCGCGGTAGATAGCAAACGATCAACGTCGTCTCGCGACGGCGCGCGATGAGTAAGAACAATCGCTGCGAACCCTTCGCCTTTCTCGTCGACGCCGACGTCCTTCGCGAGACCGGCACGAGGCAGAAGTCCGAGACGATACGACCCTTCGGGCACCGTGAAGTCGATGAACTTGTCGCCGTAGTCGTTGTCCACGGTCATGCCCAAGGCTGAGTAAAACGGTAGCGATGATTTCGGGGACGCGACACCGAGGTACACGGCGTTCTCGGTAGGCGTCGGTTGCGCCGCTGCGGGGGTGGCATTCTTCTTCGACGCAGCGGCGAGTTTCCATACGGCCCCGTCGGGAGCACGGTACGTGGCGGCGAACTCGCCGAAGAACTGCTTCTTGGCGGGCTTGACGAGCGTCGCCCCACTGCGCACCGCCGAATCGAGCAACGCCTCGACTTCGTTGGGCTGCGTCACGATCGAGGAAAGGACGTAGCCGCGGAACCCATTGGTTGCCGGAGCGGCCCCGACCTCGTCAGCCAGCGATTCCACGGGGTGCAACGCAAGGCTGCCGCCGCCGCGCAAGTTTATGGTCGGTGAGTTGTCTTGTCCTGCAGCTTCAGACGAGCGGGATGCGTAGAAGCCCCCGGCGCCGTCGACATCGGGAACGCCGAGAGTGATTGAGTCGAGTGTAAGCGTCATGCGAAGTGGTTCCTTAGATGGTCAAGTGAAGTCACTGTGAATCAGGGAAGTTGGCTGATGCGGACAAGGTTGCCGGTCGGGTCGCGGAACGCACAGTCGCGAACGCCGTAGTCCTGATCAATAGGCTCCTGTACGACGTCTGCGCCCGCTGCCTCGAGCTTGACGAAGAGTTCGTCGAGATCACGCGTCGCCAACGTCACGGCAGCGAAGACACCCTTGGCGATGAGTTCGAGGATCGTGGTGCGCTCCTGATCCGTGATCCCAGGATCCGCCGCCGGCGGCGACAACACGATCGACGTGCCGGGCTGATTCACCGGACCGACGGTGATCCAGCGCATGTCCTCGTAGCCGACGTCATTGCGGACTTCGAATCCGAGGGCGTCACGGTAAAACCACAACGCTGCATCAGGGTCAGTATGGGGAAGAAAGGCAGTGTGAATGTCGATTTCCATGCCGCAACGCTATCTTCGGCGACACCCGTTATGCTTCTTGATTCCTGACCGGTCTGGTGATCTGTTTGGCAACACACGCAGGGATTCCCGCGGCAGCATCTGCGTGATCTCGTCGATACGCGCTCGGAGAGACACCGACCAATTCGGCGAACCGCGTGCTGAATGTCCCCAGCGATGCGCACCCTACAGCCAGAGAAATCTCCGTCACGGAGAGGTCCCCTCGACGCAACAGCGTCATCGCCCGCTCCACTCTCCGAGTCATCAAGTACGAGTACGGCGACTCTCCGTAAACGCGTCGAAACTCACGGGACAAATACCCCGCTGACAAATAAGCACCGCGAGCAAGAGCTTCCACATCAAGCGGCTTTGCATAGTCGCGATCAATTCGATCGCGAACTCTTCGGATGATCGCGATACGTCGCACCTGTGGATCCACTGCAGGTCTACCCATGACCACCATCGTCGCACTTGATGCAGCCCAATCTCTCCTGGTTCCTCCGAGCGAAAGCGACTTGCGAATTCCAGTACGCCATCTCCGCCGCCACCGCGCTTGGGTCAATCGCACAGGTCGACGCCTTGCTGTTCGTGTGCTTCTCCGAGGAGACCAGAGCAGATGATAGAAAGAAGAGAACTCGGGCGCGGCGCATTCGTGTCTTCGAGGACACGCGGTCGCCCGCGCGAGCAGATCGTTCGCCTCACAGCCGCGAACGGGAGGATCGCTATGTACATCGAGCGTGCAAGAATCGACAGCGGCAAGCCTCTCCTGCTCCTGCACGGCGGCGGCGTCGCCGGCTGGATGTGGACCTCGCTGCGCGAGCATCTGCCCCCGAAGTTCGATCTCATCGTTCCCGATCTTCCCGGGCACGATCGAAGTTCCGGCGATCCGTACCGATCGCAACCCGAGACCGTGTCGACCATCCTCGACTATCTGGATGCTGAGGTCGAGGGACCCGTGGCCGTCGTCGGATTCTCGTTCGGCGCACAGCTCGCCGTTCATCTCGCGGCGAGAGTGCCCGAGCGGGTCAGCCATGTCACCGTGATCAGCGCGCAGGCCATCCCGTCCCGCTTTCCCCGACTGACGAAGAGCATGCTCTCCGTCGCTGCGCCTCTCGCTGCAAGCCCGCAGTTCGCGCGCATGCAGGCCAAGGAACTGTTTATCCCGGAATCTCAGCTCGACGTGTACGTCAGGACTTCGACGACGCTGAGCCGGCGCGATCTTGTCGGAGTCGTGGACGACAACATCCGCTTCACCCCGCCCGCGGCGTGGGCCGACTTCGGCGGCTCCGCACTGATACTCGCCGGCGCGACAGAGCGCGGTGTCATAAAGCGATCCGCGGCGGTGCTGCGCAGCGCACTCGCTGGCAGTGCGTTGGAGATCGTGGAAGGCTGCGGCCACGGAATTCCTCTGCAGCGACCTGCGTGGCTCGCCTCGCGCCTCGCCGCTCAGATCGACATCGTATAGAGCCAGGAACGCGGCACCAGCGCGTCTCGTCGGTGCGCCTGCGCTACGTGATTCAGGCCGCCTTCAGGTTGCAGAATTCGCGGACGCCCTCGATGGACAGCTCCCGGCCGTAGCCGTATCGCTATATCCCGCCGAACAGCAGCGCGGGGAAAGAGATGGCGATTCCGTTGCGATCATCGGCGATTCCTCGGCCTCGATCAGCGCGGCCTGGGCCGCACGTTCCTCGTCGGCGAGCGCGTCGGAGAGCTTCTCGACGCGGCGCCCGACACGTTCCGTTGCGGTGGCGAATTTCCGGTACGGGCGCCCCAACTGCTCTCCACTGTTCGGGTCCTGCCCGAACCCCATCAACCGCCGCAACTGATCCTCACTCACCGGACTACCAGCGGAAAGGTCGCCCGAGAGGCCCGGAGTCCCCGACGCAATCCAAGAGCCAGGTGGCGTTCCCGACACGAGGTAATACCTCGTCAGCGCGGAGGCGGCGTCACGATCCCCATCGCCAGTGACGACAGAGTTCAACAGGTACCGGTAGCCATCACCGGCCGTCATCACCCTGATCGACACCGTCACGAAGGACAGGTATGCGCTCGCCCTTTCGCAGGACTATCTCGAGGCGTGTGGTCCCCTCCTCCGCCCAGTATCGGGTCAACGGGATCAAGCGACTGCGGTCCCCCTCATCCGGACCAGGTGGACAGGATGGCGAGTGTGGTCGAGCGAAGGTCTCGCCGCTCTAAGCGTCGTCGAAGCGCCGGGTCGAGCAGGGCGGGCGGTGTGTCGTTCTTCTCAGCTGGGGCGAGATCGACCCCAGGGGGGGACGATCTCATCGATCGCATCGAGGACCTCTGGCGACAAGATGGTGTCTGCGGCGGCGAGCTGGGAGTCGAGGTGCTCCAGGGTGCGTGGTCCGATGATCGCTGCGGTCACTGCCCGGTGCGCGGTGACGAAGCCGAGGGCAAGCTGGATCATGGTCAAGCCGGCGTCGACGGCGAGTCTCGCAAGCTGCTCGACGGCATCGAGCTTGGCGCGGTTCGCAGGGACGGTGAGGTCGAAACGCGGTTGCATGAAAGTCGAGCGATTGGTGGTGATTTCCTGGCCTTCGCGCACTACGCCGGAGAGCCATCCCGAGGCCAGCGGACTCCACGCAAGTACTCCGAGGCCGTATTCCTCGGGCGCGGGCAGCACGTGGCTTTCAATGCCGCGTTGAAGGATGGAGTAGCCCGGCCGTTCGGTGACGTAGCGGCCGAGTCGGTGCTCGCGTGCGACCCACTGCGACTGCACGATCCGGTAGGCGGGGAAGGTGGAGCTGCCGAAGTAGCGGATCCTTCCGGCTCGCTGCAAGTATCCAAACCGCTCGCGCGGTGCAACGAGGCTCTCTCCACTTCGACAAACGACCTTATGAAATGGTGAGCGGACTGTGGACATCAATGACTTGATCCCGAGCGACATTGGCTGGTCGAATGTGCTCCTCGCCGTTCTCTCACTCGTCATCGGATGGGCGCTGTCCCACCCAGTCAACAAGCGAGTTCTCGCCGATATCCGACGAACACGTCGGGTCTCCGATAACGTCGCAGTGATTGCGGGGCGGGTCGCCGGTTACTCGCTCCTCTGGTGGCCATCATTGTGGTTCTCGGCGTCGTCCTCATACTTGTTTTGCGTGGTATATCCGACAACTTCACCAGCGGAGTCCTGATCCAGTCGCGGCAGACCGTCCGGCTTGGCGATGAAATCCAGATCGACGGACCAAGTGGGCCTTTGACCGGAGTTATTTGTGACATGAACGCACGTTCTGTGCTCATGGCAACTTCAGACGGTCGCGAAGTACACGTTCCCAACGGCCGGATACTCTCGGAAGTACTCATCAACAATTCTGGCCGGGGCGCTCGACGTTCCGACATTCAGGTTCGCGTGCACCATAATAATCGAGCCGTCGCTGATCTGTGCCAGCTACTTGAAGACGCTCTGGCGGCATCCGATGACGTGAATCCTGAACCGAAGCCTCGTAGTCTGGTCGAAAGCACTTCACCGAGTCGATTAATCCTTAGGGTGCAGTTCTGGCACGATCCAACCCAACTCGCCACGGTCCGTTCTGAAGCGCTTGTTTTAGCTGCGGGCGCGCTCGAAGCCGCTGGCCTGCGGGGCATTGCCACGAGCAATGTCAACATGGATCTCAAAGAGGTTCGGTTCATAGCTGACTGGTGAGCGCATGCAGAATAGGGCTTCGATTCACTCAATGGGGCTGACCTGTGCGCATGCCGACTTTCGGCCCGCATGGGATTCGGCTGGTTCGATCCATACCCTTTCAGCGCCCCTTGGGTCGCTACCTCTCTCCTAGTTTACTGGCGACTTCGATCCGGTGCAGGATCTGACATGTGGGCAACCCCGCCCCTGGCCACCCCATATCCGGTCGCTGCGAGCTTGACGCTCCCACTTCTTGAGAGCTAATGGTCGCTGGTCGAGGCGCGTATGTGCGCGCGCTGGCCCTGGCGCCCGACAAGGCTGAGGTACTCGACGGGTCCGGCGCTGGTGGACGCGAAACAACTCCGCACGGACCGGGGTGAGGTCGAGCAGGCGCTCCAGGGCGGTGCCCGGTAGCAGCGGGCGGGGCGGCCGGGGTGGTGGTCGTAGCTCGGACTCCGCCTCCGAGTCCTCCCCGCCCTCGGGCACCTGCCACTGTCGCAGATCTCGGCGGGGATGATCGATCGCACCATCGACCAGTGGGAAGCCCAGCACTCCGCGTCGACCATCAAGAACACCATCGCGCCCCTCGTCCGCGTCCTCGACGAAGCCGTCCGCGACGACCTCCTGCCCAGCAACCCCGCCCGCAACCGGTCCCGACGGTCCCTCGGGAGATCGGCCCTCAACCTGAACGAGGACGACCAGTCACCGCGCGTGCACGCGCTCAAGGATCTCGCGGCCCTCACGACGTTGGCGGATCGGTGTGGGGAGGTGCATCAGAGCTATTCCGACTTCGTGATGCTCTGCGCGCTCCTCGCCGCCCGGGGCTCTGAGATCTCCGGCCTCCAAGTCGGCGACATCGACTGGGATCAACGGATCGTCACGATCCGCCGCCAAACCTACCCAGGCGCAGGCGGGCTCGTCACCAAGCAAACCAAGGGACGAGACATCCGGCACGTCCCGATCCTGCAAGCGCTCACCCCCGTGCTTGAGCGCCTCACCGCAGACCGTGAGCCTGAGGAACGACTGCTGACCGGACCCCGCGGTGGCGTGCTCACTACCGCCTCCGTGAGGGATGCGACGAAATGGGATCAGCTCGTCACCGATCTTGAACTGACGAGCCTCACCCGGCACGGGCTCCGGCACACCGGAGCAACCTGGCTCGCCGACGCCGGCATCCCCCTCCATGTCCTCCAAGGCATCCTCGGCCACAAATCCATCGAGACCACCCGCAGCTACCTACACCCCGACACCAGGCACCTCGCCGACGCCGCGGCCCGCGCTAACGCGTTCCTCGACGGACACGAAAGCCCCACCCGCGAGGCTCCCACCAAGACGCGTCGGGCAGCGGCTCCCGGGCGATGAAAACGGTCGGGGAACGCAGTGAAAACGGGCTCCAGGTCCCGGCCAGGTCCCGGCTCGTCGCAACGTCCGCAGTTGAAGCATCTCGAAGGGCATCGGCAGCCACGGTGGGGTGTTTCCATAAACCCCTCCGAAGAGGACCACGGAAACGACGAAGCCCAGGCGAGAAACATGCTCTCACCTGGGCTTTTCTGTCGGGATGACAGGATTTGAACCTGCGACCCCCTGACCCCCAGTCAGGTGCGCTACCAAGCTGCGCCACATCCCGTTGTTCACTTTTCAGGCTGACCCAGCCGCTACCGCACTTAACCCCCAGTCAAGTGCGCTACCAAGCTGCGCCACAGCCCGTTGTCTTCGCTCACGCGCAGGCAACTCCACTATCTTAGCCGCACCAAGGCGCCATCGCGAACCACGACTCTTGCCCCGCGTCGGGCCCACGGCGTAGCCTGCCCGACATGTCAAAGATCACGACGGCGCTCGCGAGTCCTGACGTATGGGACGACATCCAGCACGCGCTCAGCGGTGGCGGTGACGGTCGCAGTTGCCAGTGCGTGTGGCCGGTGCTCACCAACAAGGAGTGGGAGACCACCGACCTGGATCAGCGCACGACGCTGTTCCAGCAGGAAGTGGCGTCCGATCGCCCGCCGGGAATCGTCGCCTATGTCGACGGCGATGCCGCAGGCTGGGTCCGCGTCGGCCGGCGGCCGGCGCAGCGCCGCCTCGCGCGCACGCGCAACATCGTCGCCACGACCCGCGAGGCGCTCGACGACGAGAGCGTGTGGGCGGTCAGCTGCTTCGTCGTCCGCAAGGAGCACCGCGGCCAGGGCCTCAATGCCGCCCTCCTCGACGCCGCGATCGACTTCGCACGAACCTCGGGCGCCCGTGTGATCGAGGCCTACCCGATCGACACCGCCAAGACCGACGTTCGTGTGAACGACCTGTTCCACGGCGCTCTCTCCACCTTCCTCGCCGCCGGGTTCACTGAGGTTCCAGGGCCGAAACCCGAACGTCCGATCGTCACCCTCCAAGTCGCCTGACCCGCCCGCTCTACGATGGAGGGATGCACCGCGGCGCCCAGACGAGAACGCTCCTCCCCTGGGCGTTCCTCCCCTACGTCGCGATGTCGATCGTGCACGTCGCGGCCCTCGCTCTGCAGAGCGGCATCGCGTCGCCCACCAAACTTTGGTTGATGCCACTCCTCGCCGTGCCCGTCATCGTCTCGCTCCGCCTGCGACCCCCTCTCGCGATCGCCCTGCTGCTCACCGCCATCGTCTTCTCGTGGCTCGGCGACGGCGCCGGCGCGTTCTTCCCGGCCGGACCGGAACTGCCGCTCATGCTCCTGTTCTTCGGCCTCGCCCACGTCGCATACATCGTGGCTTTCATCCGCGTGCTCAGCGTGCGGCGGATGCCGTGGTGGGCGCTCGTGTACGCCGCATGGTGGATCGCCATGATCATCACGCTGGGCCCGCACACGGGCACGCTGCTCCCGGCAGTCGCCGGCTACGGCCTCGTCCTCGGCGGCACCGCCGCCTTCGCCGCGCGCTGCAGCCCGCTCATCGCCACGGGCGGAGTGTTCTTCCTGCTCAGCGACACCGTGCTCGCCTTCCGACTCTTCCTCGCCGACACCATGCCGCAGTGGACCAGCCCGCTCGTGATGCTCACGTACACGCTCGGGCAGGGGCTCATCGTGGCAGGAGCCCTCGTCGCACTCCGAAAGCGCAGCATCCGATGACCGCACAGAATCCGATGATGACCAGCCCCGTGCGTGTGGACAGCTGGCTGTGGGCCATCCGCGTGTACAAGACACGCTCGGCGGCCACCACTGCATGCCGAGCGGGGCATGTACGTGTGAACGGCGACAAGGTGAAGGCAGCGCAGACGGTGAAACCGGGCGACGAGCTGCGAGTGCGCATCAGCGGCTTCGACCGCATCCTCGTCGTGCGGCAGACACTAGTGAAACGCGTCGGAGCGCCGGTTGCCGCCCTCGCCTATGACGAGCGCACGCCTCCGCGCGAGCCGCAGGCGATCATGGGCATGCGCGATCGCGGCGCAGGACGACCGACGAAGCGCGAACGGCGCGACATCGACAAGCTGCGCGGACGCGACGACCACTGACGCGCGAGCACGGCAGTTCAGCCGAGTTCGTCTCGCAGGCTCGGCCAGGCAGCGGCGAATCCCGGATGCAACGGCCGATCCGTGACCTCATCGACAGGCACCCACTCGAGCGCGACGCTCTCCGGATCGCTGATCACCGGCGTGAACGGTTCGACGACGTCGGCGACGACCGTGGTGTACGACCAGATCTTCAGATCCAGCACACTCGTGAATCGCACCTGCACGGCGCCGTCGGGTATTCCGGCCTCCTCGGTCGCCTCGCGCAGGGCACCGTCGATCGCAGACTCCCCCTCGTGCAGCGCCCCGCCGGGCAGCCCCCACGTACCGCCGAAGTGGCTCCAGCTGACGCGGTGCTGCAGCAGGATGCCGCGCGCGGCATCCACGGCGAGAAGCCCTGCGGCGCCGAAGCGGCCCCAGTACTTCTCCCCCGTCTCGGCGACGACCCACGCGTCGCCCGGGTCGCGCGGCCCGTCGGGGCGTCGCGGTTCGCCGGGTACGGGAGGAATGATCGTCACCCCTTCAGCTTTTCACAGCATCCGGGTTCGTGCGCCGCTGACGACGCGAGACGTAACCCGTGTCTGGGACAATGAAGCGGTGAAGCTTCTCGTCGCCGCCCTCGAATCCGAACTCGTCGCCTTCTCCGAGCCGCTGGACGGCTTCGACCGTCTCGTGACCGGACCGGGCAAGCTCAAGGCCACGTACGGTCTGACCCGTGCGCTCGATGCCGGTACCTACGAGGAGATCCTCGTCGTCGGTACGGCCGGCGCGCTCGACCCCGACCTCGACGCCGGGGTCTACGAGATCGACGTCGCGTTCCAGCACGACGTGCGCGATGAGGAGGGTGTCGCAGGGCAGCATGTCTCCATGCCGCCGCGCATGATCCTCGGCAAGGGCACGATGACCATCGCGACCGGCGACAGCTTCATCGACGATGCGGATGCTGTCGTCGCCATCCGCGCGCTCGGCGGTCAGCTCGTCGACATGGAGTCCTACGCGTACGCCTGGGTCGCGACACAGTTCGGCGTGCCGATCCGCATCTGGAAGGCGGTGTCCGACCGCGCCCAGGACGATGCGAACACCACCTGGAACGAGGCCGTCACCGCCTGCAGCCACCAGCTGCGCGATCGCGTCCGCGACGATTTCGGCGTCTAGCCAGATCGCTGCGCCGGCGCCAGGACGGCGGCGAGACCCTCCTGCAGGTCCCCGACGAAGTACTCCGGCACTTCCAGCGACGGGAAGTGTCCTCCGGATTCGGGCAGGTTCCAGCGGACGATCTGCCGATACCGCTGCTCGGCCCACGCCCGCGGTGTGCGCGACTCGATGTCGCCGGGATACATGGTGATCGCTGACGGGACGTCGACTCGAAGGTCCGGGTCGAGAGAGTGCGGGCTCTCGTAGTAGATGCGTGCCGCCGATGCACCCGTGCGGGTCAACCAGTAGAGCGTGACGTCGTCCAGGATCCGATCTCTGGAGATCGTCTCGAACGGGCCGTCCTCGGTGTCTGACCACTCCGCGAACTTGTCGAGGAGCCAGGCGAGAAGCCCGACCGGAGAGTCCACGAGCGAGTAGCCGATGGTCTGCGGCCTGGTCGCCTGCTGCTTCGCGTACGCCCGGTTGTGCTGCCAGAAACTCTGCGTCTGCTCGACCCATTCGCGTTCGATCGCCGTCAGCGAGTCCGTCGTCATCCCCGGCGGCGCCAATGCGAAGGTCGTGTGGATGCCGAGGACGTGTTCGGGGAACATGCCCCCGAGCACCGTGGTCACGTTGCCGCCCCAGTCGCCACCGTGGGCGACGAACCTGCTGTAACCCAGCCTCTGCATCAGTTCGACCCAGGCCGCAGCGATCTTCTCGACTCCCCATCCCGTCTCCGCCGGCTTGTCGCTGTATCCGAAACCCGGCAGCGACGGCACGACGACATGGAACGCCGGCGCAGCCGGATCTCGAGGATCGGCCAGTTCGTCGATCACGTCGACGAACTCGGCGACACTGCCCGGCCAGCCGTGCGTCATGATCAGCGGAGTGGCGTCTTCGCGAGAAGACCGGCGATGCAGGAAGTGGATGCCCAGGCCATCGATGACCGTGCGGAACTGGCCGATCTCATTGAGACGTGCTTCGAATGACCGCCAGTCGTACGCGGTGCTCCAATAGTCCACCAGTTCGACGAGGTCGGCGAGAGGGACGCCCTGTTCCCAACGGCGTCGGCCGGGGGCGGCGCGGAAGACCGTCTCGGTCTCCGGCAGACGCGCCGCCACCAACCGCGCGCGCAGATCGTCCAGCTCTGCATCGGTCGCGTGGGACTCGAATGCGTGAACTTCGCGAGTCGTGTGTGACATGTGACCTCCTGCACAGAGGCTGTCACATGCCTACGACACCCGACAGGTCAGCCGAGCACGGGCGTCTCGGCCCCGGCACGCAGCCGCGCCGCAGCGAGCTCCTCGGCGGCGGCGAGCGGCGTGATCCCGCGCTCCTCCGAGTCTGCGAGGATGCGCCGCACGGTGTCGCCGATGTGCGTCACGCGGTCCATGATCTCGGCGCGCGAGCCGAGCTTCTTGGCCTCGTGATCGAGGTAGATGACGCCACCGGCGTTCACGACGAAGTCGGGGGCGTACAGGATGCCGCGCGCGGCCAGGCGGTCGGCGCCGCTGTGCGATGCGAGCGGGTTGTTCGCCGGGCCGCATACCGCCGAGGTGTCGAGCGCGTCGATGACCTCGTCTGTGAGCAGCCCGCCGATGCCGGCAGGCACGAACACGTCGGACGCGACCAGGTGCTCGGTTCCCGGCTCCACCCAGGTGGCGCCGAGTTCGCCTGCGAGGTGGCGGCGTTCGGGGTTGACGTCGGTCACGGTCAGCAGTGCCCCCTCGGTGGAGAGCCGCACGGCGAGGCGTCCACCGACCTGACCGAGCCCGGAGATCGTGATACGCCGACCCGCGACATCCGCAGATCCGGTCGTGCGCTCCAGCACCGCGCGCAGCGACTCGTACACGCCGAGGCTCGTGGGTCCGGCCGGCTCGCCGGAGCCGCCGGCGGCATCCGGGAGCCCGACGACATGCGTCGTCCGCTCGCCGACGACCGCCATGTCGTCCATGGTCGATCCGACATCCTCCGCCGTGCGGTACAGCCCGTCGAACGACTCCACGGCGTCACCGAGGTCGAGGAACGCGGCACGACGTCGTTCCACGTCGAGCACGGTACCCGGCTCCAGTCCGATGACAGCCTTGCCTCCACCGGCGTCCAGGCCGGCAGTCGCATTCTTCAGCGTCATCGCGGCGGAGAGGCGCAGCGCATCACCGAGAGCATCGCTCCAGTGCGGGTACGTCCACAGTCGTGCACCGCCGAGTGCGGAGCCGAGCACGGACGAGTGCAGAGCCACGGCGATGAACAGGCCGCTGCGCCGACCTGTGATCACCTCCACGCGTTCGTGGCTGAAATCGGGCAGGGGCAGGGTGTGCGTCATCGCATCCTCTTTCGGCGGGCCTTGTGGGCACGGGTACGGACGCCGCCTGATTACGGCATCCACATCCATTGCACCACCAAGTGCGCCTCGGAGGCAACCGTCATGCGGCCGGGTGCGCGAGCGCCGCGTACTCCTGCGTCATGGGCATGTAGATCTTCTCGAAATCGTCCAGCGACGGCATCCGTTCGGCGTGCACAGCGGCCACGAGCCTGTCGAGATACCACTCCCAGCCGGGGCCGGTCTGTTCGAGCGTCTCGGGATCGACGTCCTCCTGCGTGAGGATCAGCGTGGTCGTGCCGTCGACCGCTGCGAGTTCGGCCGTGAGAGTCCAGGTGCCGTACTCGTCGCTCACGCGCACCGAGAGCGCCCTCGGCGGCTCGCACCGGCGGATCTCGTACGGCACCGCCGGCATGGGCTCGGCTTCCGCGTTCATGGTCACCGAGACCGTCCCGGTGGACGGATCACCGGTCCAGGTGCCGAACCAGCGGCTCAGGCGATCGGATTCCGCGATGCTCGCCCACACGTCGTCGATCGACGTCCGGAACTGCCGCGTCAGCACCAACGTCTGCTGAGCGCCATCGAATCTTCCTGTCAGGGTCATGCGATGTCCTCCTTCGAATGAGTGGATGCGGACGCATCGCGCCGCCGATCGCGCGCGGCACGACGCACCTCGGTGTCGAGGGCATCGAGATGCTGCGTGGAGATCGGGGCGCGGCGGGCGGTGAGCGCGCCGAGCAGGTCTCTCACCTCTCCCAACGGCTCGACGTCGATCACATAGTGCCGTTCGCGCCCACTGGCCTCGGCGTGCACCAGCCCGGCATCGACGAGGATCCGCAGATGCTTGCTGATGGCCGGGCGGGAGACGGCATGATCGGCCGCGAGGTCGACGACGCGCGCCGGGCCTCCGGAGAGTCGTCGGAGCAGGTCGCGACGGATGGGGTCGGCGATCGCTCCGAATACGTCCATGACAGAACGGTAACCGATTGGTTACCGTTCTGTCCACCATCGAAACGGGATCAGCGCTGGCGCTTCTCCCGCACGCGCATGTTGATCACGATCGGCGTGCCCTCGAATTCGTACAGCTCGCGCAGGCGGCGCTGGATGAAGCGGCGGTAGCCGGGGTCGAGGAAGCCGGTCGTGAACAGCACGAACGTCGGAGGACGGGTCGAGGCCTGCGTACCGAACAGGATGCGCGGCTGCTTGCCACCGCGCAGCGGGTGCGGGTGCTCGGCGACGAGCTCGGAGATGAAGGCGTTGAACTTGCCGGTCGGGATACGGCGATCCCAGTTCTCCAGTGCCGTCTCGAGCGCAGGAACCAGCTTGTCGAAGTGACGGCCGGTCTTGGCCGAGATGTTCACCCGCGGCGCCCATGCGACGTGAGCGAGATCCTGCTCGATCTCGCGCTCGAGATAGCGGCGACGGTCCTGGTTCTCCAGGTCGACGTCGTTCAGACGATCCCACTTGTTGAACGCGAGAACGAGAGCACGACCCGACTCGAGCACGAGGTCGATGATGCGCACGTCCTGCTCGCTGATCGTCTCTGAGACGTCGAGCACGACGACGGCGACCTCGGCGCGCTCCAGGGCGGCCGATGTGCGCAGCGACGCGTAGAAGTCCGCGCCCTGCGACAGGTGCACGCGACGACGGATGCCGGCGGTGTCGACCAGGCGCCACAGCTTGCCGCCGAGCTCGACGACCTCGTCGACGGGATCGCGCGTCGTTCCGGCCAGCTCGTTCACGACGACGCGCTCTTCGCCCGCTGCCTTGTTCAGCAGCGACGACTTGCCGACGTTCGGGCGCCCGAGGATGGCGACCCTGCGCGGCCCGCCGACCTCGTACTTCGCCACGGACGAGATGGACGGCAGCTTCTCGAGCACGGCATCCAGCAGGTCGGCGACTCCACGACCGTGCACGGCAGAGGTCGGATACGGCTGGCCGAGTCCGAGGCTCCACAGCGACGCGATCTCCGGCTCCTGCCGGGCGTCGTCGATCTTGTTGGCGACGAGGAACACCGTCTTGCCGCTCTTGCGCAGCAGCTTCACGACGTGCTCGTCGGTGGAGGTGGCTCCGACCATCGCGTCGACCACGAACAGCACGAGGTCCGACAGGTCGATCGCGACCTCAGCCTGCGCTGCCACCGAGCGGTCGATGCCCTTGGCATCGGGCTCCCACCCACCGGTGTCGACCAGCGAGAAGCGCCGGTCGTTCCATTCGCCCTTGTAGGTCACACGGTCGCGCGTCACGCCCGGGGTGTCCTCAACTACTGCCTCGCGGCGGCCGAGGATGCGGTTCACGAGCGCGGACTTGCCGACGTTCGGACGCCCGACGATCGCGATCACCGGCAGGGCGGGCAGGAACTCGATCCCACCCTCGCCCTGGGTGATGCCGGCGAGCAGCGCGGCGTCGTCCTCATCCAGGTCGTAGTCGGCGAGTCCTGCGCGCAGTGCCTCTGCGCGCTGTTCGGCGAGCTGCTCGTCGAGTTCGTCCATCTTCTCGGCGAGGCGGTCGGGACCGCCCTCGTATTCTTCTTCAGCGGCCATGTTCCGCTCCTTGCTTTCGTTCGATCACCGCGAGTACGGCATCGATGGTCTGTGGGAAATCGAGGTGCGTCGAATCGACGACCTCCACGCCTTCCGCGGCGTTGAGGAAATCGACGACGGCGCTGTCCGAGGCATCGCGCTTGTGCAGCGCCTCTGCCACGACGGCGGCGTTCTCACCGGCGAGTTCGCCGGCGCGTCTGGCTGCCCGCACCTCGGGGGCGGCAGTGAGGAGGATGCGCACCGGGGCATCGGGGGCGACCACCGTGGTGATGTCGCGCCCTTCGACGACGACAGCGGGATACGCAGCCGACGCCACCAGCGAGCGGAAGAAGATGTTGACCTGCTCGCGCACGGCGGGCACGCGAGCGACACCGCTGACCGCCTCGGACACGCGCGGCTCGCGGATCGTCGCGGTGATGTCGGTGTCGCCGACGGCGACCGTGCGGTCGTCGGGGTCGAGCCCCAGGCGGAGATCGAAATCGGATGCCGCGGCGAGCACCGCATCGGCGTCATCGGTGTCGGCGCCGCGGTCGAGGACATGCCAGGCCAGCGCCCGGTACGCGGCTCCGGTGTCGAGGTAGCCGTAGCCGCGTGAACGGGCCACTTCCTTCGACACGCTCGACTTTCCCGACCCAGCGGGTCCGTCGATCGCGATGAACTCACTCATTGGTCGCTCCTGCAATCCGCCATCCGCGCTCCTGCAGTCCGTCGATCGCACCGCGCAGCGCGGCAGGGGCCACGCTGATCTCCGCGAGTCCGAACTGTGCGCCAGGCGAATGCTCCAGGCGCAGGTCTTCCACGTTCACTCCGAGCTCGCCGAGTTCGCCGAACAGGCGGCCGAGCTGACCGGCCGTGTCGTCGACCATGACGACGAGCTGCTCGAATCTGCGGTTCTGGCCGTGCTTGCCCGGCAGCCGCTCCACGCCGTCGTTGCCCTGGCGGATCGCCTCGGCGACGACGCGTCTCGCGCCGGGTTCGGCGGGTGCGCGCAGCGCGTCAGACACCTCACGCAGGTCGTCGGCGAGGGCATCGAGGATCTCGACGACGGGCTGCGCGTTGGCGCCGAGGATCTGCACCCACAGTTCCGGAGCGGATGCCGCGATGCGGGTCGTGTCGCGCACGCCCTGTCCTGCCAGGCGCAGCGCCCCCTCGTCGGCCGTCGCGAAACGTCCGGCGAGCAGACTGGCCACGACCTGCGGCACGTGCGAGGTGAGAGCGACGGAGCTGTCGTGCTCTTCCGGCGTCATCTCCAGCGGCATGGCTCCGACATCCAGTGCGAGCGCCTCCACGAGTGCGAGGTCGACCGCGCGGGTCTCCTCATCACGGCAGACGACCCATGGCCGGCCGATGAAGAGGTCTGCACGTGCCGAGATCGCTCCCCCGCGCTCGCGGCCCGCGAGCGGGTGCGAGCCGATGTAGCGGGCGATGTCGGCTCCGCGTTCCTTCAGCGCACGGAACGGCTCGAGCTTGACGCTCGCGACGTCGGTGACGACGGCATCCGGGAAGTGCGCGAGTTCGGCGGCGATGACGTCAGCGGTGACGTCCGGCGGCACGGACACGACGATGAGCGCCGGCGCGTCGTCATCCTGTGCGGCGCGTCCCGCGCCGTAGTCGATCGCCAGCCGCAGCTGGGCGGGCGAAGTGTCCGACAGCACGACATCGATGCCCTTGGCGCGCAGCGCCAGCCCGATGCTCGCGCCGAGCAGGCCGGCACCGACGATGCGGACCGTCCCCGAGAGCCGCGGCGCGATGCCGCTGCCGTGGGTTCTGGCCGTGTCACTCACTCGGTCTCCTGGACGTCTCCCGGCGTGGCGTCCGCGGGGGAATCATGGCGCGCGAGAGTCAACAGCGCACCACGTTCGATTTTACTCAGTTCTCTCGTCTTCCCCGCAGGGAGCGTTCCCAGGTGGAGCGGCCCGAACTGACGGCGCACGAGTTCTGTGACCGGGTGCCCCACTGCGGCCATCATCCGACGCACGATGCGGTTGCGCCCCGAGTGCAGGGTGAGCTCCACCAGGCTCGATTCCGAACCGACCTTCGACGTGTCGAGCAGGCGCGCCTTGTCTGCCTTGATCGGACCGTCTTCGAGGTCGAAGCCCTTCGTCAGCTTCGCGATCGTCTGCGCCGTCACGACGCCTTCAACCTTGGCGATGTAGACCTTCGTGACGCCGAACGACGGATGCGCGAGCACGTGCGCGAGTTCGCCGTCGTTCGTGAGGATGAGCAGGCCACTGGTCTCAGCATCCAGTCGGCCGACGTTGTACAGTCGCTCCTCGAAGTCGTCCGTGAAACGACGGAGGTCTGGCCGGCCGTTCTCATCCTTCATGGTGCTGACCACACCGGTGGGCTTGTTCAGCATGACGTAGCGCTTGGAGACGTCGAGCTGGATCGCCGTGCCGTCGACGTCGACCAGGTCGGTCTCCGGATCGATCCGGCGGCCGAGCTCTTCGACGACCTCGCCGTTGACGCGGATGCGGCCTTCCACGATGTACTGCTCGACGACGCGTCGGGATGCGACGCCTGCGGCGGCGAGCACCTTCTGGAGCCGGACGCCTTCAGGGGCTGCGTCGGAGGTGGGCGTGGAATCGTTCATCGGATGGTTCCTTCGTCGAATCCGTCTGCACCGTCGTCGAGCAGCGGAGAGATCGGGGGCAGCTCGTCGAGCGAGTTGATGCCGAGGTTCTGCAGCAGCGCATCTGTCGTGCCGTAGTTGATGGCGCCGGTCTCGGAGTCGGCGAACAGCTCCGTGATGAGTCCGCGTGCGAGCAGCGTGCGCACGACCGAATCGACGTTCACTGCGCGGATCGATGCCACCTGGCTGCGCGTGACCGGCTGCTTGTACGCGATCACCGCGAGCGTCTCGAGCGCGGCCTGCGACAGCCGTGCGGGAGCCTGACCGCCGACGAACTCCGCGACCAGACCGTCGTGGTCGTCGCGCACGTACAGCCGCCAACCGCCACCGACCTCACGCAGCTCGAAACCGCGACGCGGGCCGTGCCCGTTGCCGTCGTAGTCATCGACGAGCGTCTCGATCGCCTGGCGGACGGCGGGAACCGGCGCTCCGACCGCGGCGGCCAGGGCGACGAGGCCGAGCGGCTCGTCGATGATCAGCAGGATGGCCTCGAGCCTCTCGGTCAGCGGCGTCTCGGTGACGGTGTCGGCGGTCGTCTCATCGGTCATAGTCGGCCCCCAGGCTCGCGAGTGTCTCGTCCGACCAGGAGTCGGCGGCCCAGCGCAGCGTCAGCTCGCCGAGCGGTTCCAGTTGTTCGAAGGACAGCGCGGCGTGCCGGTAGAGCTCGAGCACCGATATGAACCGCGCCACCACGATGCCCGGCTCCGAGGACCCGGCGATCAGCTCACGGAAGGTCAGCGACTCGGCGCTGCGCAACAGCGTCACCACGATCGCCGCCTGTTCCCGGATGCTGACCAGCGGCGCGTGCAGATGATCGAGGCCGACGTTGGGGATCTCCTTGGGCGCGAACGCCAGCAGCGCGATGGCGGCGAAGTCGTCCACGCTCAGAGTCCACACCAGCTCCGGCGTCTGCGCGCGGTGCTTCTCGTCCAGTCGGACCGCCCGCACGTGGCGTCGGTCCTCGCGCTGCAGGCAGCGCGCGAACCACGTCGAGACCTCCTTGAACGCGCGGTACTGCAGAAGACGCGCGAACAGCAGGTCGCGTGCCTCGAGCAGCGCGACGGCCTCGGCGTCGACGAGCTCGCCCTGGGGCAGGAGACCGGCGACCTTCATGTCGAGCAGAGTCGCTGCGACGACGAGGAACTCGGAAGCCTGGTCGAGCTCCTGATCGTCGCCGTCGATCTCCTTCAGATAGGCGATGAACTCGTTCGTGACCGCGCTCAGCGACACCTCGGTGATGTCCATCTCGTGCTTCGAGATGAGATTCAGCAGCAGGTCGAACGGGCCGTCGAAGTTCGTCAGCGAGACGCGGAACCCGGTTTCAGGCTCTACAGGCTCAGCGGGCTCGATCTCACGCGACGGCGCCACGGGCGACCAGCTCCCGCGCCAGTCGCAGGTACGCCTGTGCGGCGGCATGCTCCGGCGCGAACTCGGTGATGGGCACCCCTGACACCGACGCGTCGGGGAACTTCACGGTACGACCGATCACGGTCTCCAGCACGTCGTCGCCGAAGGCTTCCACCACGCGCTCGAGCACCTCACGCGAGTGCAGCGTGCGCGCGTCGTACATCGTCGCGAGCAGCCCGTCGAGCTTGATGTCGGGGTTGAGGCGGTCGCGCACCTTCTCGATCGTCTCGATGAGCAGCGCCACGCCTCTGAGGGCGAAGAACTCGCACTCCAGCGGGATGAGCACGCCATGGCTGGCCGTCAGTGCATTGACGGTGAGAAGACCGAGGGAAGGCTGGCAGTCGATGAGTATGACGTCGTACTCCCCCGCGACCTGTCGCAGCACGCGCGCGAGGATCGTCTCGCGGGCGACCTCGTTGACCAGGTGCACCTCGGCGGCCGACAGGTCGATGTTCGCGGGCAGGACGTCGAGACCGTCGACGCCGCTGGGCACGATCACGTCGTGCACGTCGCGCTTGGTGTCGAGCAGCAGATCGTAGATCGTAGGCACGTCGTGGGTCTGGATGCCGAGTCCGGCGGACAGCGCGCCCTGCGGGTCGAAGTCGACGGCGAGCACCTTGCGGCCATACTCTGCGAGGGCCGCGGCGAGGTTGATCGACGTGGTCGTCTTGCCGACGCCGCCCTTCTGGTTGCACAGCGCGATGATGCGTGCAGGCCCGTGCGAGCCGAGTGGGGCCGGGGTCGGGAAGCCGTGGTACGGACGCCCAGTGGGTCCCATCGGGGTGTCGCCGATGTTCGACGTCTTGCCCTTGGACTTCGCCACTTTCTGAGCCACCGATTCTCCTGCTTCCGTCGTGCTTGGTCGATTGTAGCGATTTACGCATGAGTACGCCCGATGCGGCCCCGGCGATCCCGCGTAATCGCGCCCTCAGCGCGCGCGCGGGTGCGAGGTCGCGTAGATGTCGCGCAGCGTGTCGACCGACACGTGCGTGTAGATCTGAGTGGTCGCGACCGACGCGTGACCGAGCAGTTCCTGCACCACGCGCACGTCCGCACCGCCCTGAAGCAGGTGCGTCGCGAACGAGTGGCGCAGCGTGTGCGGTGAGACCTCTGACGTGACGTGCGCGGCGTCGGCGGCCGCACGGATCACCAGCCAGGCGCTCTGACGCGACAGCGGAGCACCGCGCGCGCCGAGGAACAGCCGGGCGGACGCCTTGCCCTTGGCGGCGAGGGCCGGCCTCACACGGGTGAGGTACGCGTCGACGGCATCCCGCGCGAACGAGCCGATCGGCACGATGCGCTCCTTCGAGCCCTTGCCGCGCAGTCGCAGCACATCGCCGTGCGCGAGGTCGTCGACGTCGAGGCCCACAGCCTCCGACACGCGCGCGCCGGTCGCGTAGAGCAGCTCGAGCAGTGCGCGGTCTCGGATGCCGATGGGCTCCTCGGCGGACGGTGCGGCCAGCAGCCGCTCGACCTGATCGATCGTGAGCGCCTTCGGCAGCCGTTGCGGCATCTTGGGCGGCCGGAGTCTGCCGGTCGGATCCTCCGTCTCGATCCCCTCGCGCACCAGATAGCGATGCAGACCGCGCACCGACGACTGCAGACGGGCCAGGCTCGTCGCCGCCGGCGGAGGCACCATGCTCGAGCGGTCGGAGATGAAACGGCTGATGATCGCGCCCGTCACGGCGGTCGTGTCGTCGATGCCCGCCTCGGTCAGCCATCCGAGGTAGACGTCGAGATCCCGACGGTACGCCCCGACCGTGTGCTCCGAGAGACCGCGCTCGATCGTGACGTGCCTGAGGTACGCGTCGATCGCACGATCCAGCCGCACGTCAGTCGCGCACTCTCCGCTCGGCTGCGAGCACGCCGAGCGAGAGGATGCCGTTGCGCAGTCTCCCCTCGAGCACGGCATCGACCGCATCGGAGAGCGGAACCCACTCGACGCGGATGTCGGCTTCCTCGTCCTCGCGGGCGTAGACGGCGGACGCGTCTTCGATCCCGGTCGCGAGATAGATGCGGATCAGTTCGTTGTTGCCGCCAGGGGTCGTCCAGGTGGACACCAGCAGCTCCCAGTCGCGCGCGGCGAGATCGGCTTCCTCCGCCAGTTCGCGCTGCGCGGCGACGAGAGGATCCTCGCCCTCGATGTCGAGCAGTCCGGCGGGAAGCTCCCAATCGCGGTGACGGATCGGATGCCGGTACTGCTGGATCAGCAGCACCCTGCCCGCGTCGTCGAGAGCGAGCACGGCGACGGCGCCGGTGTGATCCACGTACTCGCGGATGATCTCGCCGTCGCCGTACGCGACATGATCGGAGCGCACGTCCCAGACCCAGCCCTTGTAGACGACGTCGCTGCTCACGACCTCGGGCTCGAAGGGCTCATCGCGCAGCGCGGACGTGCCGCCCTGGTTCTCAGTCATCGGCCGAAACGTCGAAGAGCTCGCTGGAACGGTGCCGCTCGATCGCGGCGCCGATCAGCCCGCGGAACAGCGGGTGCGGTGCGGTCGGACGAGAGCGCAGCTCCGGGTGCGCCTGCGTGGCGATGTAGTACGGGTGAACGTCGCGGGGAAGCTCGACGTACTCCACGAGGTCGAGGGCGGGGTTCAGGCCGGAGAAGACGAGCCCCGCATCGGACAGGCGGTCGCGGTACGTGTTGTTGACCTCGTAGCGGTGGCGGTGACGCTCGGATGCCTGCGCGGTGCCGTACAGCTCGCGCGCGAGCGTTCCTTCGCCCAGCTCCGCCTCGTAGAGCCCGAGGCGCATGGTGCCGCCGAGGTCGCCGCCGTCGAGGATCTCGACCTGCTCGGCCATCGTCGCGATGACGGGCTCCGAGGTCTCGGGGTCGAACTCGCTCGAGGAGGCACCGGCGATGCCTGCGACGTTGCGGCCGTACTCGATGACCATGCACTGCAGTCCGAGGCAGAGGCCGAGCGTCGGGATGCCCTGCTCGCGGGCGAACTTCAACGCGCCGAGCTTCCCCTCGATGCCGCGGATGCCGAATCCACCTGGCACGCAGATGCCGTCGACGTCGGACAGCGCCTTGGCCGCGCCCTCCGGCGTCTCGCAGGAGTCGGACGGGATCCAGCGGATGCTGACGTGCGCCTCGTGGGCGAAGCCGCCGGCGCGCAGCGCCTCGGTGACCGAGAGGTAGGCGTCCGGCAGGTCGATGTACTTGCCGACCAGGCCGATCGTGACCTCGTGCTTCGGATTGTGCACGGCCTGCAGGACCTTCTGCCAGCGCGACCAGTCGACTTCCGGTGCGGCCTTGGTGTCGAGTCCGAGCCTGCGCACGATGTAGGAGTCGAGGCCCTGGTCGTTCAGCGTCGACGGGATGTCGTAGATGCTGGGCAGGTCGACGGTGTTGATGACGCCTTCGACGTCGACGTCGCACATCAGCGCGATCTTGTTGCGGTTGCTCTCGCTCACAGGACGATCGCTGCGCAGCACCAGCGCGTCGGGCTGGATGCCGACCTGGCGGAGGGCCGCGACGGAGTGCTGCGTCGGCTTGGTCTTCTGCTCGCCGGAGGCCCCCATGAAGGGAACGAGAGAGACGTGCACGAAGAACACGCTGTCGCGGCCGAGCTCATGGCGCAGCTGACGTGCCGATTCGAGGAACGGCTGCGACTCGATGTCACCGACCGTGCCGCCGACCTCGGTGATGATGACGTCGGGACGCGGCTCCTCGGTCGCCTGCAGACGCATGCGGCGCTTGATCTCGTCTGTGATGTGCGGGATGACCTGCACGGTGTCTCCGAGGTACTCGCCGCGGCGCTCGCGCGCGATCACCTGCGAGTAGATCTGGCCGGTCGTCACGTTGGCGGCCTGCGACAGGTTGATGTCGAGGAAGCGCTCGTAGTGACCGATGTCGAGGTCGGTCTCAGCGCCGTCGTCGGTGACGAACACCTCACCGTGCTGGAACGGGTTCATGGTGCCGGGATCGACGTTCAGATACGGGTCGAGCTTCTGCATGACGACGCGCAATCCGCGTGCGGTGAGCAGGTTTCCCAGGCTGGCGGCTGTGAGCCCCTTGCCCAAAGACGAAACGACACCACCGGTCACGAAGATGTGCTTGGTCGTGTCGTTCTTGGGCCCCGCGTCAGAAGAGTTCATCACGGGCTTCGATCCTAACAGTTCGCTCAGACCGCAAGGCTGAGAAGTTCTCGGGCATGGGTGATCGCGGCATCCGAATCGGTGAGTCCCGACAGCAGCCGCGCCATCTCCGCTTCCCGATCCTCCCCCTCCAGACGCCGCACGCTGGACGCGGTGACCGCGCCGTCATTGGCCTTCACGACGGAAAGGTGGTTGGAGGCGAAAGCTGCGACCTGGGCCAGGTGCGTGACCGCGATGACTTGGGATGTCTCTGCAAGCCGGGCGAGTCGCCGTCCCACTTCGATGGCCGCGGCGCCGCCGATTCCGGCATCCACCTCGTCGAAGACGAACGTCGGAACCGGGTCGGTACCGGCGATGACGACCTCGATCGCGAGCATCACGCGTGAGAGCTCTCCGCCCGACGCGCTCTTCGCGACAGAGCGGGGTTCGGCCCCGGGGTGCGGTGCCAGCAGGATCGCGACGTCGTCACGTCCGTGCGTGCTCTCGGCGCCCTCGCGGACCGCGACCTCGAGGCGGGCGTCCGGCATGGCCAGTGCATGCAGTTCGTCGGTCACTGCGGCGCCGAGGCGCGCTGCGGCCTCGGTGCGTGCGGCGGTGAGCGCAGCGGCGGCGTCGTCGAGCGCCTTCCGTGCGGCGTCGCGCTCGGCCTGCAACCGCTCCAGGCGATCATCGTCATCGTCGAGCTCTGCGAGCCTCGCGGATCCCGTCTGCCACAGTTCGAGCGCTTCATCCAGCGATCCGTGCGAACGGATCAGTGCGGTCAGCGCCGCTCGCCGCTCCTCGACAGCGGCGAGCTCATGCGGTCCTGTCTCGTCGAGGTCGGCGAGGTATGCGGAGAGCTGCCCCGCGAGGTCCGCGATGCGGTAGCCGACGTCGGCGATCCCTTCGGAGATCGCGATGAGCGCGGGATCCGTCGCCCGCTCGAGGTTGCGCCGTGCATCGGCGATGAGTGCCGACGCGTCCGCGTCGCCCTCTTCGCTGGAGAGCGCGTTGTGCGCGAGGGATGCCGCGAGCCGGAGGTCTTCGGCGTTGGAGAGCCGCTCCGACCGCTCGGCGAGTGCGACGTCCTCCCCCGGCTCGGGGGCGGTCGCCTCGATCAGCGCGAGCGCTTCACGCAGACGCTGCGCCTCGTCGGCCCGAAGATCGCGATTCTCGGCGATCTCGGTGATCTCGGCGTCCAGCTCGCGCCAGCGGGCGAACGCCGCGCTGTACGTCTGCAGAGCGTCGGCGATAGGCGCCCCGCCGAAACGGTCCAGGGCGTCGCGCTGGGCCGCTGTCGAGCGAAGTCGAAGCTGTTCGGATTGTCCGTGCACGACGACGAGTTCATCTGCGAGGGCGGACAGCACTCCGGCGGGTGCCGCGCGTCCGCCGACGCTGGCACGGCTGCGCCCCTCTGCGCTCAGCGTGCGCGACACGTACAGCTCGCCGCGGCCGTCGTCGAGCGGCTCGAGGTCGCCGCCGGCATCCGAGACGATCTCGGCCACCGCACCCGACTCCGGCACGATCCACACGCCTGCGACGGAGGCCTGCGCGGCGCCGGCGCGCACGGCACCGGAGTCCGCGCGCTGACCGAGCAGCAACCCCAGGCCTGTGACGACCATGGTCTTGCCCGCTCCGGTCTCGCCCGTTATCGCCGTGAAGCCGGGACCGAGCGGCAGTACGGCGTCAGCGATGACGCCGAGTCCCTGCATCCGCATCTCCTCGATCACAGTGGAACCCCTCCGTCCTGTCCGCGCCAGCCGGCCACCGGCAGCTGGAACTTGCGCACCAGTCTCTCGGTGAAGGCGGTCGGGTGCAGCCGGGCGAGACGCACAGGACGCGATGAGCGTCGTGCGACCACACGCGCCCCGGGTGGGAGGTCATGCGAACGACGCCCGTCGCACCACAGGATGCCGGTGCCGGAAGTGCGCTCGAGCATCTCGATCGCCACCGACGCATCAGGGCTGACGACCAATGGCCGTGCGAACAGCGCGTGCGCCGACAGCGGGATCACCGCGATCGCCTCGACGCTGGGCCAGATCACCGGCCCGCCCGCGGAGAAGTTGTAGGCGGTGGAACCCGTGGGTGTGGAGATGACCATGCCGTCGCAGCCGAAGCTCGACAGCGGGCGGCCGTCGATCTCGACGACGACCTCGATCATGCGCTCTCGGCTGGCCTTCTCGACGGTCGCCTCGTTCAGGGCCCACGTCTCGAAGACGACGTTCCCCTCGGCGTCCTTGACGCGCACGGCGAGAGCCAGACGTTCCTCGACCGCATAGTCTCGCTCGATGACGCGCTGCACCGCGTCGTCCATCGCATCGCGCTCGATCTCGGCGAGGAAGCCGACGTGCCCCATGTTGATGCCGAGCACTGGTGCGCTGTTCGTGCCGCGCACGAGCTCGGCCGCGCGAAGGATCGTGCCGTCGCCGCCGAGCACGATGGCGAGCTCGAGGTCGTCGACCGCGACATCATCGCCCAGGGCGTCAACGTCGCTGAAGTCCCCGTCGACGGCGGACAGCTCAGCGCGGTCGTCGGGCGAGAGCACCGGCCGCGCGCCGGCATTGCGCAGAAGATCGATGACGCGACGGGCGGCGGCGACGGTGTCGTCCCGGCCGGCGTGGGCGACGACCAGGATGTTGCGCTCGTTCATCGTCCTCCAGCCAGTTCGTCGATCTGCTGTCTCCATTGTGTCGGATTGCTTCCACGACCGGGCGCCATGTGGACCAGGAATTCCGCGTTGCCGTGCGTGCCGAGGATCGGTGACGCCACGATCCCGAGCATGCCGAATCCGGCGTCCCATCCGTTCCAGACCACACGGGCGACGGCATCCGCTCGTGTGGCGGGATCGGTGACCAGCCCCCCGCGGACGGCGGTGCGCCCGACCTCGAACTGCGGTTTGACGAGCAGGACGATGTCGGCGTCGGATGCCGCGACAGCGGCGACTGCGGGCAGGACGAGTTCGAGCGAGATGAACGAGAGATCGCCCACGATCACGTCCGGTGCATCCTTCTCGCCGGTGGCCTCGCCGAGGCTCTCGCGGGTCATGTGCCGCACATTGAACCCCTCGACGCCGACCACCGCAGGATCTGCCGCGATGGATGCAGCGAGCTGATCGTGTCCGACGTCGACGGCGAGCACCTTGCGGGCCCCGCGCTCACGGAGCACCTGGGTGAAGCCACCGGTCGACGCGCCCATGTCGAGCGCGAGGCGCCCGTCGATCCGCACCTGGAACGCGTCCAGAGCCGCGAGGAGCTTCTGCGCTCCCCTGCTGACGTAGTGGTCGCTCTCGGCGAGGGTGATGTCGGCGTCGTCGTTCACCGAGGTCGATGCCTTGATCACAGGGCGCCCGTCGACGCTGACGACACCCGCCGCGATCAGCGTGGCCGCGTGCGAACGCGAGCGCGCGAGTCCTCTGGCTGCGAGAGCGGCGTCGAGGCGCGTCACCGGTCTCCCGACGGCGCCCTGTCGGCGGACTTGTCGCGGGTGTCGAGCTTGGTGCCGCTCTCGAGGCGGCGGAAGAGCTCATCGTGCAGGGTCGAGTACGCATCGGCGCGGTCGGCCAGCGGCTGCCCCTCGATCAGGCGCAGTCGGCTCCACAGACCGTCGGTCGGCGTCGCAGTCGTCCCATCGCTCACGACTCCACTCTACGGCGCGGCTCCGACGCACCTGGTGAGGCACGGCGGGGAAGCACTCACGGACGGTGGAACGGGTCCTCGTAGAGCTTCTCGGGGACGCGGAGCACGAAGATGGGCGTGCCGGATTCCCAGATCGCCGTGGCCCCGGCGCGGACGAGATCGATCTGCCGCGAGCCCTCGGAGAGGATCTCGACGTCTCCGCCGACCACTCGCACGGATGCACCGTTCACGGTGACGGCTCCGTCCTTGCGCTCGGTCTGCGGGTACGCCTCATGCAACTCGCGGAGGTCACCGAGGATGTACGTCGGCCTGGATCCCTCGGGTGCCGCCAGCACGTGCTTGGGCCGATCGATTCCCGTGAGCACCAGTACCGAATCGATGCCGACACGCACTGCGCCCATGATGTCGGTGTCCAGACGGTCACCGATGAACAGCGTCTTGGAGCCGCCGAACCGTGCGATGGCCTCTTCGAAGATCGGCACCTCGGGCTTGCCGGCCACGGTGGCCAGACGTCCCACTGCGGTGTGCACTGCCGAGACGAGAGTGCCGTTACCCGGCGCGACGCCGCGCTCGCGCGGGATGGTCCAGTCGCTGTTGGTGGCGATCCACGGGATGCCACCCTCTTCCTCCGGCACCTTCAGCGCGAAGGCGGCCTCGGCGAGGTCGGTCCAGGCGACCTCGGGCGCGAAGCCCTGTACGACGGCGTCCGGAGCGTCCTCGGCGCTGCGGGTGACCGTGTAGCCGGCCTTCTCCGCCTCGACGACGAGCCCTTCGCCCCCCACTATGAGCAGTGTGGCGGGTGCCGGGACCATGGACGCGAGCAGCCGCATGGCCGCTTGGGGACTGGTGACGACCTCGTTCGCCTCGACGGTCAGGCCGAGCGACGTGAGGTGCTCGGCGACGGAGGCGTCCGTGCGGGAGGCGTTGTTGGTGATGTAGCCCACACGACGTGTCTCGGCGACCCGGTTGAGGCTGTCGACGGCGTGCGGCAGCGCGCCGGGTCCGGCGTAGACGACGCCGTCGAGGTCAGCGAGGACGACGTCGACGCCGTCGAGCGGGCTCCGGCGCGATCGGGAGAACAGTCCCACTCAGGACTCCTCTTCCGGCAGCTCGCCCTCGACCAGTCCGTCTTCCACGAAGATCTCATCCTCGTCGGCATCGCCCATACCGAGTGCGTCGGCGGCGACGTCGGCCCGTTCCGCCCAGAACGCCGCTTCTTCGTCGCGGCCGAGGTCTTCCAGCACCGCAGCGTGCGCGGCGAACAGAGCGGGGCTCCACTCGAAGGCGCGGTCGGGATCGAGTTCGGGGATCTGCAGCTCGCCGAGGGCGAGCTCTGTGTCTCCGAGGTCCAGGCGCGCACCGGACATCGCGATGGCGAGAGCGACGCGCACGGGAGTGGGAAGCTTCGCACGATCTGCAGCGCGACCGGTCTCGAGGGCTCGATCCGGTCGGCCGATCCCACGTTCGCTGTCCACCATGAGCGCGATCTGGTCGTCCTTGCCGGAGATGCGCCGGTATGTGCGCAGCTCGCGCAGCGCGAGGGCGAAGTCGCCGGTCGCGTAGGCAGTGATGCCGAGCGACTCCCTGACGATCGCGATGCGACCGGCCCGACGGGATGCCGCGAGGGCATGCTGATGAGCGAGGGCAGGATCTTCGTCGATGAGCTTGGCGGCCATCGCGAGATGTCGCGCGACCTCGTCGGCGTTCTCCTTGCTCAGTGTCTTCAGCTCGTTGCGCGCCGACGAGTGCAGATCGGCGGGCGTGATGTCCTCAGGGATCGCGGGATCATCGTGACGCGGACGGTCATCGCTCTGGCGATCCGGTCGGTCGCGACCGGTGCCACCACGCTGCGGGAATCCACGTCCGCCGGAGCTGCGGTCATCCCGACGAGGTGCACTGTCGCGACCCTGGTAGCCGCCTTCGCGCTTCTGGTAGCCGCCTTCACGGCGGTCGCCATCACGACGAGAGGCAGCACCGTCACGTTTGACGTAACCGCCTTCACGACGGGGAGCTGCTCCATCACGGCGCGGCGGCGCTCCATCGCGACGGGGAGCACCTGCGCCATCACGACGAGGGGCAGCACCGTCACGCTTGACGTAACCGCCTTCACGGCGGGGGCCACCGGCGCCATCACGGCGCGGAGCACCGTCGCGGCCTTGGTAGCCGCCCTCACGACGTGGTGCTCCACCGTCACGACGGGGAGCTCCACCGTCGCGACGTGGTGCTGCACCATCGCGCTTCTGGTATCCGCCTTCACGGCGAGGGGCACCCGAGCTGTCCCGACGCGGTGCACTGTCTCGACGCGGAGCGCCGGCACTGCCGGAGGACGTCGAGCGATCAGTGCGCGGAGGACGGCCCTGACGATCGTTTCGTCGGGCGCTGGAGTCGTCGTCGCGTCGCGGTCGACGCTCGTCCTCGTTCGGCATGATCTGATTCTCTCAACTTCCTGGTTAACGCAAAATGGCCACCCTGCGTTGGGTGGCCATTTTGTTTAGAAGAAGTTCGGCGGTGTCCTACTCTCCCACAGGGTCCCCCCTGCAGTACCATCGGCGCTGTGAGGCTT
>Ga0308157_10002303_pt1 | contig 32154 bp, 33 predicted proteins | sample PhyBR1_FD_201035 | JGI IMG/M metagenome (GOLD analysis project Ga0308157, IMG submission 201035) | Phyllosphere microbial communities from UC Gill Tract Community Farm, Albany, California, United States - DLSLB.R1 | ecosystem: Host-associated > Plants > Phyllosphere > Unclassified | place: USA...
ATAATTTTATGAAGGATCGAAAGCATAATTCCTTCCTCAAAAATAAAAGTCAGTTTAATTTCACCACAATCAACATTTTCCGCAATAGTCCTTAATTTCGGAACCTGTTTTTTATAATTATCAAAATTGTTCAGTTCAATAGAATTATATACGTTCTGAATCAGTTCTGGCTGTCCGGCAGAAGTTGTAGAAATTACAGGCATTTCGTACGTATTCAGAACATAAATTTCGGCATCAATACTTTTTGCAAGTTTAAGTGCGTAAATAAATGCATTATTTGCAGTTTCAGAAAAATCGGTTGGGAAAAGAATCTTTTTCATGATATAAGGCTGTTGGTTTGTTGCCTTTAAATTACGAAAATTTTAATGATTGTAAAAAAATAAACATCTTTTTTTCAGGATACATACGCTTTTAAAATTAGCATGATTTATAAAGTTGGCGTAAATTTGCGTTTCAATATTTAGTTTATGATTTTAAACGATACTATAGTTGCATTGGCTTCGGCATCGGGCGCTGGTGCAGTAGCATTAATACGTGTTTCGGGACCGCAGGCAATTGATTTGGTTGCTGATGTTTTTCAGTCTGTAAAAAACAAAGATTTACGCAAACAGAAAACGCATACACTGCATTTGGGTTTTATAAAAGACGATGAAAAAATCATTGATCAGGTGCTGGTATCGCTTTTTAAAGGGACAAATTCTTACACTGGCGAGCCTACTGTTGAAATTTCGTGCCACGGATCTACTTTTATTCAACAACAAATCATACAACTTTTATTGAGAAAAGGTTGCAGAATGGCAACTGCTGGCGAATTTACCATGCGCTCTTTTTTAAACGGAAAAATGGATCTTTCGCAAGCCGAAGCTGTTGCCGATTTAATTGCATCAGACAACGAAGCATCGCACCAAATAGCTATGCAACAAATGCGCGGTGGTTTTAGTAACGAAATTGCTAAACTGCGTGAAGAACTGCTGAATTTTGCCTCACTTATTGAATTAGAACTTGATTTCTCTGAAGAAGATGTGGAGTTTGCCGATCGAACTGCTTTTCGAGATCTGGTAAACAGAATTCAGTTTGTTTTAAAGCGATTGATTGATTCTTTTGCGGTTGGAAACGTTATTAAAAACGGGATTCCCGTTGCTATTGTAGGCGAACCAAATGTTGGAAAATCGACTCTTTTAAATGCTTTATTGAATGAAGAACGTGCCATTGTTTCGGATATTGCTGGAACTACGCGCGATACTATTGAAGATGAGTTGGTGATTGAAGGTATCGGTTTTCGATTTATTGATACCGCCGGAATTCGTGAAACCAAAGATGTGGTAGAAAGCATCGGGATTCAAAAAACATTTGAAAAAATAGAGCAATCTCAAGTTGTTTTATACTTGTTTGAAAGTTTAAAGTTTAAAGTTCAAAGTTCGGAATACATCATAGAAATTGAAAAGATCAAAAATCAATTTCCATTGAAACCTTTAGTTGTAGTTATTAACAAAATAGATTTACTTTCTGAAACGGAAATACTAAATATCAAAAAACAACTTGAAACGTTAAACGTAAAACTTGAAACCATATCTGCCAAAAACAAAGAAGGAATAGACGCCTTGAAAAAACAGCTGATAAGCTTTGTAAACACGGGCGCACTTCGCAATAACGAAACCATTGTAACCAACACACGTCATTACGATTCTTTAATAAAAGCTTTAGAAGAAATTCAGAAAGTACAGTGGGGATTAGACACCCATGTATCTGCCGATTTAATGGCAATTGATATTCGTCAGGCTTTATACTACTTCGGTGAAATTACAGGTCAGGTAACAAACGATGAACTTTTAGGAAACATCTTTGCGAATTTTTGCATAGGTAAATAAATGTAGTTTTAAATGCTTTTATATGTTTTTATTTACTTAAAAATCAATAATTTAAGTCGTTTTGTTTTTTATATAGAATTATTTATTTTTATATTTGGTACTTCATATGTACTACATGTTTTGAAAATGTAGTACAAACGTACCACATTTATGAAGATAACTTTAAAAGAACGAAAACTTTCCAGCGGAAAAATTAGTTTAGTAATTGAATACTATAAAGGTTCTGAAGTTTCAGAAGAGGGAAAGAGAAAACATATCCGTGATTTTGAAAACTTAAAAATATACCTTCATGACAATCCGAAAAGTGTCAATGAGAAAAAGGAAAATAAGGAAGCTTTAATTTTAGCAAAAAAAATTCTAGCTATTAGGGAAGCTGAATATTATCAAGGAAAGTTTGATATTAAGAATAGCGCAAAATCTAAACAAAGTTTTTTGAATTATTTTTCAGAGAAAACTGAAGAAAAGATTGACTCTCCTAAGAATTATGGTAACTGGTCAGCCACTCTAATACATTTAAGAAGATGTATTTCTCCAAATTTAACTTTTGCTGAAATAAATGAGGACTTTATTAAAAAAATTCGAAAATATTTTGATAGAGAAGCAAAGACAAAAAGCAATACCTTATTATCTCAGAATTCTAAATATTCATACTTCAACAAGGTTAAGGCCTGCTTAAGAGTAGCTTTTGATGAAGGATATATTTCAATCAATTATGCCTCTAAAGTTAAAGCATTTGAACAAGGTGAAAGCCAACGAGAATATCTAACATATAATGAACTTCAAAGATTAGCAAACTGTGACTGTAAATATCCAGTACTTAAAAATGCTTTTATCTTTTCTTGTTTGACTGGGTTACGTTGGAGTGACATCAATACACTCCTATGGTCTGAGGTTCGAGAAGAAAATCAAAATAGCGAAGAAATAATTAAGATTAACTTTAGGCAAGAAAAGACAGCTGCTGTCGAGTACTTATATATATCAAAGCAGGCTCGGGATCTTTTGGGGAAAAGAACAAATGAATCGCTCCGGGTCTTTATAGGACTTAAGTATTCAGCGGTATATAATACAGAGCTTTTAAGATGGTGCAATCGTGCAGGTATAACTAAACATATCACTTTTCATAGCGCAAGACATACTAATGCTGTTTTGCTTTTAGAAAATGGAGCCGACATTTATACCGTTTCAAAACGACTAGGGCATAGTGAATTGGCAACAACACAGATTTATGCTAAAATGGTAGATCAGAAAAATAAAGCGGCTGCAGATTTAATACCATTAATAAAGTTCGATTTATAAATGGAATGCAAAAAATGTTGCGTAACTTATTTAAAAAGTACATGTTACTGACAAATATAGTTTTTTAGAGGACAAAAAATGCCATCATTCATTTTGATTAATCTAGATGAGATAATTTTATTCTCAAATAACAAATTATACTGGAAAGATGTTAGATATTATAATTAAAAGATTAGATCGAATCGAAGAGCTTTTAGAAGGATATGAAAAAAAAATTTTAAATGTCGAAGAGTTATGCAAATATACGGGGTTCACTAAATCGCAGATTTATAGTTTAGTTCATAAAAATATAATTCCGTATTCTAAACCAAATGGAAAGTATATTTTTTTTAAAAAATCTGAAATTAACTCATGGTTGCTACAAAATAAAAGACAGGCGATAAGTCAGATTAATGATAAGGCATTTGAATACACTAGAAAAAAAAGATAATTATATGCTTTAATTAAGATTCTTAAAAACCAACAAGACAAGTTAAATTGTCTTGACAAGTATTAAATCTTGAAAGCATTTTAATGATCATTATAATTATGCAATATTTCATGTATTATCCTGATACATTGTCTATACTAATTGGCAGCGGTTTAATGCGACAGTCTTGAAAACTGTTGACTGTAATAGCTCTGGTGCTTCGAATCCCTCTTTCTCCGCGAATTATTAAGCACATTATCCTATATTTTTGCTTAAAGCCCTATAAAATCTGCGATCTGATAGATTTGTAGATCTTTTTTATTGGTATCAGAACCCCTAAAATTTTCAAAAACGCTGATAATTCTGGGCAAATTCGTGGCAATTTTGAAGTCAAAAAAAAATTGCCACGAATTGATGTTTAAGATACTGATAATCAACATGTAAAACAATTTAACGACTTGGAATTAAGCTATTGTGATACGATATTTATCAATATTAAAAATTACATTATGTTAGAAGCAAGCTACGGGTTAAATTTCTTTCTAAAAACTCATCACAAACGATTCGATTCAAGGTTTATCTTATTTATGGATGTTCTATGTACGCTGGTAAATAATCAAAAGTATAAGTTCCTTGATCGGTTTCGGTTAAAATTCCGGTATCAACAGTATTGTATTTAATTAAAGCCTGTCTCATAAATTTTTTATATTTACTGGCGCTAAAGTATGTCCGAACATCAATAATACCTGATTAACTTTAGATAAACTTAAATTTTCTTTTCCTTGTTCTATTTTGCGAATAACAGTTAAAGCCACGCCAACCCGTTCAGCAAATTCTTCTTGAGTAAATCCTGCTTTCTTACGTTGTTCTTTAACAAAATGTGCCAAGGGTAGTTTCATAATTATATGCAATTACATTAATATTTCCCTTTCTGTTTTATATGCAAAAGGATATAAATAAGTATAAAAATATAAAATTATATGTAATAGAATATAAAAATAATGATAATGAATAAATCCTCAAAATTAAGACGATGATGTCTATAAGTCAGTAATCACTGTAGTAGTATATAGAATCATAAAAGTTCTTCTTAATGATATAATAGAACTCAGCAAATCTACTGTCTTAAAGGCTGTATATACTTTTGTTAGAATTTTATATACTAATGTTGATTTATTAACTTAGGAGATTTAAAACCCTAATCTATTATTAAATTTATTATTTTTTGAAATAAGACGAATCCGTTCCTTTAAAACACTATTTAAAGATTCATTTTCAAATAAAATATCTTTGTTTAAATGATTTAATAATTCTTCGTTTGTTGAATATTTTTTAAATGTTTCCAACAAACCATTTTTACCTTTTCTTTCAATTATCAAATCACATAACAATGCACCAATTACATATTGTGGATTTGTTTCATCATCCATAAAATAAAAATCAAATGGACTTGACAAATCTATTTCAGGATGCTTTTTTAAATAACTATCAATCCTCTTTGTATGATACTGTAAAGGTTTTCCAAAATGTGCTTTGTCTTTTGAAATATATGCAGAAATACCCGTCAGCAATAATTCATTAGCTTTTGGATAAAATTTATTAATGAAATGTGTTAGTTCGTGGTAATGATTTGCCCCACCTTTATTAGTAGCAAATACAAAATTATTCTGTGATTCAAAATAACCGCATTCTATTCCCATACCTTTGGAAACAAAAAAATCGTAACCTAACATAGTGTAAATATCATCGCAATCTTCTGCAATAAAATAGGTGATTTGCTCGACGTCTAAATTAAAAACTTCACATAAATTTTTATAGAAGCTTTCTGCACTTTTCAATTCGGAGCGAGTAATTTTAAAAGACGGATTGTAAATGTATTTTATATTTCCTTTTTGCTTAACATTCCAATCTTGCGTATAATGATAAATATAATTTGATAATTTAAGCTCGGTATCTATTTTTTCTGCTACTACATTTGTTAGCGCAAAAACTTCTAAATCATTATTAAAAAAAGTCGATTTCAATAAATATTTGTTGTCTGATAGATTTGAGATACTCAAAATTCTATTGTTAAGATTCCAGTCTAATAATGGCGGATTCAGGATACCCGACATATTTTGAATATTAAAATTTTCTAAATCCTTTACTTCTTCTTGTTTCCAATATTCTTTAGAATTTGAACGCAGGTAATTATGCCAAACATCAGCAACTTCTTTAACGAATTTATCTTCTGTATTCACGTTGAAATTAATAGTGTATGATTGCGCTCTGATAACATTTGTTAACAGCAATACCATAATCGTAAATGAAAATTTACTGAAATTCATATTTAAAATACCCTATTATTAATTTTTATTCTTCATACGAAAAATAGTATGCTAACACTTCGGAATTGAGCTTATCGAAATTATATCCATAACGGAGGTCAATTATTAAAGCCTTTTTTTTCTTTAATTTTCTCATAGCTTTATAAAATTCTTCATTGGTCATAAGATCTGTTCTTATAAATCCGATTTCTTTATCAACTTCTTTCCAACTTGTAGCTACAAGTTCATCTGAAATTAATTTTGATATATGATTTCCTGTGTATCGATGAAGTTTTAATTTTTTGACTTTACTATTTCTCTCAACTTCAACTTCAACTGTGTCATTCCAACCCAATCTTAGATAATTAGATGTTATAAACTTATCTCTCGACTCTTTATGAGATCCTCCAACAAATTGTCTGTATTCATTTAAAAGAGTATCAACAGAAATACCATCAATGCTTAAAAGAATATCACCATATTCTATTTGATCTTTCTCTTTAAGCGATTTGCTTTGAGGTAAAAAATTTGTTGCAACTACTTTATCTTCGATTAATTGAAAATATAGTTGAAAGCCTTTATTCCCTAAAGGAGAATATTTATCAGGATGAAATGTAAGTGATGAATGAGAGTCGCGTAAATAAGAGAAAGTATTAAGAACTGCTTTGTAATACTCTAGACTATCTTTAGCTTTTTCGAATTTCGGAATTTGATCTTCTAAAACATTTTGCCAACCTAATTCAATACGGTTTTTATGTGGGGAAAAATATTCTATAGTTGCCCAAATTCTTGCAAGCGCTAATAATCTAATTGACTTAGAAGGATAATGCATGTCTTTGTAGTTTTCCTTCTCTAAAAACACCGGATGATCAATCTCATTAAAATCTAAAAATCTGTTATTGCCACTTACTCTTTGTAATGCAGTTTCTTTAAAATATTGTAGAAGCTCCTCTGAGAAATGATCAGCGTTGTTTATATCACTTATAATTGTATCAACAAACTCTGTTTCTGCCGGATTTTCAGACATTTCTCTTTTACTGTTTAAATCTTTAATTATGTCTATAAATAGAAGGTTTAATTCTTCTTTTGTAGAAATTTCTTTCAAAGAATCTAGCTGATATATGTAAACCTCATCCCAATTGATTGTACCGTGTGTAACTGCCGGATGAAAATATTTTAAAAAGCTCCACGTTTTTGTCCAAGCTGCAATTTTATCGGTTTCAGAAATAGATGTTTGTGCAATAACATTGGTTGCAAAAATGCATAAAATTATCAGTAATATTATTCTTTTCATATCTAGACTTTTTAATCCAACCTGTTTTTTTGATTTTTAGTTCTAAATGACTCTACCTTAATTGTTTTTTGCATACTTAATAGCTTTTTCTAAAACTTCATCTTTAATATTCGTCATTCCTTCAATGGTAGGCACAATGAAAATATCGGGTTGAATTCCGTTACCAACAGAGGGTGTACCATCTAAATAATGTATCATAGCAGAGGTCATTCTGTATGTGTAGCCCCCCGGAAGTGTAATTAAAGTAGCTTCGCCATTTGTACCCGAAGTTGGACTGCCTACTAATGTTACATTTGGAAACGTTTGAAATGCCATAATCAGCGTTTCGCCAGCACTTTGAATATGTTGATCAGTTAAAAGTATTAGTTTTCCTTGATATTTTGGTTTTTGTTTTTTGCCAACAAATGCATGTCGGTGACTTTCATCTATGAATCGACCAGGAATTTCTTTACTTAATGTTTGATAAATCATAAATTGTTTTCGTTCTGCAGAAAAATACTCTTCAAAAAGCTCGTATGTTAACGAAGCGTTTCTACCAAAACGCATGTCAAGTATTATATTATTGAATTTCTTCATTTTACTTAATGCTTTTTCAAAATCTTTCGCTTCTGTTCTTGATAAACGGATTAACCCAATATCATCATCAATTACTTCCCAAGCCTTTGGTTTTTCTGTAAATGGTTCAAATTTCGGATCTGTATAGCGCTTCACATTCAATTTCTTTTTTTGATTATCCCTAATCACTTCAACTTCTGCAATATCATTCCAACCGTACAATAAATCAACTGCCATCCACATATTTTTAGATGCTTTGTTTGAGCCGCTTTTAAATAATGAATATTCGTGACTTAAGTCTTCTATAGATTTTCCATCGATTGAAAGTATGATATCTCCAAATTTCAAATTATCTTCATTCTCAGTTAAATTAATTACTTTTCTTCTAGAATCAACAAACAACTTTCCTTCTATAAAAGAAAAGTGTGAAGGAAAAATTTTATCCCCCAAAGGATTAAAATTCTTAGTGTTTTTAATAAGAGAGGAATGACTATCGTGCACCTCGAACAAAGTAGAACCAATTGCTTTGTAATATTCTAATTCGTTTTTTGCATTAGTAAAAACAGGAATTTGTTGTTTTAAAACAGTACTCCAACCTTTTGTTATACGTTCTTTTTTAAAGGGAAAGAAAAATTCAACTGTACTCCACATTCTTGCCAAGGCTAATAATCTGTACGATTTTTCCGGATAATTGTTTTCTTCATAATTATTTTCTTCAAGAAAAAGCGGATATCCATTTGGAAAATAATCTAAAAACCTGTTTTTACCACTAATGCGTTGTAAAGCAGTTTCTCTCATCTTTTCTATTAATTCATCAGAGAAAATATTCGGCTCGTGTAAACTTTCTAAAATTGTTTCTACAAACATTCCATCTTTAGAATCCCAATGTAATTCGGTTTGCTTATTTAAATTATCGATCAAACTAATGAAATGTGTGTTTAATTCTTCTTTTGTAGAAATTTCTTTCAAAGAATCTAGCTGATATATGTAAACCTCATCCCAATTCATTGTACCGTGTGTAACTGCCGGATGAAAATATTTTAAAAAGCCCCACGTCTTTGTCCAAGCAGCAATTTTGTCGGTTTCGGTAATAGATGTTTGTGCAATAGCATTGGTTGCTACAAAGAAAAGTAGCAAGAAGAAATTTTTCATTTAAAGTGTTTTATTAATTGCTATTTAAGTAACGCTTTGTTTGTGTTTTTAGTATTTATTGATTTTTTTAAAGTTGCTATTATTATAAATAAAAAACGAATCCTAAAATTCGTTGTTGTAAAGTGTTTTGTTTGATTTTTATTTTTTAGTTGATATCCAAACAACTAAAGATTCACTCGAATTTCTGCTTAACCATTTCTACATATTCTTCTTTTCAAAATAATCATATGTATAAAAAGAATATTCAAACGATTAAATAATCAATTAATTTTCCATCTTTAATCAGTAAATCTTTTACAGCTTGTTTAGATTCTGGATTTACAATAACAAAAACATTTTTTCAGATTTATAATATTTCCCTTTCTAAAGTTTTTAAATTTTTATTTATTTCAAATAATCAATTTAGATATTTTACAATGGATGGAGTCAGTTCTATTTGTAATCGTTGAACACGGAGGTTTTTAACTGTTTTTCTTTGTTTTTTAGATGATGATATAAATAATATTATAGTAGCATTTAAGGCTTTTACATCGAAACAACTATTACTATAGTATGATAAAATTAATGTTGTTAACTAAAGATAATCAATCTAAAAACACATTCGGTAAGCATGTAAAAGATTTATATTCTTACACTTTAGAGGAATTAATTGAGAATAACTACATACCAGAGAGTTTCCAAAAATCTGAATTTTTAGAGGTTCATTCATTTGTTTATTGTTATGGTTTAGATGTGAAATAAAAAGAGAGGCTTGGGGTAAATCCAAGCCTCTTTTAGTACTATTAACTTCAAAAGTTATTCTGAAAAATTTTGGAGCAATTCATAGCTCAAAATAAATTTTCGGAAATAACTTTAAGGTAATTTTTTTTACAATTCTTTTTCAAAACAAATACTATCTTCAACTGTAGCATATTGCCCATAATTAGGTATGACTATAAAATTATGTTTCTTATACAAACCAATAGCTTCAATCATTTTGTCGCCTGTTTCCAATATACATTTTTTATGACCTAGTTCTTTTGCCCAAATTTGCAATTCAGTCAGAACTTGTCCTGCAACTCCTTTACCTCTCATTTCAACAGGAACAAACATTCTCTTAATTTCCATGACACCATTTTCATATTCTTTCATAGCTCCGCAACCAACAGCTTTATTAGCTTCATAAGCAACTACAACATTTTGGATTAGGTCAATTTTATTATATTGAGCAAAAAAATCATTTGTATCTCCATTTTTAATAGCTAAATCTTTATCCAATTCAACTACTAACTTTTGAAAATCTAAATTGTTTGAGTTTGTTCTTTTAATTGTATACATTTTTATTTAATTTCTTTTAATTTTTGGATGGTTTGCTCACTGTTTTGAGTTAGAATTTCAGGTAAGAAATTTTCTCTTGGTGTTCCGTTTACATGATATAATCTTTCGGTTGGGAATTGAAAACCAATTTCGGTTTCGGTAAGTTGAAAATTTGAGATGGCACCAATAAGTCCAGCCATTTCCGTTCCGATGATTTTAGCTCGTTTCATTCCGTCAAAACCAATAGCCATTCCTTCTCCCATACTTCCCGTCCAACGCCCAACGAGTATGTAAACATTACCTTTATAAATCTCTTTTCGTGGTGTTACATATTCAACCCAATGTCTCTTGGTTTGGTACTTTTTTTCGTCAAATTCGTGTATTTGGTAAGGCAGAAGCTGTGTTGTAAATCTTCCCATTATCGCTCTGGCAACGGTTGTATTTCCTCCTCCGGGCGTTTCAGTTAAATCTATAATTAAATTCTTGAATTGAAATAAACTGTCTAATGTTTTATCAAATTCCGCAATAAGATTGTTGTTTCCCAATGAATTGTTGATTTTGATGCAGGCGGTGTTTTTGCTCAATATTTTGCTGAAAAGCAATTCATTTCTGTTTCCGTAAGTAACAGGAAAATACGAGTTCTCTTTGCCTTTTTCGATCACCTTAATTTCTCTTTTTGTATCGTGGGTTCCCGCAAAAAGCATATCAAGCGCATATTGATACATTTTTTGATTGTGATTATCTGTAAACTTCGGAAGAAATTTTTTCAATTGTTCTTCAATAGGATTTCCATTGAAGAGTTTGATTTCCATTCCGATTTTCAATCCCGATAAATCTGCTCCAAAACCTTTTCGTAAATCTTTGATGTAGAATTTATTACCTAATTTTTCAATACGCATATCCGAACCCGAAGGAATGAGTCTGTTCGATGTTTCAAGATTAGTGTTTAAAGATGAATGTCCGTTATGCAATTCATTTAAAACGCTTTCAAGGAATTGAATAAATTCCTCATCATTAGATATTATTGTTGCTTTTGGTTCATAAATTTCTTTGACTTTATTCCAATCTATATTTTGCTGTTGCAAATAGGCATAATGATTATTTATGTCTGTCCAGAATTCAACAAAATCTTTTTGGTATTTAGTTTGAGCGAACATTGAATTACACATCAAAAATAATATTAAGAAAATTGAATTTATTTGAAATTTCATATAAGTAGTGCTTTTTAACTTTTGGATTCTACAATTACTATCAAAATTATAATATCCACCGAAGGTAGGAGATTTTTAGGATAAAAGTTAAATTGAATTACTGCTGTTGAATCTTGCACTAAAAATTCACTTCAGCCCTGATTTTGGTAACCCGTTCCTATTTTAGCCTTTGTTTTTATTTAGATGGATATTCCATATTCCTGTGGTAAATAGTGCTAATATTTCACAATCTTTTCCATATTTTTCGAAATACATTTCATGCTTTTCTATTTGAATTGCTAAAATATATTGAAACATAATTACTTCAATTGTAAATAAATCGTTCAAAATTTTTTTTGTGTTGATACTTTGTCTTCCGCCCAGACTGCATTTAATATCTTCTTCATTAACCAAAACATATGCACTCAGCATTACACTAGTCCTGTCAGGATGAGCAAATGAAGAAAATTTTTTATAATACTTATCTTTTAATTTTGCTAGTTCATTGAAAAAACCAGGATAGATTTCAAAACCACTCTTTTCTTTAAGTTTTTCTAATATTCTTTTATTTATTTTATGTGTACTAACAAATTTAATTGACTTGTTCAATTCTTCATCGCCTTTTTGAATTAATTTTTTATAATCATTATAAAATTGTTCGTCTCCTAAAATGCTTAACATTAATTCAAAAAGTTCAAGATGATTTCTTAAGATTATCAAAGCTTGATGGTCAAAACCATTTGACAAAAGATAATGTAATGTCTGTAAATTGTTTTGCGTTAATGTTAATATACTAGTATAATCATAGAATAATTTTCTTAATTTTTCTTCAGCAATTTGAGTTCTCTTTTTATGGAAATTAAACTTTTCATGAATACAGAGCCAAAGTAAATTATTGCGATAATGTATTAACTCTAAAAAATCGAGTTCTTCTTTAAATTTATTCTTATGCGACCTAAAGGGGAAAAAACGTTTCGTTAATTCTTGAAATTGATTTATCAAATCCTCGAAATCAATTTTAGTATAATAACCATTCTTTAATTCGCTTTCATAAAATTCTTTTAGATCGTTCATTATACACACGAATTTTTACAAAAAATAAGATTTTCGGGCTTTGTGAAGGCTTATTATTTATATAATTGAAATGTTTTTACGTTTTCGTTTTCTTGGTTCTCCGGGTAATTCATATATTTTAATGTTTATGTTGTGAATTTTTTTAGCCCATTCTTGCATTGCTTTTCTACCTGGTTGGGAACATTTTTTAATTGCACCATTATATTAGCAAATAGAAATTTGCCTTGCATCAGTTTAACTTTCGCACAATTCAAGCCCGTGCTATCGCCAAGCCTCTAAACGTTAGACGCAACCGTGTACCGACACACCTCAAAAACAAATAACAAAAACAAATGATAAAAGCTAAATATCTTCTTTTATAATTTTTCAAGAAAATTAATAAATGATATCTACCATTAGATTAAGCTGTCTCATGTCTTCTTTTGTTATCTGGTTTTCCATTATCAAATATTTATAACGCAACTTATTTTAAATAGTTTGTAAAAGACTGTAGGTGAAAGTAGCCTACTTTTATTTGCCTTTTATGTCTTGATACAGACTTTAGAAAATATAAAAAGGTTATATTGCACTAGGAAACTATCTCTAACTTGTAGAGGTACTTGTAAAGTATATAAAGAGATAAATTGGATGAATTATCCATTAATGTTAATATAAAATTTAAGCTGGTTTAAATCACTATAAAATGAATTTCAAAAATATATTAGTATTTATTTTAAGTATAGTTGGTCTGTCCATAAATGCCCAGATAGAAACGGGTGTGTATTTTTCTAATGATCGAAAATTTGTGGATATTATTGAAGATCTCGGTAATCCTTTAGATGGTAATCCTGTAATGATAGTAAAAACATTTGTTCCAAAACATGGAAGCTATATATGGTATTTAAACGAAAGCAAAGCAAAAAACAAAGCATTCTTAGACGACAACCCGAAAGATCTGTATGCAGGAATTTACCTTGAAGATCATGGGGGAATACTCCCGGTAATTACTTTTAAGGATTTTGCAAAAGGATTGGCTCAACCCCGATACCTTGTTAATTATTGTGAAATTGGTGATGCTGATAACGATGGTTTTCCGGAATTTTATCTTACTTATTTTGAGGAATCGGACGGACTAGATGCAAAGCCATTGAAAGTTATCGTATACACTAAAAAGGATAATAAAACTTTTCTGAAATCTAAAATTACAGGATGGCTTACATTTCAGCCTGAGGATAAATACCGTGAGGAAATAGATAATAATTTTAAATTATTACCTAAGTCCATAAGGATGAAAGCTGAAAAGATATTAAAAGAAGCTAAAGCCGGAATTAATTAAAGTGAGGTGATCACTTATTCCAAGTTGTATTGTCGCTATTAGGGTAGTGGCTTCAAAACTATAGGAAAAACAGTAATTGTAATGTAGAATATAGTGATCTGTGAAATTTTATTATTTCATCAATATAACTTTTTCCTAAAAACATTAAACTATAATCAAACAATAAAATTGAGTTGTTATTTTTGATTATTATATTTTTAATTTGTAAGGTTTGGTAATGTATTCTTTTTCTTTATTTTTGGTTTTTTAAACGTCCTACGATGCTTAGTAAATATACTTTCCGTTATATCACTCTTTTTTTTTGTTTTTTGATCAGTTTTACAGTTTTTGCGCAAGAAGAAAAACATAATTTGCAAATAAAGATAGACTCGCTAAAAAGCCTTATACATAAACAATCTTTTTCAGATACCTTGACGGTAAATCGCATGAATGACCTAGCCCGTCTTTTTGCACAGGAAAGTAAATTCGAGTTCGCTACAATTTATGTCCAAAAAGCACTGAAATTATCAAAAAAGATACATTTTAAAAAAGGTACAGCAAAGGCTTACCATATTCTCGGTAATCTTTATGAAAGGCAAGAAAAAGATCTTGAAGCAGTGAGAAATTTTTCCGAAGGCTTAAAAATATGGGAAGAATTAGGATATAAGCGGGAAGTTTCATATACCTACTACTACATCGGAAATCTTTATGAGTACCAAGGAAATTATCCTGAAGCATTAAGAAATTTTTTCGCAGCGTTAAAAATAGGCGAAGAAATCGGTAATAATGAGGTGCTTGGACGGTCTTACAACGGCATTGGAATTGTGTATGGAAATCAACGGAAGTACCCAGAAGCATTGAAAAATTATTCCAAAGCCTTAAAAATATGGGAAGAAATCGGAGACATTATTGGAGTTTCAGAATGTTACAACAATATTGGGCTTATTTATGAATTTCAAGGCAAATATCCAGAAGCCTTGAAAAATTATTTTGCATGTTTAAAAATAAAACAGGAATTGGGGAATAAAAGGGGAATTGCAGGTGTTTACACCAATATCGGTTCTGTTTACAGGCTACAAGGCAAATATCCCGAAGCACTGGAGAATTTCACGTCAGCTTTAAAAATATTAGAGGAAATAGAGGAAAAGTGGGGTACTGCAATGGCTTACAACAATATTGGTTTTGTAGAGCATCAATTAAAACAACTAGTTTCCTCCAAAAAAAACTACGAAAAAGCTTTAGCACTCGCTAAAGAATTAGGACGAAAAGAGCTTATAAGAAACGTTTATAATAATTTTAGATTAGTGAACATTGACTTGGGCAATTACAAGGACGCTTACCAAAATTATGAGCAGTACATTATATATCGCGACAGTCTGATCAACGAAGAAAATGAAAAGAAAAGTCTGGAAATATCCATGGGTTACGAATACGAAAAAAAGGCTGCTGTTATCCAAGCAGAACTTAAAACTAGAAATATACAGCGTAACTTAGCATTTGCCGGATTAGGAGTTATGATTATATTCACCGTTTTCGTTGTTTATCTTTTCAGGTTAAGAAATAAAAGATTAGAGATTGAAAAACAAAATGTGGAGTTGCAGCGTAGAGAGGTGAAAACCATTAAGGAAACAGAACAGTTCAAATCTCGATTTTTGGCGAATATTTCACACGAATTCAGAACACCTCTCACCTTAATTACCGGTCACTTGGAAGTATTAAAAGAAGAGGGGCGAAAAGAAGATTTGCTTCATTTTAATGAAATGGAACAAAACGGGAAAAGGCTTCTTACCTTGATCAACCAGCTGCTTGACCTTTCAAAAATGGAAAGTGGACAATACAAGCTGGAATATAAAAATGGAAATGTACTAAACGAAGCAAGTATGCTAGTGCAATCTTTCCATTCGTATGCAAAACAGCATGGTATTTCGCTTATACTGCAGCAAACCGAAAATACAAATATCTTATCTAATAATCGGTTTGTTTATTCGTCAGAGGCTTTAGCTATTATAATAACTAATTTGATTTCGAATGCAATTAAGTTCACGCCTTCAGGTGGTAATATAACTGCGGTTATAGATTATAAAGACAATAAGCTCTTTGTAACCATTACAGACACTGGAAAAGGTATTGCACCGGAACATCTTCTTAAAATATTTGATCGTTTTTATCAAGTGGATGAACCTGGACAACGCACCTATGCAGGTTCTGGTATCGGATTGGCTTTAGTAAAAGAGCTGGTGATGCTTCATGGAGGTAATATTATGGCAGAGTCTCCAGTTGAAGGAGGTGGTATTTTTACATTTTGTCTAAAGAGTTCAGAAACTGAAGATGACGAAAGTATATCTTATGTCGGACAAAAAACAGACTTTTCATTTAGGGAAGAAGCTAGTGTTATGAATAATGAACAGCAGGACGCACAGTTTCCCGTAATACTTATTGTAGAAGACCAACCAGAATTACGTTCTTTCATAGTTAATAATTTAGGATCAGAGTACTGTTATGCAGAAGCATCAAATGGTAAAGATGGGATGAGACTGGCAAAAGAATTACTACCTGATTTTATTATTAGTGATGTCATGATGCCTGACGTAGATGGATTTGAATTGTGCAAAGCACTTAAAAGCAATATTGCCACTTCACATATTCCGATTATGTTGCTTACTGCAAGAGCAGAGCAGAAAGATAAGCTGAGTGGTTTAGAAACAGGGGCTGATGATTATCTGACCAAACCGTTTTCATTGGCGGAATTAAAACTTCGTGTAAAAAATATACTGAAGTTTAAAGAATTAATACGTAAAAAGTTTGAAGGAAATACTATTCCTACAATAGAAGAAGCTCCAGAATTGAATAGTCGGGACAGAAAATTTGTGGATGACGTGACAGAATTGATTGAGAAAAATATTTCCAATTTGCAGTTTGGAGTGAACATCCTGGCTGAAGGTGTATTTCTATCAGTCAGTCAGCTTACCAGAAAGCTTAAAGCCATTACTGGAAAAACTCCTGCAGACTTTATCCGAAATATTCGCATGGAAAAGGCAGTTGAACTATTAAAAAACGGTGAAAGCGTTGCTAATGTTGCGTGGTATGTTGGCTTTGAAGATTCGGTTTATTTCAGCAAGGTATTCAAAAAACATTTTGGTTTACCTCCTTCTTCAACCAAAAGATAAATCGAATAATTTAACTTACTAATTATATATATTTTTTTAGACCTCTCAAGTGTTACACTTTAGAGGTCTTTTTTTAATATCCTGATATATATGCTTTTATGTTTTTTTTATTTGAAAATGCGTAAAAAACACCAAGTTTTTGCGTGATTTTTACCAACAAAAGCTAACGATACCTCTGTAAATTTGTAACTAATAATCATACAAAAGTATTAGATTTTATTAGTGTTATTTAACAAATTTAATTATCAAAATACTTTTACACTTAGCAAAAAAACATAATAATATGAAAGAAAAATTACAAGTATATACAATAATCAACAATTCTATTTTTTCAGAAGGAATTGAGAATTTAATGCTTACAAAGATTTCTTCAGATGTAAAGATTGTTCGTAAGGAAAATTTACAGGACCTAATAAAAGTAAAATCAGAAGTTAAAAATCAGCCAGAATTACTAATATACGATGTTATGAAATTTTCTAATAAAGATTTTAACCATCTTTTACATTTAATGAAAGTTAATAAAGATTTTAAAATTCTGATAATGACATCAAATATTAATATAAGTGACATAAAGTTGCTGTTTGAAATTGGTATTATGGGGGTACTCAATAATAATATTTTATCGGATCAGTTTATTCATTTTGTTGAGAAAATTTTAAAAGGAAATAAAGTTTTATCGGGCGAATATTGGAATCTAATAGTTGAATACTTTTTTCATTCGGTAGAAAATACAGATTTGGTTAAAGAAAAAACGAAAGATATTGAAAATGATGTGCTATTATATGATGACTTAACAAACCGCGAAAAGGAAATATTGGGATATATTTGTGATGGTAAAAGTACCCGCGAAATTTCTGAAGATCTTTTTTTAAGTCTGCATACGGTTGAAACGCACCGTCGTAAAATTTTAAACAAATTAGGCGTTAAAAATACGGCATCTATGGTAAAGGTTGCTATTAAAAGTAATTTGTACGCATTGTAAAACACATACCATACTTTATAAAAATAATAAACTATTTCTATAGTGGTTTACCTTATGCTTAATTTTAAGCGAATGATATCTGGCAAATGGAATGCTTATAACTGAATTGAAAACTGTTTTTTGTTATCGCTTCATGCAATTCTTTTGATAACGATTTCCAAATCAAAATTTTACTTTAAATAAGTTATATGACAGGTTCAATCTTCTTTTGTTCCTGTTATTTTCATTTTAGTTCAGATTTAGCTTTCGATTCATCAAAATAAGGTGATGATATAAGATAAATGGTAATGCCGTGGTACTTTTTCTATGTGCTGATTGACCAAATAAATTTGATTTAATTTTTTTAAAGCCAAAGCACATTTACCGCCACTCTCATGTTCGTTCTGTAAAAGAGCTTAAGTCTTTGTTCTGATAAAACATTAAGAAAGAGGTTTCTCAATTCTTCCAAACTTCTTTCTTACACTTTTATTCAAGGACTCTGAATCCCTGACATTTTAAAGAAAGCCTAAGGTTTAATCTTCCATAATCAACCGATAAATAGGCAGCTAATTTATAGTGGTCTAGCCAAGCATCTCCCAACCAAAAGACTACGGCATAAACGGTTTCCTCCCTAAAGGTTACCCTCCAATTATTCCGTTTCCTTTTGTTTTTCTTCTACGACCTCTTTACTTAACTGCTTTCTTTTTTCCGGTTTTTCTTTTAGAAATATTTCTAGAAAAAAATAGTTGCAAGTTCATAATGAATATGGAGTGGATTTTAACACTAGCTTTATTCTTAGCAACACCATTATATAACGAATTTTGTAATTGGTAAGGAATCGTGGTAAATAAAAGTAATTTACAACTAATTATTAAGGTCATAGTATACCTGACAGATTAAAAATTAAGGAGGATGTATTTACATCCTCCTTAATTTTTAATCTGTCCAAACTTTTGGGTGCAGTCCAATTTTGGTGGTTTATTTTTTTTATTACGATAGATATAATTGTAAAGATATTCCTAAATAATCTCCTGATCTCTTTGTCTCCATTACCGAATCCTCAGAAATATCTAAATTCATAAAATGCATTTCTCCCTTATACTGGTTTTTTAAAGATTTATTGTAAACAATACTTGTTTGTATCATAAAATATCGTGTCATGATATATAAACCTGGGCTAATAATAATACTTGGATATAAAGGAGTTTTGTGATCATTTGCAAACCAATAATATATAATATTTTTTCCAATACCTTCATCATCATAAAAATTCGATAAATAATCCGTATAACCTTTTTCCATGTACATTGTTTCTATCCCTGTATCAAATTTCATAAACAAATTATTGTTTAATTTAATCTTATATTGTAATAAAATTGGAATTGAAAAATTAATACGTCTAACTAAGTTTCCTGAAATTATTGATTCAAAATCTTCATAACGATCTAATGAATTTATATCATATTGTTTTAAAGCATATTCAAATTTATAAGGGTTGTTATTATTCAAAGTTAAGCCCGTAATGTATGAAAACCTGCCATTTTTATTAAACATTTTTCTTATTGTGTAAGAATATCCGTTAGAGTTTAAAGTCTTATGGTGATAAACGCCTGATAGTTTATTTATACTTTCTTTTTGAAAAAAATAATACGAACCGCCAATTGACCAAGAACCATAATTATTAAACTCTGGGTAATACTTAATATTTTGAGAAAAAGATATAGTAGATAAAAAAATAATAAATAAGGTTAAGTATTTTTTCATAAAAAGAATTTAGAAGATAACGGTTAAATTTTTTTTTTATTGTATTATTTTTTAGCTTCAGTTTTCTATAAATCTTCTATTATTTCAATATTTTTATTTTTTTTGCAGTTTTGCAAATAGACTTGTTCAAATTGCTTTATTACAATTAATATAAGGTTTAGATCGGTCAACATTATTAAATTCGAACTTCAAATTTTTCTCATTTCCGAAATCATCTGATATCCATACTTCAAAGGATTGAGTTACGGAAGATGCTGAAGTATAGTACAGTCTAAACTGTTTCTCGGTTAACTGATAAAGATCGTTTGGAACATAAGGTGCACTATCATGATATTGAAGTGTTCCCTTTCCGTCAAACTGGAAATAGCGGATATAATACTTACTGTCATTGTAGTTTCCAATTGATTCTATCGAAAACCTTATTTCAACGGTCTGACCATTGCTGATTTCTTTTGGAACAGGAAGTACTTTTACTTCAAATGGAAAATTGTGCCGTATTTCCAATTCTTCACTTTTACTGCACGAAGTGAAGTTGAATGCAATCATTAGAATTAGAACACTTACTAGAGAGTGTAGTTTTATCACTGTTTTGTTGATTATTGTTTTCATAGTTTTTAGTTTTAAAAATTAAACCTAACTCCAATTCCTACCGATGGTCTGTATTGTTCCATATCCGTATTCCACAACGCTCTTGCACGACCTTGTAGAAGAAGGATAAAATGATCTGAGAGATAGGTTTCTAAGGATAAACGAGCTCCAGCGCCGTATATGAAATTATCTTCATTTAAGATCTTTGCCCCGTCATTCAGCATCTGTTGTCCGCGGTTTAAGCTCTCATATCCGACAATTCCTGTTAAGCCAAAGTTCAGTGCGATGTTCTTTTGTGAATCACCCAACAAAAAGAAACTGTAACCTCCTTCAGCTGTGATTGTTTGCTGTGGTATCATTGTTGATTTATATCTGTGTACCTTATGAGTGTATTCCAATCCCCAAATTTGATAGTTGCCTTTTTTTCCGTTTACAGTAATTGCAACACCGATGAAGTAATCAGTGCCGATTTTTTCATCGGATAGTGAACCTGTGCTAAGTTCCAACGCTTTTTGTTTGGGTAGCATTCTTTGTGCCTTTGCCTTTGCAATGGTTAATAAAACGATCAATACGGTATAAATAATTTGTTTCATAGTAACTGTATTGTTTATGGTTAAATCTTTAGGTGCATATCGCTTATCAGACGAGCTTTTATAAGATCCGTGTTTTCGATTTGAATCGTCTGGTTTCTACCACCGTTTTTTTCAAAAATCTCAATCAAGAGTATTTTGTCAGTATTGGTAGTAAACCGATCCAAAAGAAATACGTTTTGCTCGGTTGCATTACCTGGAATTTCTATCAACGGCTTATACGTTCGTAACGGTACGATTAACTGCTGTTGAACTACAGTGCGTTTAGCAACCTTTTTATCAACTATTTTGAAATTGATGTAATCGATCTCAAATGGTACGTTGGTATTGTTCTTAACCTCTGTATGGAAATAGTATTTGCCGTTATGTATGTAGATCCCTTTTACAGTAAAGCTGATACCATAACTTTTAGCACCCATATGCTTTATAATCCGTTTATTTTTGCTGTGAATGGTTTCAAGAAGTAAGTCTGTCAGTGATGGTGTGGTTTCGCCCAACTCTTCAAAAAGTACGTCATTCACATTGTCTTTTTCCAGCTGCTTTTGCATTGTTAGCAGATCATAACTCAATATTTCGGGATAGGAACTGTAATAGGCGTTAAAACTGTAAAAGCGTCCGTCATTGGTTATAACTGAAAAGTTAGTTTCGTCATCAAAATCTCTTACAGCTGCCTTTAGGCGTAGCACATTTTCAGCTTCATCTGCTTTTCCGGCTATTAAGTAATCGCTTCCTAAATCCACGTAGCGGATTGCTGAAGGAAAAATCAGATGAGATGTTTTATCATAAGTCACATCTAACAAATAGGATTCTATACTACCTAGTGTGAGTGGATACTGGTTACTGTCCTGTGCAATACAGTTTAAAGTAGAGCTATAAATGATTATAGTTAAACACATGATTCTTAAATATTTTTTCATTTTATATAAGTTTTTAAGTATTATTTTTTTGAAACAAGGAAGACCTGATGACTTGCCTTTAAGGTGACCTTTGGGGTTCGTGCCTTTTTGGAGAAGTAGCCAGAAATACCCTGAACAACTCCACGACTTAAGTCTGCTACAACTTGTTGTCCGGCGGATTGTGTAAGCATCAGACTGCTGCCGGAGGTCTGGCTCATGTTCGCAGCCATTTCACTGGCTGCATTCATTTCTGGTGAATAGGGTATGTAAAGTCCTTGCTGTCCGTCCAGATCATAGATTGTCAGATCAACAGGGATTATGGAACCTTCGGATTCGATAGAAGTGATCTTTAATTGTAAGCGTCCTGGTTGTAATTTAGCGATTGCCGTTACAAGGGTACCTTCTGGGATGATTCTTCCTGACGTTTGCGCTGATTCCATTAACCGCAATTTGACTCCGGTACCTGAAACAATGACCTGCGTTTCCAATACAATTGCTTTTATGCTGTTTTTAGGTTGTACCGTCTGTTTATGAACTGTTGGTGAAATGAATTCTCTGTTTCGTTCCTCAGACCAATCATTTAAAAATTCGCTGTCTGTAGGTTCCCGGTAGAGTGCGGAAACGGTATTTTTCGTCTTGGAAACTAACGGAACAAATGATTCTTTTGAAGTGTTAGCAGTTGTGGTTTTATCTGTGTTATTGGTAGAAGTAACTGCTATTATATCATTGTTGCTTAAATTGTTACTAGGCAAGTATTTTGCTGCCATCTGATAAGATTTTTCCATCAATGCGAGTTGGTCGTCAACTGTCGGAGGTTTTGGAAAGTCCTTTTTTCCCAATTCCTTTTTAAGTTCGTCCAACTGTCTTCTAAGTTCCTTTGTATCGCTATTATCGTTCTCGTAAAATGAGTTGATGGTTCCCTGTGCCGTTTGATAACTGCTTACATGGGGATTGGATTTGCTTCCACTTTTTATGTTCGCTCCAATAACATTACTTTCTTCATCGGATAGACTTATGGTTGGATTTTGCTTTTCTTCTATATTCCAGTAGTCTGCAAGGGTTGTAAGGGCACTGCGCTTTTCCTGATCTTTCTGTTGCAGAAGTTCTTGTTCATAAGCTTTTTCCTTATCATCGAGTAATCCGGAACCGGTAGCTTGTGGAACAACATCGTTTAAACCAATGTTTTCTTCAGCTTCTTGCTTTTCAGAAGGTTTGAATATAATATAAAGGCATCCAAAAAATACAATTCCCATCAAACCGAATATTAATGGCTTCTTGAATCTTTCCAATTTGTTCTGACCGTTTTCTTGTGGTCTGTCTTTGTCTGTTAAAGTTCCTTCGGTAACCTTAACGACCTTTTTGTTGTTTTCATTTTCTTTCATAAATGGTAGCTTTTAATGAATTATTGAAGTTACTTTTTAAAGAGTCTTTGTACGGGATCTTATTCGAAACAGGATTTTCAATGTGTTTGATCTGCATCTTTTCGTTATTGTTTCCTGTATCATACCATATTTTGAAGATCACTGTAATTGTTAGCAATAGGTACCCTACAAAAAGAATCAGAAGATATTGATGCTGTTTCTTTATGGATAACTTTTTCCAGCGGTTATCCATTTCTTCCGAGTACCTGTTTATGTTTTCTTTCAGCTTTTTCATATTAGTTTGATTTAGCGTTCAATGACTTCCAGATCCTTGTTTTCCAGTACGAAGAATTTCTCCATGTTGAAGCCTTGCGGGTTGTTATCGGAGCGTACCGAATTAACCAGATAACAGGAAGTTATCAAACTTCTTTTGGTAACATTGCTAGAGCGGATGATGAACTGTTTGCTGTAGGTTTTCACTTCATACGGATATCTGTCGAAATTGCATACCACGCTGTCTACTTCGGTCCGCTGTTGTACGTTTCCTGATATGATACGGCTGTAGTAACCTTTTTCCGACAGGTCTTTGTAATAGTCAAAGGCACTTTTATCGGCAAGATTAAAAGCCCGTTTCATGTTACTTTCTATGGCATGCTTGTCGGGTGCCAATGTGAAGAACAGTTCGTGGAAACGACGGACGTGCTCCCTGGCTTCTACGGGACGGTTGATACTGGCATCTTGCGATAAGGCCAATATCAATGATTTACCGTTGTCCAACACATAAATTTTCTGGCGCTGATCTTCTGCAAAGCGGTAGGATTGCCAAACGGCATATCCAACCACTGCAATGCAGAGGATTGCGAAAACAACAGCATACAGCCTGATCTGCTGAAAGCTGTTCTCTATATTTCTCAAGGTTTTAAATTCCATTTTAGATGATTTAGTTGTTGTTGATTTAGTTGTTGTTGATTTAGTTGTTGTTGATTTATTTTAGTAACTGACCGCCGATGTTTCCAGTTGCTGAACCGGCACCTGCCCCGGCAACGTTTCCTGCCTTCATAGCGGTCTGATTGACATTTCTGGTAAAGTTTCCTGCGCCGCCTGCCTGAATGATCCATCCCGTAACCGTTGGAGTAGTAAAGTATCCGATGATGCCTATAATCATAAAGATGATGTATACGGTATTGGAGGTGTCGGGTATATAGGTCGGATCAGCGAGCATCTGTATGTCCCGTTCCAATATCAGCGACTGAATCCGAGCCAGCATGGAACTGAACAGATCTGCTACGGGTAACCAGAGATACACACTGACATATCTAGTGAGCCATTGGGTGAGAGTGGATTGAAATCCGTCCCATACTGAAATAGCAAATGCAATAGGACCTAAGATAGAAAGTACGATCAGAAAAAATGTTCGTATGGTATCTATGACTAATGCTGCTGCCTGAAATAGGATTTCCAACAGGTTGCGGAACCAGTCCTTTAATGCCTTTTCTACCTGATAAGCGGATCGATCCATATACATTCCTGCCATGGTTCCGATGTCGGTAGGCGACCATCCAAGTTCTTCCAATTTCTTATCGAACTCTTCATCTGAAACCATATAGGCTGTTTCAGGGTTGCGAACCATTGCTTCGTATTCCAACTGGTCTTTCTGTTGTTGCAATTGGTTTAAATCCAGTACCTGATCCTCAAGGATGGCATGTGTTCCGATAACTACAGGACTTAGTACCGCATTGATCGTTCCCAGTACGATGGTCGGGAAGAACATGATGCATAAACCAAGAGCAAACGGACGAAGCAGAGGAAAAACGTCGATTGGCTCTGCACGGCTTAATGCCTGCCATACTTTTAGCGCCACATAGAATAGTGCGCCGAGACCAGCCAGTCCTTTTGCGACTGCCGCCATATCGGCGGCAAGGGGCATCATGTCGTCGTAGAGCGAACGCAGGACTTCATGAAGGTTGTTCCATTCCATAACCTACCAGTATTTTTGGTTTGATTTGCCGTACAGATCTAAAACTCTCTTAGAATCGTTCTTCTTTTTGGCGCGCAAGTAGCTTACGGAAATGTTCTTGTTGGTATAGTAGCGTACCAAACTGTGGTAATCCTTTACCTGATTGTATACACGGTCAATTATGTCCATACGTTCCTTGTCATTTAAAGAAAGGGTGGAAGAGGTCACAATCTGTTTTAGTTCTTTTAGAAGTTCTGTACTCTCGTTAAGTAGTGCTGAGTAACCGTTGCCAATAGCAACTAATTCCTGCGGAGTAAAATGGGGATCGTTCATCATCTTGCCGAAGTTCTGAACGTACATTTCTGATACGTCACCTACAATCAAGACGGTCTGCTGTACCTTTCGTGCATCTTTTACCAAATTGTTGATGGCTTTTAGCTTATCGTAATACTCCTTACCCTGATTATAGACTTTTTCTACTTCTTTGAAGTTCTTAATGACGTTACTCACGGTAGTGGAGGTCTGTACGATTTCGTTGGCACTGTTTAATATTCCCGAAGCTAGGTTGGCGGGATCGGCAACAATGAACTGTGCTTTTGCCGAGGTTGTTGTTAGTATTACTATAATACCAAACAGCAGTTTGAAAAGTTTTTTCATTTGTTTAAATTTTAGATTGTTTGATTATTAGTCGTTTTTTTCTCGTCGTTGAAGTGCGATCTGTTTGATGGCGAGTTCCACATTCCAATTTAGTTCGGATGCCAGCTGCATTACTTCCATTTTTTCGCTTTCTTCCGTAGTATAGGCGAGGTATTCTTCCATGCTTACTTCTGTCGCATAAACAGCGGAATGGGTACCGCCCAAACCGATCCATACTTCTTTGTAAAGCCTTGATGGATCGTTGTTCATGTTGATGGACAATACCTGTGCTTTTTCCTTATCCGTAAGTCCCAACATTGCCTGTATGTCGTCAAATTTGTTCATGTACTTCCTTTGGTCGAGCAAAATCTTACAATCGGAATTGTTGATGATACTTTCTTTGACGATGGGTGACTGGATGATGTCGTCTACTTCCTGAGTAACTACGATGGCTTCACCGAAGAATTTACGAACCGTTTTAAACAGGTATTTAATATATTCCGCCATTCCTTCCTTGGCGATGGCTTTCCATGCTTCTTCAATCAATATCAGTTTTCTGACTCCCTTAAGCCTACGCATCTTGTTGATGAATACCTCCATGATGATGATCGTTACAATAGGAAAAAGGATCTTGTGGTCTTTGATGGCGTCGATTTCAAATACGATGAAACGCTTGGAAAGCAGATCCAACTGCTTGTCGGAATTCAGCAGATAGTCGTATTCACCTCCTTTGAAGTAAGGTTCCAATACATTAAGGAAATTGGCGATGTCAAAATCCTTCTCTCGTACCTGCTTTTCTTCGATTATTTTTCTGTAGTCTCCTTTCACATACTCATAGAAACCGTTAAACGAGGGGAATAACTGATTTTGTTTGATGCAGTCGATGTATCCGCTTACCGCATTGGATAAGGCTACTTCCTCGGAACGGGTTGGTGGCTCGTCGTCCCGTTTCCACAGGGTTAAAATGAGTGTTTTTATGCTTTCTCGTTTCTCAATATCAAACACACCATCGTCCGTGTAAAATGGATTGAAAGCAATAGGATTGTCTTCCGTGTAAGTAAAATAAACACCGTCTTCGCCCTTTGTTTTTCCTTTGATTAGTTCACACAATCCCTGATAAGAGTTTCCGGTATCTACTAAAAGTACGTGTGCCCCCTGTTCGTAGTACTGCCGTAACATATGGTTAGTGAAAAATGATTTACCGCTACCTGATGGTCCGAGTATGAACTTGTTACGGTTTGTAATTATTCCACGTTTCATCGGTAAATCCGATATATCCAGATGGATTGGTTTACCCGTCAATCGATCCGCCATTTTGATACCGAAAGGTGAAGGTGAATTGTGGTAGTTCGTCTCTTCGGTAAAGAAGCATAAAGCAGGTTCAATGAAGGTATAAAAGCTTTCTTCACTCGGGAAATCAGCTGCATTGCCCGGCATTCCTGCCCAGTACAGTGTAGCCGTATCGGTAGTATTGTGTCTTGGTTTACATTCCATCAATGCCAAGGCACTACCGCAATCGTTTTTCAGCTGTTTTAGTTCTGCAGGATCTTCTGACCATGCCATCACATTAAAATGCGCCCGGACAGACGACAACCCGAAACTATGTGCTTCGTTGAGATACTTTTCTATCCACTCTTTGTTGATCTGGTTCGCACGGCTGTACCTTGCCAGCGAATGCATATTCCGTGCGGACTTTTCGAATTTCTGCAGGTTTTCTTCGCTGTTGTCCAAGAATAGGTACTGGTTGTACATGTGGTTGCAGTTCAACAATAATCCTACAGGTGCGGCAAACGACAGTTGGCAGTTACTGCGGTCGGTTGATAATTTTTCAAAACGAATATCTGCCGAGACGGTTGCTGGCAGGTCATCGGTATCGGATAATGTGTGAAGACTCAGCCTTTTGTTACCGATGCGAACTTCTTCGGCTGAAAGCGCTATGTCCTGCATGGGCGTTCCCGTTTCCTTTGATAAGGTCAGGTACTGTTCCAGCAATCCTTGTTTCTGATCGGTTCCAATGATGTCTTCTTCAGTGAGTCTATCTAAATTAATAAAACCGCTATCGTTTACGATACGCTCAAACTGAGTGACTGTTTCCATAAAACGGTTGATTGTTTCTTTGTTTCTGATTTCTTTCGGAATCAGTGTGCCTTTGCAAAGCGATGAAAAGTTACTTTGCGTACGCATTCGGTCTTTTGTGGTTTTTGTCAGAAACAGATAACAGTAATGATTCAGAAAAGGTCGTTCATTGAAATGGCGTTGGTAAGACTTTGCTAGAAAACTCTGATCTTCAATCGTCAGATCGGGTGTATAATTTTCTTTGATGTACCAATCCTGTTTGTGAATGACGGTATAGTCAGGCAAAGTTTTGATTGCTTTATGCCAAGCGGAATGAATGGCTTCATATTCTGCGGAAGCAACCGTGAACAGTTCAGGTAACTTTACTTTAAAACAAACCGTGATGTCCGCATCTTTTGAAATGATGCAGTTGTTTTCTACTGCCAGCAGTGGAAACTTGTTTTCCAACGTGGTGGTTTTTGCTGTGTTTCTCATTTGACTGTCTGTTTTGAAGTGTACTTAAGGTAGCGGTCAATCGGTTTTCTGCAAATGATATACTTGGGATGTCTTTTCTTAGCTGCTATCTTCATCAGTCCGTGTTCGCCATACTTTCTGTTTAGGGAGAAAGTCTGCCATACGATGATTGATGCACCTCCTGTCCCAAATACGATACAGATAAAGGAATTAACTCCAATCATATACATGATCATTACAAGGATGAGCATGCCGAGCAGCCCGCCTGCAAAAATGAAGAGGTACTGCGCTTTGAGTCCTTTAAACTCTACAGTCCTTCCAATGCCTTTGTTGATGTTGTAATTCATAAGGTAAAGGATTAAAGGAAGAAGGAACGCAAAATAGTTGCTGCAACAATTAAGAAGATACAGGCTCCAAACCAGCTTGCTGCTGTTTTACTGGTATCGGGATCTCCGGAGCTGAATTTGTTGTAGACTTTGACACCTCCAATCAATCCGACGACTGCACCAATTGCGTAAATAAGTTGTGTGGCTGGATCAAAATAGGAGGTAACCATTTGGGTTGCTTCCTGGATTCCTGCGTTTCCGTTTCCTTGAGCAGAAGCTGTGATTGCTGAAAGCATTACTGTTGCTGTCAATAGCAATTTTCTCTGTTTTTCCATAATTGTAAGTATTATTTGTTAGGTAATCCCACACTTTGTGGGCTTTGGGAACAAATGTCTTATGGAAGGTGGTTTGGTTTTTCGAAGTGGAAGTATGGGGCTTACATTGGCTACAATTGAACTATGATGTAATTTTAGAACTTAGTTTTGAATACCTCCTTAGAAGAAAATTAGTATATTAGATATAATTTAAAAGGTTGATTATTATGTTTTTAAATGTGAAACTAAATTTTGTATATGGGTGGTTTTCTTTTAGAAATATAAGTGTTTACGTAGATAATACACTATTTACGAGTATTATTGGAAATGGTAAACATATACTTGAAATACCGAAAAATACCAAGGTAATCAGATTTGAATTAGGTAAGATTTATCCTTACAGAACAGCAGTATCTTTATCGCCTGAAGATCATGAATCAAATAATATCTTTGTAGGATTATCACTAAATCACAGAGGATTAGTGCTTGCGCTATATGATAGCCTGAAGTTTGATTATTTAAAGAGTATAAAGCTTTCGGAGAACGAATATCAGTATTTTGATAAAGCTGCCGATCATGAGGAATTAGTGGAAATAAAGAATTCTAAAGCATCAACTTTAATGTTACTTATTTCGGTACTTATTCTGGTATTTTCAATTGTGCAACAAAATAATGATTTAAGTCCTTTCGCATTTCTGATTGGTCTTTCTTCTTTAATTACTTCTGTAGTATACTTTAAAGAGAAAAAGGTTAAAAAAAATAATTATGCTGCTAGAGTAATTGCGACCGTAACGCTTTTTATATTGGCTATATGGTTTTTGGATAATAGCTATATGTTCTTAAATTGGATTATTTTATTATTTACTTGCCTTTTAGTGCTGCTTTTTATAGAGAATCTCAAGAGTACCAATACTAAAAACATAAAAGAAGCTTAATAGCTTCTTTTTTATATCGAATTATTACCAAGATTTTAAATTTAAGATGTCTTAAATTAATCTGTGTGAAGTATTTAGATTATTATAGTTTTCGTTTCAAAATGGGCTTAGTTTTTTCTGATTTTTTAATTCTGTCAATATTTTCCTTGATTTGCTGAAGCATAAAAACATCTTCCCATGTACCTTCTTTAGCTTTGAAGCTCATTTGCAAACCTGATTTTTCTATCCCGGTTTTTAGATCGTAACCTTGCTGTCTGTTCCAGCCAATCGGATCTAATGTATGTAAAGTAGGTATTTTAATAACCTTTAGATGTTTAGGAATTTCAGTAATGGTTTCGTCGTCTATCTTAGCCAACTCTTTCTTTTTTGGATCATAAGGAATGATGTGTAGCTGTTTTTCATCATTATAATAATTTTCAATTTCAGAAAAGATGATTCCATTTGAAAGGAAGTCGTCTTTAGGTCTTAGTTTATCCATTCGTATGTCTACGTAGAATGTATGCTCGGCTATTTCGATTGTAGGCAATATTCCTTTATTGACGCGCAGATCGAATGCGGCGTCGTTTGATTCAGGTTCTGCTCTTTTGTTTTTCATTGTGGGTGGTTTTAAGAATTATGAAATCATCTTATATGAACTCTCCTATGTCAAAGTCTTCTAAGTTATTTTTTTGAACAGTAGCAGAATTGTTGTTAGAATTGTAAGAAAGTGAGCTGTCTAATAGGTGTGCAATTTTTACTGAGGCACCTTCAATAGAATTTTCAAGCAGGCTGAATAACTCAGTTCCTTGTAATCTTTGAACTATTTCAATAGCTGTACTTTTTTGATCTTGATTTAAATTTTCATCTTTTAGTATTGTGCTGACAGTTCCTAGTTCTTCAAATGTTACTCCTTGTGCAAAGCCATTATCTGTCTGCGATAAATGATACTGATACCAATCTTCTTCTTCTTCCTCCAAATTCGTCGTGTTTGTAAATGCTCTATCTAGTTCTTCTTTAGGGATCTGACGATATAGTGTTTCGTTCTCATCGTATTCGATATCCAATTCATTTGGGTCTATTTGATCTGTATTACTGATGGTCTCTTGTTCAAAATTGTGATCAGATGGATAGAGAGATGGTCCGACTTTTGGTTGTCCCATTATATCTGGCAGATTCGGGTTGGCTTTCTTCAGTTCGTAATTTTTCTTATCTGCTGATTTAAAGATATTCCGATCGTACACTAGAATTAGTACAATTATAATAAGGCAGATGATGATGACTTTTTCCATAATTTAGATGATTGGTTTGTAATGTTGGTTAAAATAATCCGTAATATCATCTCCGAATTCTCTGAAATGATGTTCTAGTATGTTGTCTATGTAAGAATACAGCGTGATTTTATCTTCTTTAGTGAGTTGTACCATTCTGATTAGCCTTTCATGGTATTCCGATCGTATATAGACAACCTTACCGTTCCTTGCGGAGTGGTATTGATTAACTAAGAAAGTTTCTTCGTAATTGAATTTTTTAGAAGTGTTGTTTTTACTGTTTTGTTTTGATTTTGATTGACTCTGCTTGTTGTCATTATTCTTGTATTCTGTTTCCGAGACGGTTTCATCACCGCTTATAATGTTCATCAGGTAATCCTCGTCAACATCAGGTTTCTTATAATTATTGCTTTTGTTCTCTGAGTTCATAGTTTGTATGTTTAAAGATGAGTGATTTTCAAAAATTCTTCTATAAACAGATCCATTCTGGTTGCCTTCAGCAGTTGTGTTTCTGCCGGTAGCAAGCTAGATCGGAATATATAGTTTTCCGTGCCGTCTGTTTCTTTTCGGAAGCGCTTGCTATCCATAATTTTTGTAGCCATCAACGGTAAGTTGAGTTCTGTGATAACTTTTTGATACGCTTCATAGAGACTTGTTTTTTCCCTGCCGTCCACCTGATTCCAGAACAGCCATAATTCCTGATTTTTGTTACCTTCTATTGTTTTAGGAAGTTCAAGAAAGGCTTTGCTGAAACCCAGTGAGCTTTCAACAACCAAGCGGTCTGCAGTAATGGGTGAGAAGATGAAGTCCATCATTTTTAGGGTAGTAAGTACTCCCGTGGTATTTGCAGTACCGGGAAGGTCAAAAAAGATAACATCGGGAACTACCACTGATTTTTCTTCATATTCCGCAGCTTTTTCCAAAGCATTCTCTGCTTTGGTTTTCACAATCTGATAGGCTTTTTTGTTGATTGTTTGAAACTGCTTCATTGCGGCTTTTTTATGGTACTCGTTCTGCATGATATTGTTCTTGTCGCGTTCGCGCATGTTGGTAAGGCTGTGTTGCGGAAAATCACAATCTATTATAAGAACATTGTAACCTAGGCGGTAGTGAAGAACACTTGCAACTAACGTTGTCAAAGTAGATTTT
>Ga0308157_10002304_pt1 | contig 32153 bp, 31 predicted proteins | sample PhyBR1_FD_201035 | JGI IMG/M metagenome (GOLD analysis project Ga0308157, IMG submission 201035) | Phyllosphere microbial communities from UC Gill Tract Community Farm, Albany, California, United States - DLSLB.R1 | ecosystem: Host-associated > Plants > Phyllosphere > Unclassified | place: USA...
TCACGAGACCTACTTCTCCGCCGCCTTCTTCTCGACCGAGATGTGGGCCAGCGCGCCGGACGCGGTGGACGACATCGCCCGCAGTGCCATGTCGATGCGGACCGCCGATTCCGACGCGATGTACGCCCGCGTCTACTGGTACATGAGCCAGATGGCCTACGACGACAAGCTGTTTGAAAAGAGCCTCGCCGACTGGAGCGAGATGAAGACCAGCTTCGACGCGCTGGTGGACCGCTACCCCGATCCGTGGAACCTGAACGCCTACGCCTACTTTGCCTGCCAGGCCGGCGACTACGCCACCATGGCCGGACTGTTGAAGCGCATCGGCGAGCGGCGGGTGTTCACCAGCTGGGGCAGGGGCGGGGCGACCGCTTACGAGGAATGCGCCCGCCATGCCGGCGACGACACCAGCCACTACCTGGCCGACCTGCGCGAGACGGTCAAGAAGCGGCAACTGCGCGTCTTCTACCGCTACATCAACTACGCCGCGCAAACGCGCAAGGAAGGCAAGTACGGCGAAAGCCTGCGCATCGTGCGCAAGGCGGAGGAACTCAATCGCGTCTTGTTCAACAAGCCGTCGATGATGGTGCAGTACCACCTGGGACTGACCTTGCACGCGCTGAAGCGATACGAGGAAGCGTTGGAGGCGCTGTCGCTGGGATTGCAGTCGCAGCCGGGCTACGCGCCGGCCTACTTCCAGCGCGGGCTGGCCTACGAAGCGCTGGGCCGCCGCGAAGAAGCGCGCGGACAGTTCGAAACCGCCGCCGGACGCATGCCGGCCGAGATCACCAGCCGCGAGCCTGCGCAGCGCGAGGCGGAGGAACAGGAACGCCGCATCATGTCGGCCAAGTTCCGTGAATACGGGATCAGTTTTTGATTGTTCGGCGGTTGTATGGATTCCCGCTTTCGCGGGAATGACGGGCGGGGGTCGCGCCGTCGTTCCCGCGAAAGCGGGAACCCATGCTGAGCCCCCACTGGGTTAGCGGCCGGTTTTGAGCATGTCGTAGAGCGCTTGCGCGGCTGGCGACAGGTGGCCGGCGCGGCGCGTGATCAGCACCAGCTGGCGCGAGATGGTCGGTTCCTTCAGCTTGATCGCGCGCAGGCGCGGATAGCTGCCCTTTAAGATCGCCAGCCCTGGCACGATGGCCGCCGCGATGCCCGACGCGACCAGCCCCACCGCCGTCGCGCTGCGCTGCACGTCGTACTGGAAGTGCAGATTCAGTTCTGTGCTCTTGCTGCCCAAATAGCTGTCGAGCAGCGCGCGATTGCCGTTCACGTCGCCCGAGAAGATCAGCGGGTAGGGCTGGATCTGCGTCCACGTCAACGAACGCCGCTTCGCCAGCGGATGATCGTCGCGGCAGACCAGCACGAAGTCATCCTCCATCAATGGTTCCGATACCAGCTCGGGATGCACACCGCCTCCCAGGCCGATACCGAATTCCGCTTCGCGCCGCTGCACCGCCTCCGCCACGCGCGATGAGGCGTAGTCCAGGATCTTGATACGGTTCTCCGGGAAGCGTGCCGAATAGGCCTGGATGATCTGCGGCAGATACTGGATGCCCACCGTTGGCACGCAGGCGAGGGAGACGTCGCCGCGCTGCGCCTTGCCGGTCTCGCGGATCTCGTTCAGCGTGGACGACAGCTCATCCAGCAGCCGCCGCGCCTGCGGCAGGAAATCCTTGCCGATGCCGGTCAGCGCGATGGAGCGCGTGGTGCGTTCGATCAGCATCACGCCCAGGAAGTCCTCCAGGTTGCGCAGCCGTTGCGTGACGGCGGTCTGCGTGATGTGCAGCGTCTCCGCCGCCTTCTGGAATCCGCCAAAGTCCGCGATCGCGACAAAAGCCTGCACGCCGAGTGTGTCGATTTTCATCAGAAAAATCAATATATAGTCTAAATAAATTCATTGTACTTATATTTCTCCGAAGCGGAAAATTCGCCCCATTGAAACCGAAGGAGAAGATCATGCCGCTATCAACAATTTTCCTGGTGTTTTCCAGGCTGGCGCTGATGGGCTTTGGTGGCGTGATGCCGTTCGCCTACCGCGCGCTGGTCGAGCAGCACAAGTGGCTGACGGCCGAGGAGTTCGCGAAGTACCTCGCCACCAGCCAGATGCTGCCCGGCCCCACCATCTGCAACGTCGCGCTGATGGTGGGCAACCGCTACGCCGGCACCAGCGGCGCACTGGCCGCGCTGGCCGGCATGATCGCCGGCCCGTTCATGGTGGTCATCGCGCTGGGCGTGGTGTACCAGCGCTTCGGCGAGATCGACATGTTCCGCCACGCGATACGCGGCATGGCTGCGGTGGCGGCGGGGCTGATCCTGGCCACCGCCGTGAAGATGGCGAGGTCCATGTTCGCCAAGGCCGACTGGCGCGCCAACCGTCCACGCCTGCAGGTGGCCTTGCTGGCGCTGGCCTTTATCGGACTGGGGCTGCTGCAATGGCAGCTGGCGCTGGTGTTCTGCGTGCTGGCGCCGTTGGGCACCGCCGCGACCTACCTCGTGGGAGAAGAAAAATGAACGAGCAATCGCCAGTCATGGAACTGTCGCTGCACATCGCGTTGATGTCGCTGATGGCGGTGGGCGGCGGCGTGGTGCTGCTTGGGCCGCAGGTCGGCCACTACGTCGTCGAAGGCAAGCAATGGCTGAACAACGAACAGTTCTCCGCCGCCTATGCCATCGCGCAGGCGGCGCCCGGTCCCAACCTGTTGTTCATATCGCTGGTGGGCTGGCTGATCGCCGGCTGGATGGGCGCCGTCTTCACCACGCTGGCGGTGCTGGTGCCATCCACGCTGCTGACGCTCACCGCGATACGCCTGCAGGCGCGCCACGCCGGCGGGCGTTTGACGCAGGCGCTGGGCGATGCCTTTGCGCCGATCTCGATAGGCTTCCTGGCCGCCACCGCTTGGCTGTTCACCCGCATCTCCAACGTCAGCTGGCATGCCGACGCGCTGACGGTGCTGGCCGCGCTGGTGCTGCTGCGTACAAAAATCAATCCGGTGCTGCTGATCGCGGCCGGCGCATTGGCCGGCGCGCTGGGCCTCATCTAAGCGCGTGCCATTGAACGCGACCGCAGCGACGCCGACGGGCACTGGCCGAACAGCTTGCGGTAGTCGCTGGAGAATTGGCTGAAGTTACTCAGGCCCCAGGAGTCGGCTACGTCGCCGATGGCGCCGCCGTCCTGCAACTGGCGGCGCACGCCGTTCAGGCGCACCATGCGCAGGTACAGCATGGGGCTCATGCCCAGCACGTCCTCGAAGCAGTATTGCAGCGTGCGGCGGCTCACGTGTACGCGCTCGCACAGCTCCGGCACGGTGATCGATTCGCTGCGGTGCGCCATGATGTACTCGCGCGCCAGCGCCACCACATGGCGGCGCCGTTGCAGGCTGGCCGCCATCGCCGGCTCCACGCAGCTATGGTCCAGCATGTCGAGAAGGGTGGACAACACCGTCTCCTGCCACTGCGCCGCGCCATCGGCGGTGGTGTCGCCATCGGCCGGCAGCAGCTGCGACAGGATGCGCAGGCACTTAGCCTGGGCTTGCGCGTCCACCTGCAACAGCTCGGCCGATTGCACGCGCTCCCAGTCGACCTGGCAGCCGTGGTGCCGCGCCGTCTCGGCCAGCAGCTCGCGGCTGGCGACGATGCCGAAGATGCTGTACGCGCTCGGTGTTACCAGTTCGAACTCAACGTTGCCGGGCTGCACCATGATCCAGTCGGCGGCGGTCTGGCGGCCATTGATGCGGGTGGTGGCGCCGTGGTCGGGCAGGCCGAACCAGATGGCGTCCGGCCATACACGGCAAGACTGGCGCACCGACTGGCTCAGGCTTTCGCGGAACACCTGCAGCTGCGGCAGGCGCAGTTCGGTGAGGGCGCCATGGAACAGGCCGGAACTGATCTGGTCGTAGCTTTGCTGCCAGTTGGTGAGCTTGCTGGCCAGTTCATCGGCGTCGTGCGCCATCACAGTGCGCAAATCTGGCGCACTGTGGAACAACTCTGTCGCAGTCTGGTGCATATTATTTTTCTCCCGCTGTTGTTATTTCTTCCCGAGGCTTCCAGTCCCTGCATGTTTGCCGATTTTCGATAACGCTGGCGTTTGGCTGGCTCCTATACTCGATTCTGCTGCAACTTCCATACCAGACACGCTTTATCTAAAGGGAGAAACTCATGAGTGCAAAACAGGCGGCCGGGCAACCGGCGCTGCAACAGTCGCTGGGCACCTTTCAGTTGTGGGGCATCGCGGTGGGCCTGGTGATCTCGGGCGAGTACTTCGGCTGGAGCTACGGCTGGGCCTCGGCGGGGACGCTGGGCTTTACCATCACCGCGCTGTTCATCGCGGCGATGTACACGACTTTCATCTTCAGCTTCACCGAGCTGACCACCTCGATCCCGCACGCGGGCGGCCCGTTCGCCTACAGCAAGCGCGCCTTCGGCCCGACCGGCGGCTACCTGGCCGGCGCGGCCACGCTGATCGAGTTCGTGTTCGCGCCGCCGGCCATCGCGCTGGCGATTGGCGCGTATCTGAACGTGCAGTTCCCTTCTGTCGATCCGAAGACGGCTGCGGTCGGCGCCTACGTCGTGTTCATGACGCTGAACATCGTCGGCGTGCAGGTGGCGGCCACCTTTGAACTACTGATGACGCTGCTGGCCATCTTTGAATTGCTGGTGTTTATGGGCGTGGTCTCGCCGGGCTTCTCGGTGGTTAACTTCGTCAAGGGCGGTTGGTCGGGACAGGATCATTTCAGCATCGCTTCGATTCCCGGCATGTTCGCGGCGATTCCGTTCGCGATCTGGTTCTTCCTGGCGATCGAAGGCGTGGCAATGGCCGCCGAGGAAGCCAAGGATCCGAAACGTTCGATTCCCATCGCCTACATCGCCGGCATCATCACGCTGGTGCTGCTGGCGATCGGCGTGATGGTGTTCGCCGGCGGCGCGGGCGACTGGACCAAGCTGGCCAACATCAACGATCCGCTGCCGCAGGCCATGAAGATCATCGTCGGCGAGCACAGCAACTGGCTGCACATGCTGGTGTGGCTGGGCCTGTTCGGCCTGATCGCTTCCTTCCACGGCATCATCCTCGGCTATTCGCGCCAGATCTTCGCCCTGGCGCGCGAGGCTTACCTGCCGCATTACTTCGCCAAGATCCACCCACGCTTCAAGACGCCGCACCGCGCCATCCTTGCGGGCGGCGTGATCGGCATCGCTGCCATCTATAGCGACGAGCTGATCAAGATCGGCGGCCAGACCCTGACCGCCAACATCGTCACCATGTCGGTGTTCGGCGCGATCACCATGTACATCCTCAGCATGCTCAGCCTGTTCAAGCTGCGCCGCGAGGAGCCGAACATGGTGCGTCCTTTCCGCGCACCGTTCTATCCATTGTTCCCGGCGGTCGCGCTGATCGGCGCGCTGGTCTGCCTGGTGACGATGATCTATTACAACCTGCTGATCTTCGGTGTGTTCGTCGGCTTCATGGCCGTCGGCTATGCATTCTTCCTGGCCACCAAAGGTAATCGCCAGCAACACGCGGCGTACGACGCCGTCTAACCCAAACCAACGGAGCCTCTTCCATGTCAAAATCCATACTCTCCCTGCTGGCCGCTGCCGGATGCCTGGCTTGCGCGGCAGGCGGCGCACTGGCCGCCGACGCCGCGCCTGCGGCGCCCGCGCCGGCCTGGACCAACACCGGCAACGTGACGGTGGTGTCCGACTATATTTTCCGCGGCATCTCGCAGACCCAGGCCAAGCCGACCGTGCAGGCCAATCTGGACTTCACCCATGCCAGCGGCTTTTATGTCGGCCTGTTCGGTTCCGGCGTCTCGCACGCGGCCTATAACAACGGCAGCGGTTCGGAGATCGACCTCTACGGCGGCTACCGCTATCCGCTCAGCGCGGACAGCAACATCGACGCCGGCCTGGTCACCTACTGGTATCCCGGCGCGCACTTCGCCGCGGGCGGCAAGGACATCAAGTACCATACGCAGGAGGCCAAGCTGGGCGTGAACGTCGGCGCCTTCAACGCCTACGCGTGGGTGGCGCTGAGCCAGTACTGGTTCGGCTTCGCGGTACAGCCGGATACCGGCAAACTGGCCAACACGCGCGGCACCGCCTACGCCGAAGTGAACTGGAATCCCGAACTGATGCCGGGCCTGGCGCTGAACCTGCACGCGGGCCGCCAGCAGGTGCGCAACATGAGCGATTTCAATTTCTTCGACGTCAAGGTCGGCGTGACCAAGACGATGGACGTGTGGGCGTTCACGGCGGCGGGCACCTACAACAGCGGCGACGCCAGCAAGAACGGCACGCCCTTGTGGACCTTCTTCAACGCCGACGGCAGCGGCAAGAACGTGGCACAAAAGCGCCTGGTGGTGACGGCCTCGCGCAATTTCTAGAGGAACGGCGATGAGCAGCTTTGCACATACGGTAGGCAGCAGGACATACCAGTTCCGCGACCTGAAGGACTTGATGGCGAAGGCGACGCCGGCGCGTTCCGGCGACTACCTGGCGGGGCTGGCGGCGGCCAGCGCCGAGGAACGGGTGGCCGCGCAGATGGCGCTGGCCGAGCTGCCGCTGTCGCTGTTCCTGAACCAGATGGTGGTGCCGTATGAGCAGGACGAGGTGACGCGCCTGATCATCGACGATCACGACCGCGTGGCCTTCGCCCGCATCGCCCACCTGACCGTGGGCGACTTCCGCAACTGGCTGCTGGGCGACACGGCCGATGAGGCGGTGCTGGCCGCCGCCGCCCCCGGCATCACGCCGGAGATGGCGGCGGCCGTTTCCAAGATCATGCGCATCCAGGACCTGATCCTGGTGGCGAAGAAGTGCCGCGTCGTCACCAGCTTCCGCAACACCATCGGCCTGGCGGGCCGCATGTCCACGCGCCTGCAGCCCAACCATCCGACCGACGACGCCACCGGCATCGCCGCCAGCGTGTTGGACGGCCTGCTGTACGGCAGCGGCGATGCGGTGATCGGCATCAACCCGGCCACCGACAACGTGCCGCAAGTGATCAAGATCGTCAGCATGCTCGACGAGATCATCGACCGCTACGGCATCCCCACGCAATCGTGCGTGCTGACCCACGTCACAAACACCATCGCCGCCATCGAGCGCGGCGCGCCGATCGACTTGGTGTTCCAGTCGATCGCCGGCACCGAGGCGGCCAACGCCAGCTTCGGCATCAACCTGGCCCTGCTGGCGGAGGCGCAACAGGCTGCGCTGTCGCTGCAGCGCGGCACGGTGGGCAACAACGTCATGTACTTCGAAACGGGGCAGGGCAGCGCGCTGTCGGCCAACGCCCATCACGGCGTCGACCAGCAGACCTGCGAGACGCGCGCCTACGCGGTGGCGCGCAAGTTCCAGCCGTTGCTGGTCAATTCGGTGGTCGGCTTCATCGGCCCCGAGTACCTGTACGACGGCAAGCAGATCGTGCGCGCCGGACTGGAGGACCACTTCTGCGCCAAGCTGCTGGGCCTGCCGATGGGCTGCGACGTCTGCTACACCAACCACGCCGAGGCCGACCAGAACGACATGGACATCCTGCTGACCCTGCTGGGTACGGCCGGCTGCACCTTCGTCATGGGTATCCCCGGCTCGGACGACATCATGCTCAACTACCAGACCACGTCCTTCCACGACGCGCTGTATGCGCGCCGGGTGCTGGGCCTGAAGCCGGCGCCGGAATTCGAGGCCTGGCTGAAGGAGATGGAGATCTTCACCCGCGACGATTACGTTACACTGGGCAAAGCGCTGCCGGCCTCCTTCCAGCAAGCGCTGGCCAGACTGAACTGATGGGAGCCCGCATGAACGACGACGATCACCTGCTGCCCGCCAGCCCGACCGGCGACGAGGGCGTGGTGACGAGCAATCCGTGGCTGTCGCTGCGGCGCTTCACGGCGGCGCGCATCGCGCTGGGACGTAGCGGGGTCAGCCAACCGACCGCGCCGCAGCTGGAGTTCCAGCTCGCACATGCCCGCGCGCGCGATGCCGTGCACCTGGCGCTGGATCACACGGCGCTGGGCGACGCCTTGCAGGCCGCGACCGGCTTGCCCTGCCTGGCGCTGCACAGCGCCGCCGCCAGCCGCGACATTTACCTGCAACGTCCCGACCTGGGCCGGCGACTGGACGACGCCTCGCGCCAGGCGCTGCTGGAGCGCCCTCGTGAGGAGGCCGGCTACGACCTGGCCTTCGTCATCGCCGACGGCCTGTCGGCGTTGGCCATCGAACAGAACGCCGTGCCCTTCCTGAAGGTGCTGATGGCGCGGCTGGCCGCCGAGTCATGGTCGCTGGCGCCGTTGTCCATCGTGCGGCAGGGGCGGGTGGCGGTGGGCGACGAGGTGGGCGAGCTGCTGGGCGCGCGCGCCGTGGTGGTGCTGGTCGGCGAACGTCCCGGCCTGAGCTCGCCGGACAGCATGGGCCTGTACCTGACCTGGGCGCCGCGCACCGGCCTGACCGACGCCGCCCGCAACTGCATCTCGAATGTGCGTCCGGCGGGCTTGACCTACGACGACGCAGCCTTCAAGCTTCACTACTTGTTATCCGAATCGCGCCAGCGGCAATTGTCCGGCGTCGCGCTGAAGGATGAAACAGCCACCGACAACACCACGCTGGACGCGCCGCCGCGCAACTTCCTGCTCGACCTCGACTAGCCGGTTGAGCGGGCGGCCGTCCCGCCCAACCGACTAGCGAGAGACCGACGATGAGCCGTACCGGCCGACTTTTCATGCTGATGGATGCGATGCGCGGCTACCGCCGCCCCGTCACCGCCGCCCGCCTGGCCGAGCAGCTGGGCGTCTCCGAGCGCACCATCTACCGCGACATCCAGACCCTGTCCGGCCTGGGCGCGCCGCTGGAGGGCGAGGCCGGGGTCGGCTACATGCTCAAGGCCGGCTTCTTCCTGCCGCCGCTGATGTTCGGCGCCGACGAGCTGGAGGCGCTGGTGCTGGGCGCGCGCTGGGTGCGCCGGCAGGGCGACGAGGCGCTGGCCGCCGCCGCCAACAACGCGCTGGCCAAGATCGCCGCCGCCACGCCGAAAGACCTGCGCGACGACATGGCCGAGACCAGTCTGTGGGTGCCGCTGGGCCAGGACCAGGACACCGCCAGCGACGTCCACGTGCGTCCGGTGCGCGAGGCGATCCGCTACCAGCACCGGCTGCGCATGGCTTACCAGGACGAGCACGGCAAGCCGTCGGAGCGGGTGGTGTGGCCGTTCGCGCTGGCCTTCCTGGAGGGCAAGCGCCTGTTGGCCGCGTGGTGCGAGCTGCGCATGGCCTTCCGCCATTTCCGCATCGACCGCATCGCGGCGGTGGAGTCGCTGGGACAGCGCTATCCGGCCCGCCGCAGCGACTTGCTCAAGACCTGGCGCCAGGAACAGAAGCTGCAAGAAGACTACTGACAAAACCTGTCGCGGCCTGGGTCTACGATGAAGTCCTCAACTCATTCATCGGAGACCGACATGCGCTTATACCACCACCCCGCTTCCACCAGCTCGCGCCGTGTGATGCTGGCCGCCCTGCATATGGGCACGCCGCTGGAACTGACCGAAGTAAACCTGATGAGCCCGGAGGACCGCCGCCGCCTGGTCGCGATCAACCCCAACAGCAAGGTACCGGTGCTGCAGGATGGTGACTTCATCCTGTGGGAATCCTGCGCCATCATGCAATACCTGGCCGACCGCACACTGGGCCAGACGCTGTACCCGGACAATATCGTGGTGCGGGCCGACATCAACCGCTGGCTGCTGTGGTCGTCGCAGCATTTCGCGCCGGCGCTGGGCGGCATCGTCTACGAAAACATCTGGAAGGGCCTGACCGGCGCCGGCGGCCCGGACGCGCACGAGCTGGAGCGCTACGGCCGCCAGGTGGCGCAGTTCGGCGCCGTGCTGGAGCAGCATCTGGCCGGGCGCGAGTGGCTGGTCGGCGATAAACTCAGCCTGGCGGACTTCGCTGTGGCCTCGTCGTTGATGTATGTCGAGCAAGCTAAATTGCCGGTTAAGCAGTATCCGAAATTGATGGCGTGGCTGGGGCGCATCCAGCAGCTGGATGCGTGGAAACAAACCGAGCCGGTGTGGTGATGGAAATGTACTTCCATATGTGAACTGGCGCACAGAGCGGGCGCGGCAGGGCGGGTATTCTGGGATTGTCTCCTCTGGAGGAGATCCCTAGTTTTGGACTTTGCCCGCTCCCCAGCGGGCTTTTTTTTATTCAGAGCATCAGTACCGCATACAGCGACTGCACTTCCAGCGCCGATTCGCTCATGATGGCGTGCAGCGTACCCTCGCCAACCACGAAGTCGATGGTGCGCGCGCCCAGCAGCGTGGTCGCGCCCGGTCGCTGGTACAGCGGCGAATGCACCGGCGACAAATCATTGGCCAGTAGCAGCGTATCGCCCAGGGTTTCCGGCGGCAGCGCGCGCAGGCCGACCCACATCGATTCGATCGCCTTGTAGACGCCGTCCGGCACGCCCAGCTTGGTCAGCACGCCGCGGCCGATTTCCACCTCGCCATGCTCGACCCAGTCTTCCGGCTCGCCGTTCATCACTTCCGGAAACTCGCCGGCGCAGGACAGCATGTAGAAGCCCGCCACCTCGTGCACGATGCCGGCGAACAGCGCCGTGTCGGGGTCGACGCGGGTGACGCGGCGCGCGATCACCTGCGACAGCGCCGCCACGTGCGCCGTGTGTTCCCACAGTTGATTGACCTTGGCCAGCAGGGAAGGTTCCGTGACCTGGCTGCCGATCTGGCGCACGATCAGCGCCGCCACCAGCGATTGCAGGGTGCGCACGCCGAGCCGCTGCACGGCCGCGCGCACGCTGGAGATTTCATTAGCGGAACGGTTGTAGGCCACCGAGTTGGCGATGGCGACGCTGCGCGCCGCCAGCAACGGGTCTGCCTGGATGAGTTTGGCTGCCGCCTCGAAGTGGCAATCGGGATCGCTCAGCGCCTGCTGCAAGCGCAGCGAGGCATTGACGTTGGCCGGGAACGAAAGCTCCCCCCGGCTCGCCTGAGCAGCGATGGTCTTGAAGGCGTCGAGTCTGTCCATTGCAAAAAATTATACTCGGAATATTGCCATGTGGCACTTCTTCTGAAAATACTTTTGCCTGGCACAACAACAGCCTTCAGCGGGATTACTGCTCGCTGAAGATGGCGTCGCAGCCGTCCTGGGTGGCGTCGGTGTCTTGCAGTTCGTCGGTCAGGCCCAGGTCGAACAGTTCCTCGATCGCGTTCATGAAGCTGTTGTGCTTGGTCGCGCCGATCAGGCGGTAGATCTCGCCGTCTTCGTTGCGGATGCCGATGATCAGCTTTTCCTGGCGGACCACGTCCGGCGTCGATTGGTTCAACAGCAGGTTGCCGATAATGTGTTTGTCGAATTTGGCAGGCTTTTTGCCTTCGAGCAGAGTCGTTTTCAAATGATTTCCTTGGTTGAGCCGCGGGTGGACGGGCATTCGGTATGGCCGGCCGTGATTACAGTTTTAAGATCGGTCAGGGTTTTTTCAAGGGCGGCGAAATCGTCTTCGCTGTAATGCGCGAACACTTTTCCGCTTTCCTTGACGACTTTCGGGAAGACATTGCAGAACACCTGCTCGCCCTCCGCCGTCAGCCGGACAAAGAAGGAACGTTTGTCGCAGTCGTTGCGCTGACGCTCCACCAGACCTTTTTGCTCCAATCGCTCGATCACCCCGGTCAGCGTCCCCTTGGTGATCAGCGTCTTGTCGCCCAATTCTTTATAGGACATGCCGGGCGTATTGCCCAGCGTGGCGATGATGTCGAACTGGGCGTGCGTCAGGCCGCTCTGGCGCACATACTGTCCAGAGAGCCGTTCGTAGCTCTGTAAGCAATCGGCCAGCAGCCGGATACTTTTCAAAAATCGTTCACCCATAGACGGTGATTATAGCCGGTTCGCGCAGGCAATCTTGGCCGGGACTATAATGGCGGACGCACATTCATAATAAAAAAACCATGCCTCAACACTTGCGCGGCATCGCCGCTTTGCTGATCGTGACCCTGGTTTGGGGCACGACTTTCCCTGCGATGAAGAATATGACCGGCTACCTGTCGGCCAGCTGGATCGTGCTGTGCCGCTTCGCGCTGGCCGGCCTGCTGTTGTCGCCGTTTATGTGGCGCGCCAAGTGGAACGATGTCCGATGGGGCATCGTGGCCGGCGCGGTGTTGTTCCTGTGCTACGTATTCCAGATCGAGGGGCTGGCGCTGACCAGCTCCAACCGCAACGCCTTCGTCACCGGCCTGAACGTGCTGGTGCCGCCGCTGCTGGGCGTGCTGATGGGAGCGCGGCTGGAGCGCCGCATCGTGCTCGCGCTGGTGATGGCGCTGGCCGGCCTGTTCGCGCTGTGCTGGGAGGGTAGCTTCACCTGGGGACGCGGCGACACGCTGGCGCTGCTGTGCGCGCTGTTCTTCGGCATGTACGTCAAGCTGATGGAGTCCACCACCCGCAAGGTCGAAAAGCTGATGGTGCTGACCGCCTCGCAGATCATGACGGTGGCCGTGTGCGCCGGGATCTGGCTGCTGATCCGCGAAGTGCCGCTGGGCCTGGCCGAGCGCAGCCAGGACTTGCCCGACTATGTGAGCTATATCAGCAAGGGCTTGCGGATATACGGCCTGAACCTGGCCTACCTGGGCGTGGTCGCCACGGCAGCCATCATCTCGCTGCAGACCTGGGGCCAGAGCCACAGCAGCGCCAACGAGGCGGCGGTGATCTACGCCTTCGAGCCGGCATGTGCGGCCATCTTCGCGTATTTCTGGCTGGGCGAGACGCTGGCCTGGAACGGCCTGCTGGGCGCCGCGCTGCTCATCGGCGGCATGATCGTCAGCCAGTGGAGCACCGAGCGGCCCGCCGCCGCGCTGGCCCCGGAGTAAGTGTTCTATGTCTTTTGATAATTTATCCCGCGTCACGCAAGAGCGGCCGTTGCGCATGCTGCTGGTGAACGCGGGCGAGGCGGAGGCCATCACCTGGGCCGGCCTGGTGCAGCCGCTGCGCCTGGCCGCCGCCGCGCTGGGCCGCGACGTGCTGCACCTGGAGACCATGACCCCGTCGCAGGTGGTGCTGGCCCAGCCGGGCTGGCATATCGCGCTGCTGGTGGCCGACGAGCGCCAGTCGCCGATGGCGCCCGAGCTGAGCCGCGCCGTGATCGAGCGTTGCCGTTCGGCTGAATACTGGGGCGGCGTCGGCGCCGGCGTGCTGTGGCTGGCCACCGCCGGCCTGATGGCGGGCGTGCGCATCGCGCTGCCGTGGGCGCTGTACGCCGACACCGAGGGCATCTCCGAACGCGCCATCCTCACGCCCCACCTGTTCGAGCTGGACGGCCGCCACCTGAGCTGCTGCGGCGGCGCCGCCAGCATCGACTTCGCGCTGACGATGATCGAGCACCTGTTCGGCGCCACCGTGCAGGCCTCCGTCAAGGAAAGCCTGTGCATCGAGCGCGTGCGCAGCCACGAGGAACGCCAGCGGGTCGCCCTGCAGGCGCGCTTCGGCGCCCTGCAGCCGCGCCTGTCCGAGGCGGTGACGCTGATGGAGACCAATATCGAGGAGCCGCTGTCCACCGACGACATCGCCAACCTGGTCGGCCTGTCGCGCCGCCAGCTGGAGCGGCTGTTCAAGCAATACCTGGGCAGCCTGCCGTCGCGCTACTACCTGGAGCTGCGCCTGCAGCGCGCGCGCCAGTTGCTGCTGGAGACCAACCATTCCATCGTGCAGGTGGGGCTGATGTGCGGCTTCTCGTCAGGCTCGCACTTCTCGACCGCCTTCGGCGCCCTGTTCGGCAACACCCCGCGCGAGGAACGCCAGCGCAAGCTTGCACCACCTGTATAGACTGGTTGTTCTGACAAGCTTACTTTCGTGGCCAAAAGTGAAAATCCTTGTCGCCATTAGAAAAGAGTTTTAGCATGCCGCTTTTTATAATGGGTCCACGCGGTGCTGTGCCGCGCCTTACCCAACATTGATAGGGAATGCCATGAACGCCAAGCTCGATACGACCGTAACTACTCGTCCTGTAACTCGTCAGACCTTTGATGAAGTTCTGGTGCCAACCTATGCACCTGCAGCGATGGTACCGGTCCGAGGCGCTGGCCTGGACCTGTGGGACCAGAATGGCAAGCACTACCTGGACTTCACGTCCGGCATCGCCGTGGCCGCGCTGGGCCACTGCAACCCGATCGTGGTCGAGGCGCTGACCCGCCAGGCCAACACCCTGTGGCACCTGGGCAATGGCTACACCAACGAGCCGGTGCTGCGCCTGGCCACCGCGCTGACCGAAGCGACCTTCGCCGACCGCGCCTTCTTCTGCAACTCCGGCGCCGAAGCCAACGAAGCCGCGCTGAAGCTGGCCCGCAAATACGCCCACACCAAGTTCGGCCCGCACAAGTCGCGCATCGTGTCGTGCTACCAGTCGTTCCACGGCCGCACGCTGTTCACCGTGTCGGTCGGCGGCCAGTCCAAATACACCGAAGGCTTCGAGCCGCTGCCACCAGCGATCGAACACGTCACCTATAACGACATCGCATCCGCACGCGCCGCCATCGGCGACGACGTCTGCGCCGTGATCGTCGAACCGCTGCAAGGCGAGGGCGGCGTGGTCCCGGGCGACAAGGCCTTCCTGCAAGAGCTGCGCGACCTGTGCACCAAGACCGGCGCCCTGCTGATCTTCGACGAAGTGCAATCGGGCATGGGCCGCACCGGCGACCTGTTCCACTACATGACCTACGGCATCACCCCGGACATCCTGACCGCCGCCAAGGCGCTGGGCAACGGCTATCCGATCGGCGCCATGCTGACCACCGAAGAACTGGCCAAGACGCTGGGCGTGGGCACCCACGGCACCACCTACGGCGGCAACCCGCTGGCCGCGACCGTGGCGCTGACCGTGCTGGACACGATCAACCAGCCGGCCTTCCTGGCCCGCGTCAAGGAAGCCAGCGCCAAGCTGCGCGCGACGCTGGAAAAACTGGTGGCCGATTATCCGCAGGTGTTCACGCTGGTGCGCGGCGCCGGCCTGCTGCTGGGCCTGGTCGTGACCGATGCCTGGAAGGGCCGTTCGAAGGACATCCAGCGCGCCGCCGAAGGCAATGGCCTGATGGTGCTGATCGCCGGCATGGACGTGGTGCGCCTGGCGCCTGCGCTGATCGTCACCGACGCGCAGATCGCCGAAGCCGACCGCATCCTGCGCCTGTCGCTGGACGGCATGCTCAAGGCGGCGTAACGCGCTATCACCGCAGTCATTCCCGCGCAGGCGGGAATCCATAGAACGCTGGCCTGCAGGCTCAGCATGGATTCCCGCTTTCGCGGGAACGACGCGTTAACGGCCCGGGCGTCCGCTACGGGCTTGCATGCATTTACAGCACTAAGGAGTTCACATGTATGTAGTCCGTCCGGTCGAACTTGCGGATATCGCTGCCCTCGAAGCGCTGGCCGCGGTCACCATGCCGGGTGTGCACACCTTGCCGAAAACGCGCGAGAAGATCGTCGACATGATCGAACGCTCGATCGCCTCGTTCGCCGCCCACGTCGACATCCCCAGCGAGGAATCCTACCTGCTGGTGCTGGAGTCGCCGAAGGACAAGACCATCGTCGGCACCGCCGCGATCTTCGCGGCAGCCGGTTCCAACGGCACCTATTTCTCCTTCCGTAACGACGTGATCCAGCAGGTCTCGCGCGATCTGAACATCAGCCACAGCGTGCACGCGCTGACGCTGTGCTCCGAGCTGACCGGCTATTCGCAGCTGTCGAGTTTTTACGTCGGCGAGCAGGAGCACGGCACGCCGGAAGCGGCGCTGCTGTCGCGCGCGCGCCTGATGTTCGCCGTGCTGGCGCCGCACCGCTTCGCCGACCGCTTCTTTGTGCCGCTGGCCGGCGTGACCGACGCCGACGGCGGCTCGCCGTTCTGGGATGCGCTGGGCCGCAAATTCTTCAAGATGGACTTCCTCGACGCCGAACGCGTGATCGGCGGCGCGCGTAACCGCACGCTGATCGTCGAGCTGATGCCGCACTATCCGGTCTACGTGCCGCTGCTGCCGGGCGACGCGCAGGCGGCCATGGGCCAGATCCATCCATCGGGCGAGCTGGCGTTCAACTTGCTGACGGCCGAAGGCTTCGAAGCCGACGACTACATCGACATCTTCGACGGCGGCCCTATCCTGCAGGCGCACAAGAATTCGCTGCGCACCTTCAACGGCGCGTTGCAGCGCCGCGTGACCACCGCCGCCGAATCGCCTGACCGCGGCCGCGAACCGCAGCTGCGCTACGCCGTGGCTTCGGGCTCCGAGCACAACTTCCGCGCGGTGATCACGCATTGCGCCGCGCTGGAATCGCAAGTCAACGTGGCGCTGCCTGCCGACGTGCAGGAAGCGCTTCAGATCGCCGAAGGCGATACCGTCATCTGCGTCAGAATCTAAGAGTGGACCAACTATGCTAGTAGTACGCGCAATCACAGCCAACGACCTCGACGCCCTGTACGTGATGGCCACGCAGGTCGGCAGCGGCATGACCACCCTCAAGCCGGACATGAAGATGATGGGCGACCGCCTGGCGATCGCCGTCGCCTCCTTCGCCGAGACCATCCCGCCCGAAAAGCGCGACTACATGTTCGTCATGGAGGACACCAGCAACGGCCGCATCGCCGGCGTGTGCGCGATCAAGGGTGCGGTCGGCCTGACGGAGCCGTTCTACAACTACCGCATCGGCACCCTGGTGCACTCCAGCCGCGAGCTGGATGTGTTCACCCGCATGGACACGCTGTACCTGTCGAACGACCTGACCGGCAGCACCGAACTGTGCTCGCTGTTCCTGGCGCCGGACTACCGCACCGGCAACAACGGCAAGCTGCTGTCGAAGAGCCGCTTCCTGTTCATCGCCCAGTTCCCGCACCTGTTCACCGAAAAGCTGATCGCCGAGATGCGCGGCTACCAGGAGGAGAGCGGCCGTTCGCCGTTCTACGAGGGCCTGGGCCGCCACTTCTTCAAGATGGACTTCGACCACGTCGATGACCTGACCGCCGTCGGCAAGAAGTCCTTCATCGCCGAGCTGATGCCGCGCCAGCCGCTGTATGTCGACTACCTGCCGGAAGACGCGCAGCAAGTGATCGGCAAGGTCCACACCTCGACCGCGCCGGCGCGCCGCCTGCTGGAGCAGGAAGGCCTGTACTTCGAAGGCTATGTCGACATCTTCGACGCCGGCCCGGTGCTGCAGGCGCGCGTGTCGGAACTGCGCGCCATGCGCGAAAGCACGCTGGCCGAAATTGGCCTGACGACGGACTGGGATTCGGCCTGCGCGCCGGAATCCGCGCCCGCCGAACCGATGCTGGTGTCGAACACCACGCTCAAGGATTTCCGCATGATCCTGTCGCAATCGGTGCCGGTCAACGGCGCCATCGCGCTGCCGGAAGCCGAACAACAAGCCCTGCACTGCCATACCGGCGATACGGTGCGCACGCTGTCCCTTAATCTGAGGAAGAATCCACATGTCTAAAGCTTTGAGTAACTTCATCAACGGCGAGTGGCTCGCCGGTAGCGGTGCTGAACTGGTCACCATCGACCCATCGAACGGCAAGCAGACCTGGGCCAGCAACGAATCGACCGCGCAGGACGTGGCGCACGCCGCCGCCGCCGCGCGCGACGCGTTTGAAGCCTGGGCCTTGACGCCGCTGGCCGAGCGCATCGCCGTGTGCACCCGCTTCCGCGACCTGCTCAAGCAGGACGCCGAGGAGCTGGCGCTGCTGATCGCCGAGGAAGTGGGCAAGCCGATGTGGGAAGCCCGCACCGAAGTGACCACCATGGCCAACAAGATCGACATCTCGGTGCAGGCCTACGGTGCGCGCACCGGCGAAACCCAGAACAAGGTCGCCGACGGCGAGGCCGTGCTGCGCCACCGCCCGCACGGCGTGTTCGGTGTGTTCGGTCCCTACAACTTCCCCGGCCACCTGCCGAACGGCCATATCGTGCCCGCGCTTATCGCCGGTAACACCGTGGTCTTCAAGCCGAGCGAGTACGCGCCGCGCACCGCCGTGAAAACCGTGCAGCTGTGGGAGAAGGCCGGCGTGCCGAAAGGCGTGATCAACCTGGTCAACGGCGGCCGCGATGCCGGCATCGCGCTGGGCCAGAACGAACTGCTGGACGGCGTGCTGTTCACCGGCAGCTGCCAGACCGGCACCGCGCTGCACAAGCAGTTCGGCGGCCAGCCGGGCAAGATGCTGGCGCTGGAAATGGGCGGTAACAATCCGCTGGTGGTGTGGGACGTCAAGGATATCGACGCCGCCGTGTTCATGGCGATTTCGTCGGCCTTCATCTCGGCCGGCCAGCGCTGCACCTGCGCGCGCCGTTTGATCGTCAAGCAGGGTGCGGAGGGCGATGCGATCGTCGCGCGCCTGGTCGACGTGGCCAGCCGCCTCACCATCGGCGCCTCGGCCGCCGAACCGGCGCCGTTCATGGGGCCTGTCGTTTCGGCGGCCATCGCCAAGCGCCTGGTGCAGGCGCAGGCCGACATGGTGGCCAAGGGCGGCAAGAGCCTGCTGGCGATGCGCCAGCTGGACGAGAACACCGGCTTTGTCAGTGCCGGCATTGTCGACGTGACCGACGCCAAAGGCATTCCGGATGAAGAATGGTTCGGCCCTCTGCTGCAGGTGATCCGCGTGGCGGACTTCGACAGCGCGATCAAGGCCGCCAACGCCACCGAATTCGGCCTGGCCTCGGCGCTGATCTCGAACGATGAAAACCTGTGGAAGATCTATCAGGTGCGCGCGCGCGCCGGCATCGTCAACTGGAACCGTCCGACCACCGGCGCCGCCAGCAGCGCGCCGTTCGGCGGCGTGGGCAAGTCGGGCAACCATCGCCCGAGCGCCTACTACGCGGCGGATTACTGCGCCTATCCGGTCGCTTCGATCGAAAACAATGTACTTGAAATGCCTGCGAAGCTGTCGCCGGGCATGCACTTCTAAGGAACCGAGATGCGCGCACGCGAATTCAACTTCGACGGCCTGGTAGGCCCATCGCACAACTACGCCGGTCTGTCGTTCGGCAATGTGGCCTCGTTCAGCAACGTCAAGAGCGCTTCGAATCCGAAGCTGGCGGCGCTGCAAGGGCTGGCCAAGATGCGCGCCCTGGCCGCGCGCGGCTTCGGCCAGGCGCTGTTGCCGCCGCAGGACCGTCCGAATTTCCGCCTGCTGCGCAGTATCGGTTTCACCGGCAGCGATGCCGAGGTGCTGGCCAAGGCCGCCAAGGAATCGCCGGTGATCCTGGCCTGCGCCTACTCGGCCTCGCCGATGTGGACCGCCAACGCGGCCACGGTCAGCCCGTCCGCCGACAGCGCCGACGGCCGCACCCATTTCACACCCGCCAACCTGAATAACAAACTGCATCGCGCGTTCGAGCACGCGCAGTCGGCACGCTCGCTGCGCGCCATCTTCAAGGACGAGAAGCACTTCGCGGTGCATGACGCGCTGCCAGGCACGCCGGCGTTCGGCGACGAAGGCGCGGCCAACCACACTCGCTTGTGCAAGGACCACAGCAGCGCCGCCGTCGAGATGTTCGTCTACGGCCGCACCGAGTTCGACGCCTCGGCGCCGGCGCCTAAAAAATACCCGGCCCGCCAGACGCTGGAAGCATCGCAGGCCGTGGCGCGCCTGCATGGCTTGTCGGCCGAGCGCACCGTCTACATCCAGCAGAATCCGGACGTGATCGACCAGGGCGTGTTCCACAACGACGTGATCGCGGTCGGCAACGGCAATGTGCTGTTCTACCACGAGCAGGCGTTCGCCGACGAAGCGGGCGCGCTGGAGCAGCTGCGCCGCGCGATGGGCGGCGTGGGCGCGGAGCTGAACGCGATCCGCGTCGATACCGCCAAGGTGTCGGTGGCCGACGCGGTGCACAGCTATCTGTTCAACAGCCAGCTGCTGAGCAAGGACAACGGCAAGATGGCGCTGGTGATCCCGCAGGAGTGCGAGGAAAACGCCGCCGTCGCGGCCTACCTGCAAGGCCTGGTCGCCAGCGGCAACGCGGTTGACGAACTGATTCACTTCGACCTGCGCCAGTCGATGCGCAACGGCGGCGGCCCCGCGTGCCTGCGCCTGCGCGTGGCGCTGACCGACGCCGAAGCGGCTGCGATGCATCAAGGCGTGGTGATGACCGAGGCGCTGTACCACACGCTGGTGGCGTGGGTGGAGAAGCATTACCGCGACCGCCTGGAACCGTCCGACCTGGCCGATCCGGCGCTGGCGATCGAAGTCCACACCGCGCTGGAAGACCTGAGCCGCATTCTGGGCCTGCCAGGGCTGTACGATTTGTAAAACAGATTTTCGCCCCCATATGACGATTTGGTGTTTAATTACACTCGACCACCGCCGCGCAGCCACAAGCCGGCGCGGCCCTGCAACATAAAATACACATAACGTATTGGAGAAGCACGATGAAACAAATGCCACAAGACCTGCGCGCACAGACGCTGGATTTGGTCAACGCCAGCAAGCCGGCCAGCGACAGCAGCCAGGTCGCAGCGCTGATCAGCGCCTGGCTCGGATCCCTGGACGATGAAGACCTGGCGGGCACCGCCCCCGGTAGCCTTGCCCCGGTGTTGTGGGACGGTTTCACGCAAGCCTCCAAGCGTTCCGGCTCCGGCGCGCAGATCGCCAAGCTGCGTTACGAGGATGGCCGCGGCGGCATGGCCACCGCGCTGCTGGTCCTGAACGACGACATGCCTTACCTGGTCGATTCGATCGTCATGGCGATGCGCAAGCTGCGCGTGGGCGTTAGTGGTGTATTGAACTCGGTGCTGCCGGTCACGCGCAACGCGGACGGCGTGGTCACCGCCGTCGGCCAGAGCGGCGCCAAGCTCGAATCCTACGTCATGTGCCTGCTGTCCGAAGACCTGGCCGACGCCGAAATCGGCATGCTGGCCGAGCGCCTGGAAATGGTGTCGCGCGACGCCGCCGTGGTGCGCCGCGACAAGGCCGCGATGCTGGAGCACTTCAGCCGCATCGGCGCCGAAGCCGCATCGCACGGCGAAGAAGGCAAGGAAGTCGCCGCCTTCCTGGAATGGGCCAAGACCGAGGGCTTCGAGCCGTTCGGCTACGCCTATTACCAGGTCAAGCCGGGTGCGCGCGAACTGGAACGCGATATCCCTAGCCGCATCGGCGTGCTGCAGGATACGGCGCATCCGGTCTACGGCACCTGCCTGGCCAATATCCCCGGCGATTTCGACACGCTGTCGAAGCGCGTGCACACGCTGTCTATCGTCAAGGCCGACGTCGAAGGCACGCTGCACCGCGACCAGCAACTGGACTTCATCGGCATCCGCCACACCGACGCGCAAGGCGCGATCCTGGGCGAATACTGCTTCGTGGGCCTGTTCACCCGCGCCGCCACCGCGACGCCGCTGAACCGCCTGCCGTTCGCGCGTGGCCGCGTGGCCAAGGTGCTGAGCATCGCCGGCGTGCGCCAGGAAGGCTTCCGCGCCGAGAAATTCATCGAGATCCTGGAATCGCTGCCGCGCACCGAGGCGCTGGAAGCGGAACCTGAATGGCTGGCCGAAGTGTGCGGCGCCGTGGTGTCGCTGTACAAGCAGCCGCGCACCAAGGTGTTCGCCCGCCGCGACGTGTACGCGCGCCACCTGAACGTGCTGGTCTACCTGCCGCGCGAGCGTTACAGCGCAAGCGTCGCTTCGTCGCTGGCCAAGGCGCTGCAAGCCAGCTCCGGCGCCCAGCATGTCAGCTCGCAGACGCTGGTGGCCGACGGCCCGCTGGCCCGCGTGTACCTGATCGCCCACGGCGCGCGTTATCCGCTGGACCTGGAATCCGATATCCAGCAACCGCTGTTGTCGGTGCTGGACGGCTGGCACGACCAGTTCTCCGCGCTGGCCGACGCCGTGGCCGACGTGCCGCTACGCGCCAGCCTGCGCAAGATGTGCGCCACGCTGCCGACCGACTACGTCGCCGCCACCGCGCCGGAAGCCGCCTTCCACGACCTGGGCACCATCCTGCGCAACACCGATCCGTCGCGCGTGGACGTGCGCGTGGACACGGTGGCAGGTGCCACCACCATCCGTTTGTACTCCGTCGATCGCGTACCGTCGCTGTCGACCATCCTGCCCGCGCTGCATAACGCCGGCGTGGCGATCGACCGCGAACAGGCGCACTCGCTGCGCGTGGACGGCCAGCGTCACTTCGTCACCAGCCTGTCGGTGGCTGCCGCCAGCGGCGCCAACCTGGCCAAGCCTGAAATCGTGCCGGTCGCGCAGGAGCTGTTCACCGCATTGTTCAACAACGAAGCCGAGGACGGCCGCCTGAATGGCCTGGTCATCGAAGGCGGCTTGAGCGTGCGCCAGGTGCAGCTGGTGCGCGCCTACATGAGCTACTGGCGCCAGACCGGCAGCCGCTTCTCGGTGCGCTACATCGCCGAAACGCTGCGCAAGCAGCCGGCGGTGGTCAAGGAGCTTGTGGACGCCTTCCTGCAGCGCTTCAATCCCGCGCTGGACGACGCCACCCGCGCCGCCGCGCTGGACGCGCTGGCCGGCATCAAGAGCCGCCTGCCGGCGATCAACCACGCCGACAGCGAAGAAGTGCTGGGCGCGATGACGGACCTGATGTCCGCCACGCTGCGCACCAACTACTTCCAGAACAACCAGAAGGGCGACAAGATCATCTTCAAGTTCGACACCAGCAATCTGTCGCTGGTGCCGGAACCGCGTCCGTTCCGCGAGATCTTCGTGTTCTCGCGCCGCTTCGAAGGCGTGCACCTGCGCGGCGGCCCGGTCGCCCGCGGTGGCCTGCGCTGGTCGGACCGCATGGAAGACTACCGCACCGAAGTTCTCGGCCTTGTGAAGGCGCAGATGGTGAAGAACGCCGTCATCGTGCCGGCCGGCGCCAAGGGCGGCTTCGTCTGCAAGCAGATGCCGAAGGACGCCGTGCGTGAAACCATCGCGGCCGAAGGCGAAGCGGTGTACCGCCTGTTCATCGCCAGCCTGCTGGAAATGACCGACAACCGCGTGCTGGGCAAGATCGTTTCGCCTGCCGATACCGTGTGCTACGACGGCAACGATCCATACCTGGTGGTGGCCGCCGACAAGGGCACCGCGACCTTCTCCGACATCGCCAACGGCATCGCCGTGCAGCGCGGCTTCTGGCTGGGCGACGCGTTCGCGTCGGGCGGTTCGAACGGCTACGACCACAAAAAGATGGGCATCACCGCCAAGGGCGCGTTCGAAGCCGTCAAGCGCCACTTCTACGAGATGGACCACGACATCCACGCCACTCCGGTGACGATGGTCGGCGTGGGCGACATGTCGGGCGACGTGTTCGGCAACGGCGCGCTGCTGTCGCGCAAACTGAAAATCGTGGCGGCCTTCGATCATCGCCACATCTTCCTCGATCCGAATCCGGACATGGAAAAATCCTTCGTCGAACGCGAGCGCATGTTCGCGCTGCCGCGCTCCTCGTGGGACGACTACAACAAGGAGCTGATCTCGGCCGGCGGCGGCGTGTTCCCGCGCACCGCCCGCAGCATCGAGCTGTCGCCGCAGATCCGCGCCACGCTGGATATCGAGGAAACCTCGCTGCCGCCTGAAGAACTGATGCACCGCATCCTGCTGGCGCCAGTGGACTTGTTCTACAACGGCGGCATCGGCACCTACATCAAGGCGTCGACCGAATCGCACGCACAGGTCAAGGACCGCGCCAACGACAACATCCGCGTGGACGGCAACCAGCTGCGCTGCAAGGTCGTGGCGGAAGGCGGCAACCTGGGCGCGACCCAGGCCGGCCGCATCGAGTTCGCGCTGGCGGGCGGCCGCATCTTCACCGATGCGATCGACAACTCGGCCGGCGTGGATTGCTCGGACCATGAAGTGAACGCGAAGATGTGGCTGGACGTGGAAATGAACGCCGGCCAGTTGAGCGAGGCAGACCGCAACCGCGTGCTGAATGAAATGACCGCCGACATTGAACGCCTGGTCCTGCGCGACAACACGCTGCAAACGCAGCTGCTGGTGCGCGAGGCACAGGCACAGGCCGACGCCGCGGTGCAGGATGGTTACGCCGCGCTGATCGCGTCGCTGGAGGAAGAAGGCGCGCTGTCGCGTGAGCTGGAACAGCTGCCATCGGTGGCCGAGCTGGCGCGCCGCAAGGCCGACGGCCGTGGCCTGACCACACCGGAACTGGCGGTGGTGATCGCCAACGTGAAGAACCGCTACAAGCGCATCCTGTCGGCGCTGCCGCTGACGGACCTGAGCTGGGCCGAGTCGGTGCTGAAGCCGTACTTCCCGGACCTGCTGGTGGCAACCCGCCCAGCGCTGGCGCACCCGCTGGCCAACGCCATCCTGGCGACCGTGCTGGCCAACGAATCGGTCAACCGTTGCGGTCCGCTGATGCTGCGCCAACTGGCCGGCGAACATGGCGTGGACGAATCGGAAGTGATCCTGGCGTGGGGCCAGGCATGGTCCGCGCTGAACCTGGCGCCGATCTTCACGACGCTGGATGCGGATGCGCTGAAGGTGCCGCGCGCCGTGTCGATCAAGGTCGATGCGCGTACCCGCGTGCTGCAAAAGTCGGTGATCGAAGGCGCGCTGTCGGTGCCTGCCGACCAGCTGCGCGCCGGCGTGGCCGAGCTGACCAAGCTGTTCGCCAAGCCTGAGACGCTGGCGCAGTTGACGCCAGCCGACGGCCAGTCGGATGCGGACATCACGTCCGGCCTGCGCGCCGAATTCGTCCAGGCCTGGAAGGCTGTCGATGCGATCGATGCGGTGGCGGCGTTTGTGTTCGCGGCGCTGTCGGTATCGCGTCCGGAAGGCATGGACCTGCCGGCGTTCCTGCAAGTGGGCCTGGCGCTGCGCGCGCAGGTCGGCATCGACATGCTGGAGCGCGGCCTGAAGCTGCCGGCCACCAGCCGTTCGCAGGAGCAGCTGCGCAGCTACGCGCAGAACGCGCTGCGCCGCACGCAGCAACGCCTGCTGTCGCAGGTGCTGCAGCATGCGACCGGCGGCCATACGGCGGCGGAAGCGGTGGAAGTCGTCGCCAACACGCTGGGCTTGTCCGGCTACGCGGCGTCGGCCGATCTGGAACAGGCGATGCTGGACGTTTGGGCTTTGTCCGAGGCGACCAATTCCGGTAACACGATGCTGGTGGTGTAATGAGCGACGATTTACCCAAGGCTTTGCCCGAGTCGGTGCGCGCGCTGGCTGAAGCGGATTTCAGCGTGGTCGCGCAGCGCTTTTCGGCGGCCGGGTTTGCGGTGACGCAGCCGGCCGACGGCATCCTGACGATCAAGGCCGAGGGTGAACGTCCGAGCGTGCTGGTTTCGGTCGGCGTGCACGGTGACGAGACCGGGCCGATCGAGGTGGTGGCGTATCTGCTGGAGGCCCTGTCGCAGCAGGCTTCCTCGCTCGCGGTGAACCTGATGCTTTGCGTCGGCAATATCGGCGCGATCAGGGCCGGCAAGCGTTTCATCGACGCTGACTTGAACCGCATGTTCCGCAAGGAGCGCGGTTCGCTGGAAGGCACTGCCGAAGCGGCGCGCGCCGATGTGATGATCGCCGCCACCGCCGCCTTCTTCGAGGGCGCGGGGCCGGTGCGCTGGCATCTGGATCTGCATACGGCGATACGGCCGTCGGTGTATCCGACCTTCGCCATCGTGCCGGAGCTGATTCCCGACCAGCCGCGCCGCGAGTTGATCGAGTGGCTCGGGTTGGCCGGCATTGGTGCGGTCATCATGAATCCTGCTTCGGTGGGGACGTACAGCTATTACTCGGCCGAGCATCACGCGGCGGCCGGCACCACGGTGGAGCTGGGGCGTATCGGCACGCTGGGGCAGAATGACCTGTCGCAGTTTGCGGATGCGTCGCTGGCGCTGGACGACCTGCTGCGCGGCGCGGCCAAGCGTGAGGCCAAGCAGCAGCCGCACGTGTTCAACACGGCGCGCCAGATCATCAAGTTGAGCGACAAGTTCCAGATGGCGTTCGGCAAAGAGACGCACAACTTCACGGCGCTCAAGCAGGGCGAGGAAATCGCGCGCGATGGCGATACCGTCTACACCGTCCAGCATCCCGAGGAGCTGGTGGTGTTCCCCAATCCGGACGTGCGTGTCGGCTTGCGTGCCGGCTTGATGGTGGTGCGCGTTTCCTGATCTTTACGCCGCTTTACACTTTGCGGGGTCATAGTTACACCGATTGCTTCGTTAACAGGAATAGGATTCCTTAACTACGGAGTAATCGACATGACGACAGCAATCAGCGGCGTTTCAAGCGGCAGCACCCAGGCCACCTCCTTCGATCCCGCGAAGGGGGCAGCCCGCTTCGCGGCCAAGGTGTTCAAGGACCTGGATGCCGACCAGGACGGCAAGGTCAACAAGGACGAATTCGTATCGGGGCTGGAGTCGAAGGGCGTATCGGCCGATGACGCCACCAAGCAGTTCGACGCGATCGATACGCAGAAGACCGGTTCGATCACTCAGTCCGACCTGGAGACCGCAATCAAGAGCGGCACCTTCGCGCCACCGCGCCCCGGTGGTAGCGGCGAAGCCAGCGGCCCGCAAGGCGGCCAGCATGCGGAAGGCGGACGTGGCGCGGCCGGTGGCGGCGGTGCGGCCGGCGTCAGCAACTCCAGCAGCTCGACCCAAACCTACGAAGCGGCCGACACCAACAAGGACGGCACAGTCTCCGCGCAGGAGCAACTGGTCTACAGCATCTCCCATCCCGACAAAACATCCGACACCAGCAAGATCGGCAACAACGTCGACCAACTCGCCTGAACGTTTCATACGCGCTGCGGATCGACTAGGCTTGCGTTACACTCACAAGCTCTTCCTTACCAATTGGAGTTCGCGATGTCGTTATCGATGCATCGGGTGTCGGTGCCCGTGTTTGTGCGGGGCTTGAAGGTGCTGTCGGACTTGCTGGGGAAGGCGGAAGCCTATGCCGAGCAGCATGGTTCGGTGCCGGATGCGCTGATCTCCGCGCGGCTGGCGGACGATATGCTGCCGTTGTCGGCGCAGGTGCAGCGCGCCAGCGATACGTCGAAATTGTCGGTGGAGCGCCTGAGCGGCGTGCCCGCGCCCAAGTTTGAAGACAACGAAACCTCGTTCGCCCAGTTGCAGCAGCGGATCGCCGACACCATCGCCTACCTGGACAGCGTCGCCGAAAGCGATTTCGCCGGCAGCGAGGCGCGCGCGATCAAACTTAATTTTGGTTCGTTCCAGCCGGAGTTCAAAGGGGACGATTACCTGCTGACGTTCGCGTTGCCGAACTTCTTCTTCCACATCGCCACCGCCCACGACATCCTGCGCAACCAGGGCGTCCCGATCGGCAAGCGCGATTACCTGGGATCGTACGCTTAACCGCGCACCAGCCAGGTCGCCAAGGTGCCCGCCAGGCCCAGCAAGACAACGGCGGCGCCCGCGACGGCAGGATGGATACGCCGGGATACGGTAGGGATCTTTTGAATTGGCATGATGGTCTCCTTATTGGCTGGATGTAACACTTGAGCCTAGAGTAGCTTGACAACAATTTCCAATCTATACATCCCGCTGTATCAAAAGTAAGCAACTGTAACGGAGCCCTTGTCCCGACTGGCGTTCGAGTTGTTTTTCTAACACAAAATTACTGTATTGCGATGGGCCGGAAGGCCCTATAATCGCTTAGTTTTTTTGCCCGTACATATCTCCCACAAGGATTACCTGTGAACCAAACGTTGGTCCAGAAACTGACCCGTACCAAGCCGGTCGATAACCGAGTAGAACCTGCTCCTACCAGTAGCAACAGCCTGCACCGCTCCATAGGCTTGTTCCCCTTGACGATGATTGGTGTCGGCGCCACGATCGGCACCGGTATCTTCTTCACGATGGTGGAGGCCGTGCCGAAAGCCGGGCCCTCCGTGATCCTGTCCTTCCTGTTCGCCGCCATCACCGCCGGCCTGACCGCGCTGTGCTATGCCGAGCTGTCGTTCCGCATCCCGGCGTCCGGCTCGTCGTACTCGTTCGCGTACGCCACCGTCGGCGAGTTCCTGGCCTTCATCATGGCGGCCTGCCTGCTGCTCGAGTACGGGCTGGCGGCCAGCGCCACGGCGATCGGCTGGTCCGACTACCTGAACAACTTCCTCAACAACGCCTTCGGCTGGCACATCCCCGAGATGCTGCGCTCGCCGATGATCGTCTCCACGCCCAAGGGCATGGAGCTGCACCTTGGCCACATCAACCTGCCGCCGATCCTGCTGGTCGGCCTGTGTTGCCTGTTGCTGATACGCGGCACCAAGGAATCGGCCACCACCAACGCCATCATGGTGATGATCAAGCTGGCGATCCTGGTCTTCTTCGTGGCGATCGCGTTCTCGGGATTTGATATAAACAATTTCCACCCTTTCTTCAGCCCGGACAACGGCGTGCACATCACCGGCATGACCGGCGTGACGGCCGCCGCGGCCACCGTGTTCTTCTCCTTCATCGGGCTGGACACCGTGGCCACCGCCGGCGAGGAAGTGCGAGATCCCAAGCGCAACGTGCCGATCGGCATCCTGTCGGCGCTGGGCATCGTCACCTTGTTCTACCTGCTGGTGGCCGTGGCCGCAATGGGCGCACAGCCGGCCTACAAGTTCGCCGGGCAGGAAGCCGGCCTGGCCGTGATCCTGCAGAACGTGACCGGCAAGACCTGGCCGGCGCTGGTGCTGGCGGCGGGCGCGGTGATCTCGGTGTTCAGCGTGACGCTGGTGACGATCTACGGCCAGACCCGCATCCTGTACGCGATCTCGAAGGATGGCCTGATTTCCAAGTCGTTCCAGAAGGTGAATCCGCGCACGGCGTCGCCGGTGCATAACACGCTGATCGTTTGCGTCGTGGTCGGTCTGGTGGCCGGTTTCGTGGACGCGACCTTCCTGTGGGATATGGTCAGCATGGGCACGCTGACGGCCTTCATCGTGGTGTCGCTGGCGGTGCCGGTGATGCGCAAGAAGGAAAACGGCAAGGGCACCAAGGGCTTCCGCGTGCCGTTCGGCCCATACGTGGTGCCGGGACTGAGCATCGCCGCCTGCCTGTACCTGATGTTCGGCCTGTCGATGACGACCTACACCATCTTCATCATCTGGATGAGCGCGGCGGTGCTGACCTACTTCTTGTACGGCATGCGCAATTCGCGATTGAATCACGCCGCATAAATATTGCGACGTAAAGAAAAAAGCCCCCATCAGCCTGAACGCGCTCAAGATCGCGCTCAGTGCCGATGGGGGCTTTTTTTGGTTAGGTGCGACGGCTTACGCTTCGTCTTTGCCTGGATTGGCGCCCAGGTAGAGGCGCAGTACGAGGCCCGACAGGGCGATGGCGGCAGGCAGGTTTTCGATGATGGTCAGCATGGTGATCTCCAGTAAGTTAAATTCGGTGCAATTAGCCGCGCGACGCCAGGAAGCGCAGTTCGGCGGACAGGCTAGGGGAATGACGTTCGCAGTCATTGGCCATGCTGTTCAGCCAGGCGGCGGAGGATGCCTTTTGGCGCGGCGATACAACGTCGTCCGCCACAACGGCTGGACGTGGCTTGACGGCGAACAGTGCGGCAACCAGCTGGCGCGCTGCGGCGGCAACATTGCTGGCATAGCCAGGGGTGGCGAAGTCGGTGTAAGTCAGGTTGTTCGATGCGCTCATGGCAAGCTCCTTTAAATGTTTGTTTGTTGCAGTGCAGTATGCTCGTCTTTCAGTAATAAATAAACTTTTGATTTGTGATACGTGCCATAAATATTTAATATAACTGGCGGCTTTCCCTATGAAGAATGCGTTCTTAAGAGTAACTTTTTAAGCGCGGATTTTTTACGGCGGGGCGTCCATCAGGTATCATTACTGTCCAACTGGCAATAATTTGATGGAGCTCCGATGTCCCTGCGCACGAAATTCATGCTGGCCTTGCTGCTGACCGGACTGGCGGCGGTGGCAATGGTGGGCGGCCTGGCCTACGTGGGCATGACCAAGAAGGTCGACATCATCCGCCGCCAGCACGCCGCCGATACCTTTTACGAGGGCATGAGCGCTTACCTGCAGAAGTACGGCAGCTGGCAGGCCGCCGGCGGCCATGAGGCCTTCGATGAGTTCATGCACAGCCGGCGGGAGCTGCAAGGCAGCCCTCCGCCGGGGCAGCAAGGCGAAGAGCATCGGGGACCGCCGCAGGGCGAGGACCGTCCAGGGCCGCCACAGGGTGAAGAGCGTCCAGGACCGCCGCAAGGTGAATACCGCCCGGGGCCGCCACAGGGCGAAGAGCGTCCGGGGCCTCCGCAGGGCGAGGAGCGTCCGGGCCCACCTCAGGGCGAAGAACCTGCGCGGCGCGGCGACCGTCCGCCGCCACCGCGCCGCGGCAACGGCGAACCGCCATATCACTTCATCGTCGCCGACCAGGATTACCGCGTGCTGCTGGGCGCCGGCGTGTACCGGCCCGGTGAACTGCTGCCCGAGTCGGCCCGCAAGGATGCGCGCGCCGTCATGGTGGGCGACCGGGTGGCCGCCTACATTTCGCCGGAAGGGGTGTTCACGCCCAGCCAACAGGAAATGCAGTACATGGACGCGATGCGCGAAGCGCTGCTGGCCGGCGTGACCGGCGCGGCGGCGCTGGCGGTGGTGCTGGGCGTACTGTTAAGCCGGGGCTTGAGCCGCAAGCTCAGTCACCTGACCGGCGCGGTGCGCGCCATGCACGGTGGCTCGCTGCTGCAGCGGGTGCCGGTGGAGGGCAAGGATGAAGTGGCGGCGCTGGCCAGCGCCTTCAACGACATGAGCGAGCAGCTGGCCCGCTCGCATGAGGAGCTGAAGGAATCGCACCAGACCATACTGGCGCAGGCAGAGCAGATGCGTGAACTGAGTGTGCGCGACGCCCTGACCAAGCTGCACAACCGCCGCCACTTCGACGAGCATGCGACCACGCTGTTCAGCCATGCGGTGCGTCACAAGCGGCCATTGAGCGTGGTGATCGGCGATATCGATTTCTTCAAGCGCATCAACGACCAGTTCTCGCACGCCACCGGCGACGCGGTGCTGCGCCAGGTGGGCGAGATCCTGCGCAGCCATATGCGCCTGAGCGATCTGGTGGCGCGCTACGGCGGCGAGGAATTCGTGATCGCCTTCCCGGAGACCGAGCTGCCGCAAGCCGCCGCACTGTGCGACAAGCTGCGCAACCTGATCGAAGGCTTCCCGTGGCATGAGGTGCATCCCGACCTGAAGGTCACGATGAGCATGGGCGTGTACGCCGACCTGGCCGCGGGCACCGCGGAAGCGATGCTGCAAAAGGCCGACGCGCTGCTGTACCGCGCCAAGCAGACAGGCCGCAACCGCGTCTGCTTCGCCTAGCGGCTTATCATGGATACACGAGGGGCTGAATTGCTTTTGCGATGGCATTTCCGGCAGAAATCTCCGCGACGCGGAGATCATATGCGCTTTGCAAGTTCAACCAGCCTTGGGCTTCGCTGCCGAAATAGCGTTCCAGACGAAGGGCCGTGTCAGCGCTCACGCCGCGTTCACCTTTCGTTATCTCGCTGAGACGAGAATAGGGAACATGCAGGGCCAACGCAACAGAACGCACGCTGACCCCCATAGGCTTGATGTAATCCTCCATCAGAATTTCGCCAGGATGGACAGGACGCATGCCGTTTTTGAACATGATGTACTCCGTTTGTGTTCGGGTTTTTACGCTGTCAATGTGGATCTTCGATCAACACGTCGTAGGGGCCATTTACACCCCACTTAAAGCTGAGACGCCACTGATCATTGATGCGTACATGCCAAGCGCCGTTGTACTCCTTCAGATCGTTACCTGGAGGGGCTTTCATAAAATTCACCGAGGGCGCCGCATCGAGCTGTGCTAGCTTACGCTCGGCTACGCTCTTGACATTTGCGAACCGGCGGCTCTTGCCCGTGGTGAACAGGGCTTCTGTGTCATTGCAGGCAAACGATTGGATGGACATATAAAGGTTATCCGTTATCCGGTTAACAGTCAATCGACACTAGGGATGGTTGCTGCGGCCGAGCCAGCGTCCGCCGAACATGGTGCAGATCAGCGAGGCGACGATCAGGGCGATGCCGGCCCATTGCCAGCCGGTGATGACGTCACCCAGCGCGATCATGCCGGCGCTGATGCCGACCACCGGCACGCCAAGGCTGAACGGCGCCACGCGGTTGACCGGATGGCGCTTGAGCAAACGTGTCCACATGGCGT
>Ga0308157_10002305_pt1 | contig 32151 bp, 30 predicted proteins | sample PhyBR1_FD_201035 | JGI IMG/M metagenome (GOLD analysis project Ga0308157, IMG submission 201035) | Phyllosphere microbial communities from UC Gill Tract Community Farm, Albany, California, United States - DLSLB.R1 | ecosystem: Host-associated > Plants > Phyllosphere > Unclassified | place: USA...
CTCGTCGACGCACTCTCGGCCGCGGCGGACCCCGCGCCGCTCATCGGGATCGACCAGGAGGGCGGCGACGTGACGCGGCTCCCGTGGGACGACGCGCCGTCGGCCCGTGACCTGAAGGGGGCGGAACCCGCGGCCGTCTCGGACGCGTTCGCTGCCCGTGCGCGTCAGCTCGACGAGGCTGGAGTCACCGTGAACTTCGGCATCGTCGCTGACCTGCCGAGGAACGACGCGTCGTTCATCTTCTCGCGCGCATACGGCACGGATCCGAGACAGGTCGCGGGGGCCGTCGGCGGCGCGGTCGAGGGGGAGCGCGGTCGGGTGTTCTCGACGCTCAAGCACTTCCCGGGCCACGGCGCGGCGCAGGGCGACTCGCACTCGTCGATACCGACCACCGAGATGTCGTTCGACGAGTGGCGATCTGTCGACGCCGTGCCGTTCGGCGCGGGCATCGACGCGGGCGCCGAGCTCGTGATGATGGGCCACCTGCGCTTCACCGCCGTCGATGAGCGGCCCGCCTCGCTCTCTGCCGAGTGGTATCGCGTGCTGCGTGACGACCTCGGATTCGACGGTGTCGCGGTGACGGACGATCTCGGCATGCTGCTGTCATCGGGAGAGGCGGCGTACGCGGATCCGGCGCACAACGCGGTGGAGGCGCTTCGCGCAGGGGCTGATCTCGTGCTCACGATCGCGGGGGCGTCGCCCGAGTCACAGGCGGCGACGGTCGATCAGATCGCGGTGGCCGCGCAGAACGGCGAGCTGTCGCCGGGCCGGCTCGCCGAGGCGGCGGAGCGCGTGCTCGCGCTGCGCCTCACCGCAGATCCGGGAGAATAGGCGTGTGAGCAGGCAGGACGGTTCGGGGCGGCTGTACTCGCCGCCCGGCGCGGACGACACGGGTGCGCACATCCTGCACGTCGACATGGACGCGTTCTTCGTCGCCGTCGAGGTGCTCGATGACCCGTCGCTCGCGGGAAAGCCCGTGGTGATCGCCCACAACGACGCCCGCTCGGTGGTCTCGAGCGCATCGTATGAGGCTCGTCGGTACGGTGTGAGGTCGGCGATGCCGCTCGGACTGGCCCTGCGGCGGTGCCCGAACGCGATCGTCGTACCGCCGACGTTCGAGCGCTATCGCGAGACGTCGACGCAGGTGATGGACGTCTTCCGCAGTGTGACGCCGCTCGTCGAGCAGCTCTCGATCGACGAAGCGTTCCTCGACGTCTCGGGTGCGCGCCGGCTGTGGGGAACACCGGGCGAAGTGGCGGCGCTCATCCGGCAGCGGGTGAAGAGCGAGGTCGGCATCACCTGCAGCGTGGGTGCGGCCGCAACGAAGCACGTCGCGAAAATGGCCTCGACAGCGTCGAAGCCGAACGGCCTCCTCGTCATCCCAGCCTCCCGCACTCAGGAGTTCTTGGACCCGCGTCCCGCAGGCGCCATGTGGGGCATCGGCCCGAAGGCGGCCGATGCGCTCTCCGCGCGCGCGATCCGCACGATCCGTGACGTGCGCGAGACGCCGGTGGTCGCTCTCGCGCGCATCCTCGGCTCCGCGCACGCGCAGCGCATCCATGACCTCGCGTACGGACGCGATCCGCGCGGGGTCCAGACCGAGCGCGCCGAGAAGAGCATCTCGCACGAGGAGACGTTCCGCACCGACGTGCGCGACCCCGCGGTGCTGCGCGGTGAGATCCTGCGCCTGGCCGACAGAGTCGCGGTGCGCCTGCGCAGGGCGGGCGTTGAAGCGTCGGGCGTGGCGATCAAGCTGCGCTTCGACGACTTCCAGACGGTGACGAGGTCGCAGGCTCTTGCCGACCCGACGAATGCGGGCCAGCGCATCGCGCACGTCGCGCGCGACCTGCTGGCGGGCGTGGAGCTGCGGGCCCCCGTGCGCCTGATCGGCGTGCGTGTGGAGCGGCTCGTGGCGCAGGGATCCGCGGCGCTCGCGCTGTGGGACGACGACGGCGAATGGAAACAGGTCGACGGCGCGCTCGACAAGCTCACACAGCGTTTCGGCACCGGGGCGATCACACGAGCCGCGTTCCTGACGCGCGACCGTCACCTGCCGGACGCAGAACGCCCGCCCGAAGACAGCGACTGACCAGGTACCCTGAACTCATGCCCAACATCGCGATTGAACTCGGCAAGATCAGCGGCAACCTCGGAGTCGAGGCCGCCTACGGCGAGCAGCAGGACCTCGACGGCGTCAAGGTGCTGCCGGTCGCCGCGACCTGGAGCGGCTTCGGCGGCGGCAGCGACGAAGAGGGCAACGGCGGCGGTGGCGGCGGCGGGTTCACGCTGCCGGTCGGCGCCTATGTGCGCCGCGGCAGCGAGTTCCGCTTCGCGCCGAATCATGTCACGCTGTTCGCGGTGCTGACGCCGTTCGTCTGCGTCGCGGGCCACGCGCTGGCGCGCGTCGTGAAGAGCCTCAAGAAGAAGCGGCGCTGACCGACGTCGACGAGTCCGCGCTCGACGGGATCGCCGGCGCGGCCGTTGCCGCGCTGCGTGCGGACCCTCGGGGTCGGATCGTCATCGACGGCCGCAGCGGCGCGGGCAAGACGACCCTCGCGCGCCGCATCGCTGCCGAGATCAGCGTGCGCCTCGTGTCGCTCGATGAGTTCTACCCCGGCTGGGAGGGGCTCGCCGAGGCCACGCAGATCACAGAGCGGATCGTGATGCGTCACGCCGCGGGTCGCATCGGGGCCTATCGCCGGTGGGACTGGGAACGCGGCGTGTGGCTGCCTCGGGAGCATGTCGTGACACCGGAGGCCGCGCTCGTGATCGAGGGCTGCGGCGCGCTCTCACAGACGACGGCCGAGCTCGCTTCCCTGTCGATCTGGATCGACGGCGATGAGAGGGCGCGCCGGGAGCGGGCGCTGCGCCGAGACGGCGATGGCTTCCGTCGGTTCTGGGACACGTGGGCTGCGCAGGAGGACGCGCACATCCGGGCGCACGATCCGCGGAGCCTCGCGGCGTACGCGGCCGTGACGATCTAGCTAGCCCTCGTCCTGCTCCGCGACCTGCACGAGTCCCTCCAGCCGGTAGCCGAGCCACTCGTAGAGGCCGTACGCGGGATCGTCATCGTCGTGCTCGTCGCCGTCGGAGATGCCGAGGCGGCTCGCGAGCACCAGCCGAAGCGCCGACAGCGTGCGCAGCCACGGATCGAGATCGGCGATCGAGATGTCGACGGGCGACAGCGCATCGGACACGCTCGCGTCCTCAACGCGTCCAAGATCGTCGGCGACGGTCGCGGCATCGTGGGCTCGCCGACTGAGCAGGTCTGCTCGCGTGACCTGACGGAACTCGCTCGATGCCTCGGCGTCGTCGGGATACACATCGGGCGTCAGCCGCTCGAGCGCGGGATCGCCGACGGGCTCGGAGACGAGCTCCTGGAACTGCTCGACGAGATCGGTCAGGTGAGCCGCCTCCACGCGCGTGAGGGTGAAGATCACATGGGTCACTGCGGTGCCTTTCGAACGGTCGCCCAGAGCCCGTAGTCGTGCATGGCCTGGGCATGGAGCTCCATCTGCTCGCGGGCGCCTTCGGCGACGACCGCATGGCCGTCGTGGTGCACCTCGAGCATGCGTGCGGTCGCGACCTCGCGCGAGAAGCCGAAGTACTCGCGGAAGACGCGCACGACGTAGCTCATGAGGTTGACGGGGTCGTCCCACACGACCGTCTGCCAGGGAACGGACGGGGAGACCTGCTGATCCCGCTCGATATCGGGCGCCGCGAGAGCCATCATGCCCACCCCAGCTCGTGCAACTGTGCGTCGTCGATGCCGTAGAAGTGTGCGATCTCGTGCACGAGCGTCGTATGCACCTCATCACGCAACTGGTCGGCCGTCTCGCTCTGCGCGAGATGCGGCTCTCGGTAGACGATGATGCGGTCGGGCAGCTCGCCCATTCCGTAGCGATCGCGCTCCGTCAGGGCGAAGCCGTCGTACAGGCCCAGCAGGTCGAGGGATCCGTCTTCCGGACGGTCCTCGACCACGAAGATGACGTTGTCGAGTCCGTCGACCATGTCGTCGGGCAGTCGGTCGAGTTCTTCGACGACGAGTGCCTCGAACTCCTCCGCGTTCATGCCCCTAGCCTACCGGCGAGAATCAGATCAGCCCCCGCAGGAACTCCTCGGGGCTCAGGCCCGCTGCGCGCGCTCGTGCACCCAGACGCCGCTGTTCCTCGGGCGAGACGACGACGCGGATCTCGGCGAAGGGATCCTCCTCGATATCGTCGAAGAGGGTGGGCTGGGCCGGGACAACGGCCGGCGCGGGCGCCGCGGCCGGGATGGATCCCGCGAAACCCGGACCGCTCTTCACCGGCGCACCGCTCTGATACGCCTTCGCGGCGCCGTTGGCCCGAGAGTCGGCGGCTTCGTTGAGGGGGTGACCGGCATGGCCCTTGACCCACTCGAAGCGCACCTTGCGGCCCGTGATCTCGCGGTCGAGGGCCTGGACGATCTCGAGGTTCATGACGGGCTTGCCGTCGGCCTTCTTCCAGCCCTTCTTCTTCCAACCGGGCATCCACTTCGTGATCGAATCGATCACGTAGCGGCTGTCGCAGTGGATCAGCAGGTCGTCGTCGGTGTGCGCGGTCGCGCGCAGCAGCTCGAGCACGGCCGTCAGCTCGCCGATGTTGTTGGTGCCGTACGGCGCCCCGCCAGCGGCCCAGCTGTTGTCGTCGATGTACCAGGCCCAGCCCATGGGGCCCGGGTTTCCGAGGGCGGAACCGTCCGCGGCGGCGATGATCGTCATCCCTCCAGCGTATGCGGCCGCGGGGTGAGGACCCGATGCGCGGCGCGGCGCGAACCGCGCGAGGATGGGGTCATGGATCCTTCGATGCTGATGGCTGGCCCGCGCGGGCGACGGCTGCTGATGCAGTTCGCGCTCGGCGCGGACGACGAACCGGACGTGCTCTCTCAGCGTGTAGGAGAGGCTGATGTTCTCTTCGACCCCGACACGCGGGGATCCCGGGTGAGCACCCTGCACGAACCGACGCTGGCCGATCGGCTTCGGAGATTCGTGGCCTACCTGCCGCTACCGGATACGGCCCGACGCCGGCCAGCCTCCGATCCCGACCCGGCCGCCGCGCATGCGGCCGCCACGCGGGTGGCCGACGCGCTCGACGAGACGGCGCTCGCGGACGTCACGTGGGACGCGCTCGGCACCGCTCTGTCGAATGCGGTCTCGGTCGCACGCTACTGGCAGCCCCTCGACGGCACCGATGTGCTGCTCGCGCGGGACGAGATGCGGGGCGCCCTCATGCGCGTCGCGCGGCACGTCGCCGCATCGGAAGCCGCCGCGTGGTGGACCTCGCCCGTCGACGTCTCCTCACAGCACACGATGCTGTGGGACGGCGACGATCCGGTGCCGCCCGTGGACCGCGAGCGCACGTCGCTTCTCGCGGCGCGGCAGCATGTCGAGGACGCCGGGCACAGCGCCCGGGCGGATGGCTCCCCGATCGACGTGAGCGGCGAGTGGTGGTCGTCGCCGAGATGGCCCGCCGCCTGCCCTCACACTGCTCGCCTCGCGCCGGACGGCAGCCCCCTCGCCGCACTGCTCGTGGAGGACAGCCTGGGCTGGGAGGACGGCGAATCGATCGAGCTAGTCGTCCCCGAGGGCCTGTGGATCTTCGAGATCGCTTCGGCGGACGCGTGGGCCGACCTCTGTCGCCGATATCCGGTCGACGTGTCGGCGCAGAAGCGGGGCGACTGGTTCTCGACCACAGGCCGAGACGGCGCCTGGGTGATGCCCGACTGGGCGGCCGTCGCGGGCGACTACGACGGCGTGCACCTGCCGGTGGCGGCGTACCTCGCCATCGCCGGCCGGGCGATACCGGTGTCGGACGAGGCGGCGTCCGTGGTGGCCGGTTGGGACCCCGACCATACGTACTGGTTCACCGACCGCGTGCGATACACCGGCGAACGCGAACGGTGGGCCGAGAGGGCGGAACTCGACCGCTACGCGTGGGAGCGGGCGGAACCCCTCACCTGAGGCCCGCGGCGAGCTCCGCGAAGACCTCGGCCGCAGTCTCCCGGTGGGCGAGCGGCGCCGACTGTCCGAGCCACAGCGACTGCAGCTCGCCGAGGTTCTGCTGCCCGGCGGGCGTGCGGAACTTTCCGGTCAGCCAGTTCTGGATCGGGAACGGCGCAATCATGCCGCCCGCCTCGATCGCGCGCACGGCGCGGTTGCGCACCCCGCGGGCGAGGCGGCCGCTCATGGCGCGCGTCAGCACGCTCTCGTCGGCGGCCGTGGAGCGGATCGCAGCGCGGTGCGCGTCGTTCGCGGCCGATTCGCGGGTCGCGAGGAACGCCGTGCCGACCTGGACGCCGGACGCCCCGAGGGCGAGCGCGGCGGCAACCCCTCGACGGTCCGAGACGCCGCCTGCAGCGATCACGGGCGCACGGACGGCGTCGGCGACCTGAGGCACGAGGGCGAACGTGCCGACGAGCGAATCCTCCGGGGCCTTCAGGAACGAAACGCGATGACCGGCGGCCTCGGATCCGCTCGCGACGATCGCGTCGACCCCCGCCTCGTCGAGTTGCCGGGCCTCGGCGACGGTCGTCGCGGTGCCGATCACACGGATCCCTCGACCGTGCGCCTCGGCGACGATTTCGCCCGACGGCACGCCGTACACGACGCTCAGCGCAGCGGGAGCCGCATCCCAGATCGCGTCCAGCTGTTCGTCGAGCGGCGGCATGTACTGCTCGGGTCGGGCGGGGATCTCGGCGCCGACCGCCTCGTAGAAGGGCTCGAGCGCATGAGCGAACGCCGTGTGCTGCGGCCCGGGAACGGCCTCGTCGCCCGTCGGCAACCAGATGTTCAGCGCGAAGGGCCTGCTCGTCGCGGCCTTCAGCTCCTCGATCGTGCGGCGGATGCGGTCGCCGTCGTAGCCGTAGAGCCCGTACGCGCCGAGCCCGCCCGCCTCGCTCACGGCGGCCGTCAGTGCGACGGACGAGAGCCCCCCGAACGCGCCGAGGAGGATCGGGTGGGAGATGCCGAAGAGGTCGCGAAGATCACTGCCCATATCCTCGAGCGTACGCTCGACGCGCGGCCGCGTGCATCCTGACAGAATCGCACCATGACGCATCTCGACTTTCTCGACTGGCCCGTGGAAGAGGCCGCACGACGTCTGCTCGGATGCGAGTTGGTGAGCACGGCAGGCCCTCCCGTGCGCGTGCGGATCGTGGAGACCGAGGCGTACGACGAGACAGATCCCGCGAGCCACACCTTCCGAGGCCCATCGCCGCGCAATGCGGCGATGTTCCTTGCGGGAGGCCATCTGTACGCCTACCGGTCCATGGGCCTGCACGTGTGCTGCAACGTCGTCACGGGCCCGGCGGGCCACGGATCCGGTGTGCTGATCCGCGCCGGTGAGCCGTTGGAGGGCATCGAGACGATGACGGCGCGACGCGGGCGCGGCGGGTTCGACCTCACGAACGGCCCCGGAAAGCTCGGCCAGGCGCTCGGCGCGGATCTGACGATGTCGGGCACGTCGCTCGCGGACGGGCCGATCCGGCTCGTCGAGCGCACTGCGGTGCCCGACGCCGAGATCGTCACGGGCGTGCGCGTCGGCATCTCGAAGGCGGTGGATCTGCCGCGCCGCTTCTATGTGCGCGGAAACGCATACGTGTCGCGACGTCACGGCGCACCCTGGTGACCGCGGGCGCCGCGCGCTCAGGGTCAGAAGAGCGCGGGCACCGAGGTCGGCGCGAGCGCCGCCGATGACGCAGCCGCACGCGCGGCGCGCCGTGCCTCCGGCTGATCCTCATCGTCTGCGGGCAGAAGGCCGCGCGCCCGCAGCATCGGACGGATGCGCGCCGCAAGCTGACGTCGGTACGGTGCGGGCGCGTACGACGACCGTCCGTAGAAGCGGTGATATCCCTCGGACAGCTCGGGATGCCGCGTGTCGATCCAGTCGAGAAACCACTCCTTGGCTCCAGGGCGCAGGTGAAGCGCGCCGAACACGACGCGTCTCGCTCCCGACGCGGCGATCGCCGAAACAGCCGCATCGAGCTGCGCGGATGAGTCGGTGAGCCACGGCATGATCGGCATCAGGAACACCGTGACGTCGAGCCCTGCCTCGACCGCCGCACGCACTGTCGCAAGGCGTGCGGCGGTCGATGGAGTGCCCGGCTCGACCGACTTCTGCAGGTCGTCATCGAACACGGCGATCGACATCGAGAGGTCGACGGGCACATGCTGAGCCGCGTCGGCGATCAGCGGCAGGTCGCGGCGCAGGAGCGTGCCCTTCGTGAGGAGCGACAGGGGAGTGCCGCTCTCCGCAAGCGCGCGGACGATGCCGGGCATGAGTGCGTACTTGCCTTCGGCTCGCTGATACGGGTCGGTGTTCGTGCCGAGCGCGACGAGTTCGCGATGCCATGACCGGCGTGACACCTCGGCGCGCAGCACGGCGGCCACGTTCGTCTTGACGACGATCTGTCGGTCGAAATCATCGCCCGCATCGAAATCGAGGTAGCGGTGCGTTGCGCGCGCGAAGCAGTACACGCACTGGTGGCTGCACCCCCGGTACGGATTGACCGTCCACGAGAACGGCATCGAACTCGCATCCGGTACTCGGTTGAGCGCCGATTTCGCTATGACCTCGTGAAAGGTCATGCCCGCGAACTCGGGTGTGCGAACCGATCGAGAGAGCCCCGGAATGGGCAGCATCCCCGGCTGATTGTCGATGCTTTGTCCACTCCATCGCATGCACTGATTCGAACACAGGTTCGAATCAAGCGCAAGGCTGCAGATGGTTGAGGCCCTCAGCGCCCGCCCTCGTTCAGCAGTCGGACGAAGGCAGCGGCTGCCGGGCTGGGGTTGAAATCGCTCCAGGCGAGGTACTCGATGCGGGTCGGGCCGTCGGACACCGAGACCGTGCGCAGCGCCGGCGCGTCGGGGACGACCGTCGGCGGAAGGAGCGCGACCGCGAGCCCCTCGGCCACGATGCCGAGGATCATCTCCGCGGTCATCGCCTCGAACGTGACCTCCCGCCGTTCGCCGGCCGCAGCGAACGCCAGATCGGACTGCGCTCGCCCGGGCGACCCCTCGGGGAAATCGACGAACGTCTCGCCCGCGAGGTCGCGCAGGCGCAGTCGTCGGCGCATCGCGTGGCGGTGGCCCGCTCCGATCACCGCGACGAGGCGCTCGCGTGCCAGTTCGCGCGACGCGACCTTCGGCGGGACGTCGCCCGGGAGTCCGAGCACGGCCGCATCGAGTCGCCCGGTCGCGATATCGGTGACGAACGCGTCGCTCGAGCCGGCGCGCAGCCGGATCCGCACGGCGGGGTGCGCCGTGTGGAACTCTCGGAGCGCACCCGGCAGATCGATCGCGGTGACCGTCGGGATGACGCCGATGTTCAGTTCGCCGCAGATCTCGCCCGTTGCCGCCGCGGCCGACGCGACGGCCCGGTCGGCCGCGACGAGGATTGCGCGCGCCTCGATGACGAACGCGTCGCCCGCCGCGGTGAGCTCGACGCGCCGGCTCGTGCGGGCGAACAGCGTTGTGCCGAGCTCGTCCTCGAGCGCCTTGATCTGATGGCTGAGCGCGGACTGCACGACGAAGCAGCGTGCGGCGGCACGCGTGAAGCTTCGCTCCTCGGCGAGGGCGACGACGTAACGCATCTGCTGGAGCTCCATATAACAATGACGGTAGTTCATCGATCAGATGAAAAACATGTGTTGGACTCATGAGACGGAGCGGCCCAGCCTAGGGGGATGAACACGAGGAACCCGGCGCTGCGCACGGTGATCACGGCGCTTGCGCCCGCAGTCTGGGGATCGACCTACGTCGTCACCACGCACATGCTGCCCGACGGGCATCCGCTGTTCGCCGCGCTCATGAGGGCGCTGCCCGCAGGAGTCATCGCACTGCTTGTGACGCGGCGGCTGCCAACCGGGTCGTGGTGGTGGAAGAGCCTCGTGCTCGGCACGCTCAACATGGGCGCCTTCTTCCCGCTTCTGTTCATCGCGGCGCAGCACCTGCCGGGCGGTGTCGCCGCGACGCTCGGAGCGGCCCAGCCGATCTTCGTCGCCGGGCTCGCCGTCTGGATCCTCGGGGAACGCCTGTCACGCCGGCGCATGCTCTGGGGGCTCATCGGGATGGGCGCGGTGGCGATGGTCGTTCTCGGGCCCGGCGCGGCCATCGACGTGACGGGCGTCGTGGCGGGCCTCGCAGCTGCGCTCTCGATGGCGACAGGCGTGGTTCTGACGAAGCGGTGGGGGCGGCCGGAAGGAATCACGGCGCTGACGATCGCGGGCTGGCAGCTCGCGGGCGGCGGCGTGGTGCTGATCATTCCGGCGCTTGTGACCGACGGGATCCCCGCGGGCATCGACGGGCGGGCGCTCGCCGGGTATGCGTGGCTGGGCGTCGTCGGTGCTCTCGTGGCCTACACGCTGTGGTTCGAGGGGATCCGGCGTCTGCAGGTCACGGCGACGGCGCTGTTGGGGCTGCTGTCGCCGCTCGTGGCCGCGGCGCTCGGGGCGGGCATCGCAGGAGAGCGGCTCTCGCCCGTGCAGATCGCCGGATTCGCACTGGCGCTCGTGGCGATGGTCGCCGGCCAGCTCGCCGCGTCGCATCGGGCACCGGCGATCGAGAAGAAGGTGTCGCCCTGCGAGCCCGAACGTGGCAACCTGACCGTGTGACGACTCCCATCGAAGATTATGCGCTCCTGGCCGATCAGCGATCTGCCGCCCTCGTCTCGCGCGAGGGCAGCATCGACTGGATGTGCCTGCCGAGGTTCGATTCCGACGCCGTCTTCGCGAGCCTCCTCGGCGGGCCGGAGCACGGCCGCTGGCTGGTCGCCCCGGAGGAGGGCACCGTGGTCTCGCGGGAGTACGAGCGCGGTACGTTCGTGCTCCGCACGCGATGGCGCACGCCGACGGGCGAAGCGGAGATGACCGAGTTCATGCCGACCGGAGACGGACGCGCGGATCTCGTGCGAGAGATGAGGTGCGTCTCGGGCAGTGTGTCGGTGCGTTCGGAGCTGCTCCTGCGCCCCGCCTACGGCTCGTCGTTGCCATGGGTGCGGCACGTCGACGACGCGCTGACGGCGATCGCGGGCCCCGACCTCTATGTGCTGCGCGGGCCGGCTCTCGAACCGGGCGACAAGCGCCACACCGGACGCCACGATCTGACGCAGGGCGAGTCGGCGACATGGGTGCTCACCTGGACGCCGTCGTGGGTCGACGCGCCGCCGCCGCTCGACATCACCCGCGCTCTCGAGGACACCCGGGGCATCTGGCTGGCATTCGACAACGCGGTCGATGTGTCGGGCCGGTGGGGCGAGGCCGTGCGCCGCTCGCTCCTGGTGCTGCGCGCGCTCACCCAGGCCGAGACGGGCGGCATCGTCGCGGCTCCGACGACATCGTTGCCCGAAGATCCCGGCGGTGAGCGCAACTGGGACTACCGATACTGCTGGCTGCGCGACTCCGCGCTGACCCTCGAGTCGCTCCTCGTGCACGGCGGCGCACGAGCGGCCCTGCGCTGGCGCGACTGGCTGCTGCGCGCCGTCGCGGGGGATCCCGACGACCTGCAGATCATGTACGGCGTTGCTGGCGAACGATCGCTGCCCGAGCGCACGCTCGACCACCTTCCCGGTTACCAGCAGTCGCTGCCCGTGCGCATCGGCAATGGTGCCGTCGCGCAGTACCAGGCAGACGTCGTGGGCGAGGTGATGATCGCCCTCGCGAAGCTGCGCGAGGCGGGAACCGTCGAGGACGACTTCTCCTGGCCCTTGCAGCGCTCGCTGCTGTCGTTCGTCGCCGCACACATCGACGACAAGGACCACGGGCTGTGGGAGATGCGCGGCGAGCCGCGCTTCTTCACGCACTCCAGGGTCATGATGTGGGCGGCGTTCGACCGCGGAGTGCGTGCGATCGATGCGTACGGACTCGACGGATCCCGCGATGAGTGGGCGCGCCTGCGCGACGGACTGCGCGAGGAGATCCTCGAACACGGGGTGGATCCGGAGACGGGCGCGTTCCGCCAGACGTACGACACGACACAGGTCGACGCGTCGCTGCTGCAGATCGCGCAGACCGGATTCATCGGCTATGACGACCCGATCATGCTCGCAACGGTCGAGCGGATCGAACGCGATCTGATGCAGGACGGGCTCGTGCTGCGATACCGCGCGGCCACCGCGCCCGACGGTCTGACCGGGTCGGAGTACCCGTTCCTCGCGTGCAGCTTCTGGCTCGTCGAGCAGTATGCGATGACGGGCCGCGGAGACGACGCGACGGCCCTCATGGATCGCCTCGTGGGGTACACGACCGACCTCGGGCTGCTGGCGGAGGAGTACGACCCGGCCACCGGCTCGCAGATCGGCAACTTTCCGCAGGCTTTCAGCCATCTCGCGCTCGTGCGGGCCGCCGATGCGCTCAGCGGCGAGAACGCGCAGCCCGTGACATCGACGGAGGAACGATAGTCTCGTTGATCGGGGCTCGGATGGGCGGCCCCGCTCCCTCGACGTACGACAGGCTGTTCCATGACCGATTCCGCACGACCCCTCGGCGTGCGCGCCGCTCTGCGCAGCCCGCGCCAGCTGTCGCGCGAGGTGTTCGCCGGCATCGTCACGACGCTCGCTCTCGTACCCGAGGTGATCTCGTTCTCCGTCGTCGCCGGCGTGGACCCGATGGTGAGTCTCGTCGCGAGCGTGGTGCTGGTGCTGACGATGACGTTCCTCGGAGGTCGCCCCGGCGTGATCACCGCGGCGGCCGGATCCGTCGCGCTCGTGATCGCGCCGCTCGTGCGCGAGTACGACGTGTCGTACGTGCTCCCGACGGTCATCCTCGCCGGGCTGCTCCAGATCGTCTTCGGCGTGACGGGCCTCGCGCGCCTCATGCGATACGTGCCGCGCTCGGTGATGCTCGGGTTCGTCAACGCGCTCGGCATACTGATCTTCGCCGCGCAGGTGCCGCACCTGATGAAGGGCGGCGGGCTCGGCGTGATCCTGTTCGGAGCCACGCTCGCCATCGTGCTGCTCCTGCCGCTCCTCACCAAAGCGGTCCCCGCACCGCTCATCGCGATCGTCGTCGTCACCGCGATCGTGATGATCTGGAACCTCGGGGTGCCCGACGTCGCGGACGAGGGGCGGATCGGGGGCGGAATGCCCGGCCTCACCGAGCTCGCCGTGCCGCTGTCGCTCGAGACCCTGCAGATCATCGCCCCCACCGCGATCAGCGTGGCGCTCGTCGGGCTGATGGAATCGCTGCTCACGGCCAAGCTCGTCGACGAGATCACCGAGACGCCGTCTCACAAAGGGCGCGAGTCGTGGGCGCTCGGCGTCGCGAACATCTTCGGCGGCCTGTACGGCGGAATGGCCGGGTGCGCGATGATCGGGCAGACGGTGCTGAACGTGAAGACGAGCGGTGCGCGCACGCGGCTCTCGACCTTCATCGCGGGAGTCTTCCTGCTCGGGCTGATCACGGGGCTGAGCGACGTGATGGGGCAGATCCCGATGGTGGCGCTCGCCGCGGTCATGATGGTCGTGGCGGTGATGACGGTCGACTGGCACAGCGTGCGGCCGTCGACGATCCGGCGGATGCCGCTGCCCGAGACCCTCGTCATGGTCGTCACGATCGCGGTCGTCGTCGCCACGGACAACCTCGCCTACGGCGTGATCGCGGGCGTGGTCTTCGCGATGGTGCTCTTCGCACGTCGCGTTGCGCACGTGATCTCAGTCGAGCGCGCCGTCGATGATGCGGCCGATTCGGTGCGTTACACGGTTCGGGGTCCGCTGTTCTTCGGCAGCAGCAACGACCTCGTCGAGCATTTCTCGTACGCGGCGGATCCGCCCCGCGTCGTCATCGATCTCACGCACGCGCAGATCTGGGACGCCTCGACCGTCGCGGCGCTCGATTCGGTCGAGACCATCTTCGCGAAGCACGGCGCGAAGGTGACGATCGAGGGGCTGGATGAGCGCAGCGTGCGGTTCCACGGGCGCCTGTCGGGCAACCTCGGGGCGTAGATCAGCCGGTCCTCGACACGAACGGTGCCAGGGGAGCCCCGGGAGCGGTGATCTGAGCCGCGACGCCGAGGATCAGCTCGCGCATCGCCGCCGCGGCGTGCGTGAGCGCCATATCCTTACGGCGCGCGAGCGATATCGTGCGCGTGAGGGCGGGGTCCGCGAGACGGGTCGTGCGGAGGGCCGGGCGACCGGCCGCGACCATGGCGGGAACGACGGTGATGCCGAGGCCGCGTTCGGCGAAAGCGAGGGCCGCGTCCATCTCGGCGCCCGTCACCGCCACGCGGGGGACCAGTCCCGCCGCGTCGAATGCCGCATCCATCGCCGTGCGCAGGTCGTAGTCCTCAGCGAGCTGCAGGTACGGCTCGGATGCGAGGGAAGCGAGCGATACCGTGTCCGCTCCGCTGAAGGGGTCGGGATCGTCGGCGGCGGATACGGCGACGAGACGCTCGGTCAGCAGCGGCTCTCGGGCGAGCACGGCGCGCGCCGGAGCAGAGGAGACGGTCGTGACGATGAGGGCGAGGTCGAGGCGTCCTTCGGCGAGGTCGGCGATCAGGGTGCGCGATCCGCGTTCGACGACCTCGATGTCGACGCCGGGGTGCCGCTTCCGGTACTCGACGAGCACATCGGCGACGATGCTCGTGCCGAGCGTCGGCGTCATACCGAGTCGTGCGCTGCCGCGCTGAAGCCCCGCAAGCTCAGCCATCTCGGCCTGCGCCGCGTCGGCATCCGCGAGCATGCGGCGCGCGGTCGGCAGGAGCCGCTCGCCGGCGGCGGTCAGCGAGATGTTGCCGCGTGCGCGGTGGATGACGTCGACGCCGAGCCCGGCCTCGAGCGCTGAGATCTGGCGACTGAGCGACGGCTGCGCCAGGTGCAGGCGTTCCGCAGCGCGCGTGAAGTGGCCGGTGCGCGCGACCTCCACGAACCCGCGCAGCTGTTCGAGCGTCATCATGTTTTGAGGCTATCGAAACGACAGTAAGAATGCATTGGAGTAATCGATGCGCCGCTCGTAGCGTGAGACGCATGAATGCGACGACACCCTCATCCGAGCGGATCCTGTCCGCCTCCGTCCTCGTCATCGGCACCGGGGGCGCCGGCCTTCGGGCGGCCATCGAGCTCGCCGAGCGCGGCGTCGACGTGCTCGGCGTCGGCAAGCGCCGCACCCATGACGCGCACACCACCCTCGCGGCCGGCGGCATCAACGCGGCCCTCGGCACGATGGATCCGGACGACAGCTGGCAGCAGCACGCCGCCGATACGCTGCGCGAATCGTACTTCCTCGCGGATCCCGCGATCGTCGAGACCGTCGCGCGCGGCGCGGCACGCGGAATCGATGACCTCGCGCGCTGGGGCATGCCGTTCGCGCGCGAGGACGACGGGCGCATCAGTCAGCGCTTCTTCGGTGCCCACACCTACCGTCGCACCTGCTATGCGGGCGATTACACGGGTCTCGAGATCCAGCGCACCCTCATGCGTCGCGCGGCCGAGCTGCAGGTGCCGATCATCGACACCGTCTACATCACGCGCCTGCTCGTGAGTGAGGGACGCATTTTCGGGGCATACGGCTTCGACATCGTCGACGGCACGCCCGTCGTGATCCATGCCGACGCGGTGATCCTCGCGGCCGGCGGCCACACCCGCATCTGGCGGAACACGTCATCGCGCCGCGACGAGAACACCGGAGACTCCTTCCGGCTCGCGGCGCTCGCGGGCGGGCGCATCCGCGACGCCGAGCTCGTGCAGTTCCATCCTTCCGGGATCCTGGAACCGGCAGACGCCGCAGGCACGCTGGTCTCGGAGGCGGCGCGCGGCGAGGGCGGGATCCTGCGCAACGCGCTGGGGGAGCGCTTCATGGACCGATACGACCCCGAGCGCATGGAGCTGTCGACGCGCGACAGAGTCGCTCTGGCGGGATACACCGAGATCCTCGAGGGGCGCGGCACGCCGAACGGCGGTGTGCTTCTCGATGTCTCGCATCTCACGCGCGAGCACATTCTCGAGAAGCTGCCGCGCGTGTATCGGACCCTCATCGATCTGCAGATGCTCGACATCACGGAGCAGCCCATCGAGGTCGCACCGACCGCGCACTACTCGATGGGCGGCGTGTGGGTGCGCGCCGACGACCACGGCACGGGCGTCGACGGGCTCTACGCGATCGGCGAGGCATCGAGCGGCCTGCACGGCGCGAACCGCCTGGGCGGCAATTCGCTCATCGAGCTGCTCGTGTACGGCCGCATCAGCGGAACGGAGGCCGCGGAGTACGTGCGGGGCCTCACGCAGGTGCGCCGAGACCCGGCCGCCGTGGCCGAGGCGCGCGACGAGATCCGCAGTCTGCTCACGGCCGAGCCGGGAAGCGGAGCCCGAGCCGAGACGCCGCGGCGCCTGCAGCGCGCGCTGCGCGATGTGATGACGGAGCACGCGGGCGTCGTGAGGGACGAGGCCGGCCTCCGCGCCGGGCTCGGCAGGATCGCGGAGCTCGAGGAGCGTGCAGCGCACGTGACCGCGCACCCGGACATCGCGGGATTCGATGACCTCGCGCACGCGTTCGATCTGTACGGATCCCTGCTGGCCGCGCGTGCGACCCTCGAGTGCGCGCTCGAGCGTCGCGAGACGCGCGGATGCCACAACCGGTCCGACTACCCGGAGACGAACGATCGCCTGCGCGGGAGCTTCGTCTGGACGCTGGAGGCGGGCGCGGTGTTCGAGCCGGTGCCGGATGCCCCCGAATCGTTCCGCGCGCTCGCTGAGGTCAGTGCCGACGACTCGGTGGAGGGCAAGCTCGTCGAATGAGGCCGCCGGGGCCTCGTCGCCACTAGAACGAACCTCGCCCCCGGCACGAATGCCGGGGGCGAGGTCTGCTGGGGTGGCTGACGGGGCTTGAACCCGCGACCCCCGCGACCACAACGCGGTGCTCTACCAGCTGAGCTACAGCCACCATGCGTCCCGGCGCCGCCGGGACAACCCATCTAGTTTGTCATAGGTTCGCCGCGAACCCATTCACGACATTCTCAGCTATCGCCTTCGCCTCGTCGGTGGTGGGGCCGGGCTCCGCGACGAACGCCGCCTCGCGGTAGTAGCGCAGCTCGCGGATGGACTCGAGGATGTCGGCCAGCGCGCGGTGTCCGCCGTGCTTCTCGGGCGACTGGAAGTACACGCGCGGCAGCCAGCGGCGCGACAGCTCTTTGATGCTCGACACGTCGACGTTGCGATAGTGCAGGTAGGTGTCGAGTTCAGCCATGTACTTCGCCAGGAACATGCGATCGGTGCCGATGGTGTTCCCCGCGAGCGGGGCCTTGCGCGCCTGCGGCACGAACTGCTTGACGTATTCGAGCACGCGCTGCTCGGCATCGGCGAGCGCGAGGCCGTTCGGGATCTCGAGGTCGAGCCCGCTCGTGCGGTGCATGTTCGTGACGAACTCGCCCATCTGCTCGAGCGCCGCGTCGGAGGGCTTGATGACGATCTGCAGCCCGGGATCGAGGATCTCGAGGTCGAAATCGGTGACGACCACGGCGATCTCGACGAGCTCGTCGACCGCGGGATCGAGACCCGTCATCTCGCAATCGATCCAGACGAGTCTGTCGTTCTCCGCTGCGCCCACGCTCGACACTCTTCCTTCTTCATGCACCGTCATATCGTCCCCCAGGGGCGAATCGAACACCCGACCTAAGGATTAGAAAGCCTCTGCTCTTCCTCTGAGCTACTGGGGGGCAGCCTGTCCAGATTAGCGCCTCCGGCGCGCGTGCGTGGATTCGAGGGGCCAGCGCGCTCACTTCTGCGGATCTCGCGGATCTGTCCACATTCCTGCGCTTTCGGCGCGCGGCGCACGTCGCGCCGCGCAAGGCTTGCCCCACCGGCCGAGTCGGGTCGGGTGGAGAAAGGACGGATCATGACGGAGTACACCGCGATCACCGGCAACGTGGCCACGGAGCCGACAGTGCAGAAGACGCAGGCGGGAACGACCATGACGCGGTTCCGCGTCGCGTGTTCGAATCGTCACCGCGACGCGCAGACGGGGGAGTGGATCGACGGCGAATCGAGCTGGTTCACCGTGCTCGCCTACGGATCCCTCGCAGAGAATGCGATGAAGTCGCTCAGCAAGGGGATGCGGGTCGTGGCAGCCGGGCAGCTCAAGGTGCGCGATTGGGCCCGTGACGAGCGATCGGGCACCAGCGCGGAGGTGCACGCCGAGTCGCTCGGCATCGATCTGCGCTGGGGCAAGTCGACCTATGAGCGCACGGCGGGCGGAGGGCGCAGGAGCGAGGATCACGCCTCGTCAGAGGAAGCCTGGCTGCCGAGCGCGGAGGCGGGTGCGGGAGACGGCGACGATTCGCCGAACGACCCCGGCGCCGGCGTGTTCGAAGAGCGCGCTGATGATGCTGCGACCGAGACGGCGCCGTCGCCGTTCTGACCGTGCGGTCGTGCCTGCACCGTTGACACCCTGCGCGTGCTCCCATAGAGTCGCCACAAACTGATATGTCGCTGCTAGCAACTTATGCAGGGCGGCGACGGCACGGATCATGCAGGTTCCGCTCAACGAGGAGAAGGTTCATGAAGAGGCACGTTCAGCGCACAGTCACCGGTCTGACGGCTGCCGGGATGATAGTCGGGCTCGGCGTGGTCGCCGCTCCGGCTCAGGCCGACGACGACTACAGAGTGCTCGTCGTGGGTGAGACGCTCGGGTTCCGCCACTCACACATCGACGACACGACGCTCGCCGTGATGGATCTCGGGAAGGAGAACGGATTCGCCGTCGACGTGTGGGATTCGGAACAGCCGAATCTCACGCTCCCGAGCACCCCGTTCACCTCGGCCGACGACCTCGACCAGTACGCGACGATCATCTTCGCCTCGCCGGTTGATGCCACGAACGATCTCGATCCGGAGCGGCCCCGCCTGTTGGACGACGACGAGCTCACGGCTTTTCAGGGGTACATCCGCGCTGGCGGCGGGTACGTCGGGCTGCACGCTGCGACCGACACGATGCACACCGTGCCCTGGTACAGCGAACTCACCGGCGGAGGTGCGCGCTTCGTCTCCCATCCTCATCAGCAGACCGCGACGATGCGCGTCGAGAGCCCGGGCCACCCGTCGACGTCGATGCTGCCTGCCGAGTGGGAGCGTTTTGACGAGTGGTACAACTACTCCACCAACCCGCGCGACGACGTGCACGTGCTGATCACGCTCGATGAGTCGACGTACGAGCCCGGAGGCGGCGCCATGGGTGAGGACCACCCGATCGCCTGGTGCCAGAACTTCGAGGGAGGTCGGTCCTGGTACGAGGGCGCCGGTCACACCGACGAGTCGTGGAGCGACCCGCTGTTCCTCGAGCACGTCCTCGCAGGAATCGAATGGACGGCCGGTCTCGTCACGGGAGGCGGCGACTGCGTCACCTTCGGCGAGGTCGACGAGATCCTGGCGGATCTGGACGACGGGTCGAAGAAGTACGAGAAGCTCTCCGCACAGTTGGCGGAATACCTCGATGACGCGGAGGCTGCGGCAGACGCGGGCGACCGTGCCGCGGCGATCTCCACGCTCCGAAAGGCGAAGGGCAAGGCGCACGGCCTGCGGGACGACGTGCTGGTCGCGAAGATCGGGGACCTCATGCAGTGGCAGCAGTCGCTCACCTCGTAACCGAAACAGCGGCATCGGGCGCCGCGGGCGTTTCGTGTACGAATGCTCGTGAGCGCCCGGGCCGCGTAGGCTGGAGGCTAGCGTTCGAACTCCTAGCTCGAGAGGTTACTGAATAGAGTGGCTGAGTACATTTACCAGATGGTGCGCGCCCGCAAGAAGGTGGGCGACAAGCTGATTCTCGACGACGTCACGATGTCGTTCCTTCCGGGAGCGAAGATCGGCATGGTCGGACCGAACGGCGCCGGTAAGTCGACGATCCTCAAGATCATGGCGGGCCTCGACACACCGTCGAACGGTGACGCCGCGCTCACCCCGGGCTTCTCCGTCGGCATCCTCATGCAGGAGCCCGAACTCGACGAATCGAAGTCGGTGCTCGAGAACGTGCAGGACGGTGTTCGCGACATCAAGGCGAAGATCGATCGGTTCAACGAGATCTCGGCGCTGATGGCCGAGCCCGACGCCGACTTCGACGCGCTCCTGGCCGAGATGGGCACGCTGCAGGAAGCGATCGACAGCGCCGACGCGTGGGATCTCGATGCCCAGCTCGAGCAGGCGATGGACGCCCTGCGCACTCCTCCGGGTGACGCACGCATCGAGAACCTCTCGGGCGGCGAGAAGCGCCGCGTCGCGCTGTGCAAGCTGCTGCTCGAGAAGCCCGACCTGCTGCTGCTCGACGAGCCCACCAACCACCTCGACGCCGAGAGCGTGCTGTGGCTCGAGCAGCACCTGCAGTCGTACCCCGGCGCCGTCATCGCCATCACGCACGATCGGTACTTCCTCGACCACGTGGCCGAGTGGATCGCCGAGGTCGACCGCGGGCGTCTGTACCCGTACGAGGGCAACTACTCGACGTACCTCGAGAAGAAGGCCGAGCGTCTCGACGTGCAGGGCAAGAAGGACGCGAAGCTGCAGAAGCGGCTGCGCGACGAGCTCGAGTGGGTGCGCTCGAACACGAAGGGCCGCCAGGCCAAGTCGAAGGCGCGCCTCGCTCGGTACGAAGAGATGGCGGCCGAGGCCGAGCGCACGAAGAAGCTCGATTTCGAGGAGATCCAGATCCCTGCGGGCCCGCGCCTCGGCAGTGTCGTGATCGAAGCGAAGAACCTGCAGAAGGGCTTCGACGGCCGCACGCTCATCGACGGCCTCAGCTTCTCGCTTCCGCCGAACGGCATCGTCGGCGTGATCGGCCCGAACGGCGTCGGCAAGACGACGCTGTTCAAAACCATCGTGGGGATCGAACCGCTCGACGGCGGCGAGCTGAAGATCGGCGAGAGCGTCAAGCTCAGCTACGTCGATCAGTCGCGCGGCGGCATCGACCCCGAGAAGACGCTCTGGGAGGTCGTGTCCGACGGCCTCGACATCATGATGGTCGGCAAGACCGAGGTGCCCTCGCGCGCCTACGTGTCGAAGTTCGGCTTCAAGGGGCCCGACCAGCAGAAGAAGGCCGGGATCCTCTCGGGAGGCGAGCGGAACCGCCTGAACCTCGCGCTCACGCTCAAGCAGGGCGGCAACGTGCTGCTGCTCGACGAGCCGACGAACGACCTCGACGTCGAGACGCTGCAGTCGCTCGAGAACGCGCTGCTGGAGTTTCCGGGCTGCGCCGTGGTCGTCACTCACGACCGTTGGTTCCTCGACCGCATCGCCACACACATCCTGGCCTACGAGGGCACGGACGAGAACCCTGCGCACTGGCACTGGTTCGAGGGCAACTTCGAGGCGTACGAGCAGAACAAGATCGAGCGCCTCGGCCCGGACGCGGCCCGTCCGCACCGCGCCACCCACCGCAAGCTCACGCGCGACTGAGCTGAGCGAGAAGCGCCCCGGCCGAGATCATTCCTCGGGCGGGGCGCTTCCCGCTTCTCAGGAGCAGGGCGTCGCGACGGCTCCTACTCGATGATCCAGTCGAACTCGTCGGCATGGTCGGCCACCCACTGGTCGATCGCCTCAGGCTGCTCGTCGTCGCCGAATTCGTTCACGACGGCGTTCTCGAGCGCGCCGTACTGTGCGTCATCGAGTTTGATCTGTCGAATCAGCTCGGTCGCCTCGGGGAAGTCTTCGCTGAACCCCTTGTGCGCCATGAAGTGCAGCCCTTCGGTCGCGCCCATCCCCTCCTCGGGGTCGTCGAGATCCTTGAGGCCGAGCTCGTCGTACGCCCAGAAGGGACGCCACAGCGTGACGACGATGTCCTCTTCGTCTTGGATGGCGCTCTCGAGCGTGGCGAGCATTGCGGCCAGCGACGACGGCGTGAGCTCGTACTCGTCGCCGAGGTCGTACGCGGGGAACAGGCTCTCCTCTGCCATGGTCGCCGTACCGGAGCCGGGCTCGATCGTATAGATCTTGCCGCCGAAACGGTCGGCCTGACCGTGCAGATCTTCGACCTCGTCGATGTCGACGTAGTCGGGCACAGCGAGGGTGCCGTGCGCGTTGTCGTAATAGGCGCCGAGGTCTTCGAGGTCATCACCGTACTTCTCGACGTAGGCGACCTGAGAGATGTCCGACCACGCAGACGGATAGATGTCCACCTCGCCCTCCGCCAGCGCCGTGTACAGCACAGCAGGCGAGGCGAGGGGCTCGAGCTCAACCGTGTAGCCGATCTTCTCGAGCTGGTCCTCGAGGAGGTAGGCGTTGTTCACCGCGTCGGTCCATGACGGGAGGAACCCGACGGTGATGGTTCCCAGGTCGCCGTCGGCGCCCTCCGCATCCTCACTCGCGCAGCCCGCGAGCAGCGCGCATGCAGCGGCGCCGAGGGTCGCGATCGCAACGATTCGTCCGGGACGGTTCATAGGGTGATCCTTTCTTCGGGGGATGGTGGGCATACAGAGCTGAGGGGGCCACAGCACTCGCTGCGACCCCCTCAGCCCCGCGAGAACGGGGGAGTGTCTACTCCTGGACCCAGTCGAACTGGTCGCCGTTCTCCTCGAGCCATGCGTCGACGGCGTCTTCCGTCTTGTTCTCGTACTCATCGCTCGTGACGAGACCCTCGAGGCTGCCGTACTGGTCGTCTTCGAGCTTGATCTGCGACATGAGGTCTGCGGCCTCGGGGAACTCCTCCGCGAATCCGGCGTGGCCCATGAAGTTGAGCGTCTCCGGCTCGCCCATCGCGCCCTTCGGGTCTTCGAGGTCCTTCACGTCGAAGTCGTTATAGGCCCAGAAGGGTCGCCACAGGGTCACGACGATGTCTTCCTCGGAGGCCATCGCCGTGTCGAGCGACGCGAGCATGCCAGCGGTCGAAGACGTGACGAGCTCGTACTCGCCGTCGAGGCCGTACTCCGGCATCATCGACTCCTGCGTCTGCTTCGTCAGACCGGCGCCGGGCTCGATGCCGGTGATCTTGCCGTCGAACCGGTCGGCCTGCCCCTTGAGGTCCTCGATCGAGTTGATGTCGTCCATGTACGACGGAACCGCGATCGTGAGCACCGCACCTTCGTAGTAGGCGCCGAGGTCCTCGAGGTCGCCGTCGTACTGGTCCATGTATGCCGCGTGCGTCACCTCGGGCCATGCCGAGGGGAACACATCGACATCGCCGCCGGCGAGGGCCGTGAACAGCGGGCCCGCCTCGGAGAGTTCTTCCATCTTGACCGTGTACCCGATCTTCTCGAGCTGGTCCTTGACGAGGTAGGACATGCTGAGGCCATCGGTCCACGACGGCAGGTAGCCGAGCGTGATCTCGCCGAGGTCGCCCGAGGGCTCGTCGCCGCCGGAGTCTCCGTCAGAGGAGCATCCCGCAAGCGCGAGGCCGCCGATCAGGCCGATGCCGACAGTGCTGAGCAGCTTGTGCTTGTTCATCATGATGGTCTTTCCTTTCTTCCGGTACGCGGGGTACCGGGGATTCATACGGTGGACACACGGGTGCACCCGCACTCGCGGCGTGACCCGAATGCCGAGGGTCAGTACGGCTGGCGGTTTCCGCGGGCGAGCGTCACATCCGCGTCTCGCCTGGCGGCCTCCGCCGCCGCTTCCGCATCGGCTGCGGCCGCGCGCCGTGCGGCGCGCCGTCGGCTGATCATGCCCAGGAGGGACGATCGGTAGTCGCTCGGCGTTCCCGCCGCTGCAGTGACGCGGTCGAGGTAGACCGCGATGAATACGACGCTGAGGCCTGCATCGACGCCCTTCGCGACGTTGATCGTCGACAGCGCGGCCACAACCTCCTTGCCGAGGCCGTCCGCACCGGCCATACCGGCGATGACGGCCATCGACAGCGCGAGCATGATGACCTGGTTGACACCGGTCATGATGGTCGGCATGGCCTGCGGCAGTTGGATGCCGCGCAGAATCTGTGCAGGAGTGGCACCGAAGGCGTGACCGGCTTCGACGGTTTCGGAATCGACGCCGCGGATGCCGAGTTCGGTGAGGCGGACGCCTGGCGGGAACGAGAAGATCACCGTCGCGATGACGCCGGGGACGAAGCCGATGCTGAAGAACACGATGACCGGAATGAGGTACACCAGGGCGGGCATCGTCTGCATGAAGTCGAGCACGGGCTTGACGATCGCGCTGACGGTGTCGTTGCGCGCCGCCCAGATGCCGACGGGAATCGCGATGACGATCGTGACGAGCGTCGCGATCAGGACCAGGGCGAGGGTCTGCATCGCGGTTTCCCACTGACCGACACCGATGATCAGAGCGAACATCACGATCGTTCCCACGGCGAGCTGCCAGGAACGAACTGCCCACGCGATCAGTGCGAAGATGAGGATCATCACGACGGCGGGCGGCGCGATGAGGATCTCGGAGAGGCCCTCGACGAGGAACCCGACGACCGTCGAGATGACGTCCAGCAGGCCCTTGAGGTTGTCGCGGATCCAGTCGACGACGACGGCGACCCAGCTGCCGATCGGAACGTTGAAGTTTTCCAACATCAGCGGGCCTCCTCACTGCCGGCGGCCGTGGCTTCGAACGGCTGACCGTCCTCGGTCTCGGCGAGCAGCTGGTCGATGATGGTCGTCGGCACGGGCTGCGCCGGCAGCGTGATCTCCTCGGTCGACCCGGGGCCGGGGCCGAGCGCGGCGAGCAGCGTGACGCGCGGGATGACACCCACGAGCCGTTCCTTCTCGTCGGTCACGGCCACCGCGAGCTTCGACTCGACGGCGGGCACGAAGAGATCCATGAGCACGTCGTCGGCGTTCACGGTCGTCGCGTCGTTCTTGATGACGCCCTCGATCGATCGTTCGCCCTTGCGCACGAGCTTGAGCGCGTCGCGGTCTTCGACCGTGCCGAGAAGGGTGCGGTCGCGGTCGACGACGTACGCTGCGCTCGAGTAGGCGTCGCGCATCGTCTTGAGAGCGGTGCGCGGCCCCGCGGTCGATGAGACGACGGCGACGGGTTTCTCCATGACGTTCGACGCCGTCAGCACGCGGGCGCGGTCGACGTCCTGCACGAACTGCTCGACGTAGTCATTGGCCGGATCCGTGAGGATGTCCTCCGGGGACCCGATCTGCACGATGCGCCCATCGCGCATCACGGCGATGCGGTCGCCGAGGAACATCGCCTCGTTCAGGTCGTGCGTGATGAAGATGATCGTCTTGTGCAGCTTCTCCTGCAGCTCGACGAGCTGTTCCTGCATCTCGCGTCGGATCAGCGGGTCGAGCGCGCTGAACGCCTCGTCCATCAGCAGGATGTCGGTGTCGGCTGCGAGCGCACGGGCGATGCCGACGCGCTGCTGCATACCGCCCGACAGCTCACTCGGGAGCTTCTCGCCCCAGCCGCTCAGGCCCACGAGATCGAGGATCTCGTTCGCCTTCGCGACGCGCTGCGACCGGTCGACGCCCTGCAGCTCGAGCGGGTAGGCGACGTTGTCGACGACCGTGCGGTGGGGGAGGAGCGCGAAGTGCTGGAACACCATCGACAGGTGATCGCGGCGGATGCTCCGGAGCTCCCTGTCGGAGATCGTCGTGATCTCGGTGTCGCGAATCGTGAGGGACCCCGCGGTCGCCTTGTGAAGCCCGTTGATCATGCGGATGAGCGTGGACTTGCCGGAGCCGGAGAGCCCCATCACGACGAAGATCTCGCCGCGCCGCACCTCGAAAGAAGCGTCGATGACCGCGGCGGTGACGCCCTCGAGTTCATCGCGCGTCGTTCCCTGGCGGAGTTTGTCCACTGCTTCGTGCGTGCGACGGCCGAACACCTTGTACAGGCCTTCGGCGCGCACCAGCACGTCGTTTTGGTTTTCGGTCACGTTGTCTGCTGCAGGCGCGCACTTAGACGCAACTTGCGCACTCTGCCCTCGGTTGGCGTATCGAGATGTGTACTCTTCCGGCGGCCGTGTCTGACGCGTCACCGCGGGCTCGAGCGAAATGTTGCGTTGCGTGTCAACATTTCTACAATCCCAGGTTACTCATATCTGCACTGATGATTTGATCAACGTGGGTAGGATGCGATGCTGTTACAGAATCGTGAGCGCGCGCCTCGGGGCCTTGAGATGCGAGAAGATGGAACCACCCCTCATCGATTCCGGAGGTTTCGCATGCCTGCACACCTCGGCGCTCCGCTCAGAAGAGACTTCCCGTTCTTCCAGGCGCATCCGAGCACCGCTTACCTCGACACGGGCGCGACGAGCCAGCGCCCCGAAGCGGTCATCGCCGCCGAGAGCGCCTTCGTGCAGCGCGATTACGCCGCCGTGCACCGCGGATCCTCGATGGCGACCGGAGAGGCCACGTGGGCGTTCGAGACGGCGCGCGAGAAGGTGGCGAGGTTCGTCGGCGCGGGGGAGCGCGAGATCGTGTGGGCGCAGGGAGCCACCGATGCGCTCAATATGGTCTCGCTGGGCATCGCCGATGCGTCGATGGGGCTCGGCGACGAACGCTTCGCGCTCCGCGAGGGCGATGAGATCGTCGTGACCGAGGCCGAGCACCACGCGAACCTCATTCCGTGGCAGCGGCTCGCCGCGAAGACCGGCGCAGTGCTGAAGTGGGCGAGCGTCGACGAGCGGGGGCTGTGGACCATCGAGGGGCTCCGCGATCAGGTCACGCCCCGCACGCGCCTGATCGCGTTCTCGCACGTGTCGAACGTGACCGGCCAGATCGCACCCGTGACCGACATCGTCGAGATCGCGCACCGCGTCGGCGCGCTTACGGTGCTCGACGCATGCCAGTCGGTGCCGCACCTGCCCGTCGATCTCGCCGCTCTCGGCGTGGACTTCGCGGCCTTCTCGGCCCACAAGATGCTGGGCCCGAACGGCATCGGTGCCCTGTTCGGTCGTGCCGAGCTCCTCGACGCGCTGCCGCCCGCGCGCACCGGCGGCTCGATGATCAAGGTCGTCTCGATGCAGGAGGCGACGTTCCTTCCTGCGCCGAATCGGTTCGAGGCCGGCACGCAGCCCGTCAGCCAGGCCGTGGGCTTCGCCGCGGCGATCGACTACCTCGACGGGCTCGGCATGGACGCCGTCGCCGCGCACGAGCACGAGATCGGTCAGTCGCTCGTCGAGGAGGTCGTTCGCATCCCGGGCGTGCGACTCGTGGGCCCTGCGCCGGGATCGCCGCGCGGCGCGCTGGTGAGCGTCATCGTCGATGGCGTTCACGCGCACGACGTCGGGCAGTTCCTCGACGACAGGAACATCACGGTGAGGACCGGACACCACTGCGCCCAGCCGCTGCACCGTGCGCTGGGCGTGCCCTCGTCGACACGCGCGAGCGCCGGCGTGTACTCGACCCCCGATGACGCAGCGGCGTTCGGCGCCGCGTTGGCAGACGTACGAGCATTCTTTGGAGCGGACCGATGAGCAGCGCGCTCGAGCAGATGTACCAAGAGCTGATCCTGGATCACGCCAAGACACCGGAGGGCAAGGGCGATCCGAATGCGCACCCCTACACCCATCACGAGCTGAATCCGTCCTGCGGTGACGAGATCACGGTGGGCGTCTCGGTCGACGACGGCAGGATCACGGGGCTCGCCTGGGAGGGGCAGGGCTGCAGCATCTCGATGTCGTCGGCGTCGATCATGAGCGGCCTGCTCGCGACGTCGACGCGAGACGAGGCGCTCGCGCGCATCGGCGAGTTCCGCGAGATGATGCGCTCGCGCGGCGCGGTCGAGCCGTCGGAGGCCCTCGGCGACGCCGCGGCGTTCCAGAACACGGCGAAGTACGTCATGCGCGTCAAATGCGCGATGCTCGCCTGGGTCGCTCTCGAGGCCGACCTGAAGGAGTCGCTGGCGGCTTAGCCGCTCCGCGGTACGCGCAGCATGACCTCCTGCGCGGTCGAGGCGACGAGCATGCCCTCCTGCGTGAAGAGGCGCCCCGAGTTCAGGCCTCGCCCGCCCTGTGACGAAGCCGATTCGGAGACGTACAGCAGCCATTCGTCGGTGCGGGCGAATCGGTGCCACCAGATCGCGTGATCGAGGCTGGCGGACTTCACGCCCTCGTCGTACCACGAGACGCCGTTGGCCGCGAGGCTCGGTTCCTGCACCGTGAAGTCGCTCATGTATGCGAGTGCGATCCTGTGCAGGTCGGGATCGTCGGGCAGACGCTTCTTCACCCGCATCCACGTGGCGCGGCCGGGCGGCTGTGCGGGGTAGTGGGCGAGCGCCTCCGGAGGAACCGTGAGGGCCTCGATGGGATTGGCACGCAGGTCGCGGAAGCGATCGCGCAGCTCGTTCCTCTTCGCCAGCCCGACGAGCTCTTCGGGGCGGGGAACGTCGGGCATGGCGACCTGATGCGCGAGACCGTCCTCATCCCGCTGGAACGAGATGATGCCGCTGAAGATCGGCGTGCCGTTCTGGTAGGCCTGTACGCGACGGCGTGCGAATGATCGACCGTCGTGGATGCGATCGACGCCGAACGTGATCGGCAGCGTGAAATCTCCCGGCCGCAGGAAATATCCGTGCAGCGAGTGCGGCAGCTGGCCGTCGATGGTCTGCAGGGCGGCCGCGACGCACTGCGCGACGACTTGGCCGCCGTACACGCGCCCGGTCGGCATCGGGTGCGAGCGCCCGACGAAGATGTCCTCGCTCGTGCGCGCGCCGGTGGACTCGAGCGTGAGCACGCCGGTCATCATCGCGATCGGATCTTCCGGGTATTCGTCATCGGCCACCCGCCTAGTCTAGAGAGGTGAGCGAGCGACTGATAATGGCTGATCCGGAGTCGGCGCGCGACGCCCTGACATTCGCGGGCCGAGCAGCGCATATCGGCGACGAGGGGGTGCGCCTTCGGGCGGCAGGGGGAACCCTCGTGATGACAGCCGCGGCGCTCGCGCCGCGCGGCCTGCTCGATCGCACGCCGACCGTACTGGCGATGCGCATTCTGCACGCCGACCCGGAGCTGGAGTGCGACCTCGTCGTCACAGAGCTCAGCGCGGCCGACCGCGATGACGCGGTGACTCTTCCCGACTCCGCGATATCTCCCGCCTGGGCGGGCGTGGCGCCGCCGCAGGCCGGGTGGGCGAAGACCGCGGAGCTCGACTCCGCGACCCTCGCGTCCCGCGCCCAATGGGGCATCGCGGCCGTTGCGCACCAGGTGCCGACCGACGCGGGCGAAGACGCCGTGCGCGCGGTGCGGGGATCCGTCTGGGGCGCGCCCGACGATGACCTCGACGGTCTGCCGCTCGGCGTCGCCTTCGCCGCCTTCTCGTTCGGCTTCATCGGCGGATCCGAACGGGTGCCGGTATACGCGGCGGGGCGCTGGACGCGTCTATCGTTGCGGCGCGGCCACGTGCTCTCCCGCGGCCCCGCGGTCTCGGGCCTCACCTCCGTCAGGAGAACCGGGGCCTGAGCGGGGGATCATCGCTCGAAGGTGTTCACCATCGCGTGCGCGGCGCGATCGAGGTAGTCCCAGAGGGTGTCGCGATGCAGCGGTGCGAGGCCGGCCTCATCGACCGCAACCCGCATGCAGGCCAGCCACCGATCCCGCGCGTCGGGGTTCACCTTGAACGGCACGTGCCGCATGCGCAGCCTCGGGTGCCCTCGCGTCTCGCTGTACGTCGTCGGGCCGCCCCAGTACTGTTCGAGGAACAGCAGCAGGCGCTCGGCCGCGGGTCCGAGGTCCTCTTCGGGGTACATCGGCTTCAGCACCTCGTCGCGTGCGACTTCGCGATAGAAGGCATCGACGATCCGCTGGAACGTCGGCCTCCCGCCCACCTGCTCGTAGAAGGTCGGCGCCGCATCCGGCGAGCTCGTCGCCATCAGTCGTCTTCGTCGTCGCGCGACTGCGCCGCGAGAGCGCGTTCGACGCCTGCGAGGTTCTCGGCGAGGATGCGCCGCAGCGCCGCAGGGGCTTCTGCGTTGTCGCGCAGCCACTGACGGGTCGCGTCGCGGAGCTCGGTGCTCGCGAGAGCCGCCGGGTACATGCCCTCGAGGATGTACGAGGCGATCTGGAAGGTGCGCTCGTGCCACACGCGCGCCGCGGAGGCGAAGTACTTCTCGGCGAACGGGGCCAGGTCGTCGATGTTCGCCGAGCTGCGGAAGCCCAGCGCGGCTGCGCGCAGCGCCGTGTTCGGCATGTCGGTCTGCTCGACGATCGCCGTCCACGCGGCCAGCTTGTTCTCGGCGCCCGGCAGCGCGGCACGCGCTCGCGCCGCCATCTCTGCGCCCGTAGCGGTGTTGTCCGCCGCGAGTGCGTCGTCGATGTCTGCCGCGGTGATGACGCCGCCGCTCGCGAGCGAGCAGATGAGCTCCCAGCTGAGGTCGGTGTCGATCTCCAGACCGGGGACCTCGAGGGATCCGTTCTTCAGCTCGGCGATGCGCGCCCACTGCGCGGGTGTGGCCGCGGCCGCCGCGAAGGCGCTCGCGAGCTGCAGCTGCAGGTCGCTTCCGGGGACGGAACCGACGAGCAGGTGCCACAGGCCGTCGGCGAGCTTCGCGCGCTGAGCATCGCGCGTGTCGCGGGCCACGTAATCGTTCGCCGCGAGGCGCGCCTGGGCGAGCGTCGTGCGGATCGTCGTCGACTCGGTCTCGGTGCCGATGCCCGCCAGCACGAGGTCGATGTAGTCGCGTGCCGCCATCTCGCCGTCGCGCGTCATATCCCACGCCGCACCCCAGACGAGCGAACGGGCGAGAGGATCGGACACCGCCGAGATGTGCGAGATCGCCGTCGCGAGGCTCTGTGCGTCGAGACGGATCTTCGCATAGGCGAGATCGCCGTCGTTCAGCAGGACGAGCGCCGCGCGGCTGACCCCCACGAGCTCGGGGATGTCGGTGAGATCGCCGTCGATGTCGACCTCGACGTAGTGAGTGCGCACGAGCGACGCGCCCTGCAAGTCGTAGAAGCCGATGCCCAGGCGATGCGGTCGGATGGTCGGATGGTCGGACGGCGCCGTCTGCGTGACGGCGAAGCGACGGATCTTGTCGTCGACGTCGGTGTCGATGACCGGCGAGAGCGTGTTGACCCCCGCGGTCTCGAGCCACTTGGCGCTCCACGCCGTGAGGTCGCGGCCGCTCGTGGCTTCGAGCTCGACGAGCAGGTCGGCGAGCGTCGTGTTCTGGTAGGCGTGCTTGCGGAAGTATGCGCCGACGCCCGCGAAGAACTCATCGATGCCGACGTAGGCGGCGAGCTGCTTCAGCAGGGATCCGCCCTTCGCGTAGGTGATGCCGTCGAAGTTGACCTGTACGTCGTCGAGGTCGTTGATCGTTGCGACGACGGGGTGCGTGGAGGGCAGCTGGTCCTGCTTGTACGCCCAGGTCTTCTCCATGGCGTTGAACGTCGTCCAGGCGCCCGTCCACTCCGTGGCCTCGGCCGTCGCGATCGTCGATGCCCATTCGGCGAACGACTCGTTCAGCCACAGATCGTTCCACCACTTCATGGTGACGAGGTCTCCGAACCACATGTGCGCGAGCTCGTGCAGGATCGTCACGACGCGGCGCTCCTTGACGGCGTCGGACACCTTGCTGCGGAAGACGTAGTTCTCCGTGAAGGTGACGCAGCCCGCGTTCTCCATGGCGCCCGCGTTGAACTCGGGCACGAAGAGCTGATCGTACTTCGCGAACGGGTACGGGACGCCGAACTTCTCTTCGTAGTACGCGAAGCCCTGCTTCGTCTTGTCGAAGATGTAATCGGCGTCGAGATGCGGCCACAGGCTCTTGCGGGCGAACACGCCGAGCGGAATCGTTCGGCCCTCGCTGTTCACGAGCTCGTCGCGCACCTCCGCATAGGGGCCTGCGACGATCGCCGTGATGTACGACGAGATGCGGGGAGTGGGCTCGAAGCCCCACGTCTCCGAGTCGCCGCCCTCGTGCGAGATGGGCTCGGGCGCCGGCTGGTTGGAGACGACCTTCCACCCCTGGGGGGCGGTCACCGTGAACTGGAACGTCGCCTTGAGATCGGGCTGCTCGAACACGGCGAAGACGCGGCGCGAATCGGGCACCTCGAACTGTGAGTAGAGGTACACCTCGCCGTCGACGGGGTCGACGAAGCGGTGCAGGCCTTCGCCCGTGTTCGTGTACTCGCAGTCGGCATCGACGACGAGCTCGTTGGTCTCCTCGAGGTCGTCGAGCACGATGCGCGAGTCGGCGAACACGTCGGCGGGGCTCAGCTCGCGGCCGTTCAGCGTGACCTCGCGCACCTCGCGAGCGATCAGGTCGATGAACGTCGTGGAACCGGGCGAGGCATCGAATCGCACGACGCTGCGCGATCCGAAGACCTCTG